>Glacier_p2__coassemble_1172_pt1 | contig 30285 bp, 27 predicted proteins | sample Glacier_p2__metabat2_high_PE_005 | metagenome-assembled genome bin Glacier_p2
TTTCATAGATGGTCTCCGGTGTTCGCTACCCTTCAGGAGCTGACCATCTAATTAACACCGATAGTTTAAGGCCCTGAGCCGTCTTTCTTCGGAAAGGCGGCTTTTTTCTTAACAAACTATTCGACAATACCTCGCGGGCTCGACATTCTCCGATTTAAAGGTGTATATAAAAAAACGGCTCCAGGTTGCCATTTGGAGCCGTTGCACAACAGAGGAGACTTGCGATGAACAACTTTACACCATCGCTTGCCTGCTTCCTCCTAGTGTTGGGACAATTATGCCTCAATTGCGAGTTGAATTTCAAACTTACGATTGTTGTCTCGCCTCTTCGGCATTGTAGCTTAGTAGTCAAAGACCACTGGCACGCGATTTTCTTTCGCGAACTTCATGGCACGCCAGAAAATCGAGAACGCAAACTTTGCAAGCGACTCCGTGCTATAGGGTTCAGGCTTAAAGTCTTCTGACCCCACTTCTTCTAAAGTTTTAGCTGGGTACCCTTCGGTTTCGGTCCAACTCAAAATCTGCTCTTCCTTGGCCAACCAACAGATTTCATTGATGTGTTCGAGTTCCTTTTCGAGCGCAGCGACGGTACCAATCTGGACTTCACGGCCGTCAGGCAAAGGCCCACGGAAGACCATGGTTGAATTCATGATAGGCACAAAGAACATGACGCTACGATAAAGCGAAAGCATATGTTCATGGTCTTCACTCAAACGCTTGATGAGAGGATGCTCCGTAAAGTCCCAATCCTTCTCTAAGGTTTCCGGAATGGTCTCTTCGTAGGTGTGCGCGGCGGCCACAAGCAACATCGCGCCGAAGGCATCCCAGTCAGGCTTGTCGGTGTAATAGGGCTTGTCGTTATTTTCTTCCCACGTTTCTGGGAGCTGATTTTCGGGCGTCACCGCTGATAACATATCGTCACGCCAACCAGAGACAATTTGCTGAATCTGTTCGGGCGTTAACTGATCTTCAGCTTGTTCGTCAGGCGTTGAACGCTGAAAGGCAACACCATTGGCTTCAGCCCAAGCTTCAACGACCGTCTTCCAGTTATGCGCATAGTAGCGAGTCAACGTACCCGCATATAAATCCAATCCCATTTCGGGTCACTCCTTTCTTTTCGTTGGCGCCTAAGCCAAACCCAGGCACCTCTTTCGAGTCATGTCCACAAGCATACAGGAAAGTCGCCAAACGAGTCGTTTTTATCGCCTCTTGTGATCCGCAAACACCTCATCGGACTCTTCTAAAACAAAGGAGGCAGCCCGAAGACCACCTCCTTAAAGCTTACGATCTATTGATCAAAAGCGGATTACTTTTCGATGTTGGTGCGAATCACATCACGTTCGAACCAGGTCGGAGCGTGGTGCTTGGCTGCTTCAACAGAAATCGTACCCGGGCCAAGACGCCAAATACCCTTGAAGTGTTCCATAGAAAGGAGCGCAAGCGGGATATGAGCGCAAACGACAAGCACGGACACAATGATGCCACCCCAAACATGGAAGTAGAAGGTCCACAAGAACACAGCCTTACCAAGGAGCGGCGCACCGATCCAAAGCATCCAACCCGTCACCGTCAAAGCGGCAATCATGCCCATGAAGAGCAAGTAGGAAGCCTTCTGACCACCGTTGTAGCGACCCTGAGGCGGCACTTCAACAGGACCAAACGGGATCTTGAAGAAGCGGCGCGGATAGCCACCGAAGTTACGGAACCACATGATCGTATTGCGGTCCCATTCCAAGCAGGCGCGAAGAATGAGGGCAAAGCGATCGGGAGCGAGCACGATAAAGCCGAGCAAGTTGAACGTGAACACCACACCAATGATAAGGTGGGCGAGCATCGTCGCTTCGGCAGCGCTAGCTTCAGGATTACAGAAATACGCATAGATGCCCGTAAAGAGCAAGGCAAACCACGTGATGGCGTTCACAGAGTGGAACACCTTATCGGGGGCGTGGAAACGAAGAATACGGTCATTAGCCATGGTTTTCCTCCGTTAAGGACGCGAGTGTTGTACGCGGATAATAGTGTGTATGGAGTAGCTGATGCATGGTGTGATCGGTCGGCTTCGCATGCAAATCCTTGTAAATCTGCATAACAGTCGGATTCTGATGCGAAGACGAGAGTCCCATCGCCTGGCAGAGCTTGTCGTCTTGATAAAGACCAGACTGACGGGCTTTGATGATCACACCACGACGAGCGATCAAGTCACCGATAGCGTAACCGCAAACAGCGACAGCACCCACACAGAGACCTACCACCTTAAGAAAACCGCGACGACCCAAAATCAATGCAGCAGGGCGTTCGGCATAATCATAGTTTTCAGAGAACATGATTTAAATCCTTACGTCGAAAATTAAGCACGAATCGGGAGCGGCAAGGTCGGATCGAGCCAAGCGGTACCCACAGAGTGGACAGGCTGGCCGCCACCATTCACACAGCCACCAGGGCAGTTCATCACTTCAATGAAGTGGTAACGATTCTTGTCCTGATGGATACGATGGATCACTTCTTCAAGACCCTGGTTGGCACCGTTGACCACACAAACACGGATCTCAACCACTTCACCGCCCTTAGCCTTCACAGGCACAGGAATCGTCGCTTCGACGATGGCATTGTGATAGCCACGAACAACTTCAATATCAGCGTTCTTGAGATCCTGACCAGAGAGTGCAAAGTAAGCCGTACGCAATGCAGCTTCCATCACACCACCCGAGTTACCGAAGATCGTACCGCCACCAGAATAGACTTCAAGAACGCCACGTTCGCGCTTCTTCGGCATCTTGAGCGGATTAATACCCTTACGGCGCATCAATTCAGCGATATCACGCGCAGTCAAGCAAGCGTCAATATCCTGATAGGACGGCGTATCTTCTGGAATCATGCCGTTGGCCTTAGCCCACTTCCAAGCGCTATTCATTTCAGGACGAGCCGCTTCGAAGATCTTAGACGTACACGGCGTGACCGTCACCAAATAAATCTTGCGAGGATCGCACTTGAAGAGGTACTTGGCAGCCCAGGTCTTAGCAATCGCACCACCCATCTGCAAAGGCGACTTCGCCGTAGAGACGTGCGGGATAAGGTCAGCATGGTTCGTTTCCATGTTCTTGACCCAGGCCGGGCAGCAGGACGTGAAGTGCGGGAACGGATGTTCAGCCATTTCCTTCACATCTTCGCTACGGTCGTTCAACAACCAGTAACGAACCTTCTTCACGAATTCCGTACCTTCTTCCATAATGGTCTGGTCAGCGGAACTATTACTGTCGTAAACCGTGAAGCCCAAAGCTTCAAGGGCATTCGTCATCTGATCGGTCGACAGTTCACCAGGTTCACCGCCAAACTCTTCGCAGAGCGAAACACGCACAGCGGGGGACGGATGTGCGATGCAGATACGAGACTTGTCAGCAAGCACTTCCTCGACCTGGTTCACAAAGCTCATCTGTTCGATGGCTTCAAACGGGCAGGCGATCAAGCACTGGCCACAATAGACACAAGCGTCCTCAATGATATGATGCTTCGCGCCCAAGCCACCCGCAATCGCATTAGTCGGGCAGAACTTTGAGCAGGTATCGCAACCAACACATCGATCTTGATTAATATGAATGATGCCACGAAGTTCACCCTTACGAAGGTTACCTACATAAGCAGGTCCCTTTTCTCCATGAGCATTATCGCTAGGAGGGTAAGTATGAATCGTCATTGTTGTATTGGACATTTAAACTCTCCAAATTCGACATAGGTGGGAGTGACAGTTCCTTAGCTGTGAAGGTTTAGTACCAAAGCTTTTCAACACGAAAAGATATCGGTGGGGAATGTCACGAAAAGCGTATGAGACACTAGGCTAAGAACTATACCTTATATTTTAAATGGTTGACATATTTTTAGTCAATCAAACACCACTCGAAAACGCCTAATTTCCTGTCGGTTACTACACAATTTGTGCCTGTTTTTAAGGCATAAAAACTTTGCTTTTTAGCGGCCTTCTGAACTCGTTCGCCAGAGTCCATCTAGCCATTCCACCATCGGTGTCCATAGGTATTTACGTATGGGTGGGTCGATTTTTTCTGTCGAATCAAAGTCTTGATCTATCTCAATATTGAGCGCAGCCTCTTGCATGCTTTGGTCGTCTAAAGATCTCACTTTGGCCACTAATACATAACCACGCTTTGAAACCGTATGAATATAGTCGGGCGACTCGTCACGTGTTCGACCGTCTCTTAAGGCCTTACGTAATTCAAAAATACTTTGGTTAACCGCTTGGTCGGTCACGATCGCGCGATGCCAAACATGGGTGATGAGTTCATCACGACTCACAACATGCCCGGCATGGTTGGCAAGATACACCATCAAATCGGTGAGACGCGGCGATAAGGTCACTTCGTGCGACGCGCGAGAGATCGTATTGCGTTCGCCATCCACCGACCAATCGTCGACTTGCCAATGCATGGGTATAAGGACTTTATCCATCTTGATGCCTCCTTTATGTCTAACAGCACCTCTCTCAAGGGATTTCAGAGGATTTCATTATAGAAATTGCCGTTTTTAGGAGACGTAACGAAGTTCGACAAAGCGTTGCTCATCAGTCTTTTATCAATAAATCAACTCCCTGTCACCATTTTCACTTTCTCCTCTCTATGTGTCGAATTCATCAAGCTTAAACAAACATCATCGTTAGATAATCTTTTGTAACCTGATGCTTTAGTGATGACTTCGCGCTTTCGATTCTCGATCATGAAGGTCAACGGCGAACGGCTACCTGTTCTTTCGTTCGTCGTGAAGCCGTCACCTGGTTAACACCCTGCTTTTTATCTCCTTGGGCACTTGACGAACCAGGTGACGCATTTATTTAGTTCGGCCGAGGCTCGTAACGACTTTTTGACCTGCTACCCGCTCGGCCTATCACGCATGGAGAGTTGTAATGCGCAAATTGCAGATTGCAGCAACACCATCAACGATTCAGTCCTTTCAGTCTGAACGCCAGGTTGTTTCGCTCACAGATGCTGACATGACCACCATCTCAGCCGTCGTCATGACGGCTAAAGAAGCCATGTCTGGGCTTCTTGACCAAGTCGATGCCAATGCCTTTGGTATCCCAGTCATCTTGTTAAATTTTGACGAAACCTTGCCAAGCGACCTTTTCGGGCAAGCCGTCTCCGTTATTAACGCCAACCCGACGGACATCAATCTCTTTGGCCGTCAGATTGATGCCGCAGCTCAAAAGTATGAAGACCGCTTGTTGCCACCTTTTTTTGGTGCGCTTGAAAACTACGTCAAGGAAGGGTTTGCGCAGTTTGACTGTCCGGGGCATCAGGGTGGTGCTTTCTTCCGTCGTCATCCGGCTGGCCGTGAATTTACGCACTTCTTTGGCGAAAATCTCTTTAGAGCTGACCTCTGTAATGCCGACGTCTCGATGGGCGACCTGTTAATTCACGAAGGGGCACCGTGCGCAGCGCAGCAAGCCGCTGCTAAGGTTTATCACGCCGATAAAACCTACTTTGTTTTAAACGGTACGTCGGCCTCTAATAAAGTGATCTTGAATGCTCTGTTGGCACCGGGCGACTTGGTGCTTTTTGACCGCAATAACCATAAGTCTTGTCACCATGGTGCCCTACTTCAAGCGGGGGCCACGCCGATCTATCTCGAAACCGCCCGTAATGGCTATGGTTTCATTGGTGGGATTGACAACCACTGCTTTGAAGAAGCCTATTTGCGTGATTTGGTGCGTGAAGTAGCGCCAGAACGTGCTGACGAAAAGCGACCTTTCCGCTTAGCCGTGATTCAGTTAGGCACCTACGACGGTACGATCTATAACGCACGTCAGGTCGTCGACCGTATCGGTCACTTGTGTGACTACATCCTTTTTGACTCCGCTTGGGTGGGCTACGAGCAATTCATCCCAATGATGAAAGACTGTTCACCTCTACTTCTTGAATTGGGCCCTGATGACCCAGGTATATTCGTCACGCAGTCCGTGCATAAGCAGCAAGCTGGGTTTTCTCAAACGTCCCAAATCCACAAGAAGGACCATCACATCAAGGGACAAGCCCGTTACTGTCCACATAAGCGCCTCAATAACGCCTTTATGATGCACGCGTCAACGTCGCCCTTCTATGCACTCTTTGCGGCGCTCGACGTCAACGCCCGTATGCATGCAGGTGAAAGTGGACGCCTCCTGTGGGCAGACTGTGTCCGTGTCACGATTGAAGCACGTAAGGCTTTACTTGGGTGCTGCCACTATATCAAACCCTTTATTCCACCGATGATTGACGGTCAGCCGTGGGCGAGCTACCCCACCGAAACGATCGCGACCGACATTCGCTTCTTTGCCTTTGATCCGAAGGCCAATTGGCACCACTTCGAAGGCTATGCCGATCATCAGTACTTTGTTGACCCGTGCAAATTCATGTTGACAACGCCAGGGATTGACACTGAAACGGGTGACTATGACAACTTCGGGATACCAGCCACGATTTTGGCGAACTTCTTGCGTGAAAACGGCATCGTGCCTGAAAAGTGCGACTTAAATTCGATTCTTTTCTTGATGACCCCTGCCGAAAACGCGGCCAAGATGCAGCACCTCATTATGCAGATTGCGCGTTTTGAAGCGTTTGTTGATAAGGATGCGCCACTCGCTGAGGTTTTGCCTTCGATTTATAAGCAGAACGAATCGCGTTACCGTGGCTACACGATCCGCCAGCTCTGCCAAGAAATGCATGACTTTTATAAGTCTAATCATGTGAAGGATCTTCAAAAGGCCATGTTCCGTAAAGCGCACTTCCCGAAGCGCGCCATGGAGCCTCAAGACGCCAACTACGAATTCATTCGCGGTCACGCTGAACTTGTTCCGCTTGAAAAAGCTGAAGGTCGCATCGCGGCTGAAGGCGGTCTCCCCTACCCACCCGGCGTCCTTTGCGTGGTACCCGGTGAAGTCTGGGGTGACTCGGTCTTGAAGTACTTCTTGGCGCTCGAAGAAGGCATTAATCGCTTCCCTGGTTTTGCACCTGAACTCCAAGGCGTCTATATCCGTCAAGACGAAGATGGTCGCAAACGTGCTTATGGGTACGTTCTCACCGAATCCAAAGCACTCCCCTACCGTCGTCCGTTGGCCATTGGCTGCCAAACGGAAGGTAACCACTAACCGTCTTTAACGTTTCTCGTTAGGCGCATTTCGCTCTTTATGCGTTTTGCGCCTTTGTATACTCTTGGAGGCTTTATGGCCAACAATGCAAAAATGAGTGTCACGCAATTGACGCTACTGACGGCACTCAACATGATGGGTTCGGGGATTATTATGCTCCCGACCAAACTCGCACAAGTCGGGACCTTCTCGATTGTTTCCTGGCTTGTCACTGCGACCGGGTCTACCGCACTCGCTTATGCGTTTGCCAAGTGTGGCATGCTATCGCGCAATAAGGCCGGTATGGGTGGCTATGCCGAATATGCATTCGGTAAATCTGGCTCTTTTATGGCGAACTACACATATTGTGTTTCGCTTTTGATTGCCAATATCGCCATTGCCATTTCTGCCGTGGGCTATGGCATTGCGCTCCTTGGCATTCAACTCTCTCCAGTTGAAACCTGTGTCGCCACGATCGGCGTCCTGTGGATTTGTACTGTTTTAAATTTCAAAGGGGCAAGCATCACAGGGGCTCTGTCGAGCATCTCAGCCTGGGGCGTCATTTTACCCATTGGCTTTTTGTCATTCTTTGGTTGGTATTGGTTTTCGCCTGAACTCTATATCAATAGTTGGAATCCGCATCACATCCCCACGTTTGATGCCATCTCATCATCCATTGCTATGACCCTTTGGGCGTTCTTAGGGCTCGAAAGTGCTTGTGCCAACTCTGAATCCGTTGACAATCCTGAAAAAAACGTCCCTAAAGCCGTGATGTGTGCCACCTTGGGTGTCGCAGTGATTTATATCCTCTCGACGAACGTGGCTGCAGGGATTGTCAATAACGATGCCCTCGTGAAGTCCACAGCCCCATTTGGCCTCGTCTTTAGCACGATCTTTGACGGAACAGCCGGCAAGATTGTCATGGCCATGATGGTGCTCTCTTGCTCAGGCTCGTTACTCTCTTGGCAATTCACCATTGCACGTGTCTTTAAAGCTTCGGCCGATGATGGGTATTTCCCTCATTGGTTCTCTAAGGTCACCAAGGACGACGCACCAGTCGTTGGCATGCTCATCATCGTGTGCATCCAGACCTTAATGGCTTTGATGACAATCAGTCCGTCTCTTTATAAGCAATTCAATACGCTCGTGAATTTGGCGGTGGTCACAAACATCATGCCCTACATCCTCTCCATGGCTGCTGTCTTTGTCATGGTCAAGGTCGAACACGTCAACCCTAGCCACGCGAAAGTCATTAAGTGCATGGCCTTTATTGGAGCGATTTATAGCTTCTACGCGCTTTATGCCTCAGGCTTTAGTGCGATGACTTACGGCTCGCTCGTCACGTTCGCGGGTTGGACGCTTTACGCCTTTGCAGCTGAACGCATGGTGAAGGCCTAACGCTCTTTAGCAAAACAATAAAAACTCTCTGAAACACACCTTTTGGGCGTCAAGCTTAGGTCCCGCTTGGCGCCCGCTTTTTATGTGCTTTGAGGTGTCTGCGGTCAAAATCCCCTACTTCGAAACCTCTCTTTCGAGAGAGGAACCATCCCTCCAAAGGGAGAGTCAGAGGCGTTTCAATCCTTTTTAGGTTCAAAAACCGCTATGATAGGCACTTCTCGATTTCAACCCTCGCTTGAGAGCTTTCACCGTGAAGCGTTTCTTTTTGATGCTCGCGCCCGCGTTGGCGCACCTACTTTTTTGCGCCCATCTGCTCTACCAAGGCGCACCGCTTTTACTTGCCGCCCTGCCTTTGATCGGCTTACCGCTTTTGGCCATTCGTCGATTCCCGGTGCCGCTCTTACAGATCATCGCGTTAGTACTCTATACCGTCGAATGGGTGCGAACCACCTGGGTACTGATTTCATTTCGTATGGAAGCCGGTATCGCGATTCATCCTGCCATCGAAATTCTGTGTGGCGTGACGGTCTTTACGCTTTGCTCAACCTTAGTCTTTCGATCGTCCGCCATGCGCCGTTAACAAAACGTCAAAAGGGAGTGGCACTCATCCATAGTGGCGCCGCCACTCTCGCACCCAAGCACGAGCGCTAAGTTCAACACCAACAAACAAAAACACAACGGGTTAAGCACCGTTCGATACTCAACCCGTTTTCGTCAAAATCGCCTTTGCGTTAATCCGCCCAACGCTTAAAGATCAACGACGTATTGATGCCGCCAAACGCAAAGTTATTGCTTTGGACAAATTCGGTCTCGATCTGACGTTCAGTACCCATGATGTAATCCAAGTCACCGCACATGGGATCAGGATCCGTCAGATTGATGGTCGGGCTAAACCAGCCTTCACGCATCATCTGTACAGCAAGCCACGATTCAACCGCGCCACAAGCACCTAACGTATGACCAAAGAAGCTCTTCATCGAAGAGACTGGTGTACGGTTACCAAAGACCGCTGCCGTAGCGTTCGACTCCGCAATGTCACCACGATCAGTGGCCGTACCGTGAGCAGACAAATAACCAATATCCGAGGGAGCCAAACCAGCGACCCGTAACGCTTCTTCCATGCAAATCTGCATCGTCGCCTGATTGGGTTGCGTAATGTGTGTTGCATCACAATTCGTAGCAAAGCCCACAATTTCAGCGTAGATCTTCGCACCACGCGCCTGAGCGTGCTCAAGGGACTCAAGCATGACGGCGCCAGCCCCTTCACCAATCACCAAACCGTCACGATTTTTATCAAAAGGACGCGGCGTGAGTTTAGGTTCATCGTTACGTACGCTCGCCGCAAAGAGGGTATCAAAGACCGCAACTTCTGATGGACAAAGTTCTTCGGCACCGCCCGCAATCATGACGTCCTGATAACCATGACGAATCGCCTCCCAAGCGTAACCAATCGCTTGAGAGCCTGACGTACAGGCGCTGGGCGTCGGAATCACGCGACCCGTGACACCAAAGAAGAGCCCCGTATTCACGGCTGTAGTATGCGGCATCATCTGTACATAGGTCGTCGCCGTAATCTTACGCGTACTCTTATTCATCAACATTTCGCCGAAGGCAGCCACCGCATTCGTGCTACCCGTGCAAGAGCCAAACGCAATCCCGGTACGACCACTCTTAATGACAGGATCGTCCAACAAACCCGCATCTTCGAGTGCCAATTCAGTGGCACGCGTTGACAATAAAGAAACGCGCCCCATTGAACGGATGCGCTTACGCGTATAGTGTTCTGGCAACGTAAAGTTCGGAACGGGCGCAGCAAGCTTTGCGCTCAAACCGTCAATTTCGTCCCACTCAGGCATACGCACCACACAGTTTTGATGGGCTAAGAGGCCTGCTTTAATGCTTTCCCAATCGCTACCCAAGGCGGTCACGCCGCCAAAACCCGTAATCACAACACGACGCATTAGACCATGCCTCCGTTCACAGAAATCACTTGACGCGTAATATAAGACGCTTGCTCACTCATCAAAAAGCCCACCAAAGCCGCCACCTCTTCAGGCTGTCCCACACGTTGCATCGGAATCATGGCCATGGCATGTTCTTTAGCTAGCTCATTCATGTCAACCATGCTCGTTTCAATCAAACCAGGTGCAACACAATTGACCGTGATCTTACGCTTAGCGAGTTCCACAGCCAACGCTTTCGTTGCCCCAATCAAACCTGCCTTAGCGGCACTATAGTTCGTCTGGCCACGGTTACCCGTCACCCCAGACACAGACGACATCGTCACGATACGACCACCTTTACGTGCTCGCACCATGGGCATCACAGCTGGATGAATCACGTGATAAAAACCATTCAAATCCACGTTAATGACGTCTTTCCAGTCCGCTTCTTCAAGGGCTGGGAAGGCGTTATCGCGAGTGACGCCAGCGTTCAAGACAATGCCCCAGTAGGCGCCGTGCGCTTCGATATCAGCCTCAATCACAGAGCGAGCCGCCTCGGCCGAACCCACATCAAAAAAGGCAGTTCTCACAGCGACACCCAAATCGGTGCAAAGGCGTACGGTTTCGTCCATCTCATCAGAGGGACCACGGCTATTGAGCACCAATGTGTAGCCAGCTTTCGCCAATTCGATAGCGCAAGCACGACCAATGCCACGGGAGGCACCCGTAATTAAAACGGTTTTATTCGTGTTCACAATCCATTCTCACCAAAAAGTGCCGCCACTTCAGATTCAAGCGGCTGATAAACAGTTAATCGGCCTGAGGCTACGTGTTCGCCCCCAGATGTCAGTTCGCCTTCAAACACAGCCAACTGACCATCAATCATGAGTTTGTGCATCGTGCACTGAAGCAAAGGATCGCCCTGCTTCACGACGCGATCAATCTGAATCGAACGAACCGAAAGCAATAATCCAATCTCAGCTTCAGCATCCCCTTCGGGGACGGGCGTTAGGTCACCGTGATAACGTGCCCACACCCCAACGGTTTGTGCCATGATTTCAAGCACAAAAGCTTCAGGCAATTCGCCATCCTGACGCCAGTGGGTCTTAAGGACGCCATCAGCCGTGGTTTCTGTTTCACACGTGACCGATGCATCATCAATATGCGCCACGCGTGTTAACACACACATAGGTGCACGATGCGGAAGATAGGTTTCGGGCGTTGCGTAAGCAGTCATTTTTGACTCGGTTCAAAAATTAAAGAAGTATTGTTGCCACCAAAGGCGAAATTGTTACTCATCACAGGCCCCATCGGCAACGTAGTCTGTTCACGAATCACGCCACCCATCATCAGCGCAGGATCAGGCGTATCGTCAGCACCAAATTGTGCGGGTAATGTAAGTCCTCGGGCTTTCATCAACATTAAAATCAGCAGTCCAGCATCCGTAATACCCGCCGCACCCAATGTGTGTCCCGTGAGTGCCTTTGTGGACGACATGGGCACGCGTCCTTCGAAGACACGTGCCATTGCGGCCAATTCTGCCGCATCGTTTTGCCCGGTCCCCGTCCCGTGTAAGTTCACATACTGAATGGCATCGGGCGAGAGATTCGCTTTTTGGAGAGCGCCTCGAATGGCTTTTTCAGCTCCACGTCCTTCGGGCTCAGGACTCGACATATGGTACCCATCAGAACTTTCACCCCAACCCGAAAAGATCACTGGCTTAGCAACCTTCGGCGTCTTCGTCATCCAAACAATGCCAGCCCCTTCGCCAATCGTAATGCCTGGTCGATGTTCGGTTAAAGGACGTGTCAACGTCGGTGCCAAAACACCCAACGCATGAAAGCCATTTAAAGGCATTTCAGCCAAAGTATCGGCACCACCCGCAATCACTGCATCAACTAACCCCGATTCAAGAAGTCGAGCGCCACTGATTAAGGCGCGTGCTGAACTCGTGCAAGCCGTCGCGATCGTCATCGCTGGCCCCGTAATCCCAAGATAGGCCGCCAAATCTCGAGCGGGATCCCCCATTTCTTGCCATTCACCTTTAAAAGGCGGATATTCAGTCCCCTTGGCTTGCGCGCGCCACCAATCCGAAAACTCCTGACTCGCAGCCGTACTCGTCCCCATAACCACCGCAATACGGTCACGCGGCATATCCGCCATCAGACGTTCAAACTGGGCTCGCTTCGCGTCCCAAGCTGCACGCAACAAGCGTTGATTGCGAGGTGTCGATGGATCAGTCTCGGGTAACGTCACGGCCGCATGACCAAAAGGCACATCAATCCCATCCACGGTGCGCACCGTGGGGCCAGCCATCCCGGGCGAAAGACCCGCCGCTAAATTGGACAAAATCGTCTCGTCATCCGCCCCTAAGGCATTGATGAGTGACACCGCTTCGATATAAACCGTCACGAAGGTCTCTCCTTACAAAGCTCGAAATGTCAAGGTATACCCAAACGCCTCATGCGTGAGCGACTTTAATCGCGCCGGGGTCATCCCTTCGTTATAAATCATGCGTTCAACCACCTTACCCTTGGGATCTACAACCATACGGCCATTGGACATGATCTCTAAATGATACCCATTTGGTAAAACATTCGCCCAGTGTTCAATGGGCAAGGTCGCCAACAACACATCCGCCACCATTTGCGAGGCTTCTAAACCCTTGGGGATTGGTACATGGGCTTGCGTCGTCAACTGTTTGCCGTCGTAATGCACAGTCATGAGTGCCATACCCGTGGGTGTCAGGACATCCATCGTATAGTCACCGTTGCGACACACTTCTACCGTCATGACGCGTTGCGTCCTATCATCTCGCTTCGCCGTCAAAAGCGTCTTTTGGCTGTAGTCTGAAGGGCAGGCAACCGTAGGCAAAGTAGCCTCAACACCAGGTACCAACCAAAATGTGGGCACCGTCGACGTCATGCTTTGCGTTGCACACCCCAAAAGCCCGAAGGTCATCAGGCAAACCGCGGCTAACCTCAGGGCTTTGCCCTGGGACCGATCTTTTTGAACACCTGTCATGATTTTGATTCCTTCCTTTGAGGGACTCCCGCTGCTGGTGCCAACAAAAAGGCTACCAAGACACCAACCGACAACACACACCCAAAAACACGCACCGCGGGCGTTTCACTAAAGACCAAAATCCCGAGCGACAACAACGTGGTCGTGAGTGCGACCGACATGGCATAAAAGAGTTTCTCACTTGCCGCACTACCACTTTGAAAAAAGACCGTGTAGTCAACCCCAATCCCCATCACCAAAATAAGTGCAAAGAGACTAAAAAGATTGACGGGCATGCCAAGTAACCCGGTTGCAGCGAGCCCAGCCAATAAACCTCCCATCACTGGAAGCGAAGCGCGTAACCCTCGACGTAAACCTAAAAGGCGCATGAGCATACCTGTCAAGGCCGCAAACCCGACCCCAATCAAAATGGTCAAACCTTCTCTAAAAGTTGCAAACCGCGTACCAAAGTCCGCACGTCGATGAAGCCAATAGGTTTCGTCTAAAAGCGCAACCGCTTCCGACGCTCTTTCATGGGCGCCAGGCATCTGGGACATGGTCACCGGCACAAACACCGCCACTTGACCATCGGGCAAGGTACGAATCAACGTTTGATAAGGCGCACCCGCACGACTGGCTAACCAAGCCTCAGGCGTCACAACGTCATAAGGCACACATCCTTTCGTTTGGGACGACTGATCCTGGCGCTTAGCGCACGGTGGATTGAGTCTCTGAACCAAGGTGGCTTCTAACCCTTGAAGCGCATTGAAAACCATCGTTTGTTGCGCTTCTGAATGAAAAGGCACCACGACGGGTTTTTCAATGACGCCTTCAGTTTCTAAGTTCGCCAGTATCGGCCTCAAAGCTTCTAAACGATCGAGCGCAACATTGAGCGTATGCCCCGTCACAGCAAACCATGTTTGTGAAAAGCCTTTGCCTAACAGTTCGCTCAAAAGCCGTTCTTCTTGTATGAGCTGCTCGGGCGTCGTTTGTAGTGCCCCTAAATCGTCATTGACTTTGAGTTGAGTGAGTCCCACACCGATCACCACCACAAGCCCTGCAAGACTAACTCGAGTCCAGGGAGCGCGTTGTGCCCAAGCCGACACATATTGCGTTAAGAGTGTATGTCTCTGTAATGGCCGCACTGGGAAGCCATGAACCAAAAACGGAAACCACAAGACGACCGTCAACCACGCCCCGACTAAGCCACAAACGGCAAAAATGGCAAGCTGTCGTAAGCCAGGAAAAGGCGCAGCCAACATCAATCCATAGGCCACACACGTTGTGATGAGCGCGTGCCAAAGACTCGGACGCAAAGCAACGAGCGACTGCCAAGGCATTTCGTCATGACCAGCCCATCGTCGGCGCACCAAATAGTAGGTCGTATAGTCAGCCGAAATCCCGATGAGGCTCAAACACATGACGAGTGTCACGGCATGTAACGATCCAAAAAGCCACAAGGTTGCCGCGGTTCCGCAGAGAGCCCCCACAGAGACCGACACCAAACAAAGCACCACAGGTCGAACACTTCTAAAGGTCCAGCCAATAAAGAGCGCTAATAAACCTATCGAGAGTGACCCTAAGCGCGTCACATCGCGTTCGGCTTGGCTTGCCGCATGATGACTATAAAAGACCACACCTTGGCCCACAATCTGGGCATCAAACTTCTCAGCAATCGACGCGCGTAATGCTTTTTCTTTGGCTATCCAAGCGTTTAACCCAGCCCCTGATTTGGCGTCTTCAGGGATCACCCCTGTCATCAGGCGCCACGTGGTACCCGCTTGATCTTGTGCTGTGAGCCAACCGCCCTTCATATCAATGGCCGTCCCAACCCCGGCCGTCATGACACTTCGGGTCAACAAAAAGGGATCATTCGCCCATTCTTCACCCGTCACGCCACCCACTGGACTATAGAGCTGAGCCATGATTTGTCGAAGTTGATGTTTGCCCTTCTCTTCGGTCAAGTCCGAGATGACGGTCTCTGGCAAACTCCCTAAGACCGAGTGACGCACGTCCTTCAACCAGGCGGCCTGATCGTCAGGCGTTAAATACCCTTCAATCGTCGTCACCAAACCGTCTCTTGTGAGGCCAGTCATCATGGCGCTCGCTGCCGCTTCAGAACCTGACACTGCCCAAACTACACGGTTAGCCACACTACCAACCGCGGCATCAGTCAACATCACAGTTTGGGCGTCGCCCTCAACTTCAGGCAACAATTCAAGCACATCGGTTGAAAGTGCACCTTTAGGCCACGATACAAGAAGCGCCAAGCCGAGCATCAGGACGCACGCAAGCCAGCCCAAAGCGCTCAACACGCGGGCATTGATCGGTGCTTCTAAATGGGGCTTTATCGGCATGGCACGTCACCTTAACGAACGACTTCAATGTCGCTCAACGTCATTTCAGTACGGTTTTCAGGATTAGGCGTCATCGTAAAGGCGCGCACAACCGTGTCGCCCGACACAACCACGGTGCCTAAGAGTTGCTTCAAATGCGCTTCTTTTGGTTCTAAGGTCGCAGTCCACGAACCTTTTTTGACTGGGTCTTCTTTGAGCGTCCCTGTGAAATGTTGCGTTAAGTTCGCAACATCTAAGCGCATCACGCCCGCTAACATTTCGGCAGCAGCCCAAACCGCTGGGTGCGTGGCTTTGGTCATGACTTCAGCGGGTTCATCTTCGTACTGAATCGAAAACGTATCGCCTTGCAGGCGAACCACCTGCTTAAAAGGCACTAACTGCGTCCAAAGAAAAGCCCCAGCGTGATCTAATTCGAGTGTGCCCGTGCTTGTTAACGTCTGCCCCGTGGCACCCAACCAACGCGTTTGCGTAAACGCTGCCTTCAATTGTTTGACGTCACCAAGACGCTTGGCTAAGGCTTCCCATTGATTCGAAGAGGCTTCGGAAGCGACAGAAGACGACACCTCTGCGATCTTGAGAGGGGTTTGCGCCATCGACGAGCTAGAAACCAAAAAGCTAATGACAAAAAGGCTAGCAACCATGACAGACGTTCTCATTCTTTATCGTCCTCATGCCAAAAATCGTAAAAATTGAACCACTGATAGGGATGCGCCAAAGCTTGCGCTTCGAGAATCTCAGCCCAACGAGTAACGTAGGCTTGTAGTGCTTCATCACGCGTCCTGCGAGGTAACGAAATCTCGGACGCAAAAGGTCGGCAGCTAATCAAAAGCTTCTGGCCTTCACGCACGGCAAACAAGGTCACCACTTCGCACTTCAATAAGTTCGCCAACACGAAGGGACCCACCGGGAACGGTGCTTCGTACCCTAAAAAGGTCGCCGTTGCCGTACGACTCGCGCGAGACGACTGATCATTAGGCGTACGGTCTGCAGCAATGGCTACCCATTCACCGCGAGCTATGGCCTCTTCTAATCGCGCTGCCGTATCAACGCCTAAATGATTGACGGCAATGATGTGACGTGACGCATCGGGCGCCACCTCTTCGAGCATCGCCTTAAAGCGCGGCGCATGTTCGTCATACACCAAAGCCCAAACAGGCACTGCACGGTCATGTTGCGCCAACGCACGGGTCGCTTCAGCGACACCCAAGTGTGATACCAAAACCAATTTACCGCGGCCATCAGCGGGCGGTTCGCAGAGCAACTGTCGACTTTCTTCGTCCGCAAAGTCAACGTCTTTCCAAAGCGTTAAATCCCCTGCCCACGCGGCCAGTCGGTCAAGCATACTCTCCGTAAAGGCCTTAAAGTGCGAGAGCCCGGAGTACGTTTCGATAGGCATTCCTCGACGGGTACGTTCTTCGTTAACACGCGTCAAAAACTGACGACTGGCCTTTTTGGCTGCCGTCCCGGTGAGATAAAAGACGCCGGTCACGGGCCAGCCAATCAACGTAAATAACGATCGACCGCCCAAGCGATAAAGTTGCCACAAGAACTTCATGCCCGAAAAGCCACGACGCTCTTTCACTTTCATCCAATGTGTTGACGTGTCATTGGGAGCGACTGGTTCACGTCTAAAGAGACGCTTTAAGCGGGCAGGCCACCATAATGGGCTTTCAATACAAAGCCGCGTATGCATTTTAGAAATGCGAACGTTGTCTTCCCACATTCTGAAGTTCGAGTAGCCACCTTCGGGATAAATCACGCGGCTAGGCACAAACCGTACCCGTAAGCCTTGCCAATAGAGTCGGACCATGATTTCGGTATCAAAGTCCATAAATTGACCCACGTGCTTGGTCTTGAGAATCGATAAGGTGGGCGCAATCGGATAGACGCGATAGCCACACATACTGTCGACAATCTCAAAACTCAAGGTCTCAATCCACACCCAAACATGCGTAACATAGCGACCAATCAAGCGTTTTTTGGGCACCGATTCGTCATAAAGGGGGCGCGCAGACCAGAGCGCCTCTGGTTGAGCTTGGGCACCTGAAAGGAACGTTGGGGCATCGGCCAAGTCATGTTGCCCATCCGCATCGACCTGTAAGGCATGCGTGTAACCCGCTTTGGCTGCGTAATCGAGCCCCGTCGTAAAGGCCGCCCCTTTACCGCGATTCACATCATGACGCAACAAAGTCATTTCGGCGCGACGAGGTGCGAGCGCATCCAACGCCTCACGCGTGATAGCATCGCTCCCGTCATCGACCACAATGACAGGCAACCCCAACGGTTTTAAACCGTCGAGCACCTTTTCTACCGTCAACCCATGGTTTCGGCAAGGAATAATGACTACAGGACGAAACGCTTCAGACATTTAACACTCAACGTTCGACAAAAATGACCTTACCGCGGCTCGCATGCAAACGGTTGTCACCTCGCGCCACGTCATACACAAACGTGACGCTATGCCCCTTGGGACTCTCGGTATAGGTTAACGTGATACTAACCGTGTCACCAGGACGCAAAGGCACAGTGAATTTCATTTGCGGCACAGCACTCAGACGCAAACGACGCCCAAGCCAATCCTCAGCCAAAGACTGTACGAGGTTGAGCTGCACCACGCCGGGCAAAATCGGCTGCGTCGGGAAATGCCCGTCAAACTCAGGCATCCCTTCGGTAAGGGTTACGCGTGCGATCAAGGTCGTCGCATCACGATGCTCACACACTGTGTGTTCAAATAACGTGTTAGCCATCAAAAAAGCTCCAACAATCTTTGCGTCTCGACTTTTCCCTGTGCATTGATCGGCCAGTCTTCCACTGAACGCCATAATCTCGGTCGAGCCAACGGATCAAGCACGCCATATAAAGCCTTCGTCACCGCCCTACGGTCAGGTAACGCGCCTTGCCATTGGGACGACAGTTTTTCATTGACAACCGCGCCAATGACCGTGCGTTCGCCTTGCTCAATCGGTAAAGCACGAATCACTAAACCTAACCTACGCTCAACCACGCGTTCCACTTCAGTCAAACTTAAACGCACTTCGCCAATCTTGACCACACGGTCGCGTCGACCTAACAAACGGAACGTTCGCTCACCCGTCATCGTGAGCCGGTCGTCTAGCGTCAACACACCCTTCGTCAACAACGGTGACGACAACACCCAACCCTCTGTCGTTTCGTTTAACACCCCTTCATCGATCAACGTCCAATCAGGGGTTTCGTCTGAATCTTTATGCGCTCTTGAGGCAACGACACCTGTTTCGGTACTGCCATAAATTTCGTAAATTGTCGAAGGTGACCAGGCCTTGAGGGTCGCTTTCGCTTCAGCGCTCAAAGGGCCACCAGCGGACAATACAAACGGCAATGTAGGTGCCGCTAACGAGGTCTCGAGCATCCGCATAAAGGTGGGCGTTGTGATAAGCGCCACAGGGGTCGGGAGCGTCAAGAGTTGTTCTTGATATACGCGTCGCGTGGTCGCCATTGGTCGGCCTGCTGACATTGCAAACCAGACATTAAAGGTGAGCCCATAGAGGTGACGCGGATCGACTGTACTTTGAATGACGGTACCCTCCGTGACGCTTCTAAAAAGTCTCGTCGTCACCTCGGCTTCACGATCCATCAAGCCCACCGTCTTTTCGATGCATTTAGGCGTACCTGACGACCCCGATGTAAACAATTGGATCGGGTGATTGGCGTGAGGCGCCTTCAAGCCCTCTAACGAGAGCGGTTCTGCGTCCGACTTGACGATCAATACCGTCTTCGGGTACGTATTTGGTGCATCCACCGCATCGATCAACACGGCGTCATAGGACGCTTGAAGCGCCTCAAACTGCGCACCGCGCCCCGAAAATAGCACGGGCGTACATCCCGACCAAAGGACAGCGCAAAGTAACACCGTAAACCGATACGGATGCCCTTCATCGATCGCGATCGATTGCCCTTCAAAGCCTACCAAAGCGCGCGCAGCCACGCAGACGTCTTTGACAAACTCACGACGCGAAATCGCTTCACCGTCGTCTCGGTACGCCACAATATCGTCGGCGGATCTTCTTAACCAGGCCACAAAGGACGTCTTAGACATGGAGAACCACCTTACGATAGAGATACTCGGCGCCCATCAATGTGCCAATAGCGATGTAACTTAAACACCCATTCCACAAAGCCCAAAATTGGAGGTCGCCCCAAAGGATAGTACCCACAGCAATGCTGCCATTCACGACAAAAAAGCCACACCAGACTTGCGTCACACGACGTGTGTAGCGCACGGCTTCGGGCGGAAAGGGTTGATTGCGATACCCTAAGCGAGCCAAACGCTCCACAACGGTTTGCCCTTCCCAAAGTGACGCCCCAAAAACCACAAGAAGCGACAAACTCACCAGCACCGGATACCACAAAATCCATGCCGTTTCGTCGAGCAACGCGGCCAATGCGACCAATGCCAAGCCACCTATGGCCAGATAACGACCGCGACGAATCTCTGGGCGCGTCGATAGGCAGGCGACCCCCAAACGAACGCTCAGGATCACTGCCGTCCCTGCCAACAGCCACGAAAGCGCATCAGCATGCACGGCCCATAAGACGAAGAACGGCCACACGACCATTAATAGGCCTGTGACCATATTCAAAAGAACGCTTGACATCGATCAATGACGAACGAAGGATTCGAGCGAATTACTTGGCGTCAGCTTCTTTAGACATCTTCACGATCACATCAACGACGTCACCGACCGTACGCACGCTCTTAAACGCATCAGGCTGAATGCGACGACCGATCATATTCTGCATTTGCACAATCATGTCAACGGCATCGATGCTATCAAGATCCAAGTCTTCAACCAAACGGCTTTCACGCGTCACGGTACTCGGATCGATTTCAAAAAGCTCGCTCATCACACGAACGATTTCGTCAAACAATTCTTGTTCGGTATAAACCTTAGCCATTGACTTTACTCCTGAGGACGATTAGCACGAATGAACGCAGCAAGGGCGGCGACGGACTTGAAATGCTCACGCACTTCTTCGGTTTCGCCAGCGAGTGACACACCGAAACGCTTCTTGACAGCCAAGCCCAATTCGAGGGCATCAATGGAGTCTAACCCCAAGCCTTCACCAAACAAAGGGGCATCCGTGTCAATCTCTTCGGGCGTCATATCCTCTAAGTTGAGGGCTTCAATAATGAGCGCCTTGACTTCGTTTTCCAACGTACTCATTGTGTTCTCCTGGATCTATCGTTCCCATTAAGGACAACGTACATCCTTCTAAGTTAATTAAGGTCTCTCTGCGTTCCAACACGGAACAGCCATGAGTTCCTCACGCATCGCCTGGGTTAATCGGCGACTCGCAAGTGAATACCCGTCTTCTCCCTCACGCATGTAGTCAGAGACACACATGAGTCCGGCAAACGTCAAAGACATAGACGGACGAACGGGTGGAATTTCATACCACTCGCTCTCTTTGTCGAGCCAGTGATGCGAACTCCTAATATGCACGACGGCCAAATCACACTGCGCTCGTAACGCCGTATGCGCGACCCCGCGCTTTAATTTCATCGGCACATCCTTTTGAGTTCTTGTGCCTTCAGGAAAGATCAAAATGTTCTCCCCTGCTTTAAGACGACGACAACACTCGTCGATCACCTCAACCGATCCATCGTTACTCAAATAATCAGCCGCGCGAATCACGTTTTTGAGGAAGAAATTATGCCTGAGTGACGCCTTCACTAAGCAATCCATTTCGGGCAACTTCGATGCAATCATCACATAGTCAATAAGCGTCGGATGGTTTGCAATAATGATGACGCCTTTTAGGTCACGGAGCTTTTCAAGTGACGAACGGTCTAACGACATCACGCCCAACCACTCAATGGCTCTTGCAAAGCTGTCAAACGACCACGTAATCGCCGCTCTCGCCTTGAGGCGACGCTTGACAGGATCTTTGACGAATAGCCTTAAGAACGGAAAGTACGTAAGCGACAATCCTAGGCCACCTAAACCAAAGACGCACCACAGGCAACCTATCTTGAAGCGCCGATACTGGAACGCCCAAAAGCCTTCACGTGGGGCGTGACTCATAAAGCAACCTTCCAGTTGAAGTGCGTCGCTTCTCCTTTCGTCACAAAAGAGGCAACCCCTGATGCCAACCCAGCGGCCAACTGTATAGACGTAGGCAACATAGTCTTCATCGGCGCGCACTCAGCACCACGCGTCACCTGCAATGCATCACCCTTTTCAAGGATCCATGCGGTCGCATAGGTGGTGTTCACTGGTGCTTCAGAAAAGCTTTTCGCCAAACGGTCATCAAACTTGCCTTCAAAGTCCACAATGCCCACACGCGTCATATCAGTGGCGAGCATCGCATAGGCTTCTAATAAAGCCATATGAAAGGTTTCGGCACCCGCTGCCATACTCGTCGTAGGCACTTGAATGCCCGCTTCAATCGTCAGCATTCCGACCGCTGCGTTATGAACCGACATCATGAAGTCAGTGGGCGACACGGGTTGGTCGTTCGTGAGGCTCTCAATAATCTTGATACCACGTGCCGTTTCGCCGTGACGGCTCGCAAAGATCCAAGCATCCACAGAGCAATCTTCTGAAACTGCCAACGCCGCTTCGCACGCCAAACGGGCACCCCCACTCATACGACGGGCTTTCATCATTGGCAAGCGTTTGGTATAGACCAAAGACGCTTCTGCTGGCCATCCTGTGGGCATGTCGGGTAACGATGCCTTTGCCCAGGTTTCGCGATCTTCTCGCGCTACCAAACCAGGTACCAACACGACATGACGAACAAGATTAAAACGCATCATGCTCATGCGTGACCCTTCTTACGGCAAACCAACAACGTGTGTTCCATGCCTAAACCGTCATGAATACGTTCAATCTCAAAACCTGCCGCTTCGAGATAAATGACAAACTCGTCGTACGGATAAAAGCGGCTCGTGCCGTTAGCCAACGCCGTAAAGTAGAGCGACATCGCGGCCAAACAAGCATCAGCAACCGGGAACGGTTGACGACCAATGAAGGGCTCTAAAATGAAAAGCTTCGCATCGTCAGCCATTGCAGCATGGGCTTTCTTCAAAATCGAAACGATCTGAGCAGGCGAGAAGCAGTCCAAGAACTGGCTCATCCACCAAGCCTTGGTCTCGGTCTTCGGGAAAGGCAGATCCGACAACACGTTCATCGGATACGTTGTCACGCGGTGACTTAACCCCGCTTCAGCCATGACCATATCGACTGTTTCGCACTGCTCTGGCAGGTCGACCACTGCAACGCGAATATCATCTCGCCAATCGCAGCAGCACTTTGCCCACTTCCCTGTATTGCCACCAACGTCCGTAATCGAATCGATGCCGTCCTTAAAAACCAACGGCAAAGCCTTTGGATAGGCTTCGTCTGAATAGTGGTGATCAAATTCAAACCAGCTCTTTTTAGCTACTGTCGGCAACTTCTGGATGCCCGGATAAATCGTGGGCCATTCACCAAAGACCTTGAGCCCCGCTGGACGACTTTCTTTAAAAGACGTCGTCAGATGAGTCAGACCTTCGTAGCAAACATCTCGCGTAAATCGGAAATTGATGCCGACATGCAAGTCGTTCACAAAGAAGATGCCCATATCGGTAAGCGAATAGTTCGCATCACGCTTTTGGACAACATCAAAACGAACAGCCACTTCTAACAAAGAGCGAGCCGTATATTCATCGCAACCTGAAGCAGATTGGAGCTCTTCTAACGTGAGTCCCGCTTCGCCAGCGTCATCGAGCGCCTTAAAAAGACCTAAATCAGTCATCGCCACCATCGCCTGAAAGACAAAGGGACTGATAGCCAAACGATGAGCCTCGTTAAGCGCTTCGAGGGCTGAGTGTCGACGTGAAGATACGGCTGTTTTCATATGATTGAACTTGCTCTAATGATGTTTGATTAAATGATTAATTCGTTTGGGTCTTACCGCGAACAAAACGACGATTCGCGTCCTCACGAATATGACGAGCCAAGTTCTGCGTCCAGCTGTTGACCTTACGATGCGCCTTACCCTTTTCGTCGATCAAGGAGGAACCTTCAGCAACCGGCGTAATCACAAACAGACCCTTCTTATAGGTCACATCAACCACGAGCGTATGAACAGACTGCTTCGTGTAGCGCAAACGAATGCGACCAGGGACATCCTTAACAACCGTCCAACCGATATCAGCCGCGCTCTTCAAAATAGAGCGACGCAATTCACCGTCAGACACCATGGCCTGTTCCGTCACAACACGCGGCACCGTGCTACACCCCGTCAAAGCCAACAAGGTGAAACCACCAAAACCCAACAAAAGCCCACGACGTTCCATGATTAAAATCCTCCTAGAACCATCTCAATATATCGGTACAAAAATGCCCTATCAGTACCAAGACGCCAACACAGAAACTGAACGTTCATTCAGTCCTGCACGCGTTTCAGTGCCATGAATTTTACTTGATATCTTCTCCTTTGACGAATAGATTTCTGACGAGTGACAAAAATTCCCGCCATCACCATGACACAAAATTAATAGCACAGTGATCTCCCCGCGGCTTCACGCGTTTCAAAAGTGGATGTTTAATCCAAATGTCAGGCACTGTCTCACGTGTCCCCTTTTTTTGTCATAAATAACCCCTTCGACTTCGAAAAAGAGGTCCTTATCAACAGGGATGGAATAAGTCGTGCGGTAATTTTCTTTGAAACCTCAGTAGTCGCCACAAAGCCTATGGAGACGCCTCATGGATAAACATTGTGTGCTTAAAACCTTATGAGGTATCAGTTTTTAAAGATCATTCTTATTTTTAGATCACAATCCGTTTACAGCTACCGTTTAGCTTTTAAATCGCCCATCAAATCGCGCGCTTAGTTCCTTTGACTATCGGTAAATCACATCAACCTCGTGCATTGACATACTTTAAAGCCACCCGCTCTTTATATTGGTAGGTACAATACTTTCTGCTGATTCTCAATTTGAATGAGCAACCCTCACAAAAAGCGTCAAACAAACCAGGACCCCCACATGTCGACCACAGACCAACAGCGTGTTGCGATCAACAGTCTCTTTAGCTTTGTTGAAGAAGTAACAAGCCTTAGACAGGCCGTGACCAAAAATCTCACACAAGCAAGTTGGATGCTTGATCTTGAAGAACTCAATCATGCGTTGCCTGGTCTCAAAGTAGGTGATCCGTCGTCAAGCGATCCAGATCTAATCTGTCGTATTGAAAAGCTCGACTTATTGCCCTGCCCGCCGCTACCTGAATCCCTCTTAGATTATGTTGAAGGGACGTGGCGTGATCCGAACTGGGAAGAAACCTGGTTACCATTTCCGGGTGAAGTGGAAGCCGCTTTAGAGGCTGAAGACCCTGAGGCTACGCGTCCTGTTGACGCCTTAAACGACAGTATTCGTGACGCTCAAAAGGCGCTATGTGCCACACTCAATGCCGTGCGTGAAGAATGGCGCCTTGAACGTCAAGCGTGGCTCGAAGCACGCGCCCCGATTCTTGCCAACAATCGACTCTTTGACCGATTCCAAACCATGCGTGACTTGGTCTTAGAGTCGAACTTGCGTTATGAATGTGTCTTAGGCAACTATCGCTTTATTTCGGACTCGACCAAAACGCAAAATCCCAATGCGGCGCACTACCCACTCTTGGTGCAGCCGTTGAGCGTTGAATTAACCTCAAGCCGCCGTAATCTGCCGACCTTAGAAATTCGTCGCAATCCCGATGAAGCCGTTCGCTTTTTGACTGAGGTTTTAAAGCCCTTTGCTGATGATGGGATCCAGCTTGATGCGACACAAACAGTCGATGCGTACTTAGAGGAAGAAGGGCACGATGTGCCGTTAATTGGTAACGCGACGCTCGAGCACCACCTTCAGACGATGGCCGTGCGATTACACCCAAGTGCGCGTTGGCGTGAAGCGGATGCCGCACCGGAAGCACCAGACTCTGACGTGAAATTCCGCGTTGTACCGCGTCCGTTACTCTTAGTACAGTTGCGTCCAAGCGGCGTTCGTGAAGCCATTCGTAGCATTCGTGAAGAAATTGCCCGTACTGGTGACGTCCCTGAGCACCTCAAAGAAATTGTGTGCCCTGATGTCTACCCAACAAGCGCACCTGACCTTGATCCTACGCCCACATTAGAAGCCAAACTCGCTGCGACGGCAGGTGAAGATGATGAGATTTTGCTCACAAAGCCCGCCAATAGCGAACAGCTTGCCATCGCTCGTGAGATTGAACGCAATAACGTTGTGCTCGTGCAAGGTCCTCCGGGGACTGGTAAAACGCATACCATTGCCAACTTATTGGGGCACTTTTTGGCGCAAGGCAAACGCGTCCTTGTGACGAGCCACACAGCGAAAGCGTTGACCGTTCTCAAAGACAAACTACCGCGAGAAATTCAGCCCCTTTGCGTCACGATGATTGGTGACCGCAAAGATCTTGAGCGCACCACGTCCGCCTTGACAACGCGCCTCAACACCATGAATACGACGGACTTAGAAGCACGCATTCAAGTCCTCACCGACAATCGTCAGCGCTTAAACGAAGCCTTACGAGACCGACGTCAGCGTATTTATGCACAGCGTCTACGTGAACGCGAAACCATTGCGTACCAAGGCGAATCTTTGTCACTCACAGAAATCGCCTCGATCCTTCGTGACGAAGAAGCGTTCTCGAGCCTTATCCCTGGCGAAGTGCTTGCTGGCCCCTTGCCTTTGACACCCGACGAACTCGTCACGCTTTATCGCACGAACGGTCGTTGGCCAGCAGACATTTCGCACGATCTGGTTGAACCTTTGCCTGATCCCGCTCAACTTCCCGATGCGGACACAATGCGCGAAATGTATGCCCGTCACCTGGCCACCCAAGAGACGCAGTCATCCATTGCTTTAGGATTCCGTCGTGAGGCGTCGGGCGATCGTTACCTTGTTTTCACCTCGAATGGTTGCGAATGTCTCACCTGTCCCGAAGCAAAACGCGACTTATTGACCCAATCGTTAGATAGCTCAGTACTCGGCACGCTTGATGACCCGATGTGCCGCTTGGCTTTCAACATGGGACTCACAGACCCTAGCTACGTTGACGCCTTTACGCAACTCGAAGATCAGTTAACTAAGACCGCAGAAATGGGGATTGAAGTTGACCGACTCGCCATGATCGATAACGTCACCGTGACGTTGCCAGACAACGCAGATCTCGAAGCCATCATTCGTGCAGCTGAATGGTTTAAGCAAAATGACCCTAAGGGACGTGTCGGCTTCTTTGGTCGACTCTTTAACCGTGAAGCGCGTGAAGCCGATACGGCGATCGCCCCTGTGACAGTCAACGGTCGTCGTCCCGACACGACAGAAGCCTTTGATCAGCTTTTGCGTGTCGCTCGCTATCATTTAGCACGTCACGAAACCCAAGAAGCTTGGAACCGTCTTGCCGAACGTGCTCACGTTGCCCTCTTTGAGACGTACGGCGCTAATCCCGCCAAAACGCTCATAGACCGTTATGGCACGACGTTATCGTCCGCTGCCCAATGGTGGCATCAGACGTTCTTGCCCTTTATTTCTTCCTGGCTTGAGGCTGGCATTCGTGCTGAACCCATTGAACACTTAGCCAAAGACTGGATGCGTGACGCTGATCCTGCGAACGCAGCTCATCGACTAATCAAAGAAATTGTCACGCCAGTACATTCGCACGTCTATATACAAACGGAACGCGAACAGCTACAGGCCTGGCGTCAAGACGTCAAAGATCAGCTTAACCGTGATTGTTCTCACGCTTATATTGTTGAGCAACTCTCGAATGCGATTCTGACGAATCCCGAGGCCTGGGCGAAAGGCTTAGAAACCCTCAAAACCTATCGTCAAGAACGTGAGGTTTATCGTCAACGTCAGGTCTTACTTGAAAAACTTCAAGCCATGGCCCCTGACTGGGCGATGGCTTTACGTGTGGGGCTTGAAGGCTTTACAGACACAATCCCTTCGAGTGACCTTGACGAAGCCTGGCGCTGGAAGCAACTTGAACGCCTCTACTCGCATTACACCGCCGTCGAAGTCGAAGAACTACAAGCCGATTGCACGCGTTTGTCGGCCGACCTTCGTGAATGCACCGCACAGCTTGCTGCCACCAAAGCGTGGTACGAAGTCAAAAAGCGTCTGCAGGGGACGCCTGCCCTCTCGCATCTCTCTTATCTCGCGACCTATATGAAGCGTGCTGCAGGTAAGAGTAAGAAACATGCGATCTGGCGTCGTGAAGTCAATCGCTTACTCCCTGAATGCCAGCGTGCCGTCCCCGTCTGGATTATGATGCTCCAGGATGCCCTACTCAACTTTAATAGTGCAGCCAAGTTCGACATCATTATCATCGACGAAGCAAGTCAAGCCGATATGACCGCTTTGCCTATTCTTTATATGGGGCAAAAAGTCATTGTGGTGGGGGACGACAAGCAGGTCACGCCGCTAGCTATCGGGACAAACGACACTGCGGTCGATAGTCTTGCTCGTCAGTATCTTGAAGGACGCGTCAAAGAGCCCAAACTCTATGACTCTCGCCTCTCGATTTATGGTCTTGTGCAGAGCATGGCCTTCCCAGCACATATGCTCGTCGAGCACTTCCGTTGCGTGCCTGAAATCATTGGGTACTCGAATCGTTTGTCTTATAACGGTTCAATTCGCCCGTTGCGTGACACATCGACCTCAAAACTTAAGCCTGCATTGATCCCGTGGCGTACCAACGGCACTTATACCGATGGCAAAACCAACGAAGAAGAAGCGCAGACCATCATTCGTCTATTGAAGGCCATGATGGCTGATCCGCGCTATGACGGTAAAACCTTTGGTGTCATCGCTATGCGTAGCGGTCGATCAACACAGATCAATCGCATCCATCAGTTGCTGATTGAAAACTTTGACCCTCGTGAAATGGAAGCTCGTGAATTGACATGTGGTAGTTCAGCTGACTTCCAAGGCGACGAACGTGATGTGATCTTATTGTCTCTCGTTGACTCTGCTGCACCAGGCGTCATCTTGCGTAAAGAAGGCGAAGGCACTGAAGGCTCTGCTCGCAAGCGTTGGAATGTGGCTGTGAGTCGCGCCCGTGATCAGCTTTGGATTGTGCATTCCTTTGATGCCAACACCCAATTAAAGCATGACGACCTCCGTCGTACACTCTTTGACTGGGCTGCGGAAGTCGAACATGGTGAACCTGATACAGAGGCCATTCGCGAAGCAGCGGATAGTGAATTTGAGGTGCGTGTAGCTGAAGAACTTATTCGCCGTGGTTATCATATTGAACAACAGCATCACGTAGGTAGCTATCGCCTTGACATGGTGGTTCGCTATGCAGGTGAAGCCGTTGCTCTTGAATGCGACGGTGAACGCTATCACGGCGAAGACCAAATCCGAAACGATATGGAACGTCAAACCGTCCTTGAACGTAACGGTTGGCGATTCATTCGACTGCGTGGTGCCGAATACTTCCGCCGTCCTGACGCTGCGATTGATCGCGTGTGTCATGACCTTGCTGAACTAGGTATCTATCCAGAAACAAGGGCCCCAATGAACACGAACGACCTTTTAGCTCGTATTCGCGAAAACATGAGTCGCCTTGAAAACGACCTGCCCCTTTTGGAACCGCATGAACCGCTACCCACGCTCGAGAGTGACGCCAATCAGTCTGTGGCAACAGAAGGGACGCACTTTACGCTTGTAGATGATCATGCCTTGACGGATGACCAAGTCATCTCAACCGACTCCTCGTCACCGGCACCAGAAGAGAAAAACGTTGTGGTGCATGCCGAAGCGGCTTTGGTGCCCCTTGAGGTCAAACATTCAGACATTACGTTAACCCCGGAACTCCGTGACCCGGTCAAAGTGTCCTTGCCGACTCTCACCGATTTAGGCGATGATGATCCTACTGAAACACAAACAACGTTAACGGAAGTCACCTCCGAACAGGTCCATGTCGCAGAATCCACCGATCTACACATCGAAGTAGAGCCTGCTGTCGATGAAACCACGAATACTGAAACGCCGCCAAGCTCAACAGAGCGCACGGTGGACTTCCTGATCGATGCGATCTCTGAGGCTTGTATTTCGCGTGGTCTGACGCCTAATATCACTCGTCACACTGACCGTCTGACAATTGAGGTCAAAGGGCTCACCCTCTTGCAAGCACTATTCGTCGACAATGGTTGGCGCTTTGAAATGCCATCCGTTGAAGGCATTCGTGCTCGAGGTGTGGCCAATTACACGCTCGTTCGTGAAGGATCTTGGAAAGCTTGGGATCTCACCGATGTCGACTTTGCTAATGACAAATTCGTCAAAGACTTCGCAAGCTTTGCAGGGCGTACAGCGGAAGGCCTGAGAGCTTAAACAACAACGACGAAAAAAGAAGAGCGCGACTCCAAGGTTTGGGTCGCGCTTTTTTTAAAGACTCGTTTAACGTCTATCCTTCCGAACATCATCCTTATGATGATCGCCATCCTCACCTTC
>Glacier_p2__coassemble_1228_pt1 | contig 27865 bp, 27 predicted proteins | sample Glacier_p2__metabat2_high_PE_005 | metagenome-assembled genome bin Glacier_p2
TAAAATAAAGGGATCAAAAATTTCGATCCCTGATTATTTTTGGAAGTCCCCTTAAATTGAATTAGAACAAACAACTAATGGTAGGTGTTTGAAGAAAGGGATATGGTTTAAGGGCGTAATTATGAATAAATATTTGAAATGTTATATCGAATTAAAAAAACAGTTTGAGATAACTAATGGCGATCCAGATTCTGTGCGCGCACTTTATGCTTTAAAAAGTGATTTGGAGATGTCTGAAGACGCCGAGGCCAAAACTGTTTTGGTCGATGTGTATGAACTTTTATGTTTTAAAAAATCTGCTTTTGATCTATTGATAAGAGTAGGCGATCGCACTGATCAAAAGGTATTGAAACGATTAGGCAAGTTACGTGACTTGGCGCGTGATTGGGGAGATGCAAATGCCATTCCACGTTTAAAAACAGAGGCAGAAAAGCGAGCTGACCAAGAGAGATTAGAACAGTTGGGTATCCCAAATTTCAAATATCACCCCAATCCATTAGCCACTGGAGCATTTGTCGAGTCTAAGGAAGGAGTTATTTGTGAATGCTGTGGTCACAAAACAGATATCTATTACGAAGGTCCATTTTATTCAGTAGAAAGCCTTGAGCAGATTTGTCCACAATGTATAGCGAGCGGAGAGGCCGCTCGGAAATATAACGGTAGTTTTCAATGTGATTACAACATCGATGATGGTGTGAACGATTCAAAAAAGATAGATGAGCTTATCCATCGTACTCCAGGATACTCAGGATGGCAGCAAGAGTATTGGAGAGCACATTGCGGGGATTTTTGTGCATATTTGGGATATGTTGGTGCGAGAGAGCTTAATGCTTTGGGAGTGATGGACGAAGTGTTGGACGATTCATTATGGGATGATGATCAAAAGACGATGATTAAAAACTCAGTGAATTATGGGCATGTTCAATGTTACTTATTCCGGTGCTTACATTGTGGAAAACATTTGATATGGATGGATTTTGATTGAGGTTCATTTAGTAGCATTATGTTTTAAGGGTTTCCCATGTTGAGATGGATAACTAATAAAGAAAATGTGCTGAATGAATTCTTTATCAAAGATGCATCAGTATATTTTTCAGGAGTTTATGCTGACACTTTGTTGAAAGGAGTGAACCCAAAGGATTATCAATGTTGGCATTATTGGGGGAAGTCTTCAAGTGCCTGTTTTATTGGTGGTAAACGTCTTCGTGGGGCTGATCCAAACACGTTTCGAGTATTGAATTATGCATACGCAATTGATGAAACATCAATTTATACCTCTAGTGGAAGAATTGTGGATGCACATTTATCAACTTTTCAAGTTTTGGATAGTGGACAGAACCATGTTGGAGCTCCTCAAGGTTATGCAAAAGATTGTCGAAATGTTTACTTTCACAATGGCGACGGCAAAGTGAAATGTGTCAGGAATGCCGACCCTTCATCCTTCTATTCCTTGGGAGATACGTTCTTTGCTATAGATAAACAACGCGTTTATGCGTACGGTAAGCCTCTAACCAAAGTGGATTTGAGTTCATGGGAGCTGCTTAGTCATTGGTATTCACGAGACGCAAAGAGGGTGTATTACCTTAATCGTGAGATTAAGGGCGCTGATAAGGACAGTTTCAAGGTCTACACTCCTTTGGATGCATCTCCGTTTGCTGATCATTTGGCTCGAGATCAAAAGCATTTTTTCTGGAATGATGAGATCACAGATGAAGCACAATGGTTCGAGCAGTTCCACCAAATGGATTTAGAACAGTCAACGAGGTGAACAGCATATGGATTACTTGAAATTATTACAGTCTGATCAAGCTCTGGCTGAGCGATTTGATTCTCTTTTCGACTTTTTTGTTCTAGACGATTTATCTCCGAGAGATGAAGTTGACGGTAGAGTAACCTTCACACAGCCTGGTATGACTTTTGCTAGAGATGGTTCCGGCGGTGAATACCATTTGCTCGAGGATGGTTCCATTGGCTATTACAGTAGCGAAGGTGAAGCTGGTCGTTTAGCCGAGAATATGGACGATCTTTTTTCACTGATTGTGAGCTGCATCTGCTGGCACGACTGCTGTGACGCAAAGGAGTATGCGGACTCCAAAACACTGGAGGAATACGGACAGAGGCAGCGCAACATCAACTTGGACGATATGGACAGTTGGCGACGGGTAGCTGAGGCTCTCGGTATCCCTACCGATGAGCCGCTGGCTCCGGTTCTGGAGCGATTCCGAAAAGCAACACAGCGCCAGCCTCTGTATAAGTGTATTTTCCGTGAGGATGATGGCAGCCTGACTGAATCATACGGCCTGATGTTTGAATGAGAAAGGAGCAATCCCTATGAAAGCATTTGACCCCAATTACAAGCTGCTGGATGAGATGTATCTGGACGATTATTATCCTGCTTTTTGGTCGACAAGGTAAACCCATTTCTACCCAAACAGACTTCTTCACTGTTACAAGGATGGATGCTTGGGGCGTGAGCACTTGGTTCATGTGTACTCCTCGAGCTGCCAAAAAGCTGATTGCCATGGATTACGGCAATCTGTTAGTGAAGGAAACTACCATCGTTGGCTAGGAGCAAAAAATATGATCAATTCTTGACGCAAGGATCGATCCGAGAAGAGAGGTGGATTGCCAACTGATCAAAGAATTATGAAAATTAGCATAATTGGGTTGTATATTTATGATATTACTCGCAATGCTTATATTAATGATATTAATACTTGTGTTGTTAATGTTATTAAGAAAGAGATTAGGTCCTATTGGAAAGAGGTTAATTCTTATAATTTGTATATTGATAGGATTGTATGTGTTGATTAATTTGGTATTGATTCTTTTCTTCTTCTTTGGTGATGTCTCTTCTGAAGAATTTATGTAAAGCAGTCAAATAGCAAATGGTAGCAACCAGGGGATAAAGTGGATTTCGAAATATGGCGCAATCAAATTTTGATAGAACCTCCAAACATTTCACCATTAAAATTTGGAATGTCACAGGATGAAATTATTAAGATATTTGGTAAACCTGACTCTGTTTCGACAATGAAGCGCCGTGGAAACCCTTTGATTCTTAAATACCGCGATATTGAATTTCATTTTGGAGTCCAAATCCATGGGCTTCATTTGATTTATAGTGATGACGAGATCGAGTTGTGCATTACAGCTGATCATAAATAAAGGATCACTCAAATGAAAGACTTTGACCCAAATTACAAATTGTTGAGTGAGATGTATCAGGACGATTACTATCCTGTTTTTCTGGTGGATAAGGTAAAGGATGAATTACAAAAGGTGATTCAGCTTCTTGAGACTGGAGAAAAAGACATCGAGACGATCCAGGAATTGCTAGACGAGGCAGTCTGTGGCATCAACGATTTGCAGGAAGCTTTTGATGAGAACGACAGTGAGCTTGAAACGGTCGCGCGAGAAAGCATTGCCGCATCTGTCGCTTATATTTTAAAGTGGTTCAACATTCCCATCGACACCGAGGAGGCCATCCGGGAAAGGGATTGGTGAACCCATGGCAGCAAAAGAACTAGTTGTGTGTGCTGAATGTGGCAGCCTTTTTTGGAATAGTTCTTCACAGATGATTGGTTTATGCCCAGAATGTGCTCATGTGCTCTACGGGTATCCAAACTGTTCTCATAAATTTCACAAAGGTAGGTGTGTTTTCTGTTTTTGGGACGGTTCTAGTAGCAACTACGTAAAAAAACTTCGTCAAAAGGAGGGCAGATCTATGCCGACAACAGAGTGGCTGAACAAATACGAATCCATCAAGGACAAACTGGCCTGTAAAACGGACCTAGAGACTCATTTCACTGAAAAAGTGATTGGAAACATGAGCGTGGATGTGCTCGACGTAGGTGTCGTGAACTTTCCTACCGGGACGATCTTCGCTTGCGATCCTTTGATGGAGTTGGAGGATACACCGCCCTTTATCCAGACAATCCCCGCCGGTACTTATCCGGTGAAGATCTGTGTGGTGCCCAGTGAAAAATATGGTGATCGCTACGCCTGTGTCAAGGTGGAGGTCAGTCAGGAAAAGCCTGTTCGCTATGAGCTGGGCATGACTGGCAAAGAGGATCTGAATGATGAGTTAGGAGAGGGCGACTATTATGGATTTGGTGTAGACGCCGGGATGGCATGTGTGGCTGACATACAGACACAAAACACTTTCAAGACATACTGGGCCAAAAGGTTAGAAGAAGATTCTGATATTGATCCTTACAACGATCTCTTTTGTGACCTGTTGGAGGAAAACGCTAAAACTCATCCTAAGTATCAGAATAGCCATGGCGACTGGCTCAATTGGACGGTACCGAACACAGACTGCAATCTTCCCATCTTTTCCTCTGGTTGGGGCGACGGCTATTATCCCGCCTATTTCGGCTATGACGCCAATGACAATGTTTGTGCAGTGTATTTGCGCTTCATCGACATTGAAGCAAGCTACAAGGAGCAGCCGTAAGGAGGAAAAGAGAGATGAAATGGCCAAAACGCGCGCGAACAGTGAACTGGGAGAGTGGTGTCCTGACCTTAGACGGAGAAAAGCAATTTGAAGTTCCGGAGCTGACCGCAGAGATCATGGAGCAGCTGGCCAGTTACACTCTGGTTGGCTTTCATGTGAAAGGCTATCCGGTGACCGATACACTTCTTGCTCCTTTTGCCGGACATAAAAGCATGGTCAACTTCGGCGTGGAGGACGGTGCGCTTACAGACGCCTGTTTTCCTGTTTTTTCCGCGATGCCCAAGCTACGCTATCTGCTGTTGGACGGTAACGTCGCCATTCACGGTAGCGGTCTGTCCGCCTTGCAAGGCTGCAAGTTGGAGCTTTTGACACTCAATCGCACAGGCTTGGATGATGCCGGACTGATTCAAGCCGCCTCCATATCCAAACTCTCCCATATCCATATCGACCATACCGCTGTGACATATGAGGGACTGTTGGGCATCGCTAGCAACAGCTACATTGAGCCGGTATCCCATGTGCAATTCACCAAGGAGCAGATGGCATCCTTCGCCCAGTGTCAACGTGAAAAGGCCAAAAAGCCCGTCCAACTGGATGAACATGCTGCGACGGATTGCCGCAGTGTGTTATGCGCTTTCTTTGCGGAAATGACAGAGTGGGAGCAGTACATGGAGGAAGTTGGGTTTGATGATGCTGAGGCTGAGGCTGTGCCCCGCCTGCTGGCAATCTGGGAGAAGTATGTGAGCGAAAAGCCCCGTCCGGGGTATCGGCCTCTAGGCCTCTCATACAGTGCCCAGGGAACCTACAACGGAGAAGAATTCCTAGACGCGGAGCAGATCACCAAGAATAAGCTCTACATCTACACCAGGGAGAAAAACACGGGTTTTGACCGTCGTTTCCTCATGAAGCGTGTGGGCGATAACTGGATGATCGATGGGGTTCAGGAGCGGCTGAACGGATGGCAGCGAACAGGACTATAAGTTAATGCAAATGATTGATCGAATATGGTATGCGGCAGAAAAGTGGCGTCAGAAAGTAGGGAATCACCTGACTGGTGATCTCTTATTGCAAACGATTAGTTTGTGGGTATTGGTGCCCATTGTTGGCCCTTTGACGTATCGACTACATTGGCTTCTCGCGTTACTTTTGTTGATCGTTATTGGCGTCAGTCCATTGATCTTTTGTCATGCCCGCTATACATCAGAACGTCGTGATCAATTGGACAAAAAGTATGCTCGAATGAAAGCGCCTGGAATGATGATATTAAAGGTTTACTTGGCGGCTCTAGTAGTCAGCATATTTGAGTGGTGGTTAATGTATCTATGTGGATTTGTCTCTTTGTCAGGAGGAGTTCGTTGAAGATCTGTTTAAACGCCAAAGAAATACTGACATAGAAGGCTTATATATATGCTGGATGTTGTGAATTTGCAAAATAAGCTTCTGGACCTAGTTGAGGGACGAGAGACACCAGATAGTTGGCAAAACTGGTGGAATACCTATGCGTCTGAAGTGGAACATTTGCTCAGTCGTGGTGAATTGCTGAAAATAAAGCCTTGTAAGCACGGCTTTTCATGGGTTCCAATACTCACTAGCCAAAAAGGAGCAATAGCGTATTTGGAAAAGAACGGAGTGGCATTCCAAGCTAGTTCTCTCTATCAAGAGCGATATTGTGCGGAACTGGACGCTTTCTGCGAGGAGCAGGAGCGAATGCTGCGGGAAAAGCAAAAGGAGTTCAAGACTAACAACCCGAAGCTCTTTTGCCGATACCCCAAGTTCTCCAAAGCTTTGGCGAAGGCGCTGGACTCCACTGATGAAATCCGGCCAGCGGCCACGGAGGAGCTGATCGGGAATCAAGAGAGCGTGTTGGATTTCGCACTTCCATCGCAGGTGCGAGAGTTTTTTCTGTTGACTGCAGGTATCGATGTATCCACAGGCATAATCATTGATCTTTCTAGGACATTTAATCTGACCTTCCATGGAGAGCAGTATTGTGTGCTCGGCGAGTTCTGGAAAGAGGCGGATGGCGACCAGCTCTTGCTCAGCCCTGGAGAGGAAACCATCTGGTACTACGCCCATGAGCAGAACAAGGTAAAACGCCTCTGCGATGATATGACCGAACTGCTGGAGAAGAAACTGGCGAGGTATCTCAATGAGCACTGAAAATAAATTCGGGAGGAACTGCCATGTCACAGATCGCAACTTTTTATCTGCTCAAAAATAACCAGCGCCAGGAAATGTCTAACGGCGACTGCTCTGGTGCGGTCTATATGGCCATCTGGGACTGGTGCGAGTGCGAGCTGGATCTGGATGTCCGTTTTCCTGCTCCCCAGACGCAGGACACCTTGGACTGCGCTTTGCTGGAGGGAGAGCAGGCGTCTAAACTGCTGGCAGCTCTGCGGGAGTGGAACCTCCCGGAACTGGCCGCTGAAATTGCCCTAGACTGGGATCTGCCCACCGATGCGGTGCAAAGTGGGTTTGAAACACTGCGCTCCCATCTGGAACTGGTGCGGGGCGATACAGCCCTGCTGTATGAGATGGTGTAGAAAATGATTTGGGAAGGTGAAAAGCTATGGAACAAAAACGCCCGGCAGATATATTTCAGGAACTTTTGGACTTTCTATGGAACGGCCTGAGCCTGGAGGAAAAGGGCTGGTAGCGTCTGAAAAAAGGGAGATTTAAAAAAGAGAACCAAAAAAAGGGATGAAATATAAGAGTTGTTATGCACTATCTTGAATGGATTGATCGTTGATAAGCTCCAAAAAGAAGCTCTGATAGAGCAGTTTGAAGAACTTCGAACGTTTTGAAGGTGTTTTATGGCACGTATCGTAGATAAACCTTATTGGACGTTTAGTGCATACAATGCGTGTACGTCAGGGATTCAGGTGAAATGTCCGAAGTGTCGTGCTGAAGGTGTAGTGACGGCGGACGATAAACATGCCTATTTTCGCTGCATGAGCTGCGGGCATCAGGAGACCCGAGACAGGACGATCTACCGCTATGATGTCCATAACCTGTGCAAAAACTGTGGACGATACTATCGTGTCGATATCGAAGAGGAATCAAAACAATGTTTCTCTGTTTTACATGTGGCGTGTCCCTATTGCGGAGTTATCATGTCAGGAGAAGTACATAAAACAGCCGAAGCCTATTCCTATACTGCTGAGATCATGGATGGTCGAGAGCCTTATTTCGGATTTGAACTTTGGTTTTTGACTTCGTTTCAAGGAAAGTGGGTTTGGGCGATAAATCGCGAACACCTAGCTTATTTGATTGAATATCTCAGTGCTGTTCTTCGAGAGAAGCCTAAAGATGGTCCTAAAAAGACCCAGGCTGACCATCTTCCCACCTTCATGAAAACCGCAAAGAATCGAGAACGGATCGTGAAGTTGCTTGTGAAGTTGTATGAAACGTGAGATGAACAGCATAAATCCGAAACTCAGGTTCAAAGCACATGGATGTTAACGACAACCTTACCTGACACCAAGAACAACTCGCTGATCTATGAGGACGATAGCTTGGTTATCGTGACTTTTCGATGGACGGTGAAAGGGAATACTGTTTTTTATGCTCGCTAAGTGGAGTTTAGTATGGGAGCGATGAAGCTTTATGAACTGGTTAACCAATATCACATTGGTACAGACTTAACTTGTGCTGAGGCGATGTTCAAGGCTTGTAATGAGTACTACAACCTGAACTTGTCTGAGGAGACAAGGAAAATGTTCTCGGTGATGGGACTCGGTATGCAGACAGAACAATCGTGCTGTGGTGCCTTCACCGTTGCTGTAGGCGTGATTGGCTTGATGACTGCTAAGGAAGGTCATACTGATATCGATAATCGGGTCGGTTATTTGATGATTGCCGAGCTGACGGATTTCATGTTGAGTTTTTATAGCACGCTACATTGTGTCGAGCTTCAGAAACTCGAGGTGATCGGGTATAAAAATCCGTGTCATGCCATCGTAGAAGCAATAGCCAAAAAATTGGAGGATCTCTTGGAAAGGCAAGACGATTTGGCTCAGTTAGTGACAAACAAACTCAGTTCTTGAGCCGCTTTTTTCAGTCGCCATAAGGTCATGGCAACGTTTGATGTTGAATTTTTGAGACGTGCCTTCAATTTGCTCTCCATAGCATTAATTTGTGTCTAAGTATGTTCCCGATTGTGTAATGCCTATCCTTTGGTTCAAACTGAATCTTATGCCTTGTAATTAAACTGTATACGAGGCGTAAGTGAAGTTTGAGAATAGGACAGAGAAGCCTATTTTCGAACGCTGGCGATTGACCAATCGCATGCAGGAGAAAGCATCATGCTGTTGACGGATAAAGATCGTGCGTATTTGGATGCGTGTGATGAAGATGGTACTTGCGCTATCGGGCGCATGCTGAGTTATTTGGATCAATGGGAAGAGGAAGGGATTGCAGAAGGGCGCTTTACAAAGGAACAGGCTGAGGCCGATTTAGAGGCTGCGCTTTATCGTGCTTTTGCGTTACTGCAGGACGATCGATATCTTTCATATGCTCAAGTGGTCACGACGCTTGAAAAGGCTCGTGAGTCAGCGACGAACAGTGGTGTTTGGCATTACAGATTGGCCTGTGGCCTCACACATACAGGTCGACTTGATGAGGCACTCAAGGTGGCCGAAGAGGGCGTTCTGGCAGAACCCGATTATCCGTGGGGCTGGTTGCATTTAGGAAAGCTTAGGGCCCATTTTGGTGATAAAGTTGGTGCTTTAGTTGCGGCAGCTAAAGGGCTTGACCTTGTACCAGATGATCCAGAATTTTTGCAGTTGCAAGAAGAAATTGAAGCGGGTGTGCCGTTGCCTGTCATGTTGTGTCACTACATTGATCCTGAAAGTGATGCCGAACTCCAAAATCTTCAAATGGATCTCCAGCCTGTTTTGGAAAAACAGTTGGCGCTAACATGTCTGATTAAAGACCCGAAAGGGTTCGAAGTGGTCAAGAATGCCTTCAATATTGACGGACTTCAAGAGGAGCCTGATGCTCCTGCTTGTCTTAGTGCCGAGGTGCCATTTTCAGTTGGTTTAATACATGTCGTTTTCCGCATGAATGAAGCAGGTTTCAGTCATCTCGCACCGACATGGGTCAAGCATTTTAAAGATGCGCTCGAAGAGTTTTTGCAAGATGGTCACTGCCAATTTGAAGAGATCGTCGAGGTTTGGTTAGATCTCGATCGTACGATTCACGTTGTACTTAAGCCTGAAGAAGAAGGCGGCGAAGGTCGTGTCGTTCGCTTCAAGGTTAATGGTGGCCTATCGAATGAGAGTGCAAGGCCTGCTTATGCGAATGCTTCCGAATTAACGCCTGAAATTCGAGCGATGTTAGATCGCGTGGCGAGTCTCAATGAAGAGGAGGCCTACGACGAGATCATCCAAATGCTTGAAAAGATTCCGGATGACGATCGTGAACCCATACTGACGCTAGAGTTGGCACGCGCTCACAATAACGCCTCTCCAGCGTTGGGGCCAGGGCTAGAAAGAGCAGTTGCCTTGCTCCAATCCGTGAAAGACGACTTCGAGAAGACTTACGAATGGCAGTTCCGCATGGGCTATGCGCTTTTTTACCTTGATCGTGACGATGAGGCGCTTGCTTATTTCCAACAAGCCGAAGCATTACGTAAAGGTGACCAAGATACGCTTGAATTAATGCGCGCCTGTCGACAACAAATGAGCTATCCAAGATTCGTAGAGCCGTTTGCTCAACGTGTTGAATCGCTTTGGAAAACGTTTGAAGAAAAAACGACGGATTGGCAAAAGCGATTAATCAAACCCGAAGAGCGCCCAGTTGTGCTGAACGAAATGAAGCAAGCTATCCATCAGGCGCTGCCTGATACGGCTGTGGCTTTAGGGGCGACGGATGGTGTTGTGGAGGTCAATCTCTCAACGGATGGCAATTATTTGCAACTCTATCTGCTTCGCGCTATGGTGCGTGCGATGCCTGACAGTCTTAGAGGATGTTGGCTGATGACGCTCTGTCGACCTGCCATGCCATCGTGCGCTGAGCTTATTTTGAAGACTGGCTTGAGAGAGTACGCCGCGAAGGATCTTTATATCTATGAATCGGTCGGAGACAATGGTTCGCTCTGTCTCACCATTTATTCAAAACCCTTTGAAACACTCAATGAAGAAGAAGTTGAAGACGCCTTCCGTGCAGTGAATTTGTTGCTTGATCACGCCTTTGGCGAAGTAGCACGCATGCAGCACTTTGGCAATATTCGACTTTCAAGAAAACCCGAAGAGGGTGTGGGTTTTTCCTTGCCTGAATATGTGAGGTATGTCCATAAGTGTGCACCACAGAAGTTGGTTGATACGGTCGATGATTACTTAGACGACGTGCTTCAATTCCAATGGAATCTCGATACAGACGATGACTGTGACTATCTGCTCGACGCAAAACACGGGCAATCGTCCGTCATGGCACTTATCTCAGCGTATTTCAATAATGAGCCAGATGTGATGCGTCTTTTACATCGGGCTGGGGCAACAGCTGGGATGTTGTTTGTCGATAGTCAGGATCTTGATGAGACTTCTCGCGCCAAACTTCGCGACGAACTTCGTGCGTTATTACGCGAAAAGGTGCCTCATGCCTATGAAAGCTTTGGACAAATTGAAGGGCGAAAATTCGCCTACGAGTTGTTCTTCGCTTGGGATTTGCCTGCGGTGCTAGAAGTTGTTAATGAGTTCGGTGAAGCGCATGACGACGTAGTGAGGCTTGGCTTCCACTCCTTCTTCCGTGAGGCTGCGGGCTTAATGATGAAGCAGCCCGAAGACGATTAACCACCGAGACCGTGTGCGTGCGTGAGTCAAGGCTTACGCACGCGACCTGATGGAGTGACTCATCATGACAGACTTTCAAAAGCTGATTGATGAAGCCGTGGAAGTTCGCACAGATGAGGGTGCCGTTGATGACACCCTGGCCGAATTGCGAACACACTTCGCCTCGACAATGGACATATTGTTGGATCGACAATTTGATCTGGTTTGCCAACAATACATGCGCTTGACGCATGACAAAGGGTTGCTTGCATTAGGTCAAGCTATGTCGGCAGTTGGGCTAGCACTCTTTGATTTGGATGGCGAGGATATTCACTGTCTCACCATTCTTCCAGAGACTCAACGAGACGCGTTCCAAGCTTTTTGTGAAGCTCACCAACAGGCTTGTAAGCTTCTACGGCAATCCAAACGTTCATGGGGTGAGCCAGCTAAGCCACGACGAGTTGAGAAGGTCATGCCGTGCGATGAGTATCGATTAGAGGACGATACTGCGTATGATTATTTCTTTAATTCCCTTGCGGGGAATTATGCGTCGGGTGAATGGAAGCCATCAGAGAGTGACAGCTGGATGAATGGTTGCTTTGCTGACCTTCGTCATCGACCACCGCGCGTGGTTCGATCTCGCAGTCACGCAGGCTTATGCAATCTATCGTATTCACCCGACCTTGAGGTTTATGCAGCCTCACGAGCGACGCCCAGCAAGATAGGCCGGGTCATGGTCGGCAAGAATCCGTCTGTTCTCAACTTTTTTGAACCCTCTCAGATTGGTTACGATGATGCGCCGCAATCGTCTCATTGGGTTGGGTCTTCGCTTTGGATCGGCGACCCATGTAATGTTACTCAAATCGAATTAACCGAGAACGGAACTTCTAAAGCCGTTCATAACTGGATATTGCCTAAAGACGGTTGGGCCCATAGTTACCATGCTGGAATTGTCTCAGATGGGCTTGGACGAGTTTATTTTTCGAACGAATGGTATCAAGGAAAGATTTATCGCTGGGAGGCCGGTAAAGTCGTTGAGCATCCCTTCAAGCTGTCTGGCTATGACCATTTGTCAGATGCCGTACCTGTGCCTGGAACGAGCCACATTTTCATGATCCATTGTGTCAGTGGTCGTGGACGGATAGATCCCTGTCTATTGGATTTGGATATGGATACCGGACAGTGCCGAATTGCGGCATTGCCAGGTATAGGTGAAGATGTGAGATGTCGATGGCTGACTCGAGATTGGCTTTTGCTTCAAGCCCATGGTGAGAGTCGAGCCTACGATAGTGCACAACTCATCAATATGACAACGCGAGAAGTCCTTCGGATTAAGCCAGGGATGTTTGGCGAGGATCGTTTCCAGCATCTTGGGATTTTGCCTGATGGAACCGTTGTCATTGTCGTCAGGCGACATCTTGTTGGCCCAGTCTTCCTTTATCCCAAAGATTTTTGGGGTTTCCTACGTGAATCGGGAAACAAGCGCCAACTTGAACCTTGGCGAGATTATGAAGAACACTATCCAAACATTCCGTTTGTGCTGCCGAATCGGTCAACGGTAAGCGCCTCTTCTGAGGTAGCGTCAAAAGCGTGTGTTATCTGTGCTGATTGGTTGATGCGACCCATCTTTGATACGTTGAGTGTCTCAAAGCGAACGACGCTCATGGAACATTTAGCAGCTCGGTACGGTCTCAACTACCTTGGTCTCGAAACATTCGAGAAGTGGGGGCAGTGTTGCGTCACAGGGCGCTTTCAGAAGGACGGTCGTGAGTTCGTCTTTGTGCCTGGTGCGTCAGTGACATTGGGATGGGATCGATTTGTCTTGGGTTTAAATCGAGAAAGCCAGGCAGAATTGGATTATCTGCGCGAAGAATGGGAGATAGAACAGAGCCCTGAGGAGATGATCTGCGAAACCATGTCACCCGTTCGGCAGAGTACGATTGGTCCAATGTTGGTGGCTCGAAAACTCGAGACATTGTGTTGGGAGCCCGTTAAGTTAGGCGATTCTAGATTAGCTTCTCATCCGGACTGGTTGAATCAATTCCGTGAATTTATTTGGAGTGACCTGGATAGCCTGACTTTACACAAGTCAGCACGCATTGAACGTACAGAAAAAGGCTTTGAGATAGCCATTTATAACTCGACAGACTACGATACGCTTCATGACGGACTGGCTAAGCAAGGGCTTGCGTTACCTACAGTGAACGAGTGGGCCTATCTGTGCGGAGGTGGGTGCCGGACCCTTTTCCCATGGGGCGATGGCATGGACTATGCCATGCGTCTGCACCATTTCGAAAGTGCGGAGGATGAGGACAAGCCCTTCGATATGGAGGAACCTAACTTTTTTGGACTGTCCATCGCCTATGATCCCTATAAACGGGAGGTGGTCGAAGCTGACACATTAACCACCTGTGGTGGTGATGGCGGTCGGAATATTTGTGGTGGTTTAGGCATCTTGCTTGGTTATTTGCCATGTTCACCACATGCGAAACCTCATAAACATGATAGTGATGAGCTAAACGGTGATTTCGATTTTTATCGTCCGATCATTCGGATCGATCTCTTTGAGTCCGATGTGTCTCAACCACCGTTATCTGGCAGCACGAAATTCAAAACGGTAGGTTGCAACGATCTTAACCTTGAAGCGTATTTTGATCAGACTGTTAACGGCAAATCATCTCTCACGCGATTGTCATTGGGTGAACTTGAGTGTTCATCTGGATCACTTGTCGCATGTGACCCATGTACGTCCTTAATGGATGCCAAGCCGTTTTTACAACGCATTCCACCAGGTCGCTATCCGCTAACGATGGCTGTTAGTGTCTCTGACACCTTAGGCGTCCGTTATGCCTGTGCCAAACTCAGCGTTTCTGATTCAAAACCCGTGCGATATGAGTTAGGTCTCTGCTGCGATGAAAACTCGGATGAGGCTCTCAAAAAGGGTGAGGCGACGGGTTTTAGTGTCGATACAGGGCTTGCGACACTCACAGACGTCATCACGCAAAATGCATTCGCCAGCTATTGGAAGCAACGCGAAGCTCAAGAAGAGGGGATTGATCCTTATAACGATTTGTTTGCTGATCTGTTGGAAGAGAATGCGGCGCAATATCCTCAGTATCAAAGTCCCGATGGTGATTGGTGTGCTTGGACTGCACCAGAGACGAACCGACGGTTGGTGGTCTTTACATCAGGTCTAGGTGACGGTGTCTATCCGACGTATTTTGGCTACGACGCGAATGGACAAGTCTGCGGTGTTTATGTGCCCTTTGTTGATTTGGACCAATGCTGAGAGGCTTATCGACAAAGGAGTGACGATGATGACGAGTCTACTCACGGGTATTCGCATACGTCTCTATGCTGTCCTATTTTATGCTGATCGGTTTTGTCGATGGCTTTTGACGGATTCACCACGATGGCTACGATGGCTGTCGAACTTGAGTATTCCAAAAAAACGGGCCAACCGTGAAAGAGAGGACCATATCTATTTTGAGTCACACAAAGCACTTGTGCCGTTTTTTGCACTCTTTACACTGTTTTTGATGGTGCTTGTTTTGCGGTTGCCCGGCGGCGTCATTGTTGATCTTTTGACGTTTGGTGACGGTATTGGCTTTTTCGTTTTCCTTGCCGTGATGTGTGGGTTGACTTTTTGGATAGAACACAAAGTTATGGGCTCTGAAGAGGTTCAAAGATCGATGCTCAAGAAAATGAAAAAGCTGCCGAGAGAGCGTCTGTTTTGGCTGATGGTACAGGCGAATATGGGACTTGTGGTACTGACAGTCACCTTGTTTTATGTGCTCATTTGGTGATGTTTGTCAATCACTTTTCAGCGGTCAAATTCGACTATTGGTTGAGGTGAGTTATGGAAAAGAGTTTGGATTTGCCTAAATGTAATAGTGCCGATGGGCGTTACTACTGGATGAAGCCTGAGGTCGAGACGGTGTTGAAACCACTCCTTGACCAGTGCATCCAGGATGCTATTGACGGGAGAATCACGCGTTTGGATTCTCTTTGGCCGCCAGTAGTGGTTAGTAGTCAAGGAGCGCCCTTTGAGGTGTGGGAACTACTTCGGACATGGACCGAAGCGCAGCAGGCTGAGACCCTGGATGCGGATAAGGCCATTGCCTTCAGCGAAAACCTGCGCCGACAGAGCCGGTGGGGTGACATTGACCATCACTTATTTGATATGCTCAAACGGGAGCTTCAAGAGAAGTATTTTGTTGCGACAGGCAATGAAGATGACCACTTCTGGAATCGTGAGTACTCCCTGAAACCCGGTATTCGTGAAGAGCAGATCCCAGAGCCGCTATTGCGTTTTGCCTGCTATGTAGCGGTAAGCTATAAGGTATATGGTTTGGACTTTCAGTATTTGGACACTAACTACCTCTTTGGTTTGGTGGAGAAAGTTCGTCCGGATATGGTGAAAAAGCTCAAAGAAGAGGGCACGGGTAGGTTGCCGTTAAACCTCCAAAGGAGGAAAACAGAACATTTCACCGCATCGGCCAATGATGCGTTTGCAGTGATTCGTATTACTGCTAAGGACAGCACCGAGGCATGCTATGGCGAAGTCCTGAATTATCTGTGTGAACTTTTAGCGCAGGAAGACTTTCCTCGTAGTTATGCTGTGGAGTTCAAGGGACCCGAAAAAAGGTACCTTCCGATCACCGGTCTCCCTAAAAAAGGCATCAATCAGCTCTGCGCCTGCGCTGTCGCATATCCATCTCTTCATCCTCTGCTCGAACGCTACGCTCGACTAGCTATGAGACAGTATGAAAGTTACACCAATCTGAATGATGAACAAAGCGGACTTCCAGGAAGCTTTGCGGTGTTTGCTTTAGGCATGAAGGGAGATGCCTGGCGACAGTTAGTATGGGAATATTTAGACCTTTGTGATGATGAACACTCTCGCTTGCAGGAGAAGTTTCTTCGAGAGTACGTGAAACAGTTCGGTTTTAATAAAGAAACAGTGCCGATTTTCGTTCGCGGTGTTCTATCTATGCAAAATATGAAGTATTCCAAGGACTATGCTTCATGGATGTCAAATGCAAGCAGTCTTGATGCGTTGATAGAGGCCAAACAGCGTCTACAGGAAATCGTACCTAGCGGATTTTCCTCCGATGAGGATGACGATGATGACGAATTTGATGAAGCGACTCAAGATAAAGAGGCTAGTCTAGAAGAAGTCTTGCAATTTGCCTGGGAGACTGTTTGTTATGTGCTTTTTGGAAAAGCGAGTGCAAAGCACGGCCAAAAGATCCTCGAAAGTGCACCAGAGATACTGAAGCAACGATATCAGGTGATTTTCCGTAGTTTTGTATAGTCTGACCGCGCGAACAGTAACAGATCAGTTGGTAACCATACTTGCTATGATGCTTGTATTGAAGATTTTGGTGATTTATTTCGTTTTTTCATCATGATAAAGAAAACATCCAATCAACCTATGCGTCGTACAGATCGCGAAACTTCTGAAGCCTTTGCTCGGCAAGTTGCTATGGATGCGCCATATGGCACGCTTGTTACGGCAACTAATAATGGAGAACCATACGGTGTGCCAGTGTCGCCCGTTATAGAAGGCAATGTGATTTGGTTTCATGCCGCAGCTGATGTCGGACGCAAATTCGAAATTCTCTCTAGCAATCCTCGTTGTGCCATGCTTTTTGTGAGTGAGAGTTCGCCTGATGAACCAGCTTTTTCGATGAACTATCGTAGTGCTATGTTCGAAGGTCACGCGACACTTGTGACGGATCAGGTTGAGAAAATGCACGCGCTTTGGTTAATTTGCAGTAGATGGGCGTCAAGTGAGTCTTTAGAAAAGCGGCGAAAAATGATGGATGCTGGCATTCATCAAGTGAATGTTTGGCGCATAGATGTCACACACATCAGCGGAAAGATGAGGGCGAGTAACAGTAGGTGAGACTTGCTGTTCGAAGCACTACAAATCACGTAACGTGTTTCAGAGTTGTCTATAAATAATAGTAAATTTCAAGCCGCGCACTATGTCTCAAATACTATGAGTCAAGATAAGAAATATGAACATAAAAGAGAAAGAGAATGCACTATCAGCCGGAATTTTTGACATATAAACCCATTTTCACAAGTGAATATCGAATAATGAGAGCCAAGGCAGGCTGTGCCGTCAAGTGCATCGGATAAATCCGAAAGTGGTGTTCGGATAAAATCAAAAGTGCTGTTTGGATAATATCGAAACTCTACGTTGGATAAAAATCAATGTTGAGTTCTAAATAGTTCAATCCAAGGTTTGAAGTTGCCAATGACACAGGAATACCAGTCGAAATCTAGATGGGACTGTATCCTGGCGCAGACGCTATCAAGCATTTCAAGGTGTTAAACAATCTTCCAGAGCCGATCGGATATGGCGCGGTGATTTGTACAACCGAATGCAATTATGGCTTATCAAACCATTGCACGGCACATTCTGTCTGGCGATTGTGAGGATAGATGGTGAACCCTGAGGTTGCACATCAAAGAAGGCGGTAAACTTAAGCGTTTCTTTTAGGCTCGTTGGTGAATACGGTTCTAGAACGGGTCTTTTTGTTTCTCCAAAAGCTTCGACCCATTTTTTCATTGAGTCTCACCATGCGTATCTCAAAAGTCTTTAGTCAATGTGTGTTAACCGGTGCTTGCCTGAGTTTATTTGGGAGCGTTATCCCGGTTGTGTCGATGGCTGGGCAAACGACGGATCAATCTGAGCAGACGACGAGCCAAGCCACGTCGAGCGTTGACTTAAAGGTTGATAGATACATATTGACCATGGGCACTTTGGTGTCAGCAAAGCTCTATGGCACAAGTCGTGACGAATTAGTGCGTTATGCCACCTTGCTTGAAGGTGAGCTTACAAAATATGACGACATGATGTCAGTGCATAAGCCTACTGCACTTAATGACGTGAATAGCCGTTCGGGAGAGACCGTCGAAATTCCGAAGACGGTCGCTTTGATGGTCAAAGAAGCATTTGCCATTGCGGATGAGACGAATGGTGCATTTGAACCGATGATTGGTCCCGTAGTGAATCTTTGGAAGATTGGCTTTGGGGGTGATCAGGTGCCTAGTGATGAAGCCATTGAGGCAGCTGTTCGACTCGTTGATCGTAACCGCGTTCGTTTGTGGGAAGAAGGTGATCGTTGGTTTATGCGTATTGATGCCGGGCAGAGTATCGATATGGGGGCTATTGCCAAAGGATATATCGGAACCTTAGTGGCCGATGCTTTAAAAGACGCTGGCATGAAGCGTGGCCTTTTAGATTTAGGTGGCAACGTCGTAGCAATTGGAGATAACTTTGGCAAACCCTGGCGCATCGGGATTCAACACCCGATCAAAGACCGTGGCGGTTACTTTGGTGTAGTGAATGCTAAAGAAGTGAGTGTCGTGACCTCTGGTGCCTATGAGCGGTATTTTGAAAAAGACGGCAAGCGTTATGCCCATATTCTTGATCCTAAGACAGGTCGTCCCGTTGAAACGGATATGGCTTCCGTGACGATTATCGATCCAAACGGTGCGCGAGCTGATGCACTTTGTACGGCCTTGTTTGGTATGGGGTGGGCGCGTGCGCAAACCTTCTTAAAAGCTCATAGTGAGATTAAGGCAGTGCTGATGCACGGTGATATGCAACGTGTTGCCATCACGGCGACTGCTCAGCCCATTGTCACGATCGTGGACGAAAAGCTCAAGTCGACGGTGATTGAGTGAGGTTTGTATGTCGAAGTTACCTAATTACGATTTAGTAAATCGTGATTAGGTCTTTAGGGCCTTTGAGCGAACAGGCTTTATCAAGCGGCAAAAACAACGACATCCTCAAAGCGATTAGGCATATCCACTTCGGTGAAACCTTCGGTAGCAAGGTATCACGCTAGAAAAGACGAAGGCTTGTCTTGATGGTTCTCTGTGCGATTAATCCGTAAATATGAGTAGTTAACGCCTAAAAACGACGTTAACTACTTATATTTGGATAAATACTCAGATGGGCTACGATGATCTCGTGACCGTTAAATCCATGAACCAGTTCGAATTTGTTGCTACTTGGCATTTACAATCGCATCAAGGTCAAATAAGAACAACTGCTGACTCGTGTTGGCTTCTGCTTCGATTTTCTGATCAAAACCTGACTCTGAGAAGAGCGCATAGAAAAAGCGGGCTTTATCTTTTAGCGGTGTCATTTTTGCCAAGGTATTGAGATAATCGCTATAGGAAAACGGACTATTCTTAAATTTGCATTCGCCAACCAAGAAGTCTTGCGCGTTTCGACTGATGGCCAATAGATCGATTTCGGTTTCGCCGACTCTGAGACCATTTGTTGCTTGATCATCACGGAGGGTGGTTTTTCCGAACCATCGTCCCATTTTTGCATAACGAAATGGGAGTTTCTGTTGCTTTTGACAGCGCCGTACAAATTCTCGACAGACGTCTTCAAAAGCTAAGGAAGCGTAAGCATGCAAGGCTGGTTCGATAATATATTGGTAAACACCTTCAACGTCATGATCTTCCAATTGTGACAGATTCGGAAAGCCGAAAGCGTACCAAAAACGAAAGAAGTTGTCATTTAACCGATAGGTACCGCGTTTGGTATTGGCTTGTTCTTTTAAGCCGGTATCAATCGAAAATTCACGTTCGATAATGCCTAGTTCGATTAGGTTTTTGAGGTAGACGCTGGTTTTGGAGGTATCTTCAATGAGTGACTTTTGGCTGATGTCGTTGAGTTTTGTGTTCCCGAGGGCGACCGCTTCGATAATCGAGTTGTAGATGGGCGTTTCTCGTAATTCTTGATGGAGCTGAAATTCAACTTCACTATAAAGTGTGCACCCTTTGGTCAAAATCTGTCGCTTTATGTTGTCAGCAAGCGAGAGTGCCGGATTAAACTGACTCAAGTAATGCGGAACGCCACCTAGAACTGCATAGGCGAGTACTTTGTCTTTGTTCGAGTAGTTCGGAAAAAAGCGAATGGCATCATAAAAACTCATTTTGTCCATTTTATAAATGCCAGTGGCACGACCATAGAGCGGATTTTTTTCTGCAAGTAGGTCTTTCTCAATAAAGCTCAAAGCGCTACCGCACAGAATAATCATCACATTCTGGTGTTTGAGTTCAGCATCCCAGAGGTTTTGCAATATGGAAGGAATGCTCGGATTGCCTTGGCACATATAGGGAAATTCATCAATAACAATGAGTTTCTTTTGGTCGCCATAAGGCAAATCGCGAATGGCTCTGAAAGCTTGTTCCCATTCTGAAAACGTTGAAATATATTGCTTTGCAGGGATATCTTCACGAAAAAGAATGTCAGAGAATTTGGATAATTGGACGCGATCGTTGGTTTGTGCGCAGGCATAGTAAACATGCGGTTTGTCTTTGCAAAATTCACGTAATGTTTCGGTTTTGCCTACACGACGTCGACCATACCAAACGATCAATTGGCCTTTTTGTTCGTCATATTTGTCGCGTAAGAATTGCAGTTCCTGTGCTCTGCCGATGAACATATCTATTTCCCAAATCGTGATTTAGTAAATCGTGATTAGGTAATATTTTAAGTAGGTCTAATGCAAACAATCAACGCGTCTGTAGTGAGATTTCTGCAGTGTTGTAAGCCCTCTAAAAAGGCGACAAGGATGTACATAACTACGCACATATGCGTTCTTATGGCGAAATAAAGTCTACAATGACTGAGAGGTAAATCAATATATCGTTCGAAGAAAGACTACGAGTTCAATCGAGGTTGTTATGAATCTGCTAGCCAATTTCTCGACGCCTGATGCGATCCAACGAAAGATCGCCTCGCAATTCCAGGCGAGACGCCTTGCGCAAAATTTAACGCAAGCAGCACTAGCTAAAAAGTCTGGTGTGTCGCTAGGCACGATCCGCCGTTTTGAGCAAACTGGCGATATTTCGCTCAAGCACCTTGTGCTACTTGCGACCTCTATGAATATTGTTCAAGAGGTGGAAGGTCTTTTTCATGTTGAGCCCGTGATCGATCTTTACGCCAAGCCGCCGAAATTACGTAAGAGAGCACGTTAATGCAGGTTGACGTTAAGCTTAATATCGAGGGTTGCGCCTTTGCTGTGGGGCGATTGTCTGAGCTTGCTGATGGCATTGCTTTTCAATACGATACAGAGTTCTTGCATCGAGGCCTTCAAATTTCGCCTTTTGCTATGCCGCTTTCGCCGCAAGGTCGGTTAATTTCGGATAATCCATTCGGTGGTTTGCCTGGCGTCTTCGCTGATTCGTTACCAGACGGGTGGGGCAATCTACTTTTGGATCGACAACTGCAGCGTCGAAGTCGACGCCTTACTCACATCTCCATGTTGAAGCGTCTTTGTTGGGTGGGGTCGCGTGGGATGGGAGCCTTCGAATACGAACCAGCCGACGAACGTCAAGCACTCGAACCAGAGTCAATTCGATTGGATGCTATTGCAGAAAATATTGATCAGGTTTTGGCTGAGCAGGCTTCAGGAGAAGCGTTAGCGACTTTAAGTAATCTGAACGGCTCTTCGGGAGGCGCTCGACCAAAAATCGTCTGCCTCGTTTCAGACGACTATTCGCGCCTGGCTCGAGGATCCATGGTGACAGAGGATATGGTGCCATGGATTATCAAGTTTCGTAGTTCGTATGACGCGCGTGATCAAGGCATTCAGGAATATATCGTTTCGGTGATTGCAAAGCGGGCTGGTATTAACATGACTCGAACGCATCTCTTTACTTCGCCTGGTGATGCTTGGTTTGGTATTGAGCGTTTCGATAGGAATCAGTTTGGCAAGCTTCATATGTGTTCTGTAGCTGGACTATTAGAATGCGATTTCAGGATTCCAGCTTTGGACTACTCACATATTTTGATGATGACAGGTCGCCTAGCGTCGCGTGAAGACGTACTCGAACAATTTCGTCGTGCGGTCTTCAATTATTCGATTGGAAACTGTGACGACCACGCGAAGAACTTTTCGTTTTTGATGGATGCAAATGGTCAATGGCGCGTTTCGCCTGCCTATGATTTAGTACCATCAGAAGCCATCGGTGGTGAACATATGACGACCGTTTGTGGACGTGGAAAGAACGTAGGTCGAGACACGTTTTATGAGTTGGCTAAAGACTTCAAGATTCCAAAAAGAGAAGCCACTTTGCTGCTTGATGAGGTTGCTGACGCCGTGAGTGGTTATGGTGCGCTTGCCAAAGATTACGGTGTGAAAGCGCTTAAAGAGGTACGTCCGATTTAGAGCGTTCTGGTGTGGCACCGTACGCGCGTTGTTTCGTACGGTGCGAATATATCGGCCGAATGATGGCTGAGAACCGTCTAGACTTGCATTGGCGAGCGTGAATTCACCTTTCAATTATCGCCAATATCGGTCAAGTAGCCAACGCTTAAAGACAGGATCAGCAATCTTCAAGCGCCCATCAGGCATTAAATCCAACAGGTCACGACTCAAGAGCGCTTCTTTCGAACGCATGACGTTGCTTGAGGTGCCCAAGCGATATTTGTCGAGAATAGGTCGTGTCGTACGTCCTTCCTTCCTCTACGCCTTCAGCAACGGCGCGTAAGAGCGCCATTTGTTTGGCCGTGAGGGCTTCAATCTGCACAATATAGGTTGGCTGGCAGCTATCCATCTGCCGGTCCATCGCTAGAAGAAGGTCTGCATCAGAGGCTACTTTTTCAACCGATGACCATAAAATCCAGGCGAGTTGTTGCACGTACGAGGAATAGCCTTCTACACAATCTACGAGCTCACCAGCTAAGGTTTCCGACAACTGCTTTTGGCTTTGTGCAAACCTAGTCGTAAGAAATGGAATCCAATCCTGACGAGAGATTTTGTCAAGGTAGAAAACTTCTCCAAATCGAAAGAATGCATAGTCCTGTTTTTGGAACATCGCAGTCATCATGTGTTTTTTACTGCCAAAGAGGCAATACGACACGCAGTCTTGATGCTGCCACACGCTACGACAGTGTTTTTGGAAGGTGAGAGAGTCGTCGAATTGTCCGATTTGCTGAAATTCGTCAATGCATACGACGATTTTGAGGTTTTGATCTGTTGCGATTTTTTGCGGTAAATCGAGGATTTCGTTGAGGTCTTGCGTCGAATGTGCAATATCAAAACTCAGTTCAAAGTTGTTGATTGGGTCGGTGCCGATTGCGATTTTTGGAGGAATCCGAGAGAGAAATTTCGAGATATTGATGATCCTTGCTTCACACTGATTCGAGGTTGCTTTGATGACGGCAGTCGCGAAAGCATTGAGAAAAGCTTCTTCGGTACGACACTTTAAAACATCCAAGTAAACGACTTTAACTTTATCGCTATCGACGAGCGACATGACCTTTTGCACCAATGACGTTTTGCCGATACGTCGTGGCGAAATGAGGATGGAATTGACACCATACTCAAAATTGAGCTTGAGACGTCTGGTTTCTTCAACTCGGCCTATAAAAACGTCTTGTGAGACAGATTTTCCGAAAACAAAAGGTGATGATGGTATGTGTAGTATTCTCAGATCTTGTGATCTGACTGTTATAACACACGGGCTAGTCCAAACAAGTGTTCATCTTTGTGGTACTAACACAGTTGTTATAACAAGTGAGTAACTAACAGGATTGTGATAACAAACGTGTGACTTGGCGCCGACCAACTTATCCGTCGCAATAAAACAAAACCGCACGAGCTGTAAACCCGTGCGGTCATGGACTATGTCTTAAAGCAACGCGTTGTTGCGATGGGCATTAGAACTTGTGAACGAGACCAAGCGAGAGCTGATAGCCGTTCGGGGTGCCTTCCTTTTTAGCTGCTTCAACTTTTTCCTGCGAGTAGCCAGTCATGACATACGTCCAGGTACGCTTCGAAAGCGGATAGTCGAAAGCAGCGCCAACGGTGGTACGCGTGAAGTCAACGCCTTTTTCGTTATCCATTTGACGATAGTTAAGCGCAGCACGGGCTGTACCACCAAAGATTGGATAGTTCACGCCAATACCAGTGCCCCAGCCGTCGACAAAGCCGTAGCCAGCTTTGTCAGTGATAGCTAAGATACCATCTTTAGCAACGCCACCGCGCGCATTAGCATTCAAGCGCATCGAGTCAAAGTACTGACAGAAGGCTAAAACTTTGAGACCACCGTCAAAGGTGTAGTTACCACCGAGCGTAACGGTGTAGCCGTCATCTGGGTTTTCTTTGCCCAATACATTACCCCAGTCCGTCATGTCACCAACCAAGATACCTTCAAGGGGGCCAGCCTGATAGCGAAGGGCTAAGGATGTGTAACGGTCAGCAGAGGCCTTGCCTTCAATGTGAGAGTCAGATTCTTTTTCATTGTCCATCTTGAACGAATACATTGCATAACCCGTCAAGCCAGAGTAGGTCGGCGTACGATAAGCAATGGCGTTGTCAACGCGCGTCCACATGGAGGCGGTGGCATAACCCGAACCTAAAGCAGAAGTGTAGTTGGCCGTGATCGGGTCAATGGCGCGGAAGAGGCCGTTGGGACCCAAGACGCTACCAAAGACTGGCATACGGCCAGCCCACACGGTACCGAAGTCGCCGGAAACATTAAGGCTTGCTTCACGGCCAAAGAGACGGTTACCTTGTTTAACTTCAAGGGCACCGGTGTCAGATTCGAAGCCAGATTCAAGCGTAAAGCCAATCTTGTAGCCATTACCTAAGTCTTCACTGCCACGAAGCCCCCAACGAGAACCCATCTGTTGGGCGGTTTCCATCGTGAAGCTGTCATTCTTGGCATTTTCGCCAAAGTCAGCATCGGTATGGACATAGACAAGGCTCGTGTCTATGAGACCGTACATTTCAACGTTAGCAGCGTATGCACCAGCCGAGAGTGCGCCTGCGAGGGCTAAAACGAGTAGAGATTTCTTCATTGTTCTTTTCCTTTTGATTGATAGCGTGGCCGATGAATCAACGAGTGATGAGACTCATCGGCCTACCTGAAGGATCCAAAGCGTTTGTGAGACGGGTGAATGTTTCGTCTCATGCGTAAGCGAAGATTGTCACCCGTCGGATCCTGTTAGGTCAAGAAGAAGGTGTTAGTTCTTCATCATGTGGCGAGCAGCAATACGACCGAAGATCATGCAGTCAGCCACAGCCACCGAGCCTAAACGCACCATGCCGTGCACACCACCCGTGGCTTCGCCAGCAGCGTAGAGCCCCTTGATCGGTTCGCCGCGAACACTCAAGACCTGAGCGTTGTCGTTGATTTCGAGACCGCCCATGCAGTGGTGAACGCGCGGCCAGAGACGAACGACGTAGAAGGGACCTTCAACGTTGGGCTTAGAGTTGTCAAAGAACTGGCAACCAAAGTCCGGGTCTTCTTTGGCTTTCATGTAGCCATTGAACGTGTTGTTGGTCTTTTCGAGCTGATCGTACGGGATCTTGTAGAAGTCGGCCATTTCTTTGAGCGTTGCGAACTTACGAACAACGTTCGTTTTCATGGCGTGGTCAAAGAGTTTTTCAGTCATGTTACGACCGACGATTTCACCCATCACGTTGGCTTCGCAGGTGTAAATCAAGCACGGATGACCGATGGCAACGATGGCGTCAGCGCGCACTTTACGGTTGCCGGTTTCTTTTATGAAGCGCTTACCCGTTTCAGGGTCAATCATCGGGCCATAACCCACGGTCGACTCAACAAAGAGCGGCGCAACGCCGAAGCCCTGTTCGTCGGGCGATGTCCATGGACCCAACTGGATCCAGTCCATCTGAACGGTATTGGCACCGATTTCCTGGGCTTCCATGATCATTTCGCCCGTAGCACCACGATGGTTCGTAGACGTGAACTTTTCGTTTAGGCGCGGGTCTTGAGACATGCGGAACTTAACGTTCTGAGAGAAGCCGCCAGCAGCAATGAGAACACCCTTCGTGGCGCGGATGTAGACAACCTTGCCAGAATTTTCTTTGCCAAAGCGATAGCCCGTGCGAGCCTTCACGCCGACGACTTCCTTCTTGTCGTTCACGATGATCTGGTCAACGATCACACGAAGACGCGGTTCAATGCCAAACTCTTTGAGTTTTTCGAGCATCGGAAGCACGAAGCCAGAGCCCGAGTTATTCATCGTGGCATGACTACGCTTGACGGAGTGACCGCCATGATAAACAACGGCCTTGAATTTGACGCCGACCTTGTCACGGAGCCATTCGTAGTTGGCAACAGATTCGTCAGCAATACGGCGAGCGAGTGCAGGGTGGCTCAAACCACCGCCAGACTTCAACATGTCGCTATACATGAGGTCGGCCGAGTCCTTAATGCCGTCCTTCTTTTGCATGTCGGTACCTGCGGCAGCGACCACACCACCGTTAATAATGGAGTTACCACCCGGCGTCGGCATCTTGTCGACGAGCATAATGTCGCCCTTCTTGGCACCGAGGTAGTGCGCTTCAAGCGCAGCGGCGCAACCAGCAAAACCCGTACCGATAATCAAGAGACCGGTCGTTTCATCCCACTTTTGCGGCATTTCGCCAGAGAACGCAGGGGCGGAAACCGCGGCAGCAGCGGTAGCGGCACCAAAGAGGGCGCTGCGGCTTAAAAACTGACGACGAGACTGATTGGTCATAACACACTCCTTTAGTGATGGCGAGTTCGTCATAAGGCTGTTGGTCTATGGTCATGGCGAACTCAACAATCGAGACTCAATCGGTGTTGAGTCTTTTAAGAAACCCTGAGCAATCGGTTAGGGCACTTTGAAGTCGAACTGATGGCACTGAGCGCAGAAGTCAACGCTTTCTTCGTGTTGCATATGGCAGTTCGTGCAGTCAAGCTGATCTTGATAGTGAGGAGACGTATGAGGATTAGCACCCTTAACGTTTTTCGTCTTTTCAACGAGGTCCTTGGTGTTGTGGCACTGTGTACACGTTTCGATCGTCACTTCCTTCGGGTTAGCTTTGTCAGGACCGTGACAGACTTCACATGTGAGCCCCAATGCTTGATGGCGATCAGCCCCAAACTTCTGGTCAGCTGCCTGTGCTGACGAGAGGATCAGTGAGGAGCCTAAAAGAAGGATGGCATAAGGTAGTAATTTCATAACATCTCCTTTCGGACTGGTTGTGCAGCAGTGGAGTCTCATGCACAAACCAGTGCTTTAGGTCAGTATGACGAGTTATGAATAGGAGTTCAATCAGGGAACGGGTTAACGATTAGGCGCTTCGTCGTACATGGCAAGCGCCTTCTTATTCGGTCGTTTAAGAATAACGCGCAGCGAGAGGCGTTTTATTAAGAAAAAAGCAAAATTGGTCTCAAAACGAACGTTCTCTTCGCGTTTCAGAAGATGCCCTAGTTGCGTCACTTGACGCTTCGTCATCTGGCCATTCAAATGGGCTTCAGAGGCCTGACTGTCGATAAATAGACGCAGGGCAATCTGTGAGGCGAAAGGCTTCTTTGACATCTTTCAAACGGATAGGTTTTTCTTTGCTCGCACAAATACGCACGAGGACGGCTTGACACCAATAGTCGTCTTCGTGTTTGTTCATGGATTGACGAGTACCAAAAGGTGTGCGGGTATAGGTAGCTCTCATTAGTGGTGTGACGTTAGCTTGGGCGTAGGGTCAATGATCGTGTCGTCCGAAAAAACGAGTCTCAACTTTTTAACGACAGCCTTAAAACGTGAATTTCTCTCAAACGGGTACACTCGGCGCTCAGAACTAGCGTGAATATT
>Glacier_p2__coassemble_1238_pt1 | contig 27498 bp, 24 predicted proteins | sample Glacier_p2__metabat2_high_PE_005 | metagenome-assembled genome bin Glacier_p2
TCTGCGACAGGTAAGTTTTGACGATTTTTGACTCAAAAACGGGCTAAAGACGGGAAAAAGACCAACGTGTTCCGCCGGGGACGTCGCCAATGCTGTACTGGCCTTGTTGTCAATGATCGCGTGAGTGTGAATCGCGAAACGTGTCGTCGTTTGCGAGCCTCAGTACATGCGTTGGAACTAGGTCGTCCGTTGCTTTGGGACGGTAAACCCGAAACAGTTGCGCAACTACGAGGCCGATTGGCCTTTTTGGCGAGTGTCAAAAAAGAAGAGGGGGCTCGCCTGATGGCGAGGCTTGATGCTGCACTCATGCAAAAGACAGTCACTTGCTAACCATAAGGATAAAAACGATGCAAAGCAATCCATTGATGAGTGTGCATATTGAAACGTTATCGCTTCTAGCATGTCATCAGAAACACTTGAAGGAGCCCCTCTATGAGGCTATGGAAAAGGAGCTGAGTGAACGATATGCAAACTGCCTTCGTATATGGAAGAGTACATTCTTAAATCAAAAGCCTGAACCTTTTGTGCCTTTTCGTTATGAGCGCATACCTTTGATTTTGGCTACGCTCGTAGCACAGCGCAGCACATCCCCGATTTTATTGATGGATCCGGTATTGATGGGTCGGGCCTCCATCGGTTGGTATGTTGATACCATTCGCCGTCGGAATGCCCAAAGTGAGGTGTCCTTGCGTATGAAATACATCGATTATGAGGATCAGTTGGTCAATAAGTACGCGACACCTTATGCCTCGGTGGGCCTTTTTACGGAGGCTGATCAAAGGAAATTGGGCGCATTGAGTGGTCAATGCTCAGTCGAGATGATGGTGGGTGAAGAAGTCACGCTCAAACTTAAGCTTACTCAAGATGCGCGTTCTGAATTGTTTCTCAAGAGTCTTCGCTCTGGCAGTCAAGTGATGGGTGCGATCATCGAGTTAAGTGAGCGTGGTGAACGTCAAGAACTTCAAAGGTTTAATCTGCGACGAGTCAGTAAGTCAGCAACAGAGGTCGTGTTGCGGGTTTCGCCCGAAGTGGTGATGTATTTGATGGCGAGCGACCCAAGTGCGTTTCTCGAACTCTCTGCCGGCAAAGCAAAAATGGTTAGCCCGATGTGTTCGGTCGATAGTGGTGCTCTCCCAGCTATGTTGTATCAAGTCGATGGTGAGGGAGATGATCTTTATATCGACATTTCGATGGAGCTCTTCAAAGCCCTACAGAAGACCTACCCGTGGCTCTGGTGCCGTAACCTTGCGGGACTTGCGGCGTTATGGCAAAAAGGTTCCTGCGGTAGTATCGCTTAAGCGTACGCTTTAAAGCTCGGAAGCTTTTCTTTGTGTGAAGTCCAACTGTCGTTCATCATGCGTCGAAAGGCTTCTTGATGGGTACTCGGATCAAAGTCTACTCGCCAAAAGGGCGTTGCCAATCGCTGAACTAATTGGTCGATATTGGCGGACTGACGAACATTGAGGCCTTCAATCAAAACGCGACCAGCGTCGGCCTCAAAAGTCGGAATACTCAAACATTTACCCGTGTCGATCGCAATCGGTAATAGGGGCGTCAGCGTTTGAGTGTACGTCTTAAAGTGCGTGGAGCCGTCGAGCAAGGTGTCGCCGTGATGGATGAGCATCAACCAATAGGCGCGGCAGTAATCGTCCTGCCATTGCGAAGAGGCATTGGTCAAAGTTTTGAGACGCGCAAATTGCTGAGCAAAGGTCATCAAGGCGATGACAGAGAGGCGGGGCTTGAAGCCTAGTCCTAAGAGCACGTGATTGCCAAAGGTGTACGGAAAGCCGCGATGACGTGCGAGTTCGTCAAAAATTGGCTGAAATGACGTTGGTTGCGACAAAAAGAAAGCCATCTGTTTGGCGTCTTGGAAGGCGTAATCAATCGGACTTTCGAGCATGGTGCAACCTGTAAATCAGCACTAAGAGAGAGGCTATTGTTAATCTGAACAAGGTAGCACGAGAGACAATGATATGTGTGTCGTACCCGTTTGAGATTGTGTCAGATTGTGTATAAGAGACGGTTTCGTGTATCTCTAATGTTACAACGAGCTTAAGAGCGACAACGACCTCCATAGAATCGCTATGATTGATTGTGATCTTCACTGATTGGAGCGCTCATGGCTGTCATCAACATTGGTTCTTTGAACATCGATTTCGTCTATAAAGTCCCGCATTTTTTGCACGCTGGCGAAACGTTACGTGCGATCAACCGTGCGGTTCATCCGGGCGGCAAAGGGCTCAACCAGTCGATTGCCGTTGCACGTGCCGGGATGACGGTTTTTCATACCGGAGCTGTTGGCGCAGATGGCGGCTTGCTACTTGAAACACTGAAGCGTGATGGCATTGAACTCACGCATTTAGTGGTGCATGAGGAGGAGCCGAGTGGCCACACCGTGATTCAGGTCACGCCCGATGGCGAAAACTGCATTTTGTATTTTCCAGGCACCAACGAACTTGTGACCGTTGAACGTGTCATGGAAACCTTGGATGGTGCTCAAGCGGACGATTTGGTCATGCTACAAAACGAGCTTCCGAATACGACGTTGATGATCGAAGCGGCGTACGCTCGCGGTTTGCGCACGGTGTTAAATCCGTCGCCCTTTGACGAACGCTTAGCTGACGCACCGTTCGAAAAGCTTTATGCCTTGATCGTGAATGAAACCGAAGCGTCGCAACTTTTGGGTGTTGAGCAAGGCTCGCTCGACAAGGACGAATTGATGGAAGCGTTGATCCAGCGTCTGCCGTACGTGCGTTTGATTTTGACGCTAGGCTCGCACGGGAGCTGTGGTTATGATCCTGATGTCGGCGCATTCAGAGTTCCGCCCATGCGAGTGAAAGCTGTCGATACGACGGGGGCGGGTGATACGTTTGCGGGTTACGTTGTTGCTTCGTTGGCACGCGGTGAATCGCTTGAAGCGGCGATGCGCCGGGCAACGGTGGCTGCTGCGATTTCGGTTACACGAGAAGGCGCTGCCACTTCGATTCCAACATTAGACGAAGTCGTGGCGGCTGAAGAAGCGGTGAGTGCGACACCTTAAGGATAGCGTGATGGACAAGCGAAAAATCATTTTGGATTGTGACCCAGGATATGACGATGCGGTCGCGATTTTGTTGGCAGCTGGGAGTCCTAAGATCGATTTGTTAGCCATCACTGTTGTGGCGGGTAATCAAACGATTGAGAAGGTAACCAAAAACGCTTTGGCGATTGCGGGCATTGCTGGTCTCAAAGACATCCCGATTGCTCGTGGTGCAGTGCGTCCATTATTGAGAGCGCCAGAGACCGCTGCCTTTATTCATGGTGAAAGTGGTTTGGATGACACGACGTTACCTGATGTTGTCCCGACGATCGATTCTCGTCACGCTGCGGAGCTGATCATCGATATCGTGATGCGAGAGCCTGCTGGGACGGTGACCTTGGTGCCGACGGGGCCTTTAACGAATATCGCTTTAGCCGCTCGTTTAGAGCCGAGGATTGTTGAGCGCGTCAAAGAAGTGGTTTTAATGGGAGGTGCTTGCCATTACGGTAACCACGGTCCGTACTCAGAATTCAATATTGCCAACGATCCTGAGGCAGCACAGATTGTCTTTGGCGAGCCTTGGAAAGTGGTGATGGTTGGGCTTGATTTAACATATCAAGCGCGTGCGACGCAAGAAGTCGTTGATCGCATCCGTGAAGTTAAAACTCACTCAGGCGTCTTCTTGACCGAAGTCCTCGACGCCTTCAATCAGCGCTACCGTCAGGTGCGAGGACATAACGACGCGCCCGTGCATGATCCATGTGCTGTGGCCTATGTGATAGATCCAACGGTGGTTGAGGCGCAACGAGTCCCGATTGCTGTCGAATTAACGGGCACACTCACAGCGGGTATGACAGTGGCTGACTTCCGTCGACCGGCGCCCGAGGATTGCCACACTTGGGCGGCGTTGAAACTCGATGCCTCTAGGTTCTGGGATTTGGTGACGGACGCGGTTCAAAGACTGCCTTGAAGGGATAAGAAAAAAGGTGCATCGCGCGAAAACGCCATGCACCTTTTGCGTGAATCTTTCGGCAAGCGAAAGTCGCTACGAATTACGTCGCTTTTTCAGCCTTTAAAGCTTCAAAGCGAGCAACGTCTTCACGATGATCTTCTTCGATCAAGACCATCAAACGCTTAATGGTCTGGTCACGCAACACCGTCGGATCCATATGTGGATTAAAGAGTCTTGCGAAACGTAAGCCTTCAAGCATCGAACGTATCGTGATAATGCGAGCTTCCATCACTTCTTGAGATGGTGCATATTCACGGTTGTCGCCTAAGCTACTCAAATAGGTGAGCTTAATGTGCTCACGCACTTTGGTCGTGGCAGTCACGGCGATGTCAAAGACGCGGGCATTAACCAAAGCTTCATTCATGATGGCAACGGCCAACTGAGCGGAGTCAACGTCAAGATAAGCATCGACCACATCACCCAATTCGCGATGCAGGCGCTCATCAGGACTCATCCCTTCATATTGGTCAGAATCGAGCATATCGATGAAGTGTTGCGTCTGCGTTTCGACCAAAGCTTCAATAATCGCTTCTTTATTACTGAAGTAGTTATAGATATGCCCGACACTCATACCGAATTCACGGGCAATGTCTCGTAACGTGGTTCGATGAAAACCGTGAATCTTGAAGCAACGCTGGGCGGCGTCAAGAATCTGTTGGCGTCGATCTGAACGTTCGGTACCGCAAGTGATTCTAGGTTGTCTACTCATAGATTACTCGCCTGATGTTTGATTCGGTTGGATGGCATCATTTGTGCCGCCACCGAGAACTTTATAAAGCGTCACAGCGCTAGCCGTCTTGCCAAGTTCGGTACTAATCAAAGCTTGACGAGCGCCGACCATCGCACGTTGAGAGGTCAGCACATCGTTATAGGCAACGGCACCAGCCTTGTAGCTTGCGTCAGCAAGTTCGTAAGCCTTTCTTGCCGCTTCAGCGAATTCTCGACGTGCATTGAGTTCACGATCCATCGTGCCTTCGGTTGCAAGAGCGTCAGCCACTTCACGGAAAGCGCCTTGAATGGCCTTTTCGTAGTTGGCAACAGCGATCTTCTGCCCAACCTTAGCCGCTTCGAGGTTTGCCTTATTACGGCCACCCGTAAAGATCGGGAGGTTAATCGACGGCGTAAAGGACCAGAAACCCGTGTGCGCATCAAAGAGGTCAGACATATGCATGCCCATAGAACCCGCACCAGCGATGAGGCTCACGCTCGGGAAGAAGGCGGCACGTGCGACACCAATATTGGCTTCAGCGCTACGCAATTGACGTTCGCTTGCCATGATGTCCGGACGGTTCAAAAGCACTTCGCTAGGCAGGCCAGCGGGCAACACAGCCGTTTGCGTCACACCAGTCGCAAGATTCGTGGGGAGGAGGTTTTCAGGCACGGCACCACCACAAAGCAGGTTAAGCGCGTTCTTATCTTGCGCAACGGCGCGGATATAAGAAGCGATCTGCGCGCGAGCGGCAGCGACCGTCGTACGAGCCTGTTCGTAGTCAAGCTGGCTCGCAGCCCCTAAACGATAGCTTTCTTCAATGAGCTTGAAGCTTTCTTCTTGGCTCTTCAACGTTTCTTTTTGAAGAGCCAACTGAGCCTGGTCAGCGCCTAACGTGAGCCACCCCATGGCAACCTGGGCGATCAAGGTGCTCTGCATCGAACGACGGGCATCGTCAGAAGCGAGATAAGCCTGAAGGGCCTGTTCGTTGAGGTTACGAACACGACCGAAGAAGTCGAGTTCGTAGCTAGCCATGGCGAGCTGAGCGGTATAGGTATGCGTCGTGTTGCTCTGACCTGCAACGGAGGCAGGTGTATGTTTACCTGCGTTATTAGCCGTAGCGGCAACCGTCGGGAAAAGTTCAGAGCGCTGAACGCCATACATAGCGCGAGCCTTTTCGACATTCAAGGCGGTGACACGAAGGTCACGGTTTTCCTTGAGAGCCAATTCAATCACCTGACGAAGACGTTCGTCCGTGAAGAACTCTTGCCAAACTGGCAACGCTTGCTGACGTAAGTTAGCGCCAGTATAGGCTTCACCCTGAGGCCAAGCAGTGTCGACAGGTGCTTCGGGACGCTCATGGTCGGGCGCCAAGTTGACGCAACCCGAAAGCGCCATCACTGCAACGAGAGGAAGAATCCTCAACATGTTCTTAGTCATATATAAAAACTTTTGTTGTCAGCGGACGTCCCTTTGAGGAACGTCCGCATCAGTTGATCCGATTCCGGGATTTAAGACTTCTTGCCGCTCAATCGAACGACGAGCACATAGAAGACCGGCACGAAGGCGATACAAAGGAATGTACCAGCAAGCATACCGCCCAATACACCCACACCAATCGCGTTCTGAGCACCAGCGCCAGGACCGTGAGCCACAGCAAGCGGCAACACACCTAAGCCGAAGGCGAGGGAGGTCATGAGAATCGGACGCAGACGAACGCGCACAGCTTCTTCAGCAGCGTGGATTGCATCCTTGCCTTTTTCCATGTACTCCTTAGCGAATTCCACAATCAGAATGGCATTCTTACTCACAAGACCGATGGTTGTGACCAAGCCCACCTGGAAGTAGATGTCATTGGACATGCCGAGGAACCAAGTCAAGCCTAAAGCACCAACCACGCCGCACGGGACGCAAAGGAGGACAGCGATAGGCACAGTCCAGCTTTCATACAAAGCGGCCAAGCAGAGGAACACGACAAGGAGAGACAGTCCATAAAGGGCCGTACCCTGACTACCCGCAGCCTTTTCTTGGTAAGAAACACCGTTCCAGGCCACTTCGTAACCCGTCGGGAAGACTTCCTTGGCCACTTGTTCAATGGCTGCCATAGCCTGACCAGAAGAAACGCCTGGGCGTGGAGAACCCTGAATGTTCACAGCAGGCAAACCGTTAAAGCGTTCAAGACGCGGGCTACCATAGGTCCATTCAAACTTCGCAAAGGTTGAGATAGGCACCATTTCGCCATTGGCGTTACGGACATGCCAGTTGAGAATGTCTTCAGGTTGCATACGAGAAGGTATGTCACCTTGCATCCAAACTTTCTTCACGCGACCGCGATCCAAATAGTCATTGACATAAGAACCAGCCAAGGCCGTCGAAATCGAACGATTCACTTCGGCGATGTCGAGGTTGTAGGCAGAAAGCTTTTCATAGTCGAGTTCAAGCTTTAACTGCGTCGAGTCGGCCATACCGTTGTAACGAACCATGGTCAAAGCTGGATTGGCGTTGGCCTTGGCAAGGAACTGATTCATGAGTTCCATTAATCGGTCATGTGAGCCGCCGGTGTTGTCTTGAATGTAGAAGTCAAAACCGTCGGCCACACCGAGTTCAGGCACTGGCGGAAGCGGGAAGACGAACGTGCTCGATTCCATGAACTGTGGTGCCATCATGAGCGCACCCATGGTGCGACGTTGAATAGCATCGACAGAGGTATCAGGAGACGTACGTTGATCCCAATCCTTGAGCTTCAAGAAGCCCATGGCCATGTTCTGACCCGTACCAGCAAAAGAGAAGCCGCTCACAATAAAGACGGAGTCAACAGACTTTTCTTCGGAGGTCGCCATGAATTTCTGAAGCTTTGACATTTCGCGTTCAGTACGTTCCATGGTGGCGCCGTCAGGGAGCTGGCTCATCATCATCATGACGCCTTGGTCTTCTTGCGGCATGAATGAGGTCGGAAGCTTCATAAAGCCTAGAACCATCAAACCGATAACGCCAGCATAGGCAAGGAGCATGACGCCATAGCCATGGATGCTCTTGGCAACACCAGACTTGACGAATTGCGTGAGGTTCTCAAAGCTACGGTTAAACCAACCAAAGAAGCCACCCTTACCGTGATGTTCTTCATGGTCAATGGGCTTCAACATCGTGGCGCAAAGAGAAGGCGTCAACGTCAAAGCGACAAGCACTGAAAGCACCATGGCAGAAACGATCGTGATCGAGAACTGACGATACACAACACCTGTCGAACCACCGAAGAAGGCCATCGGAATGAACACGGCAGAAAGCACCATGGCGATACCCACCAAGGCGGACTGAATTTCACCCATGGACTTAATCGTTGCTGTCTTCGGATCAGTGCCGTCTTCACGCATCACACGTTCAACGTTTTCGACCACCACAATGGCGTCGTCCACCAAAAGCCCGATGGCGAGCACCATGGCGAACATCGTCAGCATGTTGATTGAGAAGCCAGCCACAGCCAAAGCACCAAAGGTCCCTAACAAGACGACTGGCACCGCAATGGTCGGAATCAATGTTGCACGGAAGTTCTGCAAGAAGAGGTACATCACCACAACAACGAGGATGATGGCTTCAAAGAGGGTCTTGATCACAGACTTCAAAGCGGCGGTGACGAAGGGCGTCGTATCAAACGGGATCACCACTTCCATGCCTTCTGGGAAGCTGCTCTTCAACTCTTCGACACGAGCAAGGACAGCCTTTTGCGTAGCGATGGCGTTAGCACCTGCAGCAAGCTTAATAGCCATACCAGAAGCAGGGTAGCCGTTGTAGCTAGCGATGGCATTGTAGTCCGACTGGCCAACCTTCACTTCAGCGACGTCACGCAAGTAAACCTTGGCACCATCTTCAGTGGTTTTCAAAAGAATATTGCGGAACTGTTCGGGCGTCTGCAAAAGGCTAGCGGCCGAAATCGTAGCCGTAAATTCTTGTTTACCATCCGTCGGTTGCTGAGCGATACCACCCGCAGAAACCTGTGCGTTTTGAGCAGAGACAGCAGCCGTCACGTCAGACGGGTTGAGCTTATATTTAACGAGCTTGTTCGGGTCGAGCCAAATACGCATGGCGTATTCAGAACCAAACACCTGGGCTTCACCCACACCCTGAACACGCGCAAGGGGTTCCTGCACGTGAGCAACGAGGTAGTCACCAAGGTCGGTGGCGTTCATGCTGCGGTCTTTACTAATAAAGCCCACAACCATCAAGAAGTTCGCCGACGTCTTTTGAATGGTCACACCTAATTGCTGAACAACCTGCGGCAACGTGGTCAAGGCAGTCTGAATCTTGTTCTGAACCTGCACTTGAGCCATGTCAGGGTCGGTACCGGCTTCAAAGGTCACCGTGATAGACACGCGACCCGTGGAGTCAGACGTGGACGACATATAAAGATAGCCGTCAAGACCCGTCAGGTTTTGTTCAATAATCTGGGTAACTGTATTTTCAATCGTCTGAGCCGAAGCGCCAGGATAGGCTGCAGAAATGGAGACCTGGGGAGGCGCGATCTGTGGGAACTGGCTAATTGGCAGACGAAGAATGGCCAGAATACCCGTAAGCATGATCACAATGGCGATCACCCACGAGAAGACTGGTCTTTCAATAAAGAAGCGTGAGAACATATTGCACCCTCGCTCGATTAGAAGACAGGCTTACCAGTCTTGGTAATCATTGTGGCTAGATCAGCTTCCTTGGGGTTCACGACTGCACCCGGGCGAATGCGCTGGAAACCCTGGAAGACGATACGGTCGCCATTCTTCAGGCCAGAGTCAACAAGCCAAGACGAACCAATGGTACGCGTCGCAACGATCGGGCGAACTTCGATCTTGTTTTCGGCGTTCACGACATAGACGGTGGCATTACCCTTGGCGTCACGAATAACGCACTGCATCGGAACGACGATGCTGTCAGGACGAATCCCTTCGATCAACTGTGCGCGAACATAAAGACCTGGCAAGAGAACCTTGTCAGGGTTCGGGAAGATGGCGCGAAGGTTGACGGTACCTGTCGATTCATTCACAGTGACGTCCGTAAAGGTCAAGCGACCTTCGTGGGCGTAGGTCGTACCATCGTCATACTTCAACACAACACGGGCATTGCCATCGGCATCGGTCTTCAAAGCACCCGACGCGATGTCACGGCGAATACGAATCAAATCGTCAGCTGTTTGCGTGACGTCAACATAGATCGGGTCGAGCTGCTGAACGCGCGTCAGGGGCTGCGTCTGATAGGCGCTCATCAAAGCACCTTCGGTGAACTCGGAGCGAGAGATGCGACCCGTGATCGGGGATAGCACCTTCGTGTAGGTGAGGTTGATCTTGGCGTTCGTTAACTGAGCCTTCGCAGCCTGTAGGTTGGCGCGAGCAGACTTCAAAGCGGCCTGAGCAGCGTCGTCAGACTGCTTAGACACGGCGTTGACCTTCAAAAGTTCGGTCGAACGCTTGGCGTCAGCAGCGGCCTTAGATAAAGCAGCCTGAGCCTGAGCAACCGTCGCTTCAGCGGACTTAATGGCGGCTAAATAGGGGGCATCGTCAATTTGATAGAGCTGTTCGCCCACTTTAACTTCGGCGCCATCCTTAAAAAGTTTCTTTTGCAAAATGCCGTTGACCTGCGGACGGACTTCAGCTTCATAAAAGGCGCTGGTGCGACCCGAAAGGACCGTTTCGAGCATGTGGTCACCGGCCTTGGCCGTCACGTACATAATTTCCGTGGGAGGCATTTGGTGCTGAGCAGCAGCCTGACTTTTTTCGGCATCGTCTTTGCAGCCCGTCAGCATGGCTGTTGAAGCCAAAGCACACATGAGCGCTATGGTTATGGTTTTACGCGTTGACATCATGTCAATGTACCTATGTTTGTCGAAGTGATTGATTTTTAAATTTCGAGTCTTCAGGAGAAAGAACAAGTTTTTAATCCTGAACGGCTGTTCAGAATTGTACCAAAACTTTGATCGAATGGAGCGTTAAGATTTGTCAAAACGACACGTTGTGTTATGTGAAAAGTGAAGAATAAGGCCGTGATAAACGCTTAATTACTAGTGCTTGGCGGAGAGAATAGTTTGAAAAAAAAAGCATAACTTAGTGATGCGGTCGTCCAAACAACCCTTAAGCCATAACGATAACTCTTTGGCTTTGTATTTTTGATGGCTTAGAAGAAGGGCTTCTTGTTGATTTGTAACAAAACGTAGATGGCGTGATGGTGTATTTGTCTCTGCCAGAGAGAAAAGTTTTTTATGGACGATCGGATCCCATTTTGAAGTTTATGAAAAAAGTAGTCTGCTGACTTCGGAAAAGTGTCTATTCAGCACGACGGTTTGTGATAAAGCGTTCGTAATCCAATCGATTTGTACCAGTCAACTAAGGGAGACCCCCTAGAGTAACAATTGTTTTCATTTCTTCTTGTTGGCGCTATAATCAGAAGATCAGCAATTTTTAAGAAAGTTGTTGACGTCGATTCCTATCCGCCCCTAGGGTCTGAATCGACATTACCACATTATAACAGTTGACCAGTCGACATATATACGACGCACATCAGTCGCTCTGATCAACACAACCAAAAGGTCTCAAAATGGGTAAGAATTCCAAATGGTATATCGCAGGCATTCTGCTGATCGGTGTAGCTATCGGCATCGTGTTTGTTGGTTCGCTCACGAGCGTTGTGCACTGGGCTGGCACGAATAAGTTCTGTGGCGAATTTTGTCACTCGATGGATTTAACATACGCCGCTTATAAGAAAGGCCAGCATTTCCAGACGGCCTCTGGCGCGACGGCTGGTTGCTCTGACTGCCATTTGTTGAATCACTCTAACCCGCACGTGGGTCCGGTCGACTACACGATGTTGTTGCTTGATAAGGCCAGAGCAGGTACGAATTCTTTGATTGGCGAAATCCAGGGTTCTTTGAACACGCCTGAAAAGCAGCTCGAAAAGCGTAAGGAAATGAGCGAAGCTGTTCATAAGCAGATGATTGAACGTAACTTCTCTGCTTGCCGTGGTTGCCATGACATCTCTCGCATGCATAACCCGAAGAAGCCTTTCATTGCTAAGTTGCACCAGAACCTCGATAAGGATCCGAAGAAGCCTATGGATTGCTTAGCTTGCCATCCGAAGGCTGGTCACGACTATGCCGCTGCTGATGCTGAATTAGCTAAGGCCAAGGGCGAAGCAAAGCCTGAAGCAAAGGCCGAACCGGTTGCGGCTAAGTAATCGATCGGTTTAGTTAATCGAATGTCAAAAGCCTGTTGATGCTCGAGCCATCCTGCTAACGGTTGGTCAGAGCACAGCAGGCTTTCTTTTTGTCAGTTTTTGTCACGCATTGCGATCCTGTTTTTTGAAGGAAGTTTGTCCATGCGGTTTATTCATTGGCTTCGCGCATCGATTGTCCGACAAAACCTCGTTGCACTGCTGGTGATCAGTGTATTGGCAGTATTGGCGGCAGCACCTGCTTTGGTGCTCACTGAACAGTCGACGGGTTCAGGTGGCGCAATCAACGTTTCTGGTAGCATGCGTATGCAGAGCTATAAGCTCGCTTTGGCAGTGGCTGATCCATTTACGTCTTATGATCAGCGTAAAGAAAAGACATTGGGCGCGTTGGATGAATTTGGCGCGAAGTTGATGAGTCCAGGACTCCTGAAGGGCGTTCCGTATGAAGCGATGGCTGAGTATCACGCTCTCAAGGAACGTTTTGAAACCAACGTGCGTCCATTGGCTGAGGCGAGTATCGATAACTTACAGGCGAGACGTCAATTTACCGAAGAAATTCCAGTCTTCGTTGAAGATGTGGATCGCTTCGTTCAGACACTCGAAAATAGCCTAAATGATCGATTGGCGCTCTTACAAACCATTTTGACGGCGATTCTTTTAGGAGCCATTGCCGTGAGTTTGGTGATGCTCCTGATGATGCAACGAAGTATTTTTAAGCCTCTTCTCGAGATCGGTCGCGCTGCAGATGCGGTACGTCAGGGGGACTTTTCGGTTCGTACGAAGGCGCCAGCGCCCAATGAAATTGGTCGGTTAAGTGCGAGTTTTAACTTCATGGTTGACGAATTAGGGCGCTTATATGGCAACCTTGAAAATGAGGTCGCTCGTAAAACGCAAGACCTTAATCGCCGTAATGCGGGCTTGCAGTTTTTAAGCCGTGTCGCTCAAGCGGTGACCTGGCGGAATTTGTCTGAACGCCACGCGCTTGATGGATTGCTTTCTGAGGCGGCTCAGCAATTAGGCGCGGTGGCGGTACGTATTCGAGTGGGGCAGGGCGATAAAGACTATGTCCTTGCACAGTACGCGTTAAACGATAACGTGAGTACGGATCCCTTTGTCGCGCCCTCGTGCGAACACTTTTTGCTTTCGACCGATAAAGCTCGAACGGGTTTTTTAGATGTGACTTTTAAAGAAACGCCCGAGGATTGGCAACGCGATCTTGCTCAGGCCATGGCACAGACTGTGGGTCGTGGCATCGAACGGAGTTTTAGGCAGGCTGATGACCGACGGTTGGCGGTGTTAGAAGAGCGTTCCACGATTGCTCGAGAACTCCATGATTCGATTGCACAGTCTTTATCCTACTCGCGCATCCAGATTCACCGACTCAAGGTCTTTGTGGAACGAGAAGAGGCCAAAGATAAAGTGCTTGAAACGGTGAGCGAATTGTCTGATGGGATTGCGACCGCCTATCGTCAGCTTCGCGAAGTGCTTACGACCTTCCGTTTGCAGATCAATAGTTCAGGGCTCAATGGTGCTGTGGACGAAACCGTTGAGGAATTTCGCAATCGTACTGGTATTGCCACCACGGTGATGAATGAGCTATTAGGGATTGAACTGAGCCCAAACGAGCAAATCCATGTCATTCATATTTTGAGAGAAGCGTTGATTAATATTGAAAAGCATGCGCGGGCGACGCTTGTGACTGTACGCATGAGGCGTAGCGCTGAAGGCGGCTTCGTATTGACAATTGAAGATGATGGCATAGGTATCGTAGCAAGGCCGCAAAAGTACAAGCACTTTGGCCTCTCGATTATGCGTGAGCGTGCAGAGGCGCTTCACGGGATCCTTTCAGTGGTGCCTGGTCACGAAAAAGGTACGTGTGTCACACTGACAGTGCCCGAAAGAGAGGCGTAATCGTTAAAATAGTCATGTATCCGCAATCAAAGGAAATCCCGTCATGACCGTCAAGGACCATTACACTGTCGTCATTGTTGATGACCATCCGCTTTTTAGGCGTGGTGTTCATGAATTACTGGATTTAGAGCCCTCCATTGAGGTGGTGGGTGAGGCGGGCACCCGTGAAGAGGCGCTTGATCTTGTTCGACGGTTTGAACCAGATCTCACGATATTGGATCTCAACATGAAAGGGAGTTCGGGTGTTGAAATCCTCTCTACCTTAAAAGAAGAGGATCCGTCTCGACGGATCGTGATTCTGACGGTCAGTGATTCGGGCAAGGACTTGACGGCCTGTATTCAAGCAGGTGCCGACGGATATTTTTTAAAAGATATGGAGCCCGAAGACTTTTTAAAGAGCATTCGTCAGACGCTTGAAGGTCAGATCATTGTCGATGCATCGATGATGGCGTTTTTGACGACGTCGCTTCGCGCCAAAATGCGTTCCGTCGTTCAAGATAGACCTGTGCTCACTGGGCGAGAGGGTGATGTGCTTGAATTGATTGCCAAGGGTTGTACCAACAAAGTCATTGCGCGTCAGCTCGATATTTCTGAGGGTACGGTCAAAGGACACGTTAAGCACATTCTCAAGAAACTTGGTTGCCGTAGTCGTGTCGAAGCGGCGGTGTGGGCAGCTCAGCAAAAAGAAGCACATTAAACGAAAACACTCAGCTTTAGAGAAGCCAAATGCAAAGAGGCCGTCTTTCGACGGCCTCCTTGCTTTGTTGCCGAGGGGCTACTGTTGTTATTAGGTTACTTGGCTGGTTGGCTCTTTGTTTCTGCGGGTGTCGAGGGCGCGTGGCAGAGTGTACAGTTCCAACGGTCACCTGTGACCTTGCCTTCCTTGATGTGTGTTAACGGGATTTCGCCTGTCTTACGATCGTCGGACGTTGCCTGTTTGTGGCACATCAAGCAATTGTTGACATCCGCTTTAATCGGTAGATAACTGTCGATTGGATGTGGAATAGTGCTCGGTGCACCAATGATGTCGTTGTCAGCAGCTTGCGCAACGCCGCCAAAAAGCGCAAGCGATACGAATAAAGGTGTGAATTTAAGCATGATGGTTATCTCCTGATTCTGGGTTTGTTTGTGCGTTGAATTGGTGGTTAATGGATTGTTTTTTGGGTTGGCCGGGCCCCTTAAAGGTCAAGGCTTGGTCTGGGCAAACTGCAATACAGTGACCGCAATTTATGCAGTCACCTGAAGGTATACGTCCAGTCTTGGCAAGGTCGACAAAGCGAATGACTTGTGGTTCTGGGCAGACATGTAGACAGTCGCCACACCGCGTGCACGCTTGATCGTCAAAATGAATCTGAACGAGGGGTTTGGGCGACAATCGACCAACGAGTGACCAAAAGGCGCCTAAGGGACACAAGTGACCGCACCAACCGTGCTTCATGAGCGCAAGATCAAGCGAAAAAATAGCTGAAGCCACACTCAAGGCCGCGAGGCCCGTGCCAAAGATCAGATCACGCCAAAGCCAGGCTTGCGGACTCACGACTTCAAACGCTGCCGTGCCCGTGGCTGCACTCAAAAGAAGGGCAGCGATGAGAAGGCCATAGCGCACATGACGAGAAAGTCTCACGACATCTGCTTTGAGTCCGAGTTTGGTGCGCACCCAGCTTGCGGCTTCGGTCACCATGTTCATCGGACAAATCCAACCGCAAAAGGTGCGAGAGCCTAAAAGTCCATAGAGCATCACGACGATCAGTGCGCCAAGCCCCGCAGTCACTGTCGGTAAGTGGCCAGCTGCGAGCCGCTCAAGGGTTGCTAACGGATCCGTGAGCGGGATGATTCCCGCGAACTTCGAAGCCGATAGCGTACCGTCGAGTAACGGTGCGCCCGCCATGGTCCAACCCCAACGGGCGGTGCCTATAAAGAGCAAAAGTGCCGTGAGTTGAATCGCTCGACGTAGTAGCGTATAGCGCATTTTGTGGAAGCGTTTCATCAGAGGCCTCCGTTGAGATAGTCAAGGCCGTCAGGCGTGTCGCTCGGTGTGGCATCTGTAGTTGAGGACTCTTTAGGTTCGCTAAGACGAATGTTTTTAGGATCGTCCTCAGAAAGCCAACCGAGTCGATAGTGGCTACCGATTTCACCAAGAACCGCTTTACGGTCCACAATCCGAATGGCAGGCACGTCCGTTGGGCAGCTCTTCGTGCATAAGCCGCAACCCGTGCAGTGTTCAGGATGAACGACAGGAATAAACATCGCGTGGCGAGAAAGGCCGCGTGGATGCAATTCAATTGTGAGGGCGCGATCCTCTTCGGGACACGCACGAAAACACACTTCGCAGCGTAACCCTTGGTGCGATAGGCATGACGCTGGGTCTAGGACGGCAATGCCCATCCGTGCGTCCGAAATGTTGGTGAGCGTGGGCGACAAGGCCCCCGTCGGGCACACCTTGACACACGGAATGTCACGGCACATGTAACACGGGATGTCTTCGGGGATAAAAAAGGGCGTACCGCCTGGCGCTGGGTCAAAGGGACCTGCGAGCTTGAGCGTATGGTAGGGACAGGCTGTCACGCACTGTCCGCAACGCGAACAAAGTGCCAGAAAGTCTTTACCTTCAACGGCGCCAGGAGGCCGTGGCGTCCACTTCGCATGGGTGTCCCTTAAAGAGAGTGACCCCCATGCGAAAGCAGTCACGAAGCCTGCGGCAGAAATTTCGCAGGCTTTCGTGAGAAAGGCTCGGCGTGAGGATTTGAGATCCTTGCCCATGAGGCACTCCCGTTAGGCCTTGACGACTTTGACCGCGGTCTTCTTGAAGTCGGGTTCAAGAGAGATCGGATCCATGGCGTCTATCGTGACGGCATTGGCCATGACTTTTTCGTCGAAGAAGGCAAGCCAAGTCATACCGCGCGGCATGATGTTACGAACCTTGGTTTCGACAATGGCTGTACATTCGCCATGACGACTGGTGACACGCACCGAGTTGCCACGGAGAATGCCACGCTGTTCTGCATCCTGCGGATTCATGTATAACACGGCCGTTGGCGCTGCACGATCGAGTTCTGGTACACGACGCGTCATCGAACCTGTGTGCCAATGTTCAAGGATGCGACCCGTGCAAAGCCAAAGGTCATAGTTAGCATCAGGTACTTCAACCGGATCCATGTATGGACGGAAGAAGATCTTGGCGGTGCCTGGATGCGCTACTGCTTTGGGATCGGTCACGCCGTAAAGGTCACCCTTAGCCACTGGTTTCATCAGCTTGCCATAGAAAAGGTTGTCAGGTTTGGCGTATGGGTCGTAATCAACGTTGAAGCGATAAAGTGTTTCTCGTCCGTTGACGACAGGCCACAAAAGCCCTCGAACGTCGTCACGCATATAGGTGTCGAAATCAGCAAGGTCATGACCGTTACCGAGCGTAAATTGACGGTACTCATTAAAGAGCGCTTTTTCGGGGAAATATGCGAGCTTAAGTGCCTCACCTGTCGCGTTCAATTCAGTCTGATAAAGTGGATCAGGCCAAACGGCTTGACGCTTTTCGTTAGGTGCAAAGAGGACGTCAAAGAGCGTGGTTTCGGGCTTATAACCTAAGGCCGTCGCGCCTTCACGGACGTCGGGCAACTTGTCGCCAGGCACGCCTTTGAGCGTTTGTTCGCGATAGAGTTCGTCGACTGTGAAGCGTCGTGCAAATTCCATCATCATCCAAACGTCCGTACGAGCTTCGCCCGGGGCTTTGACTAACTGATGCCAACCTTGTGTACGACGTTCAGCGTTGCCATATAGCCCCCATTTTTCGAAGTGCATGGCAGCAGGCAAAATGAGGTCAGCCGCTTTGGCCGAATAAGTCGGATAGACGTCAGAGACCACCACGAAGTTCTTCGGATCACGAGCGGCTTTGACCCAGTGCGTGTTGTTAGGTGTCGACTGTAGGATGTTGACCACTTGCGTCCACATGAAGTTAATACTGCCGTCTTCAAGTCCGCGCATGATTTCCATGACCGAGGCACCGACCTTCGGGTTCAAGGTGCCTGCAGGAATTTGCCAAAGCGTTTCAGTCTTTTTGCGGTGATCTGGATTGGCAACCAACATGTCCGAGGGCAAGCGATGGCAGAAGGTGCCCACTTCGCGTGCGGAACCACAAGCCGAGGGCTGTCCTGTGAGCGAGAAAGCGCCATTACCTGGGAGCCCGTGCTTGCCTAATAATAAGTGGATCGAATACACGAGTTCGTTGACCCAAACGCCACGCTGATGCTGATTAAAGCCCATGCACCAGAAGCTCAGAAGGTTACGCTTCGTGTCGCAGATTAGGTCAGCAAGACGCACCAACCGCGCCTTAAAGGACGCTAACGATTCGTCCATGTCGCCTTTGACGAGCGGTGCGACGAAGTCAAGCGTGTAGGGGGCAACGCCTTTTTTAAAGGCTTCAAATTCGATTTGCCAGTGTTTGCCTGCGCTTGCGCCCGAATTCTTTTGTTCAACTTCGGTGCCGGCCTTGAGTCCCATGGCAATCCCTTCGGCTTCACTCAAACGGATGCGCTTTTGCTTTTCAAGGACATCACGTTCGGCCGGATATGCGTACTTATCGGTGTTGCGTAAGCCATAACCAATATCGGTGACACCGGCCGTAAAGATGCAGTGCTTTTCAATAAACGCCTGGTTGATGACGCCACGCTCGATCAATTCGCGAATGAGATAGTTCGCGACGGCCAGATCGCCATTAGGCTTCAAGATGATCGTTTCATCGGACAGATCTGAACTCATGTTGCGATACGTCGTCAGATTGATGATCTTCGTATTGGGAGCTGTGAGTTTTCGGTTGGCAACACGCGACCAAAGTACGGGGTGGGCTTCGGCCATGTTATTGCCCCAAAGGAGCATTGTGTCGGCGAGCTCAATGTCACTATAGTTGTTGGCAGGTTCGTCTACGCCAAAGGTTTGATAAAACCCGACCACGGCAGAGGCCATGCAAAGACGTGCATTCGGGTCGATATTGTTGGATCTAAAGCCGCCTTTCCACAGCTTTGAGGCGCAGTAGGCCTCTGGAATCGTATATTGACCAGAACCCACCAGTGCAACGCCAGCAGGGCCTTTTTCGGCATAAACACGCTTAAACTGGCGCGCCATTTCGTCAAAAGCTTCGTCCCAAGAGACGGGTTCAAATTTGCCATTCTTGTCAAATTTGCCATTGGTACGACGCATGAGGGGTTGCGTAAGACGGTCACGGCCATACATGATCTTGGCATTAAAGTAGCCTTTCACACAGTTGAGACCACGATTGACGGGCGCATCAGGGTCACCCTTGGTGGCCACAATCCGACCGTTACGTACACCGACCTGTAAACCGCAACCAGTGCCACAGAAACGGCACACGCCTTTATGCCAACTGATGCCGTCTTCAATCTTTTTGGCAGCTTGTGCTTGCGCTGAGGTCACTGGAATGCCGATCGTCATGGCTGCACTTGCTGCGAGCCCGGATTTGATGAGGGTACGGCGAGTTTCATTGATGGGCGTGATGGTCATAGGGGTCTCCTCAAAAGGTGTCAAGCGTGTTAACGAGTCGAGGGCTACGCTTCGTCTTCAAAAAAGTGATTCACGAGGCTCACATCGACGACGCCAGAGGTTTGGCGAATGTGATTAAAGATGTCTGCCTCTTTTGTGGTGGTCTCAGCTTCAATCACTGCAACCAGTCGTGCGCTGTCGCGGTCGATGTGTGCAATCTCTAAGCCAGTGGCGGTCAAAGAGCTGATCACAAGGTCAAACGAGGACTGATTTGTGGTGATGATGACGGATGAGTAGTTCATGTCAAGGTCTTAGTGAGTGGCAGAGGGGTATTGAGCATTTTAAAAATCGTCTTTCTTTTCGAATAGACGCATGAAGAGAGAGGAAACGGTGCCAAAAGAGATAAGGGAATACGCTCAGGTGAAGTGTGTTATTGCATTGAAAAAGAGACGTAAATGCGTAAAACGACCGTGTATTAGCTAATGTTGTGATTTGGTGCGAGTGGTTTGTTCTACTCCCTTGTAGGTAGATAGGGAGGGCGGTTGGGCGCAATCGCGTGGATCTCCTACCTCGGATTGACTTGCCGATTTTGTGTCGGTGTAAAGAATGTTTGGCGCTTGACGTGACGGCAAGAGGGAGAGAGGGGGGAGGTAAATCTCTCTCATAGTGATTACCTCAAAGGAGGTATGTAGAATGCAACCATATGAAATATAAGAATATTTTAGTTTGCCTGGGACTTTCCCTATCCATCCCCATTTGGGAGGTTTAAGAATCGCATAAGGTTTCTTAAAATTTGAGTTGAGGCAAGGCACATGCGGATCGTCTGCACCGATCTTGGCGCATCTGTGCTGACGATTGCCCAAGGAGACCTAATTATGCAAAAGACCCCTATTTCTGTTGCACTTATGCTTGTCGGTTTTGCGATGAGTGTACCTGCGTTTGCAGCCAATCAATGTGCTGCTTGTCATACGAATATCGCTAAGGAACATGCTGGCGCTGTTCATAAGGACGTCGCTTGTGCTTCGTGCCATAAGGGCACTGAAGAACATTTGAAGGACATGACGAAGCGTCCTCAAGTCAACATGGATCCAGCGCAGTGTGGCGCTTGCCATGAGCCTCAATATAAGTCGGCCTTCATGACGTCTGATCGTCCAGCTCGCCAGTCTAAAAAAGCTGCTAACGGTCCGGCACCCGACCCATTCTTTGACCGTGCTCTAGGTGGCCATGGCTTTACAAAAGAACATGATCTGCCACGAGCACATACTTTCATGGCAATCGATCAGTTTATCGTTGACCGTGCGTTTGGCGGCCGTTTTGAACCGAAAGACGGTTGGCTTTATACGACGCTCGAAGGCGGTAAGTCCTATAAGGCTTGGGACATCCTGAAGGACAACTATCCTGACAATAACGAACAAAAGGCGCATAAGCCAGGCACTGCTGCTGCGGCTAACGGTGTGTGCTGGTCGTGTAAGTCCACGGACTTGATGCTCGACTGGGCCTATATGGGTGACAAGGTTGACGGTGCTAAGTTCCATCGTGGCTCTAATCCGGTAGATGTCGTTCGCAATGTTCAGCACGGCCTGAACTGCAACTTCTGTCATGATCCGCATAACGCCAAACCACGTTTGATGCGTGACGCTTTGATCGATGCGATGACGCGTGATGGCAAGCAAAATGTCTATAAGGACTTTGCTGCTCGTCAGGCCAAGCTCGACGTTCAGAATGTAGGCGTGCGTGGCTTCGAACGTAAGGTGGCCTATCTTGATCGACCAGACTCTCGTTTGATGTGCGCTCAGTGTCACGTCGAATATGTTTGTAACCCAGGCATGAATGTGAAGACGGGTGAAAAGGTTGGCTTTGATAGCCGTCTCACGAATCTCTTCCCATGGGTCAATGCTGACCAGATCGAAAGCTACTACGACGACGTGGGCTTCCGTGACTTTAAGCACAACTTGACGGGTGCCACGCTCGTGAAGATGCAGCATCCTGATGCTGAAACGTATTTTGGTTCTAAGCACGACAAGGCGGGTGCCGATTGCGCATCTTGCCATATGCCTAAAGTCAAGGACGAAAACGGTAAGACCTACACGCTTCACTGGGCAACTTCGCCGAAGCACTACGTAAAGGAAACCTGCCTCTCTTGCCACAAGGACAAGAATGAAAAGCAGATGGTTGGTGCGATCGATGCGATGAAGGGGCACTTTGACGGTAAGGTTCGCGAAGCTGAATCTCGCATGAACGATATGTTCAACGCTTTCGAACTCGCAAAGACTGTGGGTGTCTCTGAAGACGTGCTTGCTCAGGCTCGCAAGCTCCACGAATCCGCCCACATCAATTGGGAATACTGGACGGCAGCTAACGGCGCTTACTTCCACAACCATGACATGGCAGTTCGTAGCCTCGCCAAGTCTGCGAAGGCAGCAACCGATGCAACGGCGCTTCTCAGAAAGGCCATTGACGAAAAGCAAAAGGGTGCTAAGAAGTAATAGCTGAAACACCTTAAAGTCTGATGACGGGCGGATCCTTCGGATTTGCCCGTTTTTCAGCTATAGTGACAGTTCTAACCTTTTTTTTGATTGGAGCGATGCCTAGCATGTCTGACGAAATTCTGCTTTATCTCGTGCTTTTAGGCATGCTGATGCTTGCTGTGGGCATGCTGATCCCGTCGCTCATGCGTATCGGCCAATCGGCAGATAACCGTCAAGCAGAAGATGAAGCCTACGGTGAAGAAGTCGTTGAGGCCTTTCGCCGTCAGTTGGCCGCGCTTGATGAAGAACGACGCAAGGGCGCTATCACTGAAGTACGTTGGCAAGAGTTGAGTGACGATATTCGTCGTCGGATGCTCGAAGAGCATGATGCGGTGTTTCATGATCCGAATGCAACTGCGCTGTCTGCGAACGGTCACGTGTCTCGGCCCCTTGTCTTGGGTTGCGTTGTTGTTGGAATGGTCGCTTTGAGTGTAGGGTTTTACGCCGCCAAGGGTGCCCCAGAACTCATTGAACTCGAAAAAGCACAACACGTGCTCTCAGGCCAAGCGGCGACGCCTGATATCGAACACTATCTTGCTAAAAATTCAAAAGATGGTCGTGCCTGGGTGCTATTGGCACATCGATATGTCGAAAGTGGGACTTATGACAAAGCTTTGGAGGCCTATCGCAATGCGTGCCGCGTCAATACCAAAGTCGCTAACGATCCGACAGTGATGCTTGAGCTTGCCGCCACGTTGGTGACGGTCGGTGGAGACGATAACTTTAAAGAGGCGCAACCGATCGTTGAAAAGGCACTCGAGAAGCTCCCTGGCGACAATCGAGCGCTTGAACTTTTGGCGCTCACTGCTACCGCGAACCAAGACTGGAAGACGGCAGCTGATACCGTTGCGCGACTGCTTGAAGGCATGTCGCCCGATACGCCTACCTATATGCGGTACGAGGCGACACTGAAGCGCCTTCGTGAGTTGGCCGCCAAAAAGTAAACGATGGCCTGATTGAGGCTGTCAATTAAGAAAGGCAGTGTGCTTCTTATCGTTAGAACACGAGAATATTAGGGTTTATGGCAACTTTAAGTTGATGCCAATAGGTTAACCCTTGCGTGTTGCTCCTAACGGAGAATCCCGATCTTGAGAAACGACAATGCCCTCTGTATACTCCGCTCCAAGCTGAGTTTTCTGAGAGGACCAAAACGTCAGGGACTCAGTTGATACGATTGACCAAAGGAGTTAAAGATGTTTAAGAAGTCTCTTATCGCTGTTGCCTCGCTCTTGGCAGCTGTAGGTACCGCTCAGGCTTGCAGTACGCTCGTGATCGGTAAAGCCGTTTCTGAAACCGGCAACATTATCGTCGCGCATAACGAAGACAATGGTGGTCGTCTTTTTAATCTGCAGCACTATGTGCCGCCAGCCACCCATAAGAAAGGCGAAATGATCAAGTTCGAAAAGTTCGCCGCTGAAATTCCGCAAGTCGAAAAGACGCTTGGCTTCTATTGGACTCAGAACTTTGTGCCTGATGGCGCCTCCTTTGCTGACGGCTTCATGAATGACGCTGGCGTGATCGTTGCGACCAACTGGTGCGGTGAAATCTTTGAAGCTGACCGCATGGAAGTGAAGGACGGTGGTATCGGTTACGGTATCCGTCGTTTGGTCGCTGAACGCGCCCATTCTGCTCGTGAAGGTGTTGAAATTGCCACGCAGTTGTTGAAGGAATTTGGGTACTTCCACGACGGGCGCACCTACACGATTGCTGACGCTAACGAAGCTTGGCAGCTCGCCATTCACCAAGGTAACTCTTGGGTCGCTCGCAAGATTCAGGACGACGAAGTCGTTTACATTCCGAACAACTTCATGATGGACAAGGTCGACCTGAACGACAAGAACACCTGGATCATCGAACCCAACCAGGTTGAACGTGCCATCAAGGATGGTCGTCACGATGCCAAGAACCCAATCTTTAATTGGCGTAAGGTTGTGGCTCAGGAATCTGTTCGCCATGAACGTTGGAATGCCAACCGTAACGTGCTTGCTTGGAAGTTCTTGACGGGTAAAGAATATAACGATCCTGAACAGTTCCCGTATAGCGCCAAGATCGATCGTAAGTTAGGTGTCAAGGATGCGATCGCACTCTTACGTCTCCACGAAGACTACATCGGTCAGGATCAGGAACTCTATCATTCCAAGTCCGAAGGTATCTGCCGTACGACGTCTCACGACTCTATCGTTTATAACCTCGCCAAGGATCCGACGTTGACCGAAGCTTGGAAGACCTTAGGCCGTCCGTGTCAGTCTGTCTACATCCCGGTTTATCCGCTCGCTGGTCCAGCCGAAGGTTTAGCTTTCTTGGATCCGCAGACGGCTACCAAGGAACATTTCGCTGGTACGCCAGCTATGTTCGACTTCCGTGCTGACTTTGCGCCGCACGCCGTCTTTAGCGCTAGCAACAATGCGATTGACTATCTCCGCGGCGATGAACTCGCGAAGCGTACTGCCTTGATTCAGGCTGAAGAAGATAAGTTCATGGCTGATCGCGCTAAAGTGACGAAGCAGGCTGCCAAGCTTCAGGGTGAAGCCCGTACGAAGTTCTTGCATGACTACAACGTTAAGGCCTATCAGCATATTCTCGGTCTCATGGAAGCCGAAAACGCTCGCTTGATGCCGATGAAGGTTGAAATCCTCAATAAGGTTGTGAAGGCTGATAGCGACGATGCTGTTCAGTTTGCTTTGTTAGGCTCTAAGGAGCATGAAGTTCTTGGTGCGAACATGGAAGCCACGCGCGCCGGTATGAGCGCCAACCAGCTTAATTCCACCCGTCAGTGGAAGAACTTCGCCGCTGCCGAAAAGATGGAATATAAGGACATCAACAAGGACGGCTTCATGGACGTGGTCTTTACGTTCAATGCCAAGGATGTGGCCAAGGGTGCCGTAGCTGGTGCCTCGATGGACCTCTGGCTCTACACCCAGATCAACGGTCACCGTGTCGTTGGCTTTGATGTTGTGCCAGTAGAAACGAAGAAGGTCAAGAAGGCCGAGTCTCGCGACGGTAAGGGTCTCCTTTAATCGACCGTCTTGATCTAAAGCATTTGCTTTAGTTTCGTGACCAAAAGTGAACGGATGTCAGGTTTTTGGCTTGGCATCCGTTTCTTTTGCGTGAAAAAGGGTAAACCCGAAAATCGTCTAATAGACACAGTCACTGCTGTCCAAGAACCGAGAAAATTGAAAAATGACGCGTATGCGAGAGGTCTTTCTAAGCGTTAGAGCCGTTTGTGCAATTTGACCCCCTTAAAATTGCAGGGCTTGTTGAGGAGGACCGGAAGTGCTTTTTTCGTCTGCATAGGAACACACATCTGGTCGACTAAGCCATTCTGTCAGGTCTTTCACTGTCATGAGGTTCAATCGAATGCACTTGACGATGTTTGAGAAGTTCCATGGGTGCTTTGAACATTTTTGTAGATACATCTGCAGTAAGACGGTTATAGCAGCTGTCCAAATTTGAACGAGTACGGCATTTTCCGTGGTTCCCACGAAGCTCAAAATTTTCAGATTCTGCTTCATGCGTTTGAAGAAGAGTTCTATCTGCCATCGGTCTTTGTATAGCTTGGCAACCTGCTCCGCCGTAATATCGTCACTGGCGTTTGTGAGAAAGACGAACCAACGTTCATCCTCCTTTGAATACCATTTCACAGCTCTGAATTCATTATCCTTACCGATCTTATTTACGGCTGTGACAGAGGTAAATTGAATCTTGAAGTCGCCATAGTTTCTGTCAATGACACCTTGTCCTGTGCGCTTAAATTGCCAGTTAGTTTTCAAGCGTGTAACGAACACAACGCCTTTTGCATCGAGTGCTTTGAACAGTCCAAAATCGCAATAGCCTCGATCCATGACCAAGATGCAATGAGGTGGCACTCGCTGAAGCACCTTATCTTTTGCTGCTTTAACATCATGGACTTTGGCGTTAGTCATGACCATGAACTCGGGTAGTAATGTGTCATTGTTCAGCAGTGTATGAACCTTGACACCACCCTTGGCGCGACGGTAATGAGCCCATGGAAATTGGCTTAAACACAGAGAAATAGTGGTGGAGTCTAACGAAAGAACTGTCTTATCGAATTCCGCGCCAATGCCTTGCAAAGGACTGTTAAACAGTTGTTTTTTAAGACAGTAGTACAGGTCTTCAAAGACCTTATAAGTGCGTTTTTCGTTAGCATAGGCTAACGTGGAACGAGCCATTGGCCGGGCGTTAATGTGCTGCAAGCGACCAACACCAGACTGTAACCCAATCTCTATTTCACGAAGCGATTCAGCACCACTAAATTGACACCAAAGCATAGCGATGAGCTGATCCCAAGCCGTAAACCGTTTACTAAAACGATCTGCCTGATGTTTTTGAACAATATTGTTAAATTCGAGTCGTGGAATTTGCTTTATAATTTGTGCAAAGAAGGAGATTGTCTGAATCTTCATCTTGGATGGCCTCAGGATTGATAGTTTGTTTTGCAATTTAACTATAAACCTGAGGCCATTTTTTTATCATCAGTTTTGTACCTACTACGTACTGCCTAGCTATCCAAAAACCGAGTTGAGAATGGTTCTTGGACAGCAGTGAGACACAGTATCGATCCTTTAGACATCTAGTCCCTGGTTTTAGTTGGAAATCGGGGATTTTTCTTTGCCTCAATAGTGCGCCTATTCTCCAACTTTCAGGAAATAAAAGCCCCCGGCAGTTAAGCCGAGGGCTGATAGTAGGTTATGGTTGATGATGGTCAGTTAGTTACCATTCTTTTCATTGTGCTCGTCTTTTGTCCATAATTTCGGCATAAATGAGCCGATAAGAGACGCTGTTGGAACTGCAAGGAAAGCGCAGATAACAACGGAAGACTCATTCAGTAGCACGCATACAAAAGCACATAAAACGCAGAAAACAGAAATTCCCAATCCAATCAATTGTCCTAATTTCTGCGCACTCAATGCTCCAGCGCTTTCCTGAGCGGCGATGTTAACAAGAGCTGCTTTGTTTTGTGCATCTTGACTTATTGCGGCGTGTCTTGCTTGTTGTTCTGACTCAGCCATCTTGACAATTCTGTCAGCGATTCCAGGAAGAATCTTTTCGTACTGGGCCAGTGTGTCAGGTGGCGGCAACGGACCTTCAAAAAAGGTCTCTGCTTGTGTAGCGATCATATGAGGTTGAAGTTGCTCATTTTGAACGCCTGTTTCAGCATCAACCATTGGATTAGTTTCTGCTTGGGAAGATTTCTTTTCTGGCATTTGTCAAGGCTTTGTTGAAGTCTCGCTGAATGTTGGATCTGTCTTCTGAAATAGGTCGGTAAGACGATTCGATCAGTCGACGATCAATTTTTGTGCGAATGCGAGGAGGATTGAACGCTAAAAAAGGATCGACTAATCCATTACGCACGCCTTTCACAAAGCTTGTCAGGAAAGTTGCGGTTGTTTTTGTCATGTCTCGCCTTGCTCCATAGAATGAAGCTTCGAATAAAAAGTACACTCATATTACCTTTCACTTACTTCAGTGTAAACCTGATATTTACGTTTTGTTGTAAAACTTCAGCGAAAGCCTGCTTAAATCGGTCTCATGGACGCCACCCGCGCTGGTATGAGCGCCAACCAGCTTAATTCCACCCGTCAGTGGAAGAACTTCGCCGCTG
>Glacier_p2__coassemble_1432_pt1 | contig 20932 bp, 19 predicted proteins | sample Glacier_p2__metabat2_high_PE_005 | metagenome-assembled genome bin Glacier_p2
CCCCCTTCCTCTTTCATGATAGATGGTGGCGGATGATTCCGCCATCAACCGTTTTTTATTTGGTATTGCGCGGGCTTTTTAAAGCCTTCACAGCAAGCTGCGCTCGGCAGTACATGATCCTCTCACAACCCTAAAATGCTATAACTAAAGAAAAACGCCACTCACAAAGGCAATGATTTACGATCATTAGCAATCACTCAAATCCGCAATATTGCGAAAACGACCGCGAAAACATTTTTATATCAAAATAACCTCGTACACAAACTTTTTCTCAAAAAAGGTTGGGGTTGTTTTTGGTACAATATGAACTCTACGTCAAAAATCACATCGTCTAGATGTTTGACCAGAAAACCGCGTTCCGTCAAGAACTGACGCATCGCCCTCTAGACTGTGAATTGTCCCTTATGACGTAGTAGAGGCAAGGAGGTTTTATGATCGCCGTCGTGAGAAACGGGGTTTGCGAAATTCACAATCAGTTTGGCCATCGCTTGGTCACATTGCCACCTGTTAATATTGACGAAGCTGTTTTGCAAGGCAAGTACGTTGCCGTTGTCTTACGTAACGGCTATTGTCAACTGTACCTCACCTCAGGTGAACGCGTTTGCACTTACACCTTGAATGACGTTAAGTACGTCAAATTCCACAATAAGACTGAGTTAGCCCTTTATCGTCGTAACGGCATGGTCGAATACCGCGACTTTCAGGGTCACTTGGCACGCGTTAAGAGCTGATTTTCCAAGAGATACCTTAGGTGACCAAAGTCTGCCGGCGAACTCACTTTCGTCGGCATTATTTTTAATGTGCATATCCATTTTTGCGCTCGAACTGTTACTGCTTATTGCTCTGATCAAAAAAACGATACAAACGTGTGCACATTGGTGTATTGTCACCATATAGAGACTGAACAGTGCTTCACTCTCTATTTTTTCTAACGCCTTCATCCATAACACACAATAAATATGATGCAGAAGAAACTCCTCACAGTCGCCCTTTGTGGCTTGACATTCGCGCTCTCAGGTTGTGCAACTGACGGTAATCGCTACCGCTCTGACGTCTACTCCGCTGGCATGGTTAATCAAGCCCAAGAAGTGAAGACGGTGGAAATTATTGCCATCAATCCGGCTCAGGTCGCAGTCAGCAATGCTGAATCTGCGGATCGTGCTCGTACGGCAGGCGCCATCATCGGCGCTATTGCGGGTGCTGCCATCGGTAATCATGGCAACCACTCGACCTCTTCTCGCGTACTCGGTGGCTTAGCGGGTGGCGCCATTGGTGGGATGGTCGGTGACGCCTCAACAGGTGCCACGAATACGGCCTATGTGGACGGCGTTCAGTTGGTCTACCGAGCACCGAACGGCAAAATCTACCAATCCGCTCAGGTCGGTCAGCTCTGTGAATTCAAAACGGGACCTGCTGTGATGGTATCTCCTCGTGCTAATGAAACCCGTATCCAACCGAACAACCCTTACGGTTGTGCCCGTCGTTAATCCTTAGCATTCAAAGAGATTGATTATGCAGAAATACCTGCTTACCGCCCTGGCCGCAACCGTGCTTTTGGCGTCTGGTTGCACGTCTAATGCCGATCGTCGTATGGAACAGTACGCTGAAGCCGGCAACCAGATGGACTACAACCTCGCCGTCATCCAGTCTGAAGAAAATCGCATTAAAGCTGAAGAGTATGCGGCTCAGCAAGCGCAAGCTAAGTTAGATAGAGAGCGCGCCGCCGCTCGCCAGAAAGCTGAAAAAGCCCGCGCTCAGGCTAATGCCAAGGCCGCAGCCGCCAAAAAGGCTCGTCAAGACAAGCTCCAAGCCATGGCCGATCGCGAGCGTGAACTCAAACTCCGCCTAAAGGAACTCGAAGTTCAAGCACGTGAAGCTCAAGTCAATACGATCGTGAAGAGTGAACAAGTCCGTGCTGAACTTGCACGTGAAAAAGTTCAGCTCGAGCTCGATCAGTTGCGTGCACAAGTTAAGGCCCTTGAAGCCCAGAAGTAACTTCAGCGCTATGTGCGCAACCTTAAACACAAAACCCTGTCAACGTTTGGCAGGGTTTTGTGTTTTGGTGTGGGGCATTTAGGATCGTAAGCCTTCAATTACTCGAAAAGTTGATCAACTGCCTTCGCTTGCGCCTCTCTGGCTTTCTTTTCTTCTAGCAATTGATCCCACTTTGCTTCAGCTTTCTTGACCCCGTCAATCCCAGCATAAAATTCCAACGTCCCTTCGTCTTGCGTGCCGTCTGCGGTCTTTTTGTAGGGCGTCACACGAATCGTTGGTAGCCAAATATTACGGGCTGGGGCATCACCCACTTCAAATTCACCCTCACGAAGCGTAGGCTTATAGCGCTTTTGAAGGGCTGGCAACACAGAGGCAAAACCTACCTCATCGCCACGACTTTGAATAAAAAGACGCGTGAGCCGACCATTATCGGCCGCAAGCCATGCCAAGGACTGGTATTCACCAGGAATCCCAAAGCATTTCCCAGTCAAAGCATACGTATTGGATCCGTCCTTTTGAAGGCTGGGGCCTAAGATACGGCAACGCTTCCCATCAGCTTTCGCTTGAATGTCTTTGGCGGTGGAAATCCCGATCGTGAGTCCCGCAAAGCGAGGGGCGCGGTGTTCAGGATCGGCTTCAATCCAAGCGCGCGTTTCTCGCACCTGACGAGCGGTTGCCCCATATTCGACAGAAAAATCTTTACCTTTTGCTGCGCCGATGACGAGTTCGGCTGTCTTGGTGCGCCAAATATCTCGATCACCCTCTTTCGACCACAAGCCATCAGGACTCATGTCGTCAGCCATTTTTTTGAGCTGCTCTAAGACCTGAGGGCGACGCTCTGATGGGATACGCAAAAAAACATCCGACAATAAGCCTTGATCGGTGTAATAGACCAAAATGCTTGTCACGCCCAAATCAAAGTCTTGACCTGTGATGATGTGACGTTTGCCAAAACGCCCGTCTTCATAAAGTCGTGCGGATTGACCAAACACTTCTTCAACGTCTTTGAGACTCGTGACGTACGGCATAAAGTCTAAAAAGGGTGGCACGATCGCTAAGGGCGACACGCTATCGGCGCGTCGTAACGCTTTGTCGTCAGACAAGTCGTCCGATGTTTCGTCATCCGCTTGCTCATCTAAAACCGTAGTCGCCTCTGACAACTTTACTTCGTCGTCAGCCGTTGCTGGCGACTTCATCGTATTCGCCTCTATCCCCTCATCAGGCGCACTCGCTTCGTCACTGTCACTTGATTGCGGGGCTTCTGACGTCTTTGATAACCCCTCAACCACCGCATTTAAGCGACCCTCATTGGTCGTCTCAACAGGGTTGAGTGAAGGTTTGGCATTAGGCGTTTGTGTCGCAATGGTCGAAGGTGACGCGAGCGTACCGTCCCCGTGAGCAGATGCAAATGCACCTGACGACAATCCAACGCCTAAAGAGGCGATCATTAGTGAAAGCAACGTTTTATGCATGGCGGGCGGATCCCGTAAAGCCAAAAGATTCTCTTCATCTTAACGGGCTTCACGTAAAGTCGCAAAACTTTACTCAGTCTCTTGATAGGGTTACGCTCTCGCGAGGTTAAAGGCGCTGTATATCTGATATGAATCTCGGGTTTTTTCGACATTATTTACGGATATTTACAGGCGCCTCGCGTAGAATACGTCCGTTTTCTTAATTAAGCTCCCGCTTTTGTTTGCGTTTTTATGATGTCGAGTCGCCGTGTTGTCCTCAGTATCGTTGCCCTTTTTTTGCCGCTCACGGGTTGCGTGGAGACGAAGGCGCCTTCAATCTATACGGCCTGTCAAACCGCGCCTCAAGGGGCTGAAGCCACCAAGGTCGAAAATCCCGCACCACTCGCTTGCACGTATAGCGTCCCAAAACTTCGTCCCCACTTTCATCGTATCCCGAAAAGCACCACAGTCGGGACGTTAAAAATTCAATATAGCACCGAGGCCATGCAAGCGGGCGCACCACAAAACCTTCCGACCTTTGACCTCAACCTTCAGATCAAAGGCGACTCGATTGACTTAGGGCTTTTCACGCAACAAGTCTCTATTTGGCGTATCCACGCCGCGCCCAACACCCTTCAAGAATCTCGTCATCCGTTATTAGATACGCACCTCTCTGCCAAAGCATTGATTCGTGACATCACGTTTATGTATTGGCCCACCGATACATTGACAACACTCGTGACCGCCCTCTGTCGAGATTGCAAGGTCACCGTGCGAGGAAAGCAACGTCTCTTAACGCGCGGCGGCTACACGTTGCTTGAGATGACCGAAGATGACAAAACGATGACCCTCAGGAACTTCCCTGAGGGCTATACTTTGACCATTCACAAAACCTCCATCTAGTAACGCGCTTGATAACGATTCTCAGAGAGCCGCCCACCTTTGGGTGGCTCTTTTTTTCAGGACACTTTTGACCTCTCAAAACGCCTCAGTCCGTTATCGTGATGTCATACAAACGTCATGGCAACCTTTCAAAAAATAGAGGACAATGAATATATCGTATCGAGTTGCTTTGCGACTCAAAGGAAGAGATATGTCAGAGACCAAAGAAAACACTGTCCATTCCCCAAACCCCACGGTCGACAAAGCCGCTGACCCTGCCGTTGAGACCAAAGCGGCTACGGCGCCGAAGCCCGTACGTCGCACGACGACGCGACGCGCACCGCGTAAACCTGCCGCCACAACGCCAGTCGTAGCTGAGCCGACCCCAACAGTCGCTAAGCCGTTGCCTGATGTGGACGATCCGGCGCTTTATATCAATCGCGAAATCAGTTGGATTGAATTTGACCGTAAGGTGCTTGAAACGGCCGCAGACCCGACGGTGCCGTTACTTGAACGCGTGAAGTTCTTGTCGATCTTCTTTAATAACCTCGACGAATTCTACATGGTGCGTGTGATGAACTTACAGCGCCAGGCGCGTAGCGGGGCGGAATCCACGGGTGCTGACAAGATGCCACCGACTCAGCAGCTCGCTGAAATTCGTCGCAAAGTCATCGAAATGCTTGATGAAGCTGAAAAGCTTTGGCTCAAGACGTTAAAGCCTGCACTTGAAGAAAAAGACATCAAGTTCGGTCGTTATGCGGATTTACCAAAGAAGCGTCGCACAGCACTCGATCGCTATTTCGACTCTGAAATTTTCCCGATCCTGACGCCCCAAGCGGTGGACGCTGGTCACCCGTTCCCGATGATTTCGAACACTAGCATTAACTTTGTGGTCGAACTCGAAAGCATTCACACGGATGCCCCAGGCAAAAAGCGCTTTGGTCGTGTCAAGTGTCCAAACAATGTGCCTCGCTTCCTCTTCTTGCCTGAAGACGCCGACGAAACCACGGTGCTTGACCTTCATGTCCGTGAGGGCACGATCATCATGGTCGAAGACCTCATCATGCAGCGCATGGAAAAACTCTTCCCAGGTTATCGCGTGACATCTCAGGGGCTTTTCCGTATTACGCGTAATACCGACGGCGAAATCGAAGAAGACGAAGCCGACGACTTGCTCGTGGCCGTGCGTGACTATGTTGAACAGCGTCGCTTTGGCTCGATTGTGCGTCTTGAAATGGTGAGCGATATGCCGCAATGCCTCGAGGACTTCCTTGTGAAGCATCTTGGCACCAAGCCCTATCAGATCTACAAGTCGAAGATGCCGTTGGCCTTCTCCGAATTCATGGGGCTCGGTAGCATTAACCGCCCTGCCCTCAAGTATCCGCCATCACACCCTACCCTGCCGCCAGCGCTTGAACCCGATGCCGACACATTTGCTGCCATTCGTCAGCGTGACTTGATGCTTTACCATCCGTACGAAACGTTTGGTGGTATTTTAAATTTCTTGCAAAAGGCTGCCACCGACCCGAACGTCGTGGCCATCAAGCAAACGCTTTATCGCTGCGGTAGTGATTCACCTGTGGTGCGTAGCCTTCTTGAAGCGCGTCGCCTGGGTAAACAAGTGACCGCCGTCGTTGAACTCAAGGCTCGTTTTGACGAAGCCCAAAATATTAACTGGGCTGAAGAACTCGAAGCCGCTGGCGTCAATGTGGTTTACGGCTTTGCTGGTCTCAAGATTCACGCCAAGCTTTGCTTAGTCGTTCGTCGTGAAAAAGAAGGCTTACGCCGTTATGTCCATGTGGGCACCGGTAACTACAACGCTGGCTCTGCCAAGATCTACACTGACCTGGGTATCTTGACAGCTGACAACGCCATTTGTGATGACGTGCAAGACCTCTTCAACGTGATGACGGGTTGCGGCATTATTGACCAATACCGTAGTCTCTTCGTCTCGCCCAAGGGCATGCGTCCGAACATCTCTCGCTTGATTGAAGAAGAAATCGAACTCCACAAGAAATCGGGCAATGGTCACATCATTTTGAAGTGCAACCAGTTGGTCGACCCGGGTATTGTTCGTCTCCTTTATAAGGCTAGCCAAGCAGGCGTCCGTATTGAATGTATCGTGCGCGGGATTTGCGCGATCCGTCCGGGTGTTCCTGGTGTCTCTGAAACGATCAGCGTTCGTTCGATCGTCGGTCGCCTCCTTGAACACGCACGCGTTTACTACTTCCGCCACGGTGGCGACGAACGCATGTATGTCGGTAGTGCTGACTTGATGCCGCGTAACTTGAATGGTCGTATTGAAGTCTTGGCGCCAGTCACGCACCCTGACCTTCGAGCCAACATTCTCGATCAGATCATTCGTCCGCAATTAAATGACAACATTCACGCTTGGGTGCTGCAGTCTGATGGCAGTTATATCAAGCTTCAGCCTAAAGAAGGCGAAGCCGTGTATAACTCGCAAGAAGAGATCACGAAGATCCTCAACCTCATGAAAACGCGTGATTAATCGACATCCATAGCGACGAATGTTCGTCACTTTGATCGTGCTTTTATTCGGCCTATCTTTCATTGAAAAGGTAGGCCGATCTCGTTTTTGAGAGCAAAAACTTTGCACGATAAGGCTTACCTTCGGTCTCAAACAAGGTTTTATGCTTCGTTTTGGCGCATCAAACTAGGTTAGAATGTTCGGTTAATTATTGAACAACGACATGTCACCTTAGACAAATCCCCGTGCTTAAGTTTTGAGTAGCCGTCAATCTGCTCACAGAAATCCTAAGCCATGCCTAATGGTGATACCCCCTAGTTATGAAATATTTAATTGTTGATGATCATGCGCTCGTCACTAGCGCACTTTCCCTCATGCTGATGGACCGCGAACCCGATGCGCAGGTACATACCGCTGGAAATGTGCAAGATGCTCTGACGCTCATCGACCGTGAAGGCGAAACTGCCGACCTTCTCATTTTGGATCTCACGATGCCAGGTGTGACCGGGACCGAGCTGATGGAAGAAATCGTTCGTCGTCAGCCGATGCTTAAGATCCTTGTCCTCTCTGGACTCACTGACCGTAACAGCATCATGCGTGTGCTTCAGTTGGGCGCAGCGGGCTTTGTACCCAAGTCTTTAGATACCGACATGCTCACGGGTGCGATTGACTTTGTGCTCCGTGGCGGCGTCTTTATTCCATCCAAGTTGCTTTCTGAAAGCCAGCGTGCCGGGTTCTTCTCTGAAACCGCGCGTAATATTGCGTCGCCCTCGAATGCGCCTCGCTTGACAGAACGTCAGCAAGACGTCTTGATGCTTCTTGCGCAAGGTGCTCCGATTAAGCGTATTTGTCTTGACCTCAATCTCTCTGAAGGCACTGTCAAGACGCACGTTGCTGCCATTTATCGCACGTTTGGTGCCAGTAACCGTACGGAAGCCTTGTTAGCTGCCCGTCGTGCGGGTTATAACATCGAGCTTTGATCACTAAGTGCGATGCAACAAAATGGAAGGCCGCTGAAATCCGTTCAGTGGCCTTTTTTGCGCCTCAAGCTTTCAAAAAGCATAAAATTCGCCAGTACAATGGCAAAAAATATATAAATTTCGCCATTACGATGGAGAATTTCACCGATGACCTATATCCACCGCGATTTAGAACCGCAATTGCTGAGTGAAACACCACCGAAAGCGATCGTCCTTTATGGTTCTCGTCACATCGGGAAAAAGACCTGGGTGACTCAACTAGCTAAAACCGCATCGTCTGTTCGTTGGTTTGATGGTGATACGTTGACAGCACAAAACCAACTGCAGTTCCACAGCACCACCGATGTCGAACTCACACTTCGTCAGGCCGACATTATCGTCATCGATGAAGCTCAACGCATCCAAAACATAGGATTGATTCTCAAGCAGCTCGTGGACGAAAACATCCGGTTGAACCTTAGTAAAAAGATAGTGGCTATCGCAAACACTTCGCTAGATCTCGCTAAGGGCGTGACAGAAAGTGCTGTCGGCCGACTCATTCATCACCAGATGTGGCCTCTCTCGATTTCAGAAATTGCGAATCACAAAAGCTGGGGCGATGTTTGTCAAAACGTTGAGCGGCTGATGATCTACGGCACCTATCCTGCTATTTTGACGGATCCAGATCACGCAGAATTGACGCTTAGAAGATACTACGATACGCTTTTCTATAAAGATCTATTCATGCTTCCGGATATCCGTCACCGCGACAAACTCATGCTTCTTGTGACGCGACTTGCCTACAATATCGGCCAAGAAGTGAGCTACGAAAGCCTCGCTAGAGAGACCGGACTCAACAAAACGACGATCGCTGACTATCTCCAACGTTTGGAGCAATACTTCATTATCAAAATTTGCCCGTCTTTTTCTAGAAACCTGAGTAACGAACTCAAAAAAGGCAAAAAGGTCTACTTTTGCGACAATGGCATTCGAAACGCCATCATTGGTGACTTTAGTCCAATGTCCGCGCGTCGAAGTCACGATGCAGGTGCGTTATGGGAAAACTTCTTCTATATGGAACGCGTTAAGTTGCACAGCCTTCGCAATGACGGCATTGACCTGTACTTTTGGAGAACGACGAGCAACACGCCGCACGAGCTTGACTTCTTAGAAGTCAAAAACAAAACCATTCGAGCATTTGACTGTAAGCTCTCAGCGAACGCCAAAGCTCGACCAGGCAAATTCACAACGGCCTATCCTGATGCGTCGATTCAAGTCGTCACGCCAAATGACTTAATGAAACTCTGGTTGTTAGAGCATTGAGCTCTCAGACCCAACATGCCATAAGGCCGCTGAAACCAGCGGCCTTTCTGTTCATGCTGAGAGGAGAGATATCAGCCTCAGATACGTGTTGATTCAGCTTTAATTTCTTCAGCCTTCTCGGTTGCGGCTTCGCCCGCTTCTTTAGCCTTTTCGCCTGCCGCGTCTAATAAATCTGCTGCGGCCTTCTTTGTATCTTCAGGCAACTCGGCAACACGGTCTTTGACAGCATCTTTGGCATTATTGACAGCCTTTGCAGCTTCTTCCTTCAAATTGTCAACGTGCTCTTTGACACCAAGTTGCTCCGCTTTTTCGTCGATCACCGTACCGACTTTTGAAGCGGTTTCTTTAGCGGTTTCGATATCTTCTTGGCTACAGCCAGCCAACAGGCTACCCGTCAAAAGGCTCGCACAAAGAAGCGCCATTGTTGTTTTTCTCATGAGCTTATCCTCGCATTGGTATCAATGATCATCAAAGTATATCGAAGACTCTTGCCGTGGTCTGTTTCTAGTACGCTCATCAAACGAAACAATTGCAACGGATTATTGTCGCCAACAAAACCATTCCTCTGCCGACATCAAGTCATCTGATGACTGTCGCATAAGGACAACTCACAGAAGGTGCTTTATGCTCAACAACCAATCTTTTACGCCAGATTAAGTTGATACGCTGGGCGCGGTCTTAACTGATCTTCTAGAAGAGCACGACCTCAGAGGTTCACGATAAGCAAAACTAGACAATGCTAGCGCTTTTGCTACTTTGAATCGCAGAAAAAAGAAAGCCCTTGGCTATAGGAAACCGAAATCTCCAAACCAAGGGTCGTGCTACGCGTAATTAGAACACTGCTAACAAACGAAGTCAAGTGCTTGATCACTTATACACAACAGGCACGATCTCAAGGTGTCATCACCGACAAAATTAACGCAAGCTGCTCGTCATACCACGGATTAAATGTGAGACGCGCATGATTACGGTCATCGGGTTGATGGCGTTCGCCTGAGAACCAAACAGGCGCCCCTTTTTCACATGCTTTTGAGTCGTCTTTGGATTGGCCGTTCCAACAAATGCGCACAGTTCCCTCAAGACCGTACGCGGGATTATCTGGTCGGTAGGTCATCGCCATATGCGAAAAGCTAGTCACCTGGGCATCTGGCACAGTCTCAGCAAACACTTTGACGCGATCTGAAAGACCTTCAGCATTTTTCTTGTCGCCATACCAAACGAGGCGTGTTTTAGGGTTACTCAATGCCTTGTCAAAGCGAGGCAAAAGATCTTCGGTTTCAACAAGACCATCGTGCGCGGCCAACATAACGATTGAAGCCCCTTCCCAAGGCTTTTTTTCAAACGCAGTCAACACATCATCGGCACGTGTCATGGTGTGGTAAAAAGCCGCAAAGCCTTTGATGGGCACCACAAAATACTGAAAAGGATTTTGACCGCCATTAGGTCGACTTTCAGGCGTCACGAGCCAGTCTTTGACGTGCGAAACCGCTGGCGCCAACCAGGCAAACGGTGGGCGCACTTCAACCGCCGGTGAAAATAGCACCAGGCCTTTGGTCTTCTCAGGATTCTTTTGTGCGTAATCAAGAACCAAATTGCCGCCCGTTGAATAGCCACCCAACCACATGGCATCAACTTCTTTAGCAAGGATATCTGCTTGTTCTTTGACCACACGCTGCCAATCGTCTGAGGTTGATGCCATCATGTCTGCTGGCTTAGTGCCACAGCCAGGCAACAAAACCGTACGCACTAAAATCCCTTCTTTCGCTAATGAAGTCGCAATATCAGCAAAAGACCACGGCGAATCCCCTAACCCATGAACCAATAAGATCCCACGTCCATCAGGTTTTTCAGGCCGATATTCTTTAGGCAAATTTGCTGCCAACTCAAAAGCTCGGGCATCGTCCGTTTGAGAGACATAATTGCGATGCGCTTCAACCCACGCTTTGGCATCTGCTTGATAAGCCGCAAAGGACGATTGTCCTAAAGGCATAACGTCTAGCGTTGTGGCATCAGACGCAAACAGATTCGAAGCAAAGACAGTAAGTAGGCTACCTAAAAGTAGCGGAGCAGTGAGTGGCGGTGTAGACATGGGCTTCCTTGGGCATTGAAAAGTCGGCGATCCGCTATACAGACCAGTTGTCGTGACTAAACGAATCCAACATGACTATTTAAGTCGATACTTCGTCCTTGGACCGTTACCAGCTTTTTCGATGACATTTTTAATCATCAAGGTCTTAATTAACTGAACCGTGCTACCGTAACTCAGATTTAGATACTTTTCGATTTCCGATCGTTTCACTTCACCGTGTTGCTTGAGGAAGCCGACAACGACCTGTTCCGTCTCAGTCAACGCATCATAATGCGCAGTGATCCTTGGTAAGGTAATGAGAAGCGCTCTATGCAATTCTTCCAAACGCGGTTCCATTCCAAAAGCTTTGTAAGAGGAAAACATCAAAGGAATGCCGATACCATATTGTTCCATGGCCGACAACCGTAACATCATATCCGCCAATTTTTGATTTCGAGGAACAGAGGCACCGATTTTGATCAACTCGATGTCCACATCCTTGACCAAACCGCCATAGCTCAAAAACTCCAGTCGATCAGAAAAGGACGTAATAGAGGAAGCAGCAGGAATGCTGTAATCACGATGAACAAATAAGTTCACAAGCGCTTCACGAATGGCAGCTTCAGGATACTCACGGATTTCATTTCTTGTGCCGTCTCGTCTGATGTCAAAAGCGCCGATTTGATAGCTGAAACCGAACCGGTTATAGAGAAAATTTTGAATTTTTGAATATTGATCAACGATGCAACCAGAAAAGGATGTAATGCCACCAGAAGGAGAAGCCTTATCAGTTCCTGTAAAAAAGCCAACATTAGTACGGATTTCGCATTGATCAGAAACCCAGTAAGCCAAGTTGGTGAAAAAGCCAGCGCGATTAGTGATGCCAAGCGTGTAAAACTTACTTGCATCAAAAACGATATTTGCGTTTTGAAAATATTGACCGAGCGTATTGAAGGTCAATGACTGCTCAGGAGATGGACGAAGTTCAAACGGGACCAAGATCGCTTTTTGATGTAAAGCATGGAGTTCATCTTCCGTCACTTCATAGTCGCTCGAGCCATGACGCATGTAGCAAGTACGCGTTTTAGCATTTTGCTTGGTCTCGGTAACATAATAAGGCGGTCTAGGTGCTTCAAGTACTTCCGCAACCAGAATGGTTTTGTCTTCTATGGTTTCAGTAAAGGTTTTACATAAACGACTAGCATCAGGGTGCATCGAAAAACGCATCACTGAAACAATAGCTCGTTCCAGCTTATCAACATCTTCAACACCTTTGACCTTGCCGTCATCAGTAACACCAAAGAAAATTTGGCCACCTCTCGTGTTCAGAAAAGAGCACAGCGTAGACTTGACCGTATCAGACCATTGGACTTTAAATTCGACTGTAGGACCTTCTTGCTGTGGTAGTTGCAGATCAGCTAAAACCATTTTTCTCTATCTATCAGGTTATCTATCAATTAAATTGATAGTATCATAATTATCAAAATAGCACTCGTCTGTCTCGCTAAATTTTCCTTATAACTTGTACTGCAAGCGAAGCTAATCATACATACGAAAAATAAAAACGACGATAAAATCAAAAAGAAAGCCCGCCTCTTCGCTAAATCGTCTTATCTATCAAGCTATCTATCAAAATTTTTGATAGTATCATAACTATCAAAATTCACTGACAGAAAGCTGTAATTGCACCGTCCAGTCCTGAACCTACAGCGCTGTCACCAATGCCCACCTTTATCAAAACACTGGGATTGGACAATACTCATCGTTCTCAAAAACCTTGCCTTGCAAGGTCTGAGGCACCTGACCGCGCACACAACAGAGGCACTTGTAATACCTGGCCGCACGCGGATGAATCGCCACGACAGATGCTTGGCAACACAACGAATCTTCAGCCAACAGCATGGCTACATCCTTCGCGAGGGAGCTCGGCAAACAACCAATGACGTCTTTTGATTCCGTCACAACCATGACTGAGGTTAGTATAGCGCCAGGTCTCAAGTCGACCTCTAAACGTAACGCCTCATTCGGTTGCAATGACAACACTCTCTCTGTCGCCTTTGCTCCTTCATAAACCAGGTCACGCAAAAAGAAAGTCACCGAAAAGTTTGCTTGCTCATCCGCTTGTACTCTTTCAAAAATTTGGTAGGCGTCCGTCGCACGGAGACCGCCGGTTCGTGCAAGGATGTCCAATGGCGATAGTTGCTCATATGGAAGCGCTAGCCAATCAATGAACTGTTTGTATTCTGGACGGTTTTTTCCTAGCAATCTATTCGAAAAAAACGGAAATAGTTCGCTAGATCGATAGACCTTTTCCAAGATTCTCATACCTGGAAACGGGATAAAGCACGCTGACTTCAGCGCGCCCTTTGTATAGACAAACTCAAAACTACCATCGACCAACTCACTCAATCGTCCAACGACATATCGGCGTTGGCTCACTGGCTCTTGCCACGACACATATACCGTCTTACACATAGTCCTTGCGCTATCTACCAAGCAAAAACCCCGCATTTATTAAAAACACGGGGCTTTTCTTTGGAACATCAAACCAAATTACTTCGCAACTTCTTTAGCCGATTTAGGTAATGTGACCGGCTCACCATTGAGCACCTTCAAGATCTGCTGACCAAATTCATAACCATATTTGACAAGCATTTCTTGCGTAAACTTGCCTTCTGGCATAGCAGCCCCCGTCGCCGTCAAATCCGGTTGATTACCATGGAAGGTGATTAAGGCAATGCTCTCGATGAGCTTGGTCTTCTCGTTTTGCTGTAACTGGAACGTAAAGCACTGCTTGCACGCTTCAAATTCAGCCTGAGAGGTGACGGGCTTCACATCAAACCCAGAAAGCTTCAAGCCTTCGCCCAACAAAGCCAAGATGGCTGGATCCTGTACATTGTTATTCGGCACCAAGCAAAGCTGCGGCGCTGTCGTTGCATCTTTAGATTCCGTCACTTGCTCGGCCGGCGCTTCTTCGGTTGCCTCTTGCTTAAAGCTCGCACAACCCGTTAAACCTAAACTCAATAACGCGGCACTCGCTAGTGCCCAAGCTGTTTTCTTCATTGTCTTCTCCTCATTCTGTTGGCCTTAGCCAAGCATGGTTCTTTGAATCATACCGACTTTTTCGATAGATCGTCTGTTTCCTGACATTCTCTCTTCGTGATATCAACGTAAGCCATTCTGAAACTCAAAGACCTTTTTTGTGAGACCGGTCTTCACAACACCTTGAGGCTGAGTCACTGGCTCTATCCCAACACCTGCTCATCGCCCTGCTCGACCCTGCGTTAAATAACGCCTAAATGCTTTAAGCGATACTCTAGTACACGAGCGGACACTCCGAAGCGTTCACACAGTTCAGTGGCAGAAAGGCGTAAATTCTGTCTAATCGACGACACTGGCATAAGCAACTCAACTGCAAACTGATTCGCTTGCACTTCGAGCATGGCAACGTTAGCGCGTTCGCTCTCCCCATTAGCACTACCGTGACCAAAGAGATAGCGTCCCAACTCATGAGCAATCGTAAATCGTTGTCTGGCGTACAACTCAAAAGGATTCACAAGAATCACATGATTAGGAACGTCCAAATAACCAGAGAGCTGAAGTTCTTTGAGTTCAGGCTCTTCACGCACTTCTAAACCACAATCATTGGCAATGGCAACAGGATCAACAGGCAAAATGCCATCCCAATTGGCTAGCAAAGCCAAAGCGTTGGATTCCGGCATATTTTTGACTTTTTCGTTACTTGACATCTTTGTCAAACGTTCATTGGTCGACTCACATAACGCAGAGGATTGTTTACGTTTCCTCTCCACCATCCGGTACCTGCCGCATCGGCAAAGGTTCTTTCGCAGGCGGAATCACACGAAGAATGGCATCGTTCAAAGCACGACCGCCTGCTGGCTTTTGCAAAATCAAGGGCATGGTCGCAGGTACCACACCGCCTTGCGTTCTGCGATGACGGTATTCACTTTCAATGATGTCCGCTGCAACAGCCGTCAAAAGCACCATCGGCACGGGGTGCTTTAAGTGCGCTTCAATCATGCCCCCCGCCTCAAGCCCTGTGGGTTGATCGTCCCCTAAGTTATAGTCGCTCACCAAGGCAATGACGTCGGTCGCCTCTGCCGCTTCTTGATAGAAGGCTTCGCCAGGCTCTTCAGCCGCAAGCACCTTAGCGCCCCAACTTTCGAGCATGCTCTTCATAGCATCACGTACAAAGCGATTATCTTCTAGAAGCAAAATAGTGCCCGTGAGCATGCTAATTTCGTGACCCGCCGACAAAGATTCTTTGAGGCAATCAGCTTGCTCAGACTCATCAATATTAAAGGTCAACCGAAAGACACTGCCTCGTCCAGGCTTTGAGCCTAAGGTGAGCCCCACACCCAGTTGACGCGAAATCCCACGCACAATCGAGAGCCCTAAACCGTAACCCGATCCTGGCAACGCTTTGCCTGCTGCCCCACGATAGAAAGTGCCAAAGATCCGTTCACGGTCTTCAGCGCTAATCCCAGGTCCACAATCATAGACCCCGATCGTCAGGCGACTACCTACACGACGCGCACCCAAGACAATTTCAGGCTTTTTGGCGGTCGACGGTTCTGAATAGGCAATGGCATTGCTAACCAAGTTTTTGAGGGCACGCTTCACCATCGTCACATCGGTATAAATCGTGACGGCAGGTGCCACCACACGAAGGACGAGCCCCTTCTTTTCAGCAATCGGACGGCATTCAGCGGCTAATTCGTCAAGCAACACAGGCACAGCCACGTGCTCAGGGTGCATTTCCATTTGCCCGAATTCCATACGCGTCACCGTCAGCACTTGTTCGACAAGCGTTGAAATCCCTGAAATCGCAATCGAAAGTTGCCCAATCACAGGTTCAGTTTGTGGAGTCGCGCGACGCTTCAAAATATCGATATAAATCCCCATGGCCTGCAAGGGCTGACGAATATCGTGGTTTGCTGCCGCAAAGAAGCGTGCACGACGTTCACTATCGAGCTGCATCGTACGACGTGCGTTTTCTGCCCGCGAGATTTCAATACGCAAGCGTTCCACCAAACGTTGGTTTTGTGCGTCAGTCAAAATGGACGACACCACGAGTTCGTTGAGCTTACGCCCCGAATACAAAATAAACCCAGTCGTCACAATGATGATGCCCGCAATCATCAGTTGGCTAATGCCATACTGCGCTGCAACCGCAAAAACGAGCGGCGTGAGCGACAAAATCGTAAAGGCCGTGAGTGACGGCAACCAGCAAGAATAAACCGGCCAACTCGCAAACGTCACCGCCACGATCACGGCCACGGTTACCATCTGCGAGATCCCTGAGAGCGGAATCATAAAAGCGGGCCCAGCGATCCCCCAAATAATCCCCGACGCAATCGCTAAGGCCGTCCAACGACGAATCCAAAGTCGAATACGCGAAACGCGATCGTGGTCACGCCAAAAGTGTCTGACGTATCGTAGCGAGAGCCAAATATGAATAAGCCCGCAACAAAACCAAAAGATCAAGAAGTAGTCATTGATTTCTAATGACCAAAACATGGCCGTCAGAGACACCATCCCCGTAAACTGGGCAGCCACAGCCACAGGAAATAACTTTAAACTCGTCAAAATGAGTTTAGAAAGCGTTCTCGCCGTAATATGGTGTGAGGCGCTCGTCAAAAAAAAGACGCGCAAAAAGCGCCAAGTTTGTTCACGAAAAGGCAAAAGTTTCACTGGTTAAACTCCACTCAAACGAGCCATCCCTTCTTGTACTTGGCAACGCACACGTCCGCCCACGGGCAACGAACACTTACGGTGAATGTGTCCAAAGGGTAACCCCGTGACAAAGGGCACACCGGTACGCTGAGCCAAATAGTCAAGCGCCATTGCTAACGAAAAGTCCCCCGTCCACCCCACAGGACGGTCTGCCCCTTGCATGTCACCCACAATCACAAGCTTTTGACGGTCAAGCACCCCAGCGAGCTTCAGGGTCATGAGCATGCGTTCGATGCGATAAGCGGGTTCTGCCACATCTTCAATAAAGAGAATGTCGCCCGCGTGCTCATTTAAGTATGGCGTCCCCACTAGCGACGTAAGCACTGCCAAATTGCCACCCCACAAGGTGCCCGTCACGTCAAGCGTGTGCTTCAAGTCCGTACACCAAGTCACGTCTAAAGGTCGCAAACCTAAAACCGTTGCCAATCCCTCTAAGGTCAAAGGGTCTGGGTTGATCAGGTCTCTCAAGGTCGGTCCCTGCCAACTCACCTGATTCGTTTTGGCAAAATATGCCAAATTCAAGGCCGTAAAGTCAGAAAAACCCACCATCGGGGTTGTAACCCCTTCTAAAGCCTGCCAATCGATCAGATCTAACAGTCGCGCTGCCCCGTAGCCACCTCGCATTGCCATGACAAGATCAGCATCCGTTTGGGTCATCGCAGCCACAAAATCTCGCGCACGAATGTCGTCAGACCCCGCAAAGCGAGCGGTTTCTTGATAGGTGCTTGGTAACTCACGCACACGAAAGCCCAAATTTTGAGCAGCAGCAAAAGCCTCTCGACGAAGAGGCCAATCGATATCCCCTGTTGCCGTCACCCACTGACGAGAGGGTGCTGTAACCGCGAGCGTCTTACCTTCAAAAGGCGCGCTCGTCACGGTCGGTGTAGTCTGTTCTACTGTCATCACGCTTCCTCCTTGCCACCACGACGTTCAGCAAAAAAGGCCGTCAAAAGCGCTTTAGCTTCCTCAGCAAGCACCCCACGACGCACCCAGGGGCGATGGTTAATCCCCGGTAAATCAAAAAGCGACAAAGCGCCGCCAACTGCACCCATTCGTGGGTCACTCGCGCCAAATACCACACGCGAGGGACGCGCTTGCACAATTCCGCCCGCACACATCGGGCAAGGTTCAAGCGTCACATAAAGCGTCGCATTCGTTAAGCGATGGTTTTTAGCGACTTTAGCGCCCTCACGCAAAACGAGCATTTCTGCGTGCGCGGTTGGATCACTATCACGCAAAGTGCGATTACCAGCACGCGCCACGATCACACCCTCTTCAACGAGCACAGCCCCCACAGGCACTTCGCCAGCCTGAGCAGCCGCTTGCGCTTCTTTGAGGGCCTCATGCATAAAGCGTTGGTCAGCCTCGTCGTCTACAGGTGGTTCGCCACTATTCACAGCACGGTTTTTGGCTTGTAAGACTTCACGGGTTCTAGCGCGCCGTGCTGCCAAAATCGCTTGGGCTGATTCCAGTTCGTCTGTTAAGCGTCGTGCGGTCACCCCAGGGCGCGGCATTAGATCGTGCGTCAAGCCTTCAGGTTGTTCGTTCATTAAGCCGATCGTTATCGCTTCATCCATCAAAGCGTCTGGTGTCACGTTTAGCCAGTCGCCCGCCTCAGACAAGAAGCGTTCGGCTAAAAGAACCGCGTCAGCACGACTCACCAGATTTGGCACACTCAATAACCAAGCCCCAATCACCACACGGACATAGTCATTCGACGTACGCGCAAGACTCTCGAGTGAACTCCCGCGACGAATCGTCAGGGCACTAAAGGTCTCAATATCAGCCACAGAATAATCTTTTGAAATGAACGTATACATAAGAAATCGTTTCGCTTTTTTTCACGCCTGCCGTGACGCTAGGGTTCAACACTACAATACGTGTTACCAACAAAAATTTTAGGATTCCCTTCCAATGAAAACCCTGCTTACTTCCAGCGCGTTGGCGCTATCTTTAATCGCAACGCCCATTTTAACGGCTCAGGCTGCGTCGAACGATCGTCCCAGCGACGTATTGGCGGACTGTCTTTATCGTCATGCAAATGCCAACGACAAACAAGTCTTTGTGCAATGGGCTTTTGTGACCTTAGGCAAAACGTCGGCCGCTAAAAAGGTGGAGACCATTCCACAAGCCAAAATCACCGACATCGAAACCAAAGCGCAAAAAACGTTGACGCACTTAGTCGTTGGCAAGTGCTCTGCACCCGCCATGAAGGTGCTTTGGAACGATCCTAAAAACGGGCTTCAAGATACACTCACGAGTCTAGCCCGTCAGCTCGTTGATGCTGAAATGAAAAAGCGCAGTTCGCCGTTGCTAGCTCTGACGATTACGGACCTCTTGAAAAAATAAGAGCCACGCGTCTAGGTTGAGTAGGAAGCATCGTTTAGTTGTGCTTCCTACTCGATGACTCATTCGAATGGTTTCTCATGCTTTCTAATGGAATCTAATGGCTTTCGAATGGCATCCAATGGAAAATCGTATGGCGCTCAATCTCAACGCAAATGACGTCACCTTCAATCATGAGATGGTGGCGCTTCTTCTCGAAATTGAAGAATTCAAAGGCAGTTGGCAGGCGTATGGTAAATGGGCGCCTGCGTACCTCGCTGAACTTCAACGCCTTGCAACCATCGTAAGCATCGGGTCGTCTACTCGCATCGAAGGCGCGAAGTGCACTGATAGAGACGTCTCTCGCATGATGACCAAACGCGCCTCTCGGTCATTCTTAACGAAAGACGAAAAGGATGTGGCTGGCTATGCCTGTCTCTTGCATGAAATCCTTTCATCCTGGAAGACGATGCCGCTTACCGAACACACGATCAAACACTTGCACGCCACGCTGATGCAATTCAGTCAAGATGCGCGCCACCAAAGCACCTATAAACCCGCCGACAACCATGTCGTCGCATTCGACGCGCACGGCCAAGCTATCGGCGTGGTACTAGAGACAGTATCTGCAAACGAGACACGACGCTACATGGAACAATTGGTAGCTTGGACGAATCTCCAATTGACCAACAAAACCCTTCCAGCGTTAATCGTGATCGGCATGTTTGTTGCTGCCTTTTTGGCCATCCATCCGTTTACGGATGGCAATGGCCGGTTATCGCGTGCGTTGACAACGCTCCTGCTACTTCGAGCGGGCTACGTTTATGTGCCTTATTGTTCGCTCGAACGCATCTTCGAAGCGTCAAAGACTAGCTACTACATTTCGCTTCGAGCCACGCAGAAAACACTCCAAAGCGACCATCCAAACTGGACCATTTGGCTTATCTTCTTCTTGAAGTCGTTAGTCAAAGAGGTTCGACACCTCAAGCACAAAGTCGACAATGCGCAACTTCTTCGTACCATGCCTGACATCTCTCAGCAAATGATCGAATTGATTCGCAAGCATGGCGCCATGAGCATTACCGAAGCCGCCACAATTCTTCAGGTCAACAAATTCACGCTGAGAGACCACGTTAAGCGTCTCGTTAAAGAACAACGTCTTCTTCGTGTTGGCAAAGGACGTACGATCAAATATGCATTGGCCATTTAAATTGGTAATGCGCCAGTGCAGAGTGAGCATCCGAAAGATGGGCTTCAAGACACACTCACGAGCCTTACCCGTCAGCTCGTTGATGCGAAATGAAGTTAAAGAAAGAGCCTCGGAAAAATAAAAATATCCGAGCCCAAACTCCGCAGCTAATTTCCTATCTAGGGTCTAATGATTGACAATGATCAATAGATGATTGTTAGCTGCGGAATTTTTTGGGAGGTACTTCCACCTTAAAAAGACACGTAAGCCAATCACGAACCTTTTTAGGTAGCAAGTCCAACAACCATGGTTCACACGATCTATTCCGAAACACCGTGTAGCGATTCATTGACGCTAGCAACTTGTTGATCGAGTTGCCAGGGAGTTCCATCTTTCGATTGGGATTCAGGGTTTGTTGTCTCCAGAGGTTATGTCGTATCTGTAACCGGAGATCGCAGGCGAGCAGGAAAGCGAAAAGCTTTCCTAAATGAGAGG
>Glacier_p2__coassemble_1441_pt1 | contig 20657 bp, 20 predicted proteins | sample Glacier_p2__metabat2_high_PE_005 | metagenome-assembled genome bin Glacier_p2
AGTATCTGGCTACGAACCAGAGGGTCGTGGGTTCGAATCCTGCCATCCGCACCACAAAATCTGTATAGCACAAAGTGTGCGGATGTAGCTCAGTTGGATAGAGTATCTGGCTACGAACCAGAGGGTCGTGGGTTCGAATCCTGCCATCCGCACCACAAAATCTGTATAGCACAAAGTGTGCGGATGTAGCTCAGTTGGATAGAGTATCTGGCTACGAACCAGAGGGTCGTGGGTTCGAATCCTGCCATCCGCACCAGCCATTCTAAGCCGCTGTTTTCGTGAGAAAACAGCGGCTTTTTCAGTAAATGTAACACACGTTTTGTCCACAGACCTCTGCGTGTTGATTACACCACAAAGAAAACAAATTGCTTAAAAATTGAGCAAAGCTGAAATCCTCTGAAAACTAAGGATTTCACGATTGTCACAGCAAGATTTTAAATGCTTATTCACAAATTCTGTGGATAACTTATTCACCCATCTGTGCACAACCCCCTTATTTTCCCCCTACCTCCTCCCCAAACAGTTAGTCTTACACGCCAAAAGGTAAAAAAAACTCCATTGCCTAAGATTTAAGCAACGGAGCTTTTCTGTTACATTTAAAGCGTTTTCAGCGTCGTTTCGCTAAGCAAAAGTCCACCTTGAACGGGCGCTTCTCGGTCGGAGCCAACGTCGATAAAATCGTCGTTTCCCATTCATCTTCGGAGAGCGTCGGAAAGGTTGTATCGCCCTCAAAAGCCTGACCAATCTTCGTAACCCAAACTTCGTCGGCTTGCGCCAAGGCTTGACGGTAAATCTCTCCACCACCAATCACAAACACCTTTTCCACATCCGACACCGCCTGATAAGCCTCTTCAAGTGACGAGACCACTTCGGCTCCCTTCGCTTCGTAACCTGGTTGACGTGTGATCACCACATTCTTTCGACCAGGCAACGGACGACCAATGCTTTCCCAGGTTTTGCGACCCATGATGATCGGGTGCCCCATCGTAGTCTTTTTAAAGTGAGCAAAATCCTCTGGGACATGCCATAGCATTTGATTGCCACCACCAATGACACCATTCGAAGCGGTCGCTACGATCATTGCGATTTTCATACATTCCTCTTACACAGCGACCGCCGCCTTGATATGAGGCCACGGATCATAGTCAACAATTTCAAAGTCTTCAAAGCGGTAGTCAAATATCGACTCAGGTTTACGCTTGATGACTAACTTTGGATAAGCACGCGGTTCACGCGAAAGCTGTAGAGCCGTTTGCTCCATATGATTGTCATAGAGATGGCAATCTCCACCCGTCCAGACAAAGTCACCCACTTCAAGGCCTGCCTGCTGCGCAACCATATGCGTCAACAAGGCGTAGCTAGCAATATTAAAAGGCACACCCAAGAAGATGTCACAGCTACGCTGATAAAGTTGGCACGATAACTTGCCATCGGCCACATAGAACTGGAATAAGCAGTGGCAAGGCGGCAAGGCCATCTGATCCACTTCACCCGGATTCCAAGCACACACGATCATGCGGCGACTATCAGGATTATTTTTTAGTTGCGCCATCAAGTTGCTGATCTGGTCAATATGACGACCATCGGGTGTCGGCCAACTACGCCACTGAACACCATAAACCGGTCCCAAATCACCATTTTCGTCAGCCCATTCATCCCAAATCGTCACGCCATTGTCGTGAAGATATTTGATGTTGGAACTCCCCTGAAGGAACCACAACAACTCATGAATGATCGAACGAAGATGAAGCTTCTTCGTCGTGACGAGTGGAAAGCCTTCCTGAAGATTGAATCGCATCTGGTATCCGAAAACAGAACGCGTACCGGTACCCGTGCGGTCCGACTTATGCGTGCCATGTTCGTATACGTGACGCATGAGGGTTTCGTATTGATTACTTGGCACAGCCATCCCCTTTGCGAAAATAAAACTTTAAAAAAGCCCGCTTGAGCGGGCTGTTGACCTTATCCGCATTAGCGGCGCTGAGAACCTTTATAAATCAGGAACCCCATCGGAAGATCAAGCGTCGTTTTTTTGCCGCAGAAGACACCGCTCCAACCAATCATGAAGTCAATGTACTCCTTCGGCTCGATCTTACGCCCCATCATTTTTTCATGCGAGTCGCGCGCTGTCATCAACTCGAGATCCTTGAGATAGCAGCTTAGCGCCAGCGTCACCGTCTCTTCGTCAGACAAGGCTTCGACTTCGTCCGTACGACCAAGCGTTTCGAGCTCAGCCTTTAAGTTCAGAGCAATGGCCTGACGAAGGTGTGCAGCAAGCGCAGCACCTGCCCAACCGTTCTGAACAATTCGAGAGGCATCAGCCCCCGTCGTCAAAATCATCTTCATGTCGGACAAAAATTCTTCTGCCTGATCATGAACGGCCTTCGCATCCTTATTCGTTGGATCATTAGCGCGAATCCAAGCGTCTTGCATATAAGCAATACCAAGCTCTTCGAGAGCCAAGAACATACAGTTTTGATCGTGTAAGTCAATCGCTTCATGCGGCGCGAATTCAGGATCGCGTTCTTGCTGGGTCATAGTGAGCTCCGAGAAAAAATTTTGAGTTGTATGCCATTGTACACGCGCGTCAGCTTAAGGGCTTGAGAACCGCATCAGGCAAAGGAACCACCGGGATCCCATCCTCTCGAAGTGCCTCCGCTTCCTCAAAAGAACATTGCCCTCTCACCAATCTAGCTGGCTTTCTACCATCGTGCGACGCTCTCACCTCTTCAGGGAAACGTTCACCGACATCCTCTGCTTTTTCTGCGACTTCTCTGAGAACAGACATTGCGCGTGCTTGGATCTCTTTGGCCTTTATCGCATTACGTTGCTTAACATCTTTGGCCACTTCTGAGCGTGTCGTCCCTTTGACCTTAGCAATACGTGAAGCGCTTGGCCGCTTTTTTATCTGACCATTTCCGCAAATCGGGCAAACAAAGCGTCCTTCTCGGCATTCAGTTTGCCAAGCCTCATCGGACTTAAACCAACCTTCAAAAAGATGACCGTTATCACAGCAGAAATCGAAAATTTTGATACCCATTACAAAAACTCACTCTGTGAGCAAAAAAATTCACACAAAAATAAATTTTCATGTATACTTCGTCTCCTGACTGACACGCCATGTCAGAAAGCACCTTGGAAGGGTGGCAGAGTGGTTGAATGTACCGCCCTGGAAAGGCGGCATACGGACTATCCGTATCGAGGGTTCGAATCCCTCCCCTTCCGCCAAGATTCAAAAGGCAGAAAACGAAAGTTTTCTGCCTTTTTCATTTTACGCGAAGTAGGTAAAACGTCTTTCATGAGAAACACCGAAAAAGAGCTTTGTCGCAAACCGCCTTACGTCTCCCCCTCCTCATCCTCTGCAGGTACTTGACCTTTCTGTTTTACAAGCTGTAATCCATTCAAAGTCACCACTTTTTCGATCGCGCCTTGACCTACTTTTTGCATCAGAACATAACTGGGTACTTTCCTTGTTGACCTAACAATCAACATTGACGCTTCTTTTGGACAGCTCTCAAATAAAACAGTTGCAACCTTTTCAGCTAAAGCATCTGAAACGCTTGACACGAAAACATTCGGTATTGGTTCGATTGACCATAGCTTCAACTTACCGCGGACAGCTGGCGGAATTTTTTCAGCAAAAATGACAAGCATACTATTCCACCTTTAAAAGATTAGCCACCCTGTCAAGTAGCCCTTCTAACACTGAATATTCAATCAAACGTTCACTGAAAGCATCAATCAATGCATGCTTATCATGAATATTTTCTTGAGCTGCCACTAACTTAAACGCTAACTCTATGGTCAAATCTGCTTTGTATAGATCAGCAATGTCATAAACAAAGGGAAGAGGCGATCCAGAGTGCACAAATCCAATACGTGGAGAATAGCCTCCAGCTAGCAGAGCCGATGTAATAACACCGTACAGTAGTCCATTCAAAAACGTCAGACAACGATTTACAGGATCACTTGACTGTGGCTTTCCTGGAATAAATGACCTTCCCAACCACGGAACGTCGTAGCGAGCGGAGAGCTGAGTATACAAAGCTCTTACTCGAACACCTTCCATCCCCATAAGCATTGGCAAGGTCTTTTCGTTCAGATCAACCCCAGGGAATCGCTCCGAGAACATTTTACGAGCAACCTTCAACCGCGTTATCTCATTGCATGCCAATCTTGCCTGTAGTCCAAGCTTTTGCGTATCCGCCGTCGGAGGCATGCCATAAGCATAAAAAATTAAAGATTCAGCACCTGTCCAGCAGATCGTACAACCAGCAGAACTAACTGCCTCAATCGCAGCGTGAGTCACTGTTGTGCCCGGACCCAAAAATAAAGAGGCAATAGTCGCCACTGGTAAGCGTATTACTGAACCATCAGCCCCAATCCACTTAACGCTACTATCATCAACCTCTAACCGACCGTGCTCTAAATACACATAAGGAAACCGATCTTTTTGTAGTGGGAATAGATCTTTAGTAAGCCGAAATAACACTTTTCGCATAACCATTCCTTTGATACAAACAATCAAGTCTTGAAACAAGTCTCTATTTGTCAATCAAATATGACTAACCTCCCCGCTCACGCGGGGATAACGAGGTCGGATCGACACATATCTGCGTCATGCCGGAAACATCCCCGCTCACGCGGGGATAACGCATCAGCCGTTGACGTGACCATCACAGGCACGGAAACATCCCCGCTCACGCGGGGATAACCACCGTACTCCATCTTGCGATTGGGTTTACTGAGAAACATCCCCGCTCACGCGGGGATAACTGATAAGGACGGAGAAAAAACTAGACCGCACGAGAAACATCCCCGCTCACGCGGGGATAACTCATCAAAGACACACGCCAAGACGATCTAAGACAGAAACATCCCCGCTCACGCGGGGATAACTTCCCGATCAGCAGAGTGGGTTTGCTCAGTCTGGAAACATCCCCGCTCACGCGGGGATAACCGTGTCAAGCCCGTTGTGTGGGGGATCTTATGAGAAACATCCCCGCTCACGCGGGGATAACGCAATATCAGTGTTGACAATCGCACGGTCGATGGAAACATCCCCGCTCACGCGGGGATAACTATTTCCTCGGCATTAACGAACGTATGTACCAAGAAACATCCCCGCTCACGCGGGGATAACTACTGCCATCCAACCGTCACGGAACATCGTTAGAAACATCCCCGCTCACGCGGGGATAACCGATTGGAACGAAAGGAACCCTTTCTACCTTCGGAAACATCCCCGCTCACGCGGGGATAACTGCAGGAACAGCTCGCCGCTTTGCAAGAGCAGAGAAACATCCCCGCTCACGCGGGGATAACTCGCAGAAGTCCAAGCCTCTCTCATGATTGCTCGAAACATCCCCGCTCACGCGGGGATAACCAAGGCAAGCAGACTGACAAGCCTAATCACGAGGAAACATCCCCGCTCACGCGGGGATAACAACCTCCAAAGGATATGGCAACTCTTTGGGCAAGAAACATCCCCGCTCACGCGGGGATAACTCTACTGGCGTGAACTTCTTCTTCACTGCGCTAGAAACATCCCCGCTCACGCGGGGATAACTTCTTTATTTCTGCTGGTCGTGGCCTTTCGGCCGAAACATCCCCGCTCACGCGGGGATAACTGGAGACTCGGAACAACCAAAGAAAAAGGACAGGAAACATCCCCGCTCACGCGGGGATAACGGGCTACATACCAAGCAACCCGGCCAAGTGGGAGAAACATCCCCGCTCACGCGGGGATAACTATTTGCCGAGTCGGATGTCTGCGATACGTCCGGAAACATCCCCGCTCACGCGGGGATAACTTTTTATAGTTATTTCCTATATCGGAGTTAGTTAGAAACATCCCCGCTCACGCGGGGATAACCCCAGGCGACTTTCTATCGCACTCGACGTACTGGAAACATCCCCGCTCACGCGGGGATAACTCATAGGTATCCGTAGCAACAGCAAGCTCTTTGGAAACATCCCCGCTCACGCGGGGATAACATCAAGATTTTGGTCCTTACCCTATAACAACATCAACAAATTGTTAAAGAACGGCTTTTAGGGTTTATTCTTAAGACTCAGACATTTTGCGCTTAAGTACATACCTATAGGCGTACTTCTTATGCTTCCCGAAGGCTAGGGGCACATCACGAATCAACACACTATGCTCTGTCTCTGGCAAAACCTCTTCCCAGTAAGTTACTGGTACCATTTCCTCCCCATAAAGAGCAGGAACTTCTTTTTTAAAAGCTTCTATCGCTTTTTCTTGAGAATCAAATATCCCACCAAATACAGGTAACGAAGGAGCACAACACTTTCTTCCAAGATAGATATCCCAAACTGGCGCTCGTAACCCTTTCGTCACCTCTTCTTCCCAAGAATCTGGAATTTCTTGAATAACCACAAAGTGGACATCTTGCAAGAAAACTCTCTCTGTCAACTTCGCACCACCATTGACTGCTTTTTTGCCATCAAATGTCTTTGGGATGCAATCACATTGCCAGGGGTCATTTTCATCATAACCTCCACCTACCATATGAAAGTCACTCAATAGCGAAAAGGTTTCTCCTTTCTTGGCAACCTGAAAAACTGTTTGTTTCAAAGGGGCGATTTCAGATAAGGCTTCAATCTGTGGGCCGCCTTTTCCCATAGCGCAGAACAGCAACCCAATCACCCCTGACTTAGTAGGAAAGTCTCCAGTTTCTCTATGCCAAAAAAGGCTTGAACTTCCCCACGACTGAAGGGGACCACTCAAACGCAAATAGAGAAACTTACTCACCTTAAACTCCTACTGCCTTTCCCAAACCTTCAATTAATTGATCTACATTTAAGTCTGAATTTTCACCAAACTCAAATTCGGCTACCTTTCCATAGAGAGAGCCTGACAATCGTTCCTGACGTTCAAGTTCGCTCTTCAGGTAGGCAATACTCGGCGCTAAGAATCCGCCCTGCCTTTCTGCTCGCACTGGCTTATCCAAAGCACACTGCATACGTTGACCATTTCGAACCAATACTTTGGCGTAGGACCATGGGCAAGCAGCACTCATCGTAGCTTGACGCGCTTGAGGCACAGCGAGATATAAAGCCTTGACGAAGGCATCTAAAGCCTTCTTTAAGGCCTCATTATCCCCTTCAATGCCTAACGTTTCAGCTAACTTATCTAACCTCAAGGAGATATATCGATAGTAAGTTGCAGAACCATACTCCGATGTTCCCATATGACCTGCTCCCAACTTCTCTTCACTTGGATCCGGCAAATCATCTAATGCAGTGAAAAAATCTAGCTCGGGAGAAGCTTCATGGGTTGAAATTGCATGTGAGAAAGCTGAGGCTGCTTCTACGGACATCACTGGTGCCTTAGCAACCATACGTCCAAACAAAGCAACGTCCAAACCATTCAACGAGCCTATTTTCGCTTTTTTAATGATTTTGGCGATTTCAGCGGGTTTGATTTCTTTGACTTCAAACGACTTGTCAATTGCATACTGTGCAAAGGTTTCGTACTCTTTGTCAGTCATAAACAGCAAAGAGTCAGACGCCAGCGAAGCCGCAATCGCGTCAGCTGCTTTTTCTACTCCCTCACCCTCATGGCCCTGTTCTGAAAGACACTTCAAGAGAAGTTCTTTCACTTTCTTGGAACGTACACCTAAAGCCAATCCCAAGCCATGAAGCTCTTGACGAACAGCGCGCTTCCAACACTGGGAACTCACACGCAAACGTTCGACACCGCCAATCATACAAACCTTCGGAGAACCAACATCATCTCGATTAAGACAAGCTACAGGAAATGACTGGAGAATATGAAACTCAATTACTGGATAACTCATGCCTTACCTCACTTAATAACCGCTAACTGCAAAAGACCATATCCAAATGCACGGCCTTTACCGATACCTGCAAAAAATGCTTTTTTAAACAACTCCCGATCCGTCACCTTAAGGATCCCGCTCAACCTTGCTCTTGCAAAAGTTAGGCGTTGTCGGTTCTTATAGAAAGTATCCGTACCTACTTGATCCTGCGCCAGAGCGACAAGTGACATGCCACGCATAGCCCAACGTTGATGGGCCCACTCCTCAATACCATGGATTGGGACGGCTACCCGTTTTCCATTAACACATCGCGTGCAATTCACATAAACCTGGAATCGATAATCATCATGTTCAAGAAAATGTGATGGCAAAGGCTTAACATCGATCAGAACATCTTCAGTCGGTGTTCTCTCTGGTAAAGGGTGAGTAGATAAAAAATCAACCCGTCTTCCATAAATCGTCTGCCCTTTATCAACCCACTGCAAACCGCTTGACGTGTCAGGTGCAGGATTTCGAGAATCGCCACACAAGTCAAGCATGACACGATGAATTGAATACCGATCCGTCATTTTTAATCGAGCCTGCGCATCTAGCGTGAAATACACGCTACCAACCCACGCCTCCATTACTCTTCCTCCTTTTCAAAAGGCTTATAAAAGTCCTTGATCCAACGAGCTTTAATTTTCGAATCCGCATACTCAAAAGATAAAAGCTCATCCAATAGGAGGGAATAATCGAGCTGACCAGGACACCTTGAACGTATTAAAGCAAGTAACGGTTTCAAGTTTCTATACAAACTCTCACTTGAGCGACTCGCCACAAGTCGACGCAACCGCAGAGCATCAGGTCCCTCCTTAATATCGACTGCTTTGTGCTTCGTTTCATCACACATATAAAGGACATATCCCAAGCCGTAGGTTCCTTGCGTCGAACCTTTTTCAAGAGCAATAGAAGCGCCTATTAATGTAAAGAATGACCTTGGACCAGGCTTACTAATATCCACAAAACGCACTATATCTCCCCATGCCTGAGAGGCTTGAGCAGGACTCAAAGCTCTGCGCATCCTTGCTCTAAAACCGTGGTCTTTTTCTTTACGCTCATATACATATGCAACAAATTGCTTTACCTGCTCACGTACATGAAGTTTGGGGCTTGTCGATGACGTTGTCATTTTGTTGTTACCTCCTTCTTCACATTAAAACGAGGACGACATCTTTCGTATGCCATCAATTGTTTAGCTCCTACTTTTGGACAAACTTGCTTGTAAACACCTATAGCGACTTCCCAAAGGTTTTTCTCTACGTCCAACTCTTGTCCAGTCGCATAAGCTTCAACAATCCGAATACCTAAAGGCGCACAATTCAACCAAAAGACTTCCTGTGCTTTGGACGACATTTTTGAGCTCAATTCATTTGCATTTAAAGAATCGTAATACTTCTTCACGCAAACATAGAGTGCCTTTCGTACTCGCTCTATGCGCTCTAACTGATCTACATATTTGACTAAAAAAACTTGATTCAGCAGCTCTGGCTTTACTTTAAAAACGCTCTCGACAAAATCATCTGAACCAGAAAAATACTGCTCCCCTGACTGTTCTGAGACTTGCATACCTACACACCAAATCTCCGCCATACCTCTAGGACGTTTTGCCAAGATAAGCTGCAAAGCCCGACATCCAATCTGCTTATCGGCATTACTAAAAAATGCGAGCACAGCATCTAGTTGTCGCCAAGGAGCCATCTTCGTTTGTGCCCTAAGCGCTGTTATTCTCGTTTTTGCCCCAGCACCAGTTTCTTTTGTCGAAACTGACAGATCGCAAATCCCAGTATCAATCTTCGGATAGTCAATACCGGAAGTCATTAAAAGACCTTGCTCAGTAATTCTGCAAAACCTTGAAATCGGTACTAACCACCCCATTAAAGAAGACGCGTAAGCTTTGGCTTCATCACCTACTTCTTTAGTTGGCATATTTTCCCAGGGCGCAACACCAACTCTATGAGTTAAAAAACTTAAAGTTCTATCGTCAAAAAGTTCTTCTGAAAAAAGATTCAATCTGAGCGACTCAAAAATGTTCTTGCCTAATGCAAAGGTATGTAGCCACCCTCTTCCTAAAGCGGGTGATGGTGGTGCACTCTTTTTGGTATAACCTTCAGCAAAAACCACCTCTTTCTCAGGCTTCTTACCTCCCAAGCCAAACGTCACCACTTGCAAAAGTGCATAAACAACATCACTTTGAGAAAGCGAATGAGTCATTTCATTCGAAGAAAACAAGACGGTAGCATTCCCATAGCACACGCCAGGCATAAAAGCCTCTAACGGAAAAACTTTCTTTGCATTTTGAGTCGTGAGACCAGGATGCTGCAAGAATGGGGTTTCTGGATCAAGAAGTTCGAATTGATTTTGATGATCTTCTAAATACACTAGTACTTTTTTACGCAACCCCACTACGGTTAAATCTTCGTAGTCATCCTCCATTTCAAGATGACAAGCTTGATAAGTGATTGCTAAGAGCAAACGAAAAACAATTAACCTTTGGATCGGGGTCCCGGCTAACTCAGGCGGCTCCTCTGCGCTAAAAAGGTCGTGTAAACTCACAATTGAGCCATCAACGAGTTTTACCCACGGGTCCCTTACCAAATTCAAACTCTTGAACATTTAGTCCTCTCTCTTTTCAAGGTTATGACCAGGTTAAACGTTGATGCGCATGTTGATGACGCATCCAAACTCACCTCATTGATCAATCTACAAAACTTAATCCTGTGAGTTTGTCGTAAGTGACGGAATTTATGTTGACTCCCCCTTCACCCTCACTTAATCGCCCATCTGACATACAAAAACAAACATTTAGCGATGAAAAACGCTTTGCTTTTTTCATCCATGTCTTTAGTTCAACAGAAATCCAAGGCAGCAAGACCTCAATGTCAGCCTTCCCAACTTTTCTAGGGGATCGTAATAATCTTTCCTCAATCGCTAAATTTACATCTTCTTTACTTTCGCACGCAGTAAAGACTGATCGATCCTCTTCAAATAAGATCAACACTTCGAACTCTTCATAAGTCATCAAACGAGTACCGAACGATTCATCAGTTTGATGAGACACACTCAAAGTACCTAAAGCCTTATCCAATTGTTCGCTTTTGATAGCCATCATCTCTTCTTTGTAAGGAATGAGCTCAACCTGCCGTTCTTCTCTAGGCTCTAAAGCGCTGATAAGTAACTCACGTACATCTTGAGGCAACGTCAAAACAGCAGATGAGTTCAATCGATGTTTCAGAACTTCCAGTGTTCTGAATAGCGTATAGGGATGGTAAATCCTGCCAGTACTACCAAAGGGCTGCTCTAATCCAGTCCGAGTAATGAGTGTGCTTTTTTCTTCAGGTGAAGCCAGTACCAAAGCGACAGCTGCTTGACAAGCTTCTGGACGTACGGTTTCTTGATGGCGCCAAAGGCGACCGAAGCGCTGGATCAAAAGATCCATCGGTGCAAGCCTGGTTACTAAAAAATCGGCATCTAAATCTAGTGACTGCTCTAATACCTGGGTTCCCACTAAAATACGTCCCATACTTGAACGTTCTGAAGCCCCTTTTTTGCCAAAAGCAGTTGTCCAATATTGCTCATGCGAATCACGATCTTTACGACGAAAGCGCGAATGCACCAAGCCTGTTGTAACCCCTTGCGCTTGAAGTTTTTTAAAAACCTTTTGAGCTTCGTGTACGGTATTTTCAATCCACAAGACTTGCATCCCTGACCTTGCGCATCTAATCGCCTCGGTTAAAGCAATCTCAGTCGCTCTCGTGTCTTCAAGTAGGTTTAAAGTCACAAAACGAGAATCCAAAACTGGCAACTCTTTTTTAGAAATACCCGCTACCGTTTTTACTGTGAGAGATGTAGTTCCTGACGAAGGCGGTACATCATCCTCTTCGCCTACAATATGCTGAAGTGTCCCATGCGTCAAAGTTGCACTTAACAACACCACAATCGCTCCCATCGACTCAAGCGTTCGCACCAAGCGAGTAATTAACTCCGTTGTGTAAGCGTCATAAGAGTGCACCTCGTCCAAAATAACGACCTTGCCGCAGAGTCCCGCTAGCCTAACTTGATGGAATTTTGAATTAATCAATGCTAGTAGGGCTTGATCGACGGTGCCCACCCCGAAAGGCGCCAATAACGCCAAGCGCGAAGAGGTATACCAAAGTTCGCCTGCCTCTGCTTCTTTGCCCAGTTTTATTCTTTTGAGAAACGCTGTACCGTGTGCCAAACGTACATCATGGTGCCGACCTAGAAAATGTTCGACGGCAGCCTCTATTCGCTCATGCGCTCGATCGCTTGTTAACTGGGTCGGCAACGCAAAATAAATACCCGAAGCATCCCCATTCTGTATGGCCTTAAAGGCCAACCCTAAGGCAGCCTCAGTCTTGCCACAGCCCGTAGGGGCCTCTAACACATAAACCCCAGGCCCCACATAAGCATCCAACAATAAGCTTTGAGCTGGCCTTGGTTGAAACAAAAAACAATCTTGAAAGGTCTTGTCTTCATCAACACTCAGTTTTCGAAAGCCTGCCTCTTTGACAAGCTTATGAGCAACTTCTTGTTCGCCACCTTCTAATATTGGCGTTGATTGTCGAGAAGCAATCCAGTCCGATAGAACAATCAACCCTTTCCATAGTTCAATCTGAACAGGCTTCACTTTCCTACTTCTAATACAACGAGGGAAAGCACCATCAGTTGAAAAGTAGCTTAATAAATACTTGCCAAGATTTTCTCGAACCGTCGCCCAACTTGAACCGCCTAAAACCTCAGAACTGTTTGGATACACCAAACCTTTTGAATAACCATGATGCTCTGCAACAACTTCGCAACAGTAGTTCGGTGCTCCTAAAGCCTCTAACACGGCGCTACTTACCAAGGGATGCGGAACTTCTGGAATCTCTTCAAAGTGTGAGAGTAACTCACGCCAATGATCCACACATGGATCATCCTCTATTTGGCATAGTAATTTACGCAAGAATTCCGGATTCATTTTTCCAATATCATGCAAGGCCGCTAATGCTGATATGGAAGCTGGAAGCAAAGTGTCTTTTGAACGCGTGCAAATTAAATTCAGCAACTCAAGTAAAACATAACCTGTCAGCAAGCCGTGTTGCCTCACCGAGATGCCGAAAACATGCGATGTTTTTTCTACATCACCTGAAGCTACTAACTTCGCCGGAAAATATTGGACAGTCGATTCTTCTAACACGATATACCTCTTCCGCAAACACTTTGTTATACGAATCCTATCGCTCAATAAAACTGCTTGCATGCTTTGCACATTTAACAGAACGACTATTAACAACAAAACTTTTCACCCACACTTGACTTTTCCAAAATTTACGTGCATAATTCGAAGTCTCACTTCTCAGCGCATCACTGAGACACCTTGGAAGGGTGGCAGAGTGGTTGAATGTACCGCCCTGGAAAGGCGGCATACGGACTATCCGTATCGAGGGTTCGAATCCCTCCCCTTCCGCCAGAATTCAAGAGGCAGAAAACGAAAGTTTTCTGCCTCTTTTGCTTTGGAGATTGACCGTGTCCTATTTTCGTCCAGTGCCCACTACCGGCTTGCTGCCCAAAGTTGTCGCTTTCGATCTTGACAAAACATTGATTGGTGGCGATGCCACGATCATGTGGACAGAGTATCTATACGAAAAAGGCGTCGTCACTGATCCTATATATAAAGCGATCAATGCAGAGATGGTTCAGCAGTATCGAGAGGGCACACTCGACATCGCCACTTGGCTTAAGCAAGCGGTCCCCGCTTACGCCTCACTCGAGGCGCCTGCTCGCAATCAGTTAGTTGATCAATTCATCAACGAAAAAATTGCACCCCTCGTGTATCAGGAAGGTCTTCACCGCATCCAAGCAGCAAAATCTGCCGGCCTTTTGACCGTAATAATTTCCGCGTCCAACACATTCTTTGTCCAACCTTTGGCGACCAAACTTTTCGGTGTCGATATCGCACTTGGATGCAATTTGGTGATGCAAGACGGTCGTGTAACACCAGAACTAGACGGTGTGCCTACTTTTAAAGAAGGCAAGATCACACGCTTACGTGACACTTTATATGAGCATTCACTCTCTTTAGAAGAAACGGTCTTCTTTACCGATAGTCGTAATGACCTACCGCTTGCTTTAGCAGTCGGTGACTGCGAAACCGTGAACCCAGATCCAACACTCAAAAAAACAGCGCTTGAAAAAGGCTGGCGTATTCACGCGTGGACGACTAATTGTTGACAATATGTCGCCTTTAGTTCGAATGGTTTTACGATTGGGGCTTTTAGCTTAGATGGGCTGAGGCTAGTCCAACTTTTGTTGATTCGTTCTGCACGGCGCCCTCATTTTGGTTATAGTGCAATCATGGATGAAGCGCACTCCCCTTGCGCCCGAGTCCCGATTTATCACTCATGATTCTTTTTCAGAGGACCGCCTTACCATGACGTTCAAGAAAGTTTTCGTTACCGCCTCCGCAGCTCTCGCCATTGCCGCTTCCTTTGCTGGCAACGCTATGGCTCGAGACCTTTTGCATGTCGGTACGGAACCTACCTTTGCCCCGTTTGAATTCCTCGATACCAAGACCCGTGAATTCTCTGGCTTTGACATCGATCTTATCAAGGCCGTTGCCGACAAGGCCGGTTACGATGTCAAGATCATGAACATGGGCTTTGATGCTCTTATTCCGGCTTTGAGCTCCGGTACGATTGACGTCATCGCCTCTGGTATTTCTATCACGGAAGAACGCCAGAAGAAAGTTGACTTCACCACGCCGTACTATCAGTCTGGTCTTTCTTACTTGATCCGTAAGGATAGCGCTGATCAGATCAAGAGCTTTGATGACCTCAAGGGTAAGCGCTTGGCTGTTCAGATTGGCACGACCGGTGCTGAATATGCCAAGAATGTTGAAGGTGCCAAGGTTGCTTCATTCAACACCACTAGCGAAGCCTTCATGGACTTGAATGCTCGCAACGCTGACGCCGTTGTGCTTGACCGCCCGGTTCTCGCTTACTTCTTGAAGACCAAGCCGAAGGTTGCCAAGCAGCTTCAGCTCTCCACGGACGTGGCTGACGCCGAATACTTCGGCTTTGCTGTGAAGAAGGGTAACGCCGAACTCCAGCAGAAGCTCAATGCCGCTTTCGAAGAACTCAAGAAGTCTGGCGAATTCGACAAGATCCAGGACAAGTGGTTCGCCAAGTAATTTAAGGCATTCACTTTGTTTCGAGACCCAACAGGCATGACCGTTGGGTCTTTTCTTTTGCCACCTCAATCGCTATAGAAAAATTTAAATTACATTGCATTTTTATTGAAATTTTTCTATTAAATACAGATTTTACTGGCATTTATAGACGAGTAGATACTCACATCACTCACTATTTCGTCATTTTTTGATAGAAATCCCTTTGAGGTGGCTCAAGAAACATTCACAGCAATTAGACAGATTGGCAATAGATCTGTAAAATTCAGCAAATTTTGCCTTACACTTTTAACTATCCGTTTCGTAGTAGCCCCCCAACCGACGCACCCCCGCGTCTTCTACCTCGAAACGAAAGACAATCTGCTTAGAGGTTTACCGTCATGGAATTTGATTTTTCCCTGATCGTCAACAGCTTCCCCTTGCTCTTAAAGGGTGCTTGCCTGACGCTTGAAATTACGGCACTCGCCGTGGGTCTTGGCCTTATCATTGGCCTTTTCCTCGGTCTTGCCCAGCTCTCAAAGAGTGTTTTTCTGCGTTGGCCAGCCAAGATCTATGTGGACATCATCCGCGGTACCCCGCTTCTGATTCAGATCTTCATTATCTACTTTGCGCTCCCGAACATCGTCGGTGAACGTATTGACCCGTATATCGCTGCCGTTGCTGCCTGCTCATTGAATTCAGGCGCCTATATCGCTGAAATCTTCCGTGCTGGTATTCAGTCGATCTCTAAGGGTCAGCTCCGCGCTGGTCTTTCTTTGGGTATGACCTATCCTCAGACGATGCGTTATATCGTGTTGCCGCAGGCCGTCAAGCGCATCATCCCGCCACTTGGTAATGAATTCATCGCCATGTTGAAGGACTCCTCGCTCGTCTCTGTGATCGGCTTTGAAGAATTGACCCGTTCTGGTCAGCTCGTGATTGCTGAAACCTACGGCACGATGGAAATCTGGACCTGCGTCGCTATCCTCTATCTGATCATGACGCTCACGATTTCTCAGCTCGTTGGCTACTTTGAAAAGCGCTACCGTCTCTCCGACGAACGCTAATCGAACAAGTCTCAAGAGAGCCCCGAATCGTCATGGTTTCGGGGCTCTTTTTTCACCGCTTTTTCCCTGAAGAATTGAAGGGTTAGCGGTCGATTTTTAGTCGCTTGAATGGTTTTCTAGTCAATAACCCAAACAAACGAAAATTTCCAACAATTTCACTTGCACTGTCCGTGACCTATCGGTACAATCACGGCTTTCACGGCTCGAGTCTCAACGCTCGTGTCCGCAAGTTTTAATACTATTTTCTTTATTCAGGAAATCAAATGTCCGTTGAAATGAACAAGTCTGAGATCGTTGCCAAGTTCCAGCGCGCTGAAGGCGACACCGGTTCTCCCGAAGTGCAGGTTGCTCTTCTGACCGCCCGCATCAACCACCTTACGGACCACTTCAAGGTTCACGCCAAGGATCATCACTCCCGTCGCGGCCTTCTCCGTATGGTCTCCCGCCGCCGCAAGCTGCTTGACTACCTCAAGCGCACCGACCTCAATGCTTACCGCGCTTTGATTGAAGCTCTCAATCTCCGTAAGTAAGACGGAACATTTCTCCCTGACAACGGCCTGCCGAATGACGACAGGCCGTCGTCGCATCTAAAAAAGTCGTTCGTTGACGAGAACTTTCGTTCCGCGTGAGGCAACCGCGTTGCGACATGAGTTTTCCACGGAAGCTGAAAACTGATGCCGCAGCGTGCCAATAACAGCGCTTTCAAACGCTGTCTTGCGCTCGGAAAGTTGAGGGTAAACGTCAGCGACGACCCTACAAACACAGAGGATTACATCATGACGATGTTTAACAAAGTGTCCAAGTCTTTCCGTTTCGGCGAACACGACGTTACGCTCACCACGGGTGAAATCGCTCGTCAGGCCACTGGTGCCTGCCTCTGCCAGATGGACGACACCGTCGTTCTGGCTACGGTAGTTGCTAAGAAGGAAACGAAGCCTGGTCAGGACTTCTTCCCGCTTACCGTCGACTACATCGAAAAGACCTATGCTGCTGGTAAGATCCCCGGCGGCTTCTTCAAGCGCGAAGGTCGTCCTTCCGAAAAGGAAACGTTGACCTCCCGTCTCATCGACCGTCCGATCCGTCCGCTCTTCCCGGATGGCTTCTTCAACGAAGTTCAGGTCATCATCCACGTTCTCTCCGCTGATCCTGCTGTCGATCCGGATATCCCTGCCATGATCGGCGCCTCTGCTGCGCTCGCCATCTCTGGCATTCCGTTCCGTGGCCCGATCGGTGCCTGCCGCGTCGGTTACATCAACGACCAGTTCGTGATCAACCCAACCAACGCTGAACTCAAGGATTCCCGTCTTGACCTCGTGGTTGCTGGTACCGAACGTGCCGTTCTCATGGTCGAATCCGAAGCTGACGTGCTTCCTGAAGCCACGATGCTCGAAGCTGTGATGACGGGTCATCGTGCTATGCAGGTTTGCATCCAGGCTATTAACGACCTCGTCGCTGAAGCTGGCAAGCCGGCTTGGGATTGGCAGCCTGCTCCGAAGAACGAAGCCCTCGTTGCTCGTATCGTTGAGCTCTCTGACGCCGGTCTCAAGGAAGCTTATAGCATCCGCTCCAAGCAGGCTCGCACTGAAAAGCTTCGCGAAGTCTACGCTGCTGTTGAAGCTCAGCTCGTGGCTGACGCTGAAGCCGCTGGTACCGAACCTGCCGACATGAACGAAGTTCACGGCATCCTCTTCGAACTCGAAGCCAAGCTCGTTCGTTCCAACATTCTCAATGGTGAACCGCGTATCGACGGTCGTGACACCCGTACGGTTCGTCCGATCGAAATCCGTCAGAGCGTCCTTCCGCGCACCCATGGTTCTGCCCTCTTCACGCGTGGCGAAACACAGGCTCTCGTCTGCACGACGCTTGGTACGAAGCAAGACGAACAGATTATCGATGGTCTTTGCGAAGAAACGCACGACCGCTTCATGCTCCACTACAACATGCCTCCGTTTGCCACGGGCGAAACGGGTCGTGTTGGTAGCCCGAAGCGCCGCGAAATCGGCCACGGCCGTCTTGCTAAGCGCGCCCTTAAGGCTGTGCTCCCGACGGCTGAAGAGTTCCAGTACACGATCCGCGTTGTGTCTGAAATCACCGAATCTAACGGTTCTTCTTCCATGGCTTCCGTTTGCGGTGGCTGCCTCTCCATGCTCGACGCTGGCGTTCCGTTGAAGGACTACGTCGCTGGTGTGGCCATGGGCCTCATCAAGGAAGGCAACAAGTTTGCTGTGCTCACCGACATTCTCGGTGACGAAGACCACCTCGGCGATATGGACTTCAAGGTGGCTGGTACCGCTGAAGGCGTGACCGCCCTCCAGATGGACATCAAGATCGAAGGTATTACCGCTGAAATCATGCAGGCCGCTTTGGCTCAGGCTCACGAAGGCCGTCAGCACATCCTCGGCAAGATGCATGAAATGGCTGGTGGCGGCGCTAAGGAACTTTCCGACTTCGCTCCGCGCATGATCTCCTTCAAGATCGACCAGGACAAGATCCGTGACGTGATCGGTAAGGGTGGCGCTACGATCCGTGCGCTCACCGAAGAAACGGGTACGAACATCAGCATCGAAGACGACGGTACGGTGACGATTGCTAGCCCGGATACGGCTCGCGTCGAAGAAGCTCGCCGCCGCATCGAAATCATCACGGCCAAGATCGAAGTCGGTCAGATCTACGAAGGTACGGTTCAGCGCTTGCTCGACTTCGGTGCCATCGTTCAGCTCTTGCCGGGTAAGGATGGTCTCCTCCACATCAGCCAGATCGCCAACGAACGCGTCAACCAGGTTTCTGACTACCTCAAGGAAGGTCAGAAGGTTCGCGTCAAGGTTATTGAAGCTGACGAAAAGGGTCGTGTCCGCCTCTCTATGAAGGTTCTTCTTAAAGAAGAAGCTGCCCAGGCCTAATTAAGGCTGTGGTCAGTGCCTTCTAAGGCCTGAATCAAGCCCGGTGCTCCCGGCAACAGGAGCGACCGGGCTTCTTTTTCCGATCGTTTTTCCCATGTTTCTTTGATGACTGGAGAAAAACCGTATAAAATGCGAGGGTTATGCATTGTCCGTTTCAAACGGTCAAATCGTATTCTTCGCTGAATTGTTGGAGATCAGTAGCGTGCGTGAACAGATCGTTATCGCCAACTGGAAAATGAACGGCTCTACCGAAGCAAATCGCCTTTGGGTAGAAAAATTCCTTGCCCTCCGTGGTGATCTCACCTGCCGGACCGCCGTCTGCGCCCCGTTCGTTTACCTTCCTCAAATGATCGCTTTATTAAAAGGAAGCGGTGTTGAAGTCGGTGCCGAAACGGTTTCTACTCGTGCTGAGGGTGCCTTTACAGGTGAAGTGTCTGCCACCATGCTTGCTGACATTGGCGTCACGCTCGCACTTGTGGGTCACTCTGAACGTCGTACCCTTTGGGGTGAAGACGATGAAGCCGTTGCCATTCAAGCCGAACGTCTTGTGGCCGCAGGTATTAAGCCCATCGTTTGCGTCGGTGAGACACTCGACGAACGTCAAGCCAATCAGACTGAAAATGTGGTCTTGCGTCAGCTTCGTGCTGTGCTTGAGCGCGTTCCAGCGGAAAAAATTGGCGCCGTTGCTTATGAGCCGGTTTGGGCCATCGGCACGGGACATACTGCAACCCCTGAGCAAGCACAAGCAGTTCATGCTGCGCTGCGTGCCGCATTAGCGGATGTAGATGCAGATGTTGCTGCTCGCATGCCTTTGCTTTATGGCGGTAGCGTCAAGCCGGCCAATGCTTCTGACTTATTTTCCCAGCCCGATATTGACGGCGGCCTCATTGGAGGTGCTGCACTGAAGGCTGAAGATTTCCATCTTGTCTGCTCGGCTGCCCGTGCGGATTGATTTTTCACTCTAAGGTTTAACAGCCATGCATTTTCTTCTTAGCATCGCTCTCGTTCTGCAGATCATTTCTGCCGTTGTCGTGATCGTGCTCGTGCTCATGCAGCACGGCAAGGGTGCCGACCTCGGTGCCGCTTTCGGTTCCGGTGCCTCCGGTTCTGTTTTCGGTGCAACGGGCAGCGCTAACTTCCTTTCCCGTTCTACGGCTATCGCTGCGACGGTGTTCTTCTGCTCCACGATCGCTCTGACGTTGGCTTCTGGTGCCTTCAACAAGCGCGCCGCCCAACCGGCTGGTGGCGTTTTATCCACCGTTGAACAACCTGCATCCCAGGAAAGCGGTATGGGAGCTAGTAATAACCCTAAACAAACCCCCACAAACGAAATTCCGCGCTAAAATACGTTTTCTCTGCTTCTGACGAGCCTCAACTCTAAGTCTTAAGCAGAGAAAAAACTGGGCCGCGGTCGTGGCGAAATTGGTAGACGCGCAGCGTTGAGGTCGCTGTGGTGAGAGCCATGAGAGTTCGAGTCTCTCCGACCGCACCATTTGACTGGGGTATCGCCAAGTCCGGTTAAGGCATCGGATTCTGAATCCGACATACGTAGGTTCGAATCCTACTACCCCTGCCAGTCAAAAAAACAGAGTGACTGCTCTGTTAAATCAACAGTCAAGATTTCGCGGTCGTGGCGAAATTGGTAGACGCGCAGCGTTGAGGTCGCTGTGGTGAGAGC
>Glacier_p2__coassemble_1448_pt1 | contig 20566 bp, 15 predicted proteins | sample Glacier_p2__metabat2_high_PE_005 | metagenome-assembled genome bin Glacier_p2
ATACCGGCCTGTCACGCCGGGGGTCGCGGGTTCGAGTCCCGTCCACTCCGCCAACAGATTTCAGAAGAATCTGATACAAAACGTCAGGTTTTTCGCAAATTGGCTAAGATCTAAGAAAGTAAATTTCGGTAGAATATCGAACTTAGGTTAAAGCCGAGTGCAACACGCACGACAACGTGGAGTGGTAGTTCAGTTGGTTAGAATACCGGCCTGTCACGCCGGGGGTCGCGGGTTCGAGTCCCGTCCACTCCGCCAACGATTTCTAAAAAGGCGAACCTTGAGGTTCGCCTTTTTTTTGGTCTAAAAATCGAGATAGATAAAAATAGGACAGATCCATGCTTCAGGCATTTCGTGACCACAAGCGCTGGCTGATGTTTATCGCCATGGTGCTCATTATTCCTAGCTTTGTTGTGACGGGGATTTATAGTTATAACCGCATGACGCAGGCTGATAATTCGATTGCCAAGGTCGGCGAAGATTCCATCACGCCCGAAATGTTCGACCGTGCTAAGCGCGAACAGCTCGAACGCTATCGTCAGCAGATGGGGGAACAGTTCCGTGCTGGCATGCTTGATACGCCCGAAGCGCGTGAAGCCATCCTTCGCATGTTGATGGATGAATCCGCCGTTTCTCAGATGGTGGCGAAGGAATATGTCGATGTGAGCGAAGCGCAGGCTATCTCGCTCATTAAGAACGCTGATGCCTTGAAGAAGGACGGTCAGTTCTCGCCAGAACTCTATGAACGTTTCCTTCAGAGCCAGGGTAAGAGCGACCAACAGTTCGTGAATGAAATCCGTCGCGACCTCGCTAAGGAAACCCTGTTGACGGGTGTGACGGCTACGTATCCGGTGCCGCCTGCTGTGGTTGAACATCTCCACAAGATCATTACGGAGCAGCGTGAAATTCAGACGATGATTTTCAACGTTGACCAGTATTTGGGCGATGTGAAGGTGACGCCTGAAGAAGTGCGTGCTTACTACGATCAGCACCAGAAGGAATTCTTGGCTGAAGAGCACATGACGGCTGAATATGTGGTCTTGTCGCCCGACGACTTCAAGGCTGGTATCAAGCCGAACGAAGAAGAAGTGCGCGGTTATTACGAACAGAACAAGAATAAATTTACGACGCCTGAAGAACGTCGTGCTAGCCATATCTTGATTGCTTTTGGCGAAGATAAGGAAGCCTCTAAGAAGAAGGCTGAAGAAGTGTTGGCTAAGGTCAAGGCTAATCCGGCTGACTTTGCGAAGCTCGCCAAAGAATTCTCTACCGACGGCGGTTCTGCTCAGCAGGGTGGTGACCTTGATTTCTTCCCGCGCGGCATGATGGTGAAGCCTTTTGAAGATGCGACCTTCAGCGCGAAGAAGGGCGATATCGTGGGTCCGATCGAAAGTGACTTCGGTTGGCACATCATTTATGTGACCGACATTCGTCCGTCTGCGATCCGTCCGTTTGAAGCTGTTCGTAGTGACATTGAAGCCGAATACATCGGTCAGATGGCGCTTCGTGAATTCTCTGAAAAGGCTGAAGACTTTACGAACATCGTTTATGAACAGGCGGATAGCCTTGAACCTGTGGCCAAGAAGTTTGGTCTCACAATTCACAAGGCTGACAATGTGACGCGTGCTGGCGTGGCTGATCCTGAATTGAAGCCGCTCTTTAACGAACACGTGATCGACAACCTCTATGGCGATGAATGCTTGAAAGAAAAGCGCAATTCTTCCGCTGTTGAAGTGGGTAGCAATAAGCTCGTCGCTGCGCGTGTCGTGAAGTATTATCCGACGGCCGTTCGTCCGTTTGATGAAGTCAAAGCCGAAATTGCTGATGGCATGAAGCTCCGTAAGGCCGCTGAATTGGCCAAGGCTGCCGGTGAAAAGAAGCTCGCTGAAGTGCGTGACTCTAAGTCGCTCGACGGCTTTAGCGCCCCGGTTTGGGTTTCTCGCCAGCGTCTCCTCGGTCATCCGGCTGAACTCGTTGATCGCTTGGTGGCTTTGCCAGCCGATAAGCTCCCGACTTACACGGGTATGGCTGTTGAAGGCGGTGCCTACATCATTGGCTTTGTGAAGGCTGCCAAGGTGGAAACGCCCAAGCCCGAAGAACTTCAGTCGCTCACGCGTGAGTTTGCTACGATCTATGGTGAAGCCGATCGTCGTGGTTATCTCTCTGCCTTGCGCACTGAACTTGGTGAAGAAATGCTTCAGCCGAAGTTCATCGAAGGTGAGCAGCAACCTGAATAAGGCACTTCTATGAGTTGCTCCATGACGTCCAGTTTGGGCGTCAAGGAGCACCAGACCAAAAACAATGGCCAGATCGCGAGATCTGGCCATTTTTTTTGAATCAGACGCCTAAGCGACAAGCGGAGGTTAATCCACTTCGCGCATTGCTACCAAGCGATGGAAGGCTGCCTTCATGTCTTCACGGACGAGCGTGTTACGCATGTCAAAGAGCTTGCGATAACGCGCTGAGTGCTTGGCGTCAGGGGTGTATTGTGCATCCTGAGCAATGTTGGCACTTAATGCTTCGCAAATGTCCAGGGTGTCGCCCACAGCATAAGAGGCGACAATGCAGTTGGTAAGCACAGCGCCGCCTGCATTTTTAAAGCGGACAACGTTCGCGTTAAGCATATCGCTCTTAATTTGGTTCCAAAGGGCATTACGGCTACCGCCTTCAGCGACCGTCAAACGGTTTAAGTCGACACCAGCCTGACGGTAGGTGTCTGCTAAAGCCATATAGTCGTACCCAATGCCTTCGAGGACGGCACGCCACATGACGCACTGATCGTCGTCCATGGTCATATTTAAGAAGCATCCGCTCGCTTCTTTTTCGTCGCCATAGCCTCCCGTCAAATAGGGAAGGAACATCACACCACGGCAACCAGCAGGCACTTTGGCTGCGCCTTCTGTCATGGGGCCATAGTAATCGGGATCATCAGCCTGGGCGCAGACGTTGTCTTTAAACCAACGAAGGGCAAGGCCACCCGTTCGCACAAAGCCCCAATAGAAGTAGCTGTCAGGCAAGGTGCCCGAATTAAAAATGAGGCCTAAACCTGGTTGAGAGAGTTCCGGCACGATGCCCTTCGTAGAAACACAGAACATCGCACAAGTCCCAGCTACGTCAACGCCTTGACCGGCCTCAAAAATCCCCGAGCCCAACATCGATTGCATCGTGTCGCCAGCGCCCCCTAAGACGGGAATGCCAACAGGGAGCCCTGTTTTTTGAGCAATGGCTTCGCATAAGCCGCCGACCTTGTCCCAAGGACGGACGATGCGCGGCATGTAGCGACGATCAATGCCGAGAATGTCGAGCTGTTCGTCAGACCAACATTTCTTTTGAACGTCATAACCCAAACCCCAGCCTGACATGGCACCCCAGTCAATAAAGGCGTCATCGCCCTTGAGGCCTGCGAGGTGCATCAAAATGTAGGGCGCATTATGGACAAACTTCACACCGTCACGCTTAAAGGCTTCGTGTTCACGCAAGAACCAACGTGCAAACATGGCGGGGAACATCGGCGAAGCGACGGGGTTGCCAGTTTCACGTCCCCAAATCGAGAGCCCTTGTGCGTTAAGGGCTTCAACGTCAGGGGTCGTGCGGCTATCGAGGTAATTGATATAGGGTGTAATCGCGTCACCGTTGGCATTAACGCCTACGATCCCGCAAATGATCCCGTCGCCCATGATGGCGCAGATATCGTTGGGGTCGTGACCCATGTCGCGCAAACTGTCGACACAGGCTGCCATGGATTGCACCGTAATATCAAGGAAGTTGTCGGCACTCATTTCTACCCAACCTGGCTGCGGGTAATGCAACGTCGTAGGCAGACTGTGACTGGTGAGGCACTGGAAGGCCTCGTCATAAACGGCGACTTTGACGCTCTGTGTGCCAGCGTCGAAGCCCATGTAGAGTTTTGCCATAGTGAGCTATGAATATAAGTAGTTTTAATTAGTGAGGGGTGAAAGTATTGTAGCGGTAGTTGTTGTCCAAGCGCATACAAAATGCATTGTCTCCTGTGCAAACCATAGGGTAATCTTTGGCATAGGTTACAATCCATGCACTTAGTGCGACATCACACATGGGTTTGGGTGTCGGACCTTGATGATTTTTTTGCGTTAAAGCATTTAGGCTAGTAATAAAACGGTTATGGCGAAAGTAAGCGGCAAGAAAGAGGATTATGGCGTCTCGTCGATTAAGGTGCTCAAAGGCTTAGAGCCCGTCAAACAGCGCCCAGGGATGTATACCCTCACGGACAATCCTCTTCACATTATTCAAGAAGTGATTGACAATGCGACCGACGAAGTGTTGGCTGGGTTTGGCTCGCGTATTGCTGTGACGCTACATGCGGACGGCGCAGTCACGGTTGAAGATAATGGCCGCGGGATTCCGACGGGGTGCCATCCTGAGGAAAAGGTGCCTGTGGTTGAATTGGTCTTTACACGTTTGCACGCGGGTGGTAAGTTCGCGAAGGCTGATGGCTCGGGTCCCTATTCGTTTGCCGGTGGTTTGCATGGTGTCGGTGTCTCGGTCACGAACGCTTTGTCGACCCATTTAAATGTCACGGTGTGGCGCGATGGTCAAGAGTCGACCATGGGCTTTGCCGATGGTGATGTTGTTGCACCACTGACCTCAAAAAAGTCGCCACGCCCCAAGTCTCAAACTGGGACTCGCGTCACTGCCAAACCTGATCCCAAGTATTTTGATAGCCCCAATGTGCCAGAAGCCGCGTTGGTGCGTTTGTTACGCTCAAAGGCTGTGTTGTTGCCTGGCTGTGAAGTGGTCTACCGTAACGAAAAAACGGGGCGTGAACAAACCTGGAAGTATGAAGGCGGTTTGCGCGAATACTTGCTCTCTGAAATCAATGCAGAACCCTTGATTCCTCCCTTTGAAGCGCAAGGCTTTGTGACCGATGCCGATGACGGTTTTTCGGTGGGCGAAGGGGCTTCTTGGGTGGTGATCTGGACGACCGAAGGGTCGCTAGAGCGTGAAAGCTATGTGAACCTCATCCCAACGCCGCAGGGTGGGACGCATGAGGCTGGCTTAAAGGATGGCCTTTATCAAGCCATGCTTGCCTTTATGCAGGCCTATGGTTTACAGACGAAGAATGTCAAGATTCTCTCTGAAGACGTCTTTAGCCGCGCAAATTTTGTGCTCTCCACAAAAGCCCTTGATCCGCAATTCCAAGGCCAAACCAAAGAGAAATTAACAAGCCGCGAAACCATGAAGCTAGTGAGTGGTTTCGTGCGCCCGCAGTTTGAATTCTGGTTGAATGACCATATCGAAGAAGGTAAAAAGCTCGCTGAACTCATTATTTCGCAGGCACAAGCTCGTCAGCGCCAGTCGACGAAATATTCGAAGAAGAAGTCCTCGAGCGTGGCCGTGTTGCCAGGTAAGTTGACCGACTGCGAATCGGACGATATTACGCGTAACGAAATCTTCATCGTGGAAGGGGACTCCGCTGGGGGCTCTGCGAAGTCGGGTCGCAATAAAGAATTCCAAGCGATTTTGCCGTTGCGAGGCAAGATCCTCAATACGTGGGAAGTGGATGCTGACAAGATTTTTGGGTCTGATACCGTGCATGACATTGCGGTAGCTATTGGCGTGGATCCACATCCTGCTGACGGCGAGCCTGACCTTAAGGGGCTTCGTTACGGCAAGATTTGTATCTTGTCTGACGCTGACGTCGACGGTAGTCACATTCAGGTTTTGTTGCTCACACTTTTTTATCGTCACTTCCCGAAGTTGATCGAAGAAGGTCACGTGTACGTTGCGATGCCACCCCTTTATCGTGTGGATGTGCCAAAAAAAGGTCGTAAGGCTGAACGTAAGCTTTATTGCTTGGACGACCGTGAACTTCAACGCACGTTGGTCGCTTTACGTAAAGAAGGTATTGACGAAGAAAAACTCACGATTTCTCGCTTCAAAGGCTTGGGCGAAATGAAGGCAGCACAGTTGGCCGAAACGACGCTTCACCCTGATACCCGCCGCTTATTGCCGGTGTCTTTGGGTGACGTCTCTGAAGCTGTGACGGGTGAAATCATGAACCTACTCATGGCCACCAAGGGCGCGAGCGGCCGCAAGTTGTGGATGGAAGAATACGGTGACCGCGTCGAAGCGGATGTCTAAGGAATCAATCGAGATGGCAAGAAAGAAAAATGGTGTGACGCCCGAGACCTTGGATGACGGCGGTCTCTTTGGCGGTATTGAATTAGTGTATGAAGACGTAACGGAGGCGAAGGACACCGCAACCGAAGCCCCAGCTACGTCCCAGGCGACAGCATCACCGGCGACGGAGACGCTGACGCTAGATTTGACTGACGACGTTACAGCTACCCAAGAACCTATGGGTGCTCAAGTCGAAGCGCAGCCTGAAGTTGATGACGTGAATGAAGTGAACGCAGAAGACGCTTCTTCGTCCGACGAAACGGCTGAAGCCGATACAGCAACGTCGCCACTAGGTAACCATGTTGACGATGTGATGACGGGGGACGCTGAACACGATGGTCAGTTGACCCTAGCGCGCTACGCGAGTCGTGCGTACTTAGAGTACGCCATGTCTGTGGTGAAAAGCCGTGCGTTGCCAGACGTCTCTGACGGTCAAAAGCCCGTTCAGCGTCGTATCTTGATTGACATGGAACGTATGGGCGTAAAAGCTGGTGCTAAGGCTGTGAAGTCTGCCCGTGTGGTCGGTGACGTGTTGGGTAAATACCATCCGCATGGTGACCAGTCCGTCTATGACGCGTTGGTGCGTATGGCGCAGCACTTTTCGCTTCGTTATCCGTTGATCGACGGTGAAGGGAACTTTGGTAGCCGAGACGGTGACTCTCAGGCCGCTATGCGTTATACCGAAGCGCGTTTGATGCCGATTGCGCAACTGTTGCTCGATGAGGTGGATACTGGCGCGATCGACTTTACGCCGAATTACGACGGTAACTTCCAAGAACCCGTGGTCTTGCCTGCAAAATTGCCGTTTGTGTTGCTTAATGGCTCCTCAGGGATTGCCGTGGGTATGGCGACAGATATTCCGTCCCACAACCTCAACGAAGTCGCAGCGGCTTGTACGCTCTTGATCGATAAGCCTGAGGCGACACTGGACGAAGTACTCCAAGTGTTGCCAGCCCCCGACTTTCCGTGTGGTGGCCAGATCATTAGTCCACGAAGCGTGATTCGTGACATATATCGTACGGGGCGCGGCAAACTCATTGTGCGTGCGCGCTACCACTTTGAAGATTTGTCGCGTGGTCAGTGGCAATTGGTGGTGGACGAATTACCGCCCGCCTCGTCGTCACAAGATGTGCTCAACCAAATTGAAGCCATCACAAATCCGAAGGCAAAGAAAGACAAAAAGACGGTTTCTGCCAAACAGCAGCAAGCCAAGAACGCTATGCTCGCGATTTTGGATCGCGTGCGTGATGAGTCAAGCGAAGAGCATCCCGTGCGTTTGGTCTTTGAACCCAAGTCGAGTCGTATTGATCGCGAAGAGTTTGTCGCTGCGTTGTTGGCTCAGACCTCGATGGAGTCCAATGTTTCGGTCAACCTCGTCATGCTCGGGATTGACGGTAAGCCTAAGCAAAAGACGTTGCTTGACATCATCCGCGAATGGATTGACTTCCGCTTAGAAGCGGTACGTCGTCGTTCAAAGGCGCGTTTAGATAAGGTCAATGACCGTATCCATGTGCTCGAAGGGCGTGCGTTGGTCTTATTGAATATTGACCGCGTGATCGAAATTATTCGTACGCACGATGACCCGAAGGCCGCCTTGATGGCTGAGTTTGGACTCACTGAACGTCAAACTGACGATATTCTCGAAATTCGTTTGCGTCAGTTGGCACGTTTGGCGGCGATTGCGATCGAAAAAGAACTCGCTGAACTTCAAAAAGAAAAGCAGTCACTGGAACGCTTGTTGGGTAGCGATGCGGTCTTACGCCGTACGGTTGCACGCGAAATTGAACAGGCTGCCAAGACCTTTGGCGACGAACGTCGCACGTTGATTGAAGAAGCGCAGGTGGTTCAGGCGGAACCTATGGTGGCTGATGAACCAGTCACAGTGGTGCTTTCGCAAAAGGGCTTCCTTCGTACGCGTCAGGGACATGGTCACGATTGCTCGCTCCTTAGCTATAAGGTGGGTGACGCCTTTGATCAGGCAGTGGAATGCCGTTCTGTGGATGACATCAGCTTCTTGACGGATACGGGGCGCGTTTATACCTGTAAGGTATCGGCGATCCCAGGCGGACGTGGTGACGGGTTACCCATTTCGTCCTTCTTTGACCTCGATAAGGGCATGACGCGCTTTGTGGGTCTCTTTGCGGGTCGTGAAAAAGAAGACATCGTGCTCGCCACGACCGATGGTATGGGGTTACTTTGCACGATCGGTGACCTGCGTAGCTATCAGCGTATCGGTAAAACTTTCTTCAAACTCAATGAGGGCGAAACGCTGCTGACGCCGGGTGTCGGTACAAACGCGTATCCGTTGGTCGCATGTTTATCTGCCAAGGGTCGTTTAGTAGTCTTTAGTAAGGATGAACTGCGCCGCTTGCCTAATGGCGGTATGGGCGTTTCACTCATGAAGCTCGATCCTGGTGAAAAACTTTTGACCATGACGCTCGTCAATGACCGTGGCGTAGTGGCCTCAGGCACGGGACGCTCGGGTAAGGCGCGAGAAGTCCAAATTACGCGTAAGAGCTTTGAAGAGTTTGTCATGCATCGTGCACGTAAAGGTCGACAGATTGCTGTCTCTTGGCGTGTTGAAAACCTGACGCCGATCCCTTCCTCGAATGGTACGGGCACCGATGGTGGTGATTCTTTGATCTCAACGTCAGAGCTCACAATCCAACTCGAAGACGAGTCGCCACGTTTGCTTTAAATTTTTCGCATTAGATTGAATAAATGAGATTACATCTCTCTCGCTTTTTTAAGAGTCTCTCGGCACGACTCTTGCTTCTCACCTTGATTTGGGTGAGTTTCATCGTGACCTCGATTGGGTACACGATGATGCTCAATTGGAAGTTAGAGTCCACGTCGGCGGCGACGAATATCATTGGCGATATTCGTTATCACGTTTTCCGTACGGCGTTGTTTGTGCAACCCCATTACCCGGCGCGTGACTTCACGAACGAAGTACGTGCCGTGGATGCGGGGTTGGCCCTTTTGCAAAAAGGGGATACCTGGCGTCCGCTTTGGGTACCTGAAACCGCCGAAATTCGTGCGCATCTTGAGACGATTGATAAGGCTTGGCGTACTGAAGTTTTACCGAAACTTCAGAACGCGCGTCGCGATGGTCAGCCTGTTGCGATGCAAAACGTGAATTATTACGTCGAAGAGCTCTCCTCTTTTTCGGATGATATTGACCGCTATCGTGCGCACTTCTTGTGGGAATTGCGTTACCTGCAAGGGCTTTTGATTGTGCTTGCGATCGGGAGTCTATTTGCGATTATGGCCTTGCTCTTACGCTGGGTCATTCGTCCTTTAGGGCGTTTGGGCGATGCGATCAATCGCTTGTCGTCAGGTGACTTGAATGCGCGTACCGAAGTGTCAAGCGAAGATGAAATCGGTGAGATCGCCAGGGGCTTTAACCATATGGCCGGTCGCCTCAAAGATTCTCATGACAATCTTGAACAAAAGGTGGCTGAAAAGACGGCATCCGTTGAAGAAAAGAATAGCCACTTGGCTCAGCTCTACGAAATGACGTCTTACTTTACGCAGCGTCGTTCGTTAGATGATTTGGTCGAAGGCTTTGTCTCTCGTATCATGCGTCAGGCCGAGGCCGACGGCTGCACCTTGCAGCTTTTGTGCGGTCGTGATGATTCGATGCAGCTCTTGACGGCTGAAGGGTTGCCGGTTGAGTTAGTGAAGGCCGTAAACGACCTGCCGTCAGATAGTAGTCTTATTGCTTCGGTCTTACAGAAAACCTATCCAGTGTGCTTCCATCTCACCGAATTAGAAGAACCCTTGGCAGTGCAGTTTGCGCAAGGGGGCTTTAATACGGCCTATAGTTTCCAGATTCGTTCGACGTCAGGTGACCTCGGGATCTTTACGCTCTTCTATAGAACGAGTCCACACCTTTCGACGCAGGTCATTCGTTTACTTGAAAACTTCGTGACGCACTTTGGTGTGGCCATTTCGAGCAACCGCTTGGTCGAACGTGATCGTCAGTTTGCGGTCATTCAGGAGCGCCAGTTGCTCGCGCAAGGCCTACATGACTCCATCGCACAAGCCTTGTCCTTCTTGAATTTGCAAGTGCAGTTCTTATCTGATGCAATTCGCACCAATGATGTGGGCTTGCGAGACGAGTCGTTGTCAGCGATTCGTACTGGCGTTCAAGAGTGCTACGAAGACGTACGTGAACTTCTCTTAAACTTCCGTGAACGCCTTCATAAAGAAGGGTTTATTGAAGGGGTGCGTACCGTTATTAATCGCTTTGAAGCGCAGTCTCGGATGAATGCGCGTCTTCGTGTGGGCGGTCGTGGTCCAGAACTCACGCCGCGCCAAAAGCTTCAGGTGGTCTTTATTATCCAGGAAGCGCTCTCTAACGTACGCAAACACTCTCACGCTGAAAATGTCGATATTCGTATCGACAATAATGCCGACCTCGTGGTCACGATCACGGACGACGGTGTGGGGATTGATGACGAACTCGTCAAGAAACGTAAAGGGCAGCACGTGGGGCTCTCCATCATGGCTGAACGTGCTTCGCGCATTGGGGCTGAAGTTGAAGTCTCACGCGTGACACCTGCCGGGGGTACCCGTGTGGTCTTGCGTCTTAAAGAGGATGCGCGTCACGAGTAATCGGCGAGCGTTCGTCAATATAGAGGGAGTCAGCGTCAGCTTTGGCTGAAGGTAGCTCCCTCATTGCTTTGGATTATTCAACTTTTGCGTCAGTCTCGATAGACGTGTCGTTGGGGGGGGCACATTTCGCCCCCTTTGTCAAGCAGTAGGGCCTAAGTCGCAAAAAATCCTGGCAGGCACCAGCTCGGCCATACAACAAAATTAATTCTATTTACTTCATTTCTGGCTATTCATCGTGGTCGTACGAGGACACTGAATATCGTCAACATGCAGTAGCTCCCCTCGGGAACCCGTAGCAGGCACACATCCGGATCTAGGCACTTGTACAAGCCACACAAATACCCCACTTTCCATTCTCGGAAAGCCACGAAATTCAGTCTGCGCCGCTAATCCGTCCCAAGGATTTATTCAGGATTTGCGGGCTTAAACTCACCATGAGCGTTGCTCACAATGAATTTAGCCCACCCCCAAGAGGGCTCGGTTAACGGTCGTTTTCCACAATCAACAAACTCAAAGAAGAGTCAATCAATAGGCCTTATAGCGGGTACAGTGCCGAACGGGTCAAGAGAGTTCTCCATTTAATGCCGTGCAGGTAGTAATTAGTAGCACTAAAGTATCGAACGTCATTTACTTGTATCTGTTCGCTAGGCGTTCATTGGAGAACGACCTTGACGCGCCACGATTAACGCTACAATGCGGGCTTGCCCGCCAATCTTGCTTGGCGGGGAATGCCCAGCGGCGAGCGTTAAAGCCTGTTGATAAACCCTTCTCCGTATAGCAGTACTATCTATTAACAGTAACTACTATCAGTAGTGAAGCGTCGGACTTCTAATCCTATTCAGGGTGCAAGATCTCTATGGTGGATCACCCCCCCAGCCGAGGCTTTAGAAGTCGGACGCAAACTGGTTCTAATGAAGCGATTCATCAATCAGCCGCCAAAGCAGCGCTTAATATCAAAAACTTCACCGGTCTCTAACATTTTAAAAATTGCACGTGCAAGTTTCGCAGCCAATATGCGAATTGCCTTCACACGTAATTTCACGCGTCTAAAGGTTCGATCGTAGAAGGCTTTTGCTTCAGGGTTAAATCGAACGACCAAGTTGGCTAATTCAGTAAAAGCCCAACTAAGGTAGGCGTTCCCGTTTTTCGCATTGCTTTCGCCTTTGGATTTTCCGTTTGAAAGTTTTGATGTTGGTGCAAGTCGACTGTATGACACAAAATGTTTTGCACTCGGAAACCGATCTAGGTTTTCCCCTAGCTCAGATGCAATGACTGACGACAGGATTCGTCCACAGCCTTTGATGCTTTGAAGTAGCTTACTGTAAGCGTTTGGCTTCATTAAGGATTCAATCCTTTCATCTAGCTCAGCAATTTGTTAGTCATAGAAAATGATCATCTTTAAGTACATTGCCACTCGCATACGAATGTTTTCGTCATCAAAGTGCGAGATCACAGCATCACTGTCGATGGGTTTGTTTTCTGCCAAAGCTTCGTATGCTACTTTGACCAGAGCATTCGTTTTAACTCGATCTCCTAGCTGATTCACATACAGATTGGCAATCGTGATCTTGGGCTGCGCACGTAGGTTAACGAACTCCTGCCGCATGCGGCACAAGTCACGGATCGCTCGTTTGTGTTTGGATAGGTACTCGTATGATTTGATTGAGTTGATGCGTACCATTTCAGCAAGAAACTCGGCATCCGTCCAGTCGTCTGAATACTTCTTTTTGGCCTGGCTGACCGTTGAAGGATCTGCAATGCGCAAGTTCCAATTGCGCTTCTCGAATTCGTCAGCCAACCAGTACCAGTTGTAGGTGGACTCGACAACGGCGCGTGTGGTACTTAATGCGCAAAACGGTTCAAGAGCCTTGTAGAGCTCAAGTCTGTTCGAGGGAGAGTTGATTTTGAAGGCTCTGGAGAACACAGTCTCGCCCTTCAAATGGATGTTACCAACCTGAGTTTGACGGATGACCACGACAACATTATCGCTGTGCAAGTCCATACCAATGCAGAATGGCGATGAAGCATGTTCAACCGAAACCAATTGATTGGCGCAAAAGTCGTGTTCGCTCGATGATTTTTTGATAGGATTCATTCCTGGCCTCAATTTTTGCTTGTGGAAAATCAAAATTTTAAGGCCAAGAAGGGCTTGGAGTTTTATTGCTCCAGGCCCTTCATTTTTTGCGTTTCTTGTTTTGAAAAGCAGCACTCACGTCGGCCTACTTCGAGAGGGCGATATGAGTTTCGGGCGTCGTTGGCGCGTCGCTCGTACCGTGCCTTGTAATCATTAAGGCAAAGATCGTTAGCGTTCCCTGCCCATTGGTCGGGTTCTTTCGCCATCAAAGCATCATCGCACCAACCGCACTGCGGGCAAATGTCGAAACTATTCTCGTCGGCAAACGTGTACTGTTGGCAGACGGGACATAAGTGTGGCGTAGCTTCGTAGGTGGCCTCAAGAAAGTTGTAGTCAGGATCCTTCAAGCGTTGTGCTTGAAACCAGGCTTTGTACTCGTTGAGTGAGAGGGTGTTTTGCCCGGGTTTAAGGTCTGGGTCACGTATTTGGTTATGGTCGTACTTCCAACCGCAAACAGAACACTGCAAGCACTCACGAAAGAGTAAGTCCGTTGCTTCTAATGGCGTGAATTCAAACTGGCCGCAAACTGGGCAAAGCATAGGTTGATATGGCTGAGGATCGATCATAGGCGAAATCTAAAAAGGAGAAAGCATATTCAATCCTGATTGTAACCTCCGTCACAATGAATAAAGGGATGTACTGGGTCGTTTAAGCGACGCAGTTACATCCCTTCAGTCGATGGTTCAAACGACCCTTAAAGGAAAGTCTTCAAGGCTTCAGCGAGTGATTTGACACCTGCTCGAATTTGTTCGGACGGCACGGTCACAAACGAGAGTCGGCAGTGATTGACCTCTGGATTATCGGTGTAGAAGGCCATGCCAGGCACAAAGCCGACGGGCGTATCAGAAGCTAAAACCTTTTTCATGAGGTCGGTGGCATCGAGCCCTTCAGGGAGGTTCAACCAAATGAACATGCCACCTGTGGGTTTCGTCCAGCTGATGCGTGGATCCTTGGGCATATAGGCTTCTAGGCTATCGAGCATTACTTTGGCTTTTTCAGCATAGAGCTTACGCACCGCTGGCAAGTGTTCGTCAAAGAGGCCTTCGTTTAAGACGCGTGCTGTGACCAACTGCGTGTAAGTCGCCGTATGAAGGTCCATCGAAGTCTTTAGTTGCTTTAAAGCATCGATCACATGTCTAGGCCCACAGATATAGCCAAGACGGAAACCGGGGACCAAGACTTTACTCATGGTGCCTAAGCGAAGCGTTCGTTCAGGGGCATAGGCACGTAACGAGACGGGCGGTTTTTCAGCATAGTAGAGTTCGCCATAGGGATTGTCTTCAATCAGCCAGAAGTCATAGTGACGCGCTTTTTCGGCGAGCTTACGACGACGTTCATCGCTAATCGTGCGACCCGTCGGGTTTTGGAAGGTGGGCATTACATAGGCAAAGCGAGCCCCAGCAACACGATCGTCGATCAAATCAGGATTTAGCCCTTCGTCGTCCGTGGGAAGACTCACAAAGGTCGGATGACACAGTTCAAAGGCGTAGAGCGCTCCCATATAGGTTGGCGTTTCGACCAAGACTTTAGAGCCTTCATCAACCATCAGGCGCGCTACCATATCGAGCGCTTGTTGAGAGCCAGAAACGATCAGGACTTCGTCGGGCGTTGTGGGGACACCTGATTTTGTTTCGATGTCAGCGATAGCTTGACGTAATTCAAGCATCCCGGCTACAGCAGAATATTGGAGCGCGGTCTGCGGACAGGTTTCTAAAACCCAATTGGCGGCCTCTTGAATGGCTTTCACTGGGAAGCCGTCAGGTGAAGGTAAGCCCCCCGCAAAGCTAATCACCTCAGGACGTGCGGCAAGCGCCAAAATTTCACCAATCACCGAACCTTCTTTAGGTTTACCGATGCGGCTATAAACGGGTGTCGGGCACGTTTGGCATGAAGTGTTAGCGGTCATGATGTTTTCCTATCCAACTGCGGTGAATGAGTGTGAGGGCAACAAAGAAATCTTTGAGCCATTTTTTTTGATTGTACGCAGAGAAAAAACGCCCGAACGAGTGTCGGGCGTGCGATGGGCAGTTATTTCGCCATCCCTCTGCTTAAATCAGATCGGTTAGGCGGTATCGACTAAGGAAAACGATTTATTTGTTTTTGGGTGGCATAAAGTCCGCGAGGCGTTTTTTCTTTTCGGGCGCATTACACCATTGCACAATAGGACAACGTTCGCATTCGGGACTACGAGCTTTACAGCAATAGCGCCCATGAAGAAGAATCCAGTGGTGCGCGTGTTGCAGGTAGGCGGGTGGTACGACTTTATAGAGTTTGTCTTCGACTTCGTCAGGGGTATTGCCTTTGGCAAAGCCCGTGCGATTGCAAACTCGAAAGATATGCGTATCGACTGCAATCGTTGGATGGCCGAAAGCCACATTCAAGACGACATTAGCGGTTTTGCGTCCGACACCCGGAAGCGCAATCAGCTTATCAAAGTCATCAGGGACTTCACCGCCATAGTTGTCACGCAAGATTTCAGAGAGCTTGATGACATTCTTGGCTTTGTTGCGATAGAGCCCAATGGTCTGAATATAAGGGGTGAGACCCTCAACGCCAAGCGCGGCAACGGCTTCAGCGGTATTGGCGACTGGAAACAGTTTGGCCGTTGCAACGTTGACGCCCTTGTCAGTCGCTTGCGCGGAGAGTACTACGGCAACCAACAATTCGTAGGGCGTACTCCAATTGAGGTCGCTTTTGGGATTGGGATGCGCAGCAGCTAGCGCAGCCATAAAAGGTTCACGATCAGCTTTTTTAATCATGTGGCACCTTTTGGTGATTAACGGTTTTGTTCGTTGGTCGCTTTCGCTTTAGCCATGATGCCTGCGATCAAGCTCAACGCACCGCCTTGAGGACGACGAAGTGCCTCAAGACGCGCATTTTCTTCTTCTAACACGCGTTGACGACGCTTTTCAGCGGCACGGTAGTAGTCACGGGCGCGATGCGCGTCGTCGAGTGTCCAGGTTTGACCAATTTCGACCATATCGATTGCATCCATCGGGCAGGCGGGCACACAGAGTGCGCAACCCGTGCAACGCGCTTCAATGATGGCATGTAAGTGTTTGGGAGAACCAGCAATCGCGTCCGTCGGACACACGCGCAAGCACCAAGCACACCCGATACAGTCAGCCGCACGAATGCGTGCGACGGCAAAAGGAACTTCGGTGCCGTACTCAGGATCTAATGGGACGATGGGTTGTCCCGTCGCTTCAGCAAGACGGACAATGCCTTCAGCGCCCCCTGGCGCACAACGGTTAATGGCAGCACCAAGTTCGACGATTTCACGGGCATAAGCGCGGCAGCCGTCACAGCCACACTGGCGGCATTGCGTTTGAGGAAGAAGGTCATCGATGGAGTCGATTGTGATCATGAGTATTGAAAATGGTCAGACAAAAATAAAAGTGAAACCGAAGACTACCACAGTGATTCGACAAGTAACTGTCCAGGCTTACCTAAACGTGGCGAAACGATGCCTTTGGCCTTAAAGATCGCACGGGTTGCACGAATAAAGTCAGGGTTGCCACACAATAAAATGCGACTTTGTTCTGGGCTAAACGTGGTCTTGGCAGCGGCTTCTAAGTCACCCGATTCAATGAGCGTAGGCAGGCGACCCGTAAGTGCTCCCTCTTCACGCGACGATGCGGTGAAAATTTCCACATCAACCACTGCTTTTTCTTTGGCGTAGTCGGCGAGTTGATCGGTTTCAGCACGGGTGCGTGCGCCAATCACTAAAAGACGACGATCAAAAGACGCTAAAGCCTTTGGGTCGGCGAGCATCGCCAAGAAGGGCGCTAAGCCTGAACCCGTCGCCATCATCCATACGTCTTTGTCGCCAGCAATACGAGCTGGTAGCAAGTTACCTTGTGCGTCGCCATCGAGCATCACGGTGTCGCCCGGGGTTAAGGCGCAAAGTTTCGGCGAGAGGGCGCCATCCGTTACTGACTTAATCAAGAAGGTCAGGTTCGCGGATTGTGGGGCACTCGCAATCGAATAGGCACGAAACACATCGCCCTCTGAGAGCGTCATACCAATACGCGCAAACTGTCCCGCTTCATAGACCCAGTCCTCTGGGCGCGTAAAACACAATTCGAAAAGGGCAGGGGCCACTTCACGGCGGCTTATGAGTGTGATTTTTTGCATAAAGACAAGGCTGAGTCAAAAGTAGACAGAAAAAAGGCGGCTCAAAAGAGCCGCCGGACGTTCGGATTAGCGCTTCAAGAACTTCAGCTTACCAGTGACGCCGTGATATTGATCGGCATCATCAGGGGAAGGCTTACGGCGCGTGATGGAAGGCCATTCACGAGCGAGTTCAGCGTTGAGCGCAATGAATTCCTGTTGATCTTCAGGGACGTCCTCTTCGGCGAAGATGGCTGCTTCCGGGCATTCAGGGATGCAAACGGCACAGTCGATGCATTCGTCGGGATCGATCACGAGGAAATTCGGGCCTTCGCGGAAGCAATCCACGGGGCAGACGTCGACGCAGTCAGTACGCTTGCAGCCAATGCAGGCTTCGCAGACAACGTGGGGCATTGAAGGGTCTCCTGTTAGGTTATTTTGGTTAAGAACGAGATTGTAGTCCTTTTTGTGTGCTTATGACAGTTATCCAAAAGGCTATTTTGATTATCGTTAAAATAGATCATCATGACGTCGCCCGAATCCTCTCTTTTGCCTACTTCAGAACATCGACCGCCTGACGTGACGGCCGATGAGACGGCGCTCGTCCTCACGCGTGATACGTCGCGCAAAATTGTCCATGTGGATATGGACGCTTTTTATGCCTCGGTCGAGCAGCGAGATAATCCCGAGCTACGCGGTCGTCCGATTGCGGTGGGTCATGCCGAAGGCCGTGGTGTCGTCGCGACGGCAAGTTACGAAGCTCGTCAATATGGTGTACGTAGTGCGATGCCAAGCGCTAAAGCTAAAGCGCTGTGCCCGCAGCTTATTTTTGTCGAAGGCCGCATGGCGCACTATAAAGCCGTCTCCCAATCGATTCACGAAATTTTTCATCGCTATACCGACATCATTGAACCGATTAGCCTTGATGAGGCCTTTTTGGATGTGACGCACAATAAACGTGGCATTGCTTTAGGTGTCGATGTCGCGAAAGCCATTAAAGCGGAGATCCGAGCTGAATTAGGACTTGTGGCGAGTGCTGGTGTTTCGTACAACAAATTCTTGGCCAAAATTGCCTCGGACTGGCGTAAGCCTGATGGTCTTTGTACCATTCATCCTGATCGTGCGCTGGCTTTTATTGATCAACTGCCGATTGAAGCGTTTTGGGGTGTAGGTCCCGCAACCGCCGCCAAGTGCCATGCCTTAGGGATACATAAAGCGCCCGACTTGCGAGCTTGGCCTTTGTCTGATCTTTTGAGGCACTTTGGTCAGTCAGGTTATGACTTCTATCGTTTTGTACGTGGGATTGATGATCGGCCAGTGCGCGCTTGGCGTGAGCGTAAAAGTGTCGGTTGCGAACGGACCTTTAGGCATGATTTGCGTGCAAGACATCAGATCGATCAGGTCTTGGCAGACTTAGTAGAAGAATTAACGAAGCGTTTAGAGCGTGCGCATTTTGTGGGGTGTACGTTGACGATTAAACTTCGTCACCACGACTTTACAACGAAGACGCGTGCCTATACGGCAGAGGTGCCTTATGGCGCGATGGATGGTATTAGGCTCTTGGAAGACGCGCAACGCTTGCTCGCAGGTGTTGCAATACCTGCGGGAGGCCTACGATTGATGGGGTTGACCGTGAGTACGCCGATACAAGAAATTGAAGGTTCACTCTCTTTATTTTGATTGTAAATCTAAAGGGTTCTAACAAAAACGCGACCATGCCGTTGAAGGTCAGGTCGCGTTTTGTGAGTGATGCTTCGTTAACCGTTAAGGTAAGCGATCAAAGAGTGCCTTTTCGCCAAAGAGGTCACGATACATGGGCCACACCATGGCTTGCGCAATGCTCGTCATAAAGATGACCACAAAGGGTGACAAGTAAGAGAAGGCATTACCTAACCCTAAAGCCAAAAAGAGGCCATTCCCAATAAAAGCAATGACGGCTGTGAGCCCCACCAAAAGGACGCCCGCCAAGAGGCATGGCACAAAGTTACGTGCCGTCCCAAAGAACGAATAGAAGAAGCTTTTACCTGGCGTTTGACCAGCGTCCGCAATGAGTAATGGCGCAAAGAGCGTGGCCATAAAGAGGGGCGTATAAAGTGCCAAGCCCGCACAAACGCCTAACCACGGAAAATTCGCCATGATCGTCGCGGTGTCGATGATGCCTTCGTCGGTCATTTTCCAAGCTTTGATTTTGTCAGCGGATAGCCACTGTGCCACCAAGAAAATGATTTCCATACAGCCCGCACTCACCAACCCCACAGAAATCAAATGAAGTCGCGTGACTTGTTTGCGTGCAGCGGCTAATAAGGGTGCATAGGTGGGCAAACGACGACGAAGCGCGTCGCGTGTTGCAAAGCCTGTGAGAACTGCCCCAAACGGCATCCAAACACCAGCCAAAATCGGACCAATGACAGGGATACCTGAGAGAAGACCACTAATTAAGATGTAAAAGATCACAATTCCGACGAGGCCGAGCGGTTGGTTCTTTAAGGCCTGAAGGGCATCTTTAAACCAACGCCAGCCGTCGGACACTTGAATAGGTTTCGCCATAAAAAAGAATCGTTAGCAAAACTCGCCGAGAAACCCTCGCCTGTGTGAGGCGGGGATGAGAGGCGAGCTTTTTATTTGACACTTTGTTGTTCAACGTATTTTTTAAGAATGTCTATGGTAACGCCACCAGCCGAAGCGGCGAAATAGGATCTTGACCAAAACAATCCAGTTTTTCCTCCGTGAAGTATATTCGGATACTTTGATCGTATTAATCTAGAAGAAACGGTTTTTAAAGCATTCACAACTGATGATACCGAAAGCGTTGGCGGTATACGCAATAAAATATGAATATGATCTGCTTCGCCATTTACTTCAATAGGCTCACATTCAATTTTTCGAGCCGTGGCTATAAGAACATTCTTAATCTCCTCCAGAACGTCTGGTGTCATTACCTTCCTTCTGTATTTCGTTGTAAAAATAAGATGAACACACAGTTTCGTTACGCTGTGGCGACGTCGTTCATAATCATCAAAACACATGAGCGCTAATTTCAATAGTGATATAATTCGACTGTAGCACAATTTTTTGTCTTTGACCATCAAATGCTCTTCGCCGTTAAAGCTCGCCTTTATCCAACATCAGATCAGAAAAAGTATCTCGCTGGTCTTTTTGGTGCTGTGCGTTTTTGCTTTAACAAAGGACTTGCGCTCAAGACGCATTATTACAAGGTTAAAGGGCGCAGTCTTGAACCTGTTCATGATCTTAAAAAGCTCCTTCCGATTGCAAAGAAATCCAAGAAGTACGCTTGGTTGAAAGACTATGATTCCATTGCATTACAGGAATCGTTACGAAACTTACAAAAGGCTTTTCAACGCTTTTTCAATCGACAAGGCGGATTTCCTCACTTTAAATCTCGTCGAGGAGAACAATCAAGTTATCACTGTATGGGGGTCTCTGTTGATCAAAAATCCATCAAAGTTCCAAAGATGGAACCCATAAAGGCAGTGATTCATCGCAAGATTGATGGGAAAGTGAAGAGCATCACCCTCTCGAAGG
>Glacier_p2__coassemble_1516_pt1 | contig 18989 bp, 15 predicted proteins | sample Glacier_p2__metabat2_high_PE_005 | metagenome-assembled genome bin Glacier_p2
TTTATCTCTCCATATGTGTTTATTAACCCTGGAAAGATATTTTGACAAATAGAGTGTTCTGCTTGGGAACAAGCCCAATGGAGGCAGCGAACTGCCCGCTGTTCTTGAAACGTCCGATGTCGCCGCCGATATGGACCAACAATCGGACCGCTGTCTGAGCCCCAACACCGGGGACGCTCATAATGCGCCTGGCATCGTTATCTGTTTTGGCAATCTCCTCCATGCGCTTTTGGGCTTCCTCTTCTTGCTCAAACAAGCTGAGCCACATCTCGCGTCGACGCTGAAATGAGGCCATGACATCTTCAGGAATCAGTTCAGCATTCTTTTCAAGGTGATCCATCAGGCGGGTCTGAATGAAGGTTTTAGACTTCCTTGCAGGACAGCCGAATTCTTCGAGACCGGCGTGGATCTGATTCCCCACCCGGATCCGCAACTCCTGAAGACTCTTGTACTCATTCTGCAGGAATTGCAGCGACTGTTGGCGTTGATTCTTCACGAAGACGTATTTGGTGCCGGGGACGTAGAAGAGCCTGGCAATGAAGTCCGCATCGCGTATGTCGTTCTTCTGGGCGACATTTCGCAATGCCTTGACATCAGCCCCTTTGACGAGACGGGCGTCATGGCCGAGATCGGCAATGTCGCGTGCGTGAACCATGGAACCTTTGCACGCCTCCATCAGGACAACAGCAGGCGGCGTGTTAGCAAGCCATTCCATAAGCTTCGGATAGGTCATGTTGGCTTTGGTGAAGCAGATCTTGTTGTCGGCATTGTATGCAACAACGTCGCAGTGGTCTTTAGCCAGGTCAATGCCGATCGTAACGGCGATCTTGCGTTTCTCAAAAACTTGTGTACTATTCATGTTGAAGCACTCCTCTTATCGTATGAGTTTTAGTGGGCTCATTGGCACTTAGATGCCGCGGTATTCTCGGCCAGAAGCGAGATTTAAGAGAGAGTGCTTCTTTCGTTTCCAGGTTGTCAAGTTCCTCATTGATGGTCTCCGGTGTTCGATGCCCCTTCTGGAGCTGACCATCTAATTAATCTCCGCCGTTCACGACGGAGAGAACGTCAAATAAAGTCACGCTTGTGGCACACAAGGGCTGCTCTTAACGTGGTGTAACTAGTGGCTCAGGATTTTGTCTGTGACGACGTTTTCATAGGCAACAAAAAAAGCCTGTGGCCTTAAGCGCTCCGATGTGGTTTTCGGCGCTTAAAATCACAGGCGTGAGATTCGACGCGATGTTTTTGCGTTAGAAGCCCAATTGGACCTTCCAGGTTTCACCCTTCTTGGCGAGCTTCACACCTTCGATCTTGGACGTGTCGTTACCAAAAGCGGCTTTAACCTGAATACGAAGGACACCCTTCGAGAGTTCAGCTTCGCCAGGTTTGGCGATGGCGGTCACATCCTTGAGACCGCCTTGCTTATCGGCACGTTCTTTAGCATCAGCAGCTGCGGCGGAAATCTTTTCTTCGGCAAGCTTCAAAGCAGGCTCTTCAGCGCCTTCAAGGTCAACATACTTGAGGGCTTCGGCGGCATCACCTTTGTAGAGTGCTTCAACAAAAGCCACAGCAACATCACAAGGGCGCTTTGGTTCGCCACAGCCTGTTAATGTGAACATAGAAAGTGCGGCAACGCTAAGCGTGGCAGATTGAATAAAAGCGCGACGTGTAAGCATAGTTTTCCTTTTGATTGTGGGATTTGATTGTGGATGCAACCGCTGTTACATCGTTTTGGTGCAATAAAGCTTACACTTTTTGGCTCTGCTCGTGTGCTTATGAGCGCTTAGGACTTGGTCGATGGTCTTGAGGATTGCCGAACTATCAAGATAAAAACGGTGAGATTGATAGATGACAAAGTTGACCCATGGCCGATTCGGTTCTTTAATCGCCAAGGTGTTTTGTGAGAGTCTTTGAGAACGATGCAACATTTGCTTTCCTTGCCAACCAACCCTCTGTCGGTGATGGCCTTACGAGAGTCACCGACGGCTTTTGTCGATAAGACGGCGATCGTCTATCAATTGGCTACTGGTCGACAGAAATGCTTTTTATCAAGGCCACCGCGTTTTGGTAAGACATGCTTGGTTTCGATCTTGGAGGCGCTTTTCAAGCACGGATTGCGGGATTTTCAAGGCTTAGCGATCGATAAGTTGTGGAAAGAGAAGACGTACAACACGATACGTTTGGATTTTGCGCGGGTGACCGACTTCGGGACTGTTGATCTTTTTCGGCAGCAGTTTTATACCTTGCTGTCAGGCGCGCTAGCCGAAATGGGTTTTGAGTGGGATGGCCAGGCGCTATCTTTTGTCTATCAATTGGCGAAGTGGTTCAGAATGCAGCCTGATACGTCGCTAGTGATTTTGATCGACAACTATGATGCGCCTTTGATTAAGGCGCAGCCTCATGAGGCTTTACTGATAGGTGTTCAAAAGGTCATTGGCGAATTTTTTAGTCTCCTGAAGTCAGAGGATGCATGTTGTCGGTTTTTGTTCATCACGGGTGCCACGCGATTGAATTTTTCGACGCTCTTTGCTGGCATCAACCAACTGAGCGACATCACCTTTGATCCTACCTATAGCACTTTGCTTGGGTTTACAGAAGACGAACTGATGGCGTACTTTGGCGCATCGCTCAATGCTGCTGCAGCAAGGCTTGGTGTTTCTTTGCAAGCACTGATCGAGCAGATGCGAGTGCATTGTGGTGGTTACACGTTTGATCAAGCGGCGAAAACGCAGGTGTATTGCCCGTGGCTCGTCATCCGATTCCTTGAGTGTCAAACATTCGAGAGGATAGTCGATGAGTACCTGCCAGCGAGCGACAAGGCCGTCATCAAGCGCGCGATGGCTTTGAGTATGTTAGAGAAACTGATGGCTTTTGAAGACACGGTGCCGATGAGTTCGCGAAAGTTGATGGGCGGTGCAATGCCGAAGCCTGACGACATCAAGATTTGGCTTTGGCAAACAGGGTGTCTGACCATTCGGTCCGTCAATTTGGCCGGTAACTTCTTACTAGGTTATCCCAATCGTACTGTTGAAGCGATAGTAGGGCAGCTTTATGCTGGGAACAGTCTGTGGGCCTCGTGTGACGGCTATTTAAGCTAAAACAAAAAAAAATGGGCCGCCGCGAGCGAGAGCGGCGACCCTAAAGCGAGAATAAAAACCATGTTTTCCGGGCGGTGCCTAGAAATCATGACGTGGAAGGACAGGTCTCATCGTTCTTCCTTTTGGTGGTGAGCCTGATCTCGCCACCATGGATTGAGTGCGAGCACTCAACCCGAAAAGAGGCAAACGCGCAGTTAGGCGTATTGCAATAACCAGTGTTTGAGTAAGTCAACCACCGTTGTCGGGTGTTTGGTGCGGGCTTTCTCAAAGCATTGAAAGGCCGATGCCAAATAACCTTGACGAGCAGGTTTACTCGTGAGCGTTGAATGGCGAAGCGACGCGGGCTCGAACTTGGGACGCTCGAGTGTACGCGTAGTAACTACGGCCTTTTGTTGCAGTGTTGGCGCCAGGTTGGTGAGCATCCTAGACTGCTGAGCCCCGATGGACTCATAAGCGTTTTGACTGGCAAGGTCCGTCGCTATCGTTTTTGACTTAGCGAACTGTTGTGTGACGACTTTGACTTCAAGATGAAGGTCACGAAGAATTTTGATCCACGGATAGATCGCTTCTTCGTCACCTTCGATCAAGAAGCTACTCTTTCGAAGTGAACGCCATTCAGTCGTTTTATTGTGGATGGGCGTGAGGGGATGAATGCCCATACCAAAAGCACCGTAAGCGGCACGATTCGGAAAGACGATGTCGACAGAGTAGACCCCACTCGTATGACAAAGCACTTTCCCTTCTAAAGGAAGGTGGGTGAGTGTGTCATAGATGCCATGAATCGCATCATCCGTCACGGTAATAAAGAGAACGTCCGAATGTCGCACGAGGGAAGCGATGTCAGAAAAGACATGCGTGACAGTTAAACCTGCCGCGAAGGCCGCTGACTGCTGCGAACGACTCCAAAAACCAGAGACATCTAAACCGTTTTCAGCGAATGCCATGGCCAAGGTTGTGCCGACCTTGCCGGCACCGATAAAGCCGATTTTCATGATGTTGTCAAAGCAAAAAGGGGTTAAAAGTTCGTTTAGAACTAGATCTATCTAGGTCGATAAGCGCATATTAGCGATGGTTTGCGATTCTGACAAGTCGACCTAGGTAGGTCGAAATGTGACGATGAGGGATATTGATAGGGGCTTTAAGGAGATGTTGTTGTCATCTAAAAGTCGATGAGGCGCTAGATATCGCTAGAAAGATAGGTGGAAAGACGATTTTGTAAAATTACAAAATGTGTTTTTTGATCGCCTGGGCCCAGTGTTTTGGCAAAATAAAGAATTACAAAGAGTTACAAATAACCTGTGTGATCTTGTAATTTTCCAAGATTATTCGACCTAAATGGGTCGCTGTGATTTTAGGTGTTAACGATAGGGTGTATGTTTGATTCTGACAAATTCGACCTAAGTAACCTTACTTAAACGCGTCTAAGAAGGCATCCTTGCGCTTTTGGTCAACGCAATGAGGCGTACTCCCCATCGGGACCTTGCCCGAGCGTGGTGGATACGCCTCATGGTGATTAATGACTTGTCATCCAATTACGGAATGTCTTTGAGGTGTTCCATATTGGCGCGAATGCCTTCGCAGCATTCATGGAAGGTGGCCGTTTCGTCATCCGTCAACGGGATTTCGATGACCTTTTCGACGCCATCCTTACCGATTAAGCATGGGACGCCCGCAAAGAGTCCCGATTCACCAAACTCGCCCGTGAGTTCAACGGTGGCGGGCAAAATAACCTTTTCGTCACGGAAGATGGCATCAATCATGAAGGCAGCGGTATTGGCGATGCCGTATTCCGTACAGAATTTGCCCGAGAAGGTGACCCAGCCACCGCCGATCGCTTCTTTTTGAAGAGCATCACGATCAAAACGGAAGCGCTCATCGGTCTTTGCCCATTCGTCAAGCGGCATACCGTGGAAATTAACAGCTGACCATGGTGCAAATTGCTTGGCACCGTGCTCACCCATCATGTAGCACGTGATGGACTTATGGTCGATCCCAGTTTGACGCGCTAACGCTGATACCAGGCGCGCAGTGTCTAAGCCAGTGCCTGTACCAAAAACACGGCCTTTGGGGAGTCCCAAAAGTTTGGCTGCTTCATGAGCCACGATGTCGCACGGATTCGTGATATTTAAAAAGACGCCCTTAAAGCCAGCAGCCTTGAGTTTAGGACAGAAGTCTCGCACCTGCGGGATCGTAAAGTCCATTTCAGTCACGCGAGAGAGCGACTCACGAAGGAGGTCGATCTTACCGGCGGCATTCACGATGATGTCGCAATCAGCCAGATCTTCATAGGTGCCTGAGGTAATCGTGACGCGATGCGGATGATAGGCTACGGCATCACGCAGGTCTTGGCATTCGCTCGCGAGCTTTTTGTCGTTGATGTCAACAAGTACGAGTTCGTCAGCAATCGCACGCACGCAGAGCGTGTACGCGACATGAGCACCGACGTGACCTAAACCGATGATGCCAACTTTGCGTTGTTTATTCATAATAATCCTGTGAGTCTTTAATTAAACAAAGAACGCGAAAACAGCCCTGTGCAAAGTGCAGCAAGGCGATCCTGGTTTGATCTAACTTCACACCTATGTTTGATTGGCTAGATGGGCTGTTTTTCGCAATCGTGATGTATCTATGACTCAGGTTACGCTTGAGGCTAAGGTCTGTCTACAGGGTCAATGGCTTAGGCTAAACAGCCTATAAACACTAGTAAAATGGTTGGTTTCAGTGTTTTGTGTGCTTTCTAGTGGCCGACTGCACGTTCTTGATTGACATACGGATATCTTCAAATAGCCGACGAATCCTCAAACCATGACATCAAACGAGACCTGTGTGCATCGTGCACGACCGCGATTGATGCGGTATTCGACAGGCTGCTTCGTGATGTCGAACGAAATGCGATCCGTACGCAAGACTTCGAGATGCTCAGGCATCTTGAGGCGCTTCGCGGTTTCAGGACGCACACGCTCAAACCAGACTTTGCACTTTTGACGAATGATGACGACACCAAATTCACGGTCATAGAACTTATAGAGTGAGTCGTCGTGACGAAAGTGTTTATTAAAATGCTCGGCAGTAAGACTGGCAAAGCGTTCTGGCAATAGGTAGCTCTCGTCGACTGTGATCAATTCTTCTTCGTCTCCGACTTCGCCAAAGAGTTTTCGCACCATTAAAAGGAGCGGCGTTTTGTGTGGTAGTCCTAAAGCATCCGCCACAAAGTTTGGCGCAGGCACGGTTGAGAGCGCAATGAGTTCTTTGCGAGAGCCTCGTGGTTTGCCGTCAATGTCAGAAAAGATCTGGAATTGGTTGGCGCTTCCCGTATTTTTGTAGGTACGAACAAAGGTACCAGCCCCTTCACGACGATTGATGATGCCTTCGTCTTCTAAGCCGCCTAGCGCACGACGCACGGTGCCTACCGAAATACCAAATCGTTCCGCGAGTGTCGCTTCTGTGGGTAATTGCTCGCCAGCCTTCCAAACACCTTGGCGAATTTCGTCGAGCAAAATTTGTTTGATCTGTTGGTAAAGCGGATTACGGCAAACGATAGGATTAGGCATCCATGACTCCAAAGAAATGAAAATTCATGTACATGATAAATGTTGTAGCGATTGCGTGGTTATGGCGACTTTTTATCTAGATGATTATGGAGTGCTTTTAGCGTGGACCATAGATGGATTGCATGTTGATCGATCTAATGCTAGTGGTGCACTGCACTTTCTTTTGGTGGTGCTGTAGGTTCTGACTGTAGCATGTGCCATTTTAGTGTGCCTTAAAGCTGACGATCAATGATACGTGTTAGTTTGATTAGTTCTTTGGCACTCATTAAAGAAAGTCCTTTCCTTGGTGAAGTGACCTCAACAAAGCGCTTCATTCTGACCAACCAACATAACTATTAAGAGGCTCTATGCTGTCCTTAGTCTTGGCCGCTGCCGGTGTAGTCATCGCGGCATTCCTCATTCTCAAAAAATATTACGCACCGTGGGCCTTGCTCATGGTTGGCCTTGCTTTGCTCGTGATTTCTGGTTTGATGACGGGTGATCCGTTAGTGACCGGCAAGAAAGCAACGAATACGTTCTTCTTTGACCTTATCCAGGTTTTAACGAATATTCTTCAGAGTCGCGCAGCGGGTCTCGGCATGAATATTATGGTCGTTGGCGGTTTTGCTGCTTATATGGATAAGATCGGTGCGACCAAAGCGTTGGTGCAAGTTTGCACGAAGCCATTGTCTCGCATTCATGCGCCGTATGTCTTGCTCGCCATTGGCTATTTCTTAGGGCAGATGCTCAATGTCTTTATTCCGTCAGCGACGGGCTTAGGCATGCTCTTGATGGTGACGCTCTATCCGTTGCTCGTTTCAGTTGGTGTCTCTCGCTTGTCTGCGGCCGCTGTGATCGTGACGGCTTCGTGTTTGGACTTGGGACCGGCTTCAGGCAACACGTTGCTTGCCGCTGAACTCTCCAAGATGGACGTGATCGAATTCTTTATTAAGAATCAGTTGCCCGTGGGTCTTTGTACGGCTGTGGTGATTGCGGCAGGCCATTGGGCTATTCAGCAGTGGTTCGATAAGCGTGACCTTGCTTCGGGTCGTTTGACGCAAGCTGACTTTGGTCTGGTCGGTACGGTCGAAACGAAGGGTGCGGCGAATCAGGTGGATGCCCCTGTGTGGTTCGCTATTTTGCCGATTCTTCCGGTTTTCTTCCTCTTTACTTTCTCGAAGCTCGTTTATCAGGGCGTTCGCCTTGAACTCGTGACGGCTCTCTTGACCTGCACGATGATTGCGTTCGTCTTTGACTTGATCGCTCGTCGTGACAGTAAGCAGGCGGTTGAAAATACGCGTTCAATGTTTACGGGTATGGGTAAGGTCTTTGGTTCAACGGTCATTCTGATTGTCTGTGCTGAAGTCTTTGCCGCTGGCTTAAAGGCCACGGGTGGCATCACGATGTTGATTGAAAATGCAGCTTCGCTCGAAGGCGTGGGCGGCGTTGCGATGTTGTTAACGATGTTCCTCATCATGGCTTTGGCTGCCTTTGTGACGGGCTCGGGGAACGCTGCTTTCTTTGCCTTTGCACCGCTTTTGCCTCAGGCTGCAGGTTCTGTGATGTGGCAGACCGCTGTGATGGCTGTGCCTGTGCAGTTGGCTTCAGGGATTGCGCGTTCGATGTCTCCGATTTCGGGTGTCACGATGGCGGTGGCTGGGCTATCTGACCTGTCGCCCTTTGAAGTCGTTCGTCGTACCGTGCCCGTGATGATCTTAGGGCTCGTGACGGCCTTTGGTACCTCTTTGATTCTTCTATAAGTTACACGGGGATGAGTCATGACAACCATTCCAGAATTAAAGGCTGACGTCTTAGCTGCGATCGATGCGATCAAAGCATTGCCTGAAGTCCAACAGGGCTTGCAACTTTGCCTTGACGAAGAACCTTTTGCGATGCAAGAGCAGTGCACGATCTGCGAAATTCCAGCGCCTACTTTTAAAGAAGAAGTGCGTGGAAAGTATCTCGCGGGTTTGATGGAGTCCTATGGTCTTGAAGACGTGCATCTTGACGAAATCGGTAACTGCGTAGGTCTTTTGCGTGGTACGGACAATGGTCCGGTGATTGCCGTCGGTGCACATATGGATACGGTTTTTCCTGAAGGGACGCCGATTAAGGTCGTCCAGGAAGGCAACATCTATCGCGCGCCTGGTATTGGTGACAACTGCTCTGGTGTGCGTGCGCTTTTACAGACTATTCGTTGCTTTACGAAGACGGGGGTGCGTCCGAAGGGCGATATCTACTTTGTCGCAACCGTAGGCGAAGAAGGTAACGGCGACATCCGTGGCTCGAAGTGGTTCAATTCGCACAATCATGTTGATGGCTTCATTGCGTGCGACAACACGGACGTCGGTCGTATTTTGTGGGCAGCCATTGGTTCGCACCGTTGGCGTTTGTCGATTGATGGTAAGGGCGGTCACTCCTATGCGGCTTTTGGCCAGACGCCAAGCGCCATTCATGCAATGTGCCGCGCGGGTGCCCGTATCGCCAACATTCGCCCAGTCGACAATCCCAAGACCACTTATACGATCGGTACGATCAAGGGTGGTACGTCGGTCAATACGATTGCACCTCATTGTGAGGTCGACGTTGACATCCGTAGTCTCGATAACGACGAACTCTTGAAGCTCGAAGCGAAAATCCTTGGCATTTTTGAAGAAGCTGTCGCTGAAGAAAACGCCATGTGGCCAGTGGACGACGATAAGAAATTCTTGACGCTCACGAAGACCCAGATTGGTGACCGTCCTGCGGGTCAGCGTCCGCATGATTGCCCAGTGTTGCAAGCTTCGCGTGCAGCTCAAAAAGTGCTCGGAATTGAACTCACGAACTATGGTGCCTCGTCGACCGATGCTAACTATCCCGTGAGCTTAGGGATTCCGGCCACATGTTTGTCGGCAGGCGGCGTTCAGAAGAGTTGCCATACGACCGATGAATACTTTATTCGCCAAGACATTCATTTGGGTCCACAGATGATTTTCTTGACGCTTTTAGGGTTGTCGGGCTACAAGTCGGTGGAACCGATTTTGCCTAAACGTGCGTCATAGAGCACTTAAAAGTTAAAAGTAGAGAAGGGCGTTGAGTACGCACTATGCGCGAATGATAATGCCCTTCAAACCCAATACCTCCTAGTGCCGTGATGGATGAGACATCACGGCTTTGCACCTCAGCACTTCTGTAGCGCTGAGGTGTTTTTCTTTTTTTGGGACGGGGGTTGTCTTATTTGATTTCGTCCATAAATTTCACATAAGACTCACGATTGAGTTGTGGCTTAAAGGCCTTGCAAATGGTATCAGCCTTAGCGGCACCATCAACCAACAAATCAACGATCGTCATTGCAAGGACTTGTGGCGTCTTGATGTAAGCCACCTCACGATCGCGTAGCTGGTAGTCTGCGCCATGAAGCACACCGTCCACACAACCCACCCAAGGATGCACCACCGGCATTAAGTGCGACACGTCACCCATGTCGGTTGACCCGGCACTATGTTCGCCTAAGGTCACATTGTTTACGCCAAAAAGGGTGACGGCATTTTCACGCAATACCTGTCGGAAGGTTTCGTCTGGACGAAGTGGCAAATAGCCTGGTAAGTTTTCAATCGTGCACGTTGCGCCGATCGCATCACCGCCCGCTTTGAGCGCACGATCGACTGCCTTGTTGTAGCGCGCCATCGCGTCAATATTAGATGCACGCACATAGCTTTCCATCTTGACGTAGTCTGGAATCACGTTAACGAGGTCACCGCCTGCATTAATGATCGGGTGAAAGCGCACATGGTCTTGGTCTCTAAAGGTTTCACGAATGGCATTCACGCCCATGACACCCATCATGGCGGCGTTAAGCGCATTAATGCCTTCTTCTGGGGCAAATGCAGCGTGCGCGGGACGACCATGGTATTCAATCAGTTTGCCGATAAAACCGTTGCTCGATGCACCAAGATTAAAATCCGTGCCCGTGGCAACGTGCATTTGCATGGCCATATCGATATCGTCAAAAGCGCCCTCAGCGATGAGTTGCTGTTTGCCACCCAAGTACTTAAGGCGTTTGGCTTGACGTTGGGCACCACGCCAATCAATTTCGACATATTCTTCGGCTGGTACCGAAAAAAGCACTACGTCACCGTCGAGTTCTTGCATGACGTCTCGTAACCCACAAGCGACTGCAATCATGTTGGCAATCTGAATATTGTGACCACAGCAGTGGGCGGCGCCCGTCACAGGATCGGCATTTTTGTGGTTACGGCAAACGATTGCGTCGAGTTCTGCAAGCATCGCGATCGTGCGTTTCGACGTACGTCCTTTTAAGCGCGCCTTGACACCGGTGAGGCCGTGATCCGTCGTAAATTCAATGCCGAGTTTGGCAAGGGCAGTTTGGACTTTTTGGGAGGTTTTGACTTCTTTAAAGCCGAGTTCAGGTTCAGCGAGAATAGCCTCGGCAATGGCTTCAATCTCAGCACGATGTGCCACGATGGCGTCGCAAACTTTTTGCTTGATGGTTGCTTGATTCATGGATGTCTGTTGGGTCGCTATAGTCGCAGGTTTGACGATCTGCTGAAGCGATCCGCTCCTCTGTTAATACTGTTGTCGTAGTGTACGCCTCACGGTGTGTCGTGAGGCGCATGATGTTGGTTGTGCGCTTTAGAAAATGCCTTCCAAGTGAAGCATCAATTCGGCGAGTGCTGTGGCGCAAAGGAAGCTCCCCGAAGCAACGGCCATGGCGACCGGGACAATACGCCAAGAGAGGCGCTTGAAGGCTTCAATGTCCTTACCTAAGCAAAGCCCGGCATAGGCCAAAATGGGCGTGGTGGTTGCGAGGAAGTTGATGTGTTGCGTCTGTTCAACAATCCAGATGCCACCCGGGAAACTCGGAATCGAGACGATCACGGCCGTGATCGAAACCCAAAAAACCACGGGAAGCTTATTGAAGCCAGGCAACATCTGAATGACGACACCAAAAAACGCGATCGCGACAATGATGAGAATGCCAACAGCACCCTGTGCGATATCACCGTTATAACCAAAGGTATTGGCGACTAAGGTGTAGAGTCCCGTGACAAGAAGAATGAAGATATAGTCCTTGAGTTTTTCAAGCTGGCTGAAGATGGCGGTCATGATGGATATCCTTCAATGTAGTGTCTGTGTTTACTATGTTTATTGGCGTTTGCTTTAGGCCGTACGCTTATCGCCCGTCACGAGTTCGTAGATCTTGACCGTGACTGGCAGCGAAATAAAGAGCGCAAAGTAAATACCAAGCACCGAGGTCATCAAGTTGGCTGCAGCCGCATAGGCACCCACCGTTTCAGCCGCTTCAGGATAAGCCGCAATGATCGAACCGGTACCGGCTGCCATCATCGAAGCAGAGCCAATGCCAGCGCCCATCGCTAACGAATGCGGATGGAAGATATCAAGCCCCGCAACGATACCCGCAAGAATCGAGATCCAAAGGGCGCCAAAAACCGTGCCGCAAATGTACATGCCCATGACACCACGACCTTCTGGGCTATCTAAACCGTACTTTTCACCGATGATGGCGACATTCGGTTCACGGTCGATCGAGTAGCAGGCACCAATGGCTTCACGTTTCATGCCAAGCAACAAGGCAACTGGCAAACCAAAAATCAACGTGCCAAAGAAGTGCCCAAATTCTTGCATGATGAGTGCCCAGCCCGAATTGAGTAGCATCTCAAGATTGGGACCGATCCCTAAACCAATTTTGGCGAGCAAGACCAACATGGCAATTGGCATAAATTTGGCCGCACGATCCATTTCAGGCATCTTGAGGATCTTGAATTTCGGATAAGAAATCAGGCCGCCTAAGACCAAGGCATAAAGCAAAGGCAAAAGAACAACGAGTCCAAAGCGAAGCATGCCGATCGACTCGGCAATGATCACGATCACGAGCGCTAGAAGATGCAACTTCCAGTTTTTGATGAGGTCCATGTTGGTGTCTCCACGAGGGTTCGTGTGGTTGAAGGCGAGTTTGGTCGTCTTAAGACGCACGTCTAGCGTGATTTGGCGTTTTTTCGACGGATTTTGAGTGCAATGAGGGCGTAATTCAGCCAACCAATGCGCCTTAAAACGCGATATCAACCGACAAAAATGTCAAAAAAGAAAAGGAAAGTTTGAGTTGGCAAGCGCTAATGAACCGGGGTGGTCTAGCGATGCCGAGAATCGCACACGTTAGAGTGAACGTGTGGATGTTGATGAGGATGTTGTTGAGGAGGAAGAAGAAGTGGACGCAATACGGGCATTTATGTTCATCAGGGCTTGCCTTGCGAGGTCGTGTACCTCGATTTTGCGTTTTAACATCATCGAACTCCAATACTTAAAATGTGCAGCACCAAAGGCGCTCACAAAAAATGATATGAAATACCTTAGCAGAAGCTTAAAAATTCTTCATAACGTCGAAACAATGCTTTGATTTACGCTAACACGAATAGGGCGAAGTGCTTAGATTTGTGAAGGATGAACGAAAGAGGTGTGTTTGGTTGGTCTTTATGTTCAACGTACGGCTTATGTTAGTTGCATGAAAAAATTTACATATAGCATGAATTTACATAAGGGAACATAAGCGAACATGAGATTTGCATGAGCGAACAGCATCGAACGTCATGGCATCTTTTTTTGATGTGAGCGCTGTCGACCTGGTAGGGTTTGATTGCGACAGCGCTCTCTGATGGCGAATATTACTCGGGATCGATGACTTGCCAAAGGCCAGTTTGTCTTTGGCCTATGCGTACGAGCTTGCCTTCTCGTTTGAGTTTTGTCATCACGCCGCGGATGGTACCCGTTGAGGTATGCAAGGTGTCTGCAAGCGCGTTGATGGATAGCGTAGGATCTTCACGCAGGTGTTGTAAGACCAAAGCGTCCAAGGATTGCGTTCTCATTGGTCGTAGCGGAGCTTGCGGTAACGCTTCTGTGCCGTGACGTTGGAAGTCGAGGATGGCTTTTTGTGTGACAGGATTAGGCCACGCGTCGTCAGGTCGACGAAGTCGAATGACAATTGCCGCACCGAGATCTTCCGCTTCTGGATCAGGAAGTCCCCAAATGGCCATCAAGCGTCTGGCACGCGGAAGGCCTGACCCCCATTGCTCAATAAGTCCGACGTACTTAAAGGCTGCTGCGATGGCAGGATTTCGAAAGAAGGTATAACCTAACATCAATTTGTTTAGGCTTATACTCGTTGGCAGTGGGCCTGGTGACGAAAATTCCAGTCGATCTGGAAAAACAGAGACCTTAATGGATGCGCCATCGTACAGATAACTGCGGTGGCAGAGGGCATTGGTAAGAACCTCTCGAATGGCTTCAAGCGGCAATTCAAAAAAGTCTGTTCGACTTTTGCCAATGATGGCTGAGCGCATTTGCAAGATGCCTTGTATCCAATCAAAAGCGTGATGGAATTGTTCAAAAAGTGATCCGTTAAACGCTTTGCGGTCAAGAAAAGTTGAACGATCGTTGCTTGGAAAACGAGCGCACAGGATCGAAGCTGTTTTGAATATTGGGTGGTCGCCTCGCAACAAATAGAAAGCATGTGTCGGGAAAATCTTGTCTCCGTTTTGACTCACGACACCCCAACTGATGAGTGTTTGGAGCTTGATCGGTCGAATGTCTTGGCCTTCGGCATTCTTGAGTGCTTCCTGATGAAGCATGTCGCAGAATGCTTCAATCTCGGTGGCAGAGAGATAACTTGTGCCTCGTACCAATTGTTGGTCGAAAGAGCGACGAACACCTACAAATTGAAGCTCTTTCACCCAATACTCGTCCGCTTGTCTTGTGGTGCTGTTGACGCGAACAAAAGTGCCGGTTTCAGGGGTTTTTGATTTTAAGTAATAGGGCGTGTCATTCCCAGGATAGATGTCAAGCTCAACAATCGTTTTGTCACCGATTGGAACTAAATTTATGCTGTGGGCGATGTGTGGCGTGCAACCGTCACTGATGGCATTGCTAATATCATCAACAATATGTGGAAGTCGTTCAGCAGATATGCCTACGATGTTGAGTGTTTGATCCTCAACGCCGATCAAGATTTTTCCACCTGCTGTATTGGCGAACGCAATAGCCGTCTTTAGAATTTTTTCACGGACTGATTTGGAGTCAAAATCTTGTTTGAACTCTCTATTTTGTGATTCACCTGAAGCGATTAAGTCAATCAGGTCCTTATGTTCGCTCATGTAAAAAAACCTCTTATGTAAATTCTATGTTTAATCTAACATAAAACATAAGATAACATAAGCGAACATAAGATTGCATGAACGAACATGAGATTTGCATAAATCAAACATCAGACAGAAGCACGTGGATATTTACTGTTTGCGATAATGAATTCTGTCAGGTTAAAATGACTTTTATATCAGTATACGCAAACATCAAGGTTCACCATCATGCGCTTTCTTCATATTGACGGCAATACGTTTTATGCGTCGGTTCATCGTGTCTTTGAACCGATGCTTCGAGGTAAGCCCGTGATTGTGCTTTCGAATAATGATGGCTGTGTGGTGACGCGCACCGCTGAAGCGAAGGCTTTAGGCATTAAGCGCGGTGTGCCTCTATTTCAGATTAAAGACTTGGTTGAAAAGCATCATATTGTGGTGCGCTCGAGTAATTATGAACTCTATCAATCCATGTCTAACCGGATGATGACCACCATTCGTACCCTCGTGCCACGTCAAGAGATCTATTCGATTGATGAGCAGTTTGCGGATGTTACCGGGATGCCGATTGACCTTACCACCTTAGGGTTTCAAGTCCATGACCGTGTTTTAAAGTGGACAGGGATTCCGACGTGTGTGGGCATTGCACCCACCAAAACCCTGGCTAAGCTTTGTGACCACTACGCAAAGATTTATCCTGCCTTTCGGTCTGTACTTAATTGGGGCGATTTAACGCCAGCTAGACAAACCAAAGCCTGGTCCATGACACCCATCGATGAGGTGTGGGGGATTGGTGGCGCACTAACCCTTAAACTCCAAGCTTTAGGCGTCAAGCATGTCTTAGATTTTGTGAGACTTCCTCGAACCACCGTGCGTAAGTTAGGTGGGGTAGTGTTAGAGCGCACTTGGCTAGAACTGCAAGGTGAAGTCTGTTTTCCGCTCGTAGAAACGCCACCTAAACGGCAGCAGATCGTGCGCTCGCGTAGTTTCGGTGAGTTGATTACCGACAAAAATAGTGTGCTTGCTGCGGTTTCGGTACATATGGCTTCAGCAGCACGCATCTTGAGAGCGGAAGGCACGGAAGCGACGCGTCTCACGGTGCAATTTCAGTCTGATCCCTTTAGAACGGACGATCCACAATACTTTGCGTCGCCTACGATCGAGTTTGATCGACCTACGTCCGACACGTTACATCTCACACATGCTGCTTGTACGTTGGTAGAAGAGGCGTGGCGTCCTGGGATCAAGTATCGTCGTGCGGGTGTGATTCTCTCTCAATTAGTGGACGAAGGCGTGCCGACCTTATCGCAGTCTTTGTTTGATGACCCAGCGGTAGACATTCAACGCGCTAAGCGTCGAGAACTCATGAGTGTGATGGATACCTTGACCGACTCATATGGCAAAGGGATTATTAAAACCGCGAGTTCGGCACTTTCTACCAAATGGGAGATGAAGCGAGACTTCTTGACACCATGCTATACGACCAATTGGGATGACGTTTTGGTTGTGCATTGACAACCAATTGACAGAATAAAAAAGAGGCCACTACACTCAGAAGAGGGTAGTGGCCTTTAAGCTATTTTAAATCAACAAGTGAATTTAAAATGCTTGATTAGAAGGCGTAGCGAACGCCAGCATTCCAACGGTACGGGGTCTTAATTTCGCCGCCAGTCACGTATTCAAAGTCGGCGTAGCCGTACAGATTCTTCGTGAAGTTGACGTTCATGCCGAGGCCCAATTCGTACCAGCCGCCACCGAAGTCCTGATCGAAGCGGTTACCGTCCTTAGCGTTGGCCTTACGAGCAACCGTAGACGTTTCGCCGTCGAAGTCATAGAGGTAAGACGCACGAACGAAAACGCTACCCATGTTGTCAGGGCAGTTCAAGCCAGCCTGAACACCCACACGAGCGACGTAGGAGTTGATCGAATCCTGTTCGATCGTCACGCCGTTCGTGGCACCGTAGTCTTCACCGAAGATATGAGAAGCCGTGAAGGCCACCTGCGGTTCAACATAGGTGAGGTTGGTGACGGGGAAGCGATGACCAGATTCAACCGTCAAAGCGACTGCCTGGGTGCTGTACTTGCCAGCGAGCTTCTTGCCTTCAACAGCGAGGTCGAATTCGTTGTTGAGCTTGCCCACCTTGGCAGCGACGTCAACATAAGAACCGTTGTCGAAGAGCCAGGTGCTGTAGCCCGTGAACGTGCCCATGTAGTTGTCACCCGTGCCGTTAGCGAAGGTGGCATCACCGGTCGTGTAGGACACAGCACCACCAACGAACTGCTTCGGACCGGTCGTAGCAACCTGGGTGTCGACACCAGCCTGAACGCCGTAGTACTTGTTGTCAACGTGGCCAGCTTCGGCCTTACCACCGAACGTACGAGCCCAAACGCCGACAGAACCATTGTTGTTGCGAAGGTCGCCCATACGCTGGTACATGTCGTCAGCGTCAGCGCGCCACTGCATCATCGTGATGGCGGTGCTTTCGCCGATAGACACCAACTGAGCATTCTTCTGAACGTTCTGAACAACGAAGTTACCCTGGGCATCGTTCTTACCCGTAACGGTGTCATTGATCAAACCGCCAGAGAAGGTGACCGTACCCTTACCCGTGTAGTTGTTGTTCTGGTTGTATTCGGCGATGACGGCATCCATGCCCTTTTCGTCAACCAAGGCACCGGCAACGAGGACGTTGGCGTCGACCTTGTCGCCCGTCGTGAGCTGAGAACCATCAAGCGTCGTGAAGGTGGCGTTGACCTTGTCAGAAGCGGCGTTAACAGTGACCTTACCGTCCTTGTTGAGGACGATGTCGCCCTTGCCAGCGAAGTTAGCGATGGTAACGGCGGCATTCGTAGCGGTCATGCGACCACCTTCGGCGAGGCGGAGCTGATTCACCGTGGCGTCCTTGTTGGCGATCCAGGCAGAGGTGCCATCGACAGCGACGTCGGTTTTGGAGTTTTGGCCAACGGCAATACCGCCCGTCCAGGTGGAGTTATCTGTCAAAACAACTGAATAGTTGCCCTTAACGTCGTTTTGGCTGACAGGATTTCCCATGGCGGTACTTAGGCTATAGGTCTCCTTGAGATCACCAATCCATTGGGAGCCTTCAGACAAATGGATGTCCGTAGCTTGTGTAAAGGCGATCGCGTAGTAGTCGGTGTTCCACTGCTCATTCATGGTGAGGTAGTGGTTAACAATGTCACCCTTGAGCGTGGAACCGTTTTTAAGGAAGACGTCATTTTTGGTGGTCAAGTTAGGTACGACAGGGGTACTGCCTACGTTGTCTTTCTTGACGACTTTAATTGCGTTATGAAGATAAAGGCCTGGCAGTTTTTCCTTGGGTACGGGAGCGAGGCCTTCTCCCGTGACGTCAAGACTGGTGCCGTCCAGTGTGAGCTTATTAGTACGATTTGGAGTGTCGACCGCCCAACTTTCGGCAAATGTGACGCTTTTAAGTCTATAACCTTCTTTGCTCTTCAAAGTCACTTCCATCAGACCTGCATCATTTGTAGAACCCGATTCCTTTTTGAGGTGAAGAAAGACGGTATCTCTTCTCTTGGGGTCTTTCGCAATATTGTTGGCAGCTTCTTTGAACTCAATATCAGTAACAGACATAGAACCCGCGGCTGAGATCTCGTTTACCCAAACTTTGCCAGGGGTGGCAGCCATCACCGGCGTCACAAACAAACCAGCCACAACAATGGCCGTCAACTTCTTCTTGCTAATCATGATTCTTCTCTTAGGTCTTTAAAGAAATTAATCTCAAGAAGAACCGCTAGCAACAACAGCTCTTCCGCTTCTTCGATTCTCAAAAGGTATTGCGTCTTTCTACTAAAGTAGAAAGTATGACGAATCGACAAATTCGCATATTACAGGCGGAAACAATTGTGCCGCAATGGATATACAAAATATTACATTGTTTGTCTTAGTTACAAATTCTCTAAGTAAAAGAAGGGATGATTGGAGTCTATAGATGACGAGAAACGACTGTCCTAATGCGTTTCTTCCGTGACGCGTCGCATAAAACAAGGAAAAAAACAGGGTGGCACTAGCTGAAATCAAATATGAATCATATGGTTATCATCTAGTGTGAAAATCTAGACTTTAAATATCACGCTGAAATAATCACTTTTGCGTTCAGTTAGAAGTGAGATGGTGATGTACCAGTTAGGGCGATCTCATGAAACTCACTAAACACTTCTCCATGCCCTTCATAAAGGGC
>Glacier_p2__coassemble_1529_pt1 | contig 18685 bp, 20 predicted proteins | sample Glacier_p2__metabat2_high_PE_005 | metagenome-assembled genome bin Glacier_p2
CAGAGACTTGTAGGGGCTCTTATTCGCTCGGCCCCCATCCTCTTTCATGGAAAAAAGGCGCAAAGCCGAAGCTCTACGCCTTCTGTGTGGATGCGTGCCATTCACGCGTGGTGAATGACCGATCAGAACGAATTAGTTTTCGTTGTCGCTCGGGGTGAGGGCATGACGAGCAGCCCACGTCCACGGGTTGGCCAACCAGTCGTTCAAGACGTCGCGATCAGCTTCGGAGAGCTTTTCGAGTTCGACGGCCTTATCGATCACCTTCGTGAAGTCGATCATTTCGTGGCAACGAACGCCCTGCTTTTCAAAGAGCTTGCCCGTTTCGTCGATGCCGAAGGACGTGATGGCGAGGCAGTCCGTCACCGTGGCGCCTTCAGCCTTCAAGCCTTCAACAGCGGAGAGAAGGGAGAGACCCGTCGAGATGTGGTCTTCGATGAGAAGCACACGCTTACCTTCGACGTTGCAACCTTCAACGCGGCTCTTGTTGCCGTAGGTCTTGGCAGACTGGCGAACGAAGATGCTCGGCTTATTGAGACGATAGGCGAGCGCAGCGGCGTGAGACACACCAGCACCTTCAACACCAGCCACCACATCGAATTCGAGACCGTGTTCAACGACCTTCGTGGCCATCGTTTCGAGGATGTCGCGCCAAGCTTCCGGGCAAGCCGTCAAGCTACGGTTGTCGACATAGATCGGCGTAATAAGGCCGGACTTCAAACGCATCGGGCGGTCGGTAAGGAAGGACACGGCACCGTTGTTAATGAGGTGTTCGGCGAGGATGTTTTCAGCAATCTTGGACTTATACATTTTCTCTAACTCTTCCTGAAAATTAATCGATGCCGATCGCCTTGCGGCCGTTGACCGTGGCAATCTTCACAAGTTCGTCAAAGTAGTCGAAGCGGCAACCCGTGGCGAGGGTCGTCATTTCGTGCCACATGTCGCCAGCATTCCAAGGCACCATGGCGTCGCAGACGTTGTCGGTACCGAGTGCCACCGTGATGCCAGCAGGGACGAGTTCGTCCACCGGGGTCATGGAGTTATGCATCGGGCCAATCTGTTCAGAACGCGGCGTGTCGATCCAGGCGGTCGGGCAAGCGATCATCATGACGTCGGCTTCGCGCATCAATGTGTAGAGGCGCTGACGATAGGCGCGGGAGTGGGCAGCAATCGAAATACCGTGAATGGCCACGACCTTACCCTGCATGCCATGCTGGATGGTCTTTTCGCAGAGCTGTTCGGTTTCGTATTCCAAGCTTTCGTTAAACTGGTCAACGTGAACGTGCACCATCTTGCCACGGGACTTCGCCGTTTCCATGATGATGTCAAAGGCTTCATCGCCACGGCCGTAGTCGCGTTCGTCACGCTTAGGCAAGGCACCGATGATGTCGACAACTTCAGCACCGATGTCGAACCACTTACGGGCTTCGGGGTGAATCACGCCCTTCAAGGTCTGGTTGGCGAACTTGACCGTCAACTGATCTTGATAGTGTTCACGAGCACGCAAGCCTGCCTTAATCGCGCGGTCTTCGGACTGGGGGTCGATGTCAACGAAGGTAGCGAGTGCGGTGACACCCTGAGCGATCTGATTTTCGAAGAACATGGAGAAGCGACGATAGAAGTCTTCTTCCGTGGAGTTGCGCTTCAAAGCGTCGAGGCGGTCCCACTTCTGCTGCAGCGTGCAGGTGCGGCGCATTTCGAGCACGTCGGCACTCAAAGTGTAGGCACGGTCGGCGTGAGCGTGGGTGTTGACCCAGCCACCGGCAGCCATAATGGCCGGTTCGATCATGTCGCGAATCGTCAGGGGTTCGTTTGGCGTAGACATTAAGAACATCTCCTTCGCAGGTTGCGAAAACAAAAATTTTTAATTTGCCGTCAGTACTCAGGAAAAAGCCGCGGGCACGGCCCGAAAAAGTGGGTGACGTTCACGCGGCTAAATTGACTGCATTTTAAAGATGCAAAAGCACTAATGCTAATCTAGTCACAAATTGTTACAACCTGTCTATTGTACAACATTTGGCTCGAATTGTAAGAAAATCACGTGGCTGTAGGCGTTTAGAGGCGGTGATGTAGTCAATTCGTTGTCGTTTTGAGTTGTTTAGGTCACGAGGTGGCGTTTTGACGCATGGGTTTAGGCCTTTGGTCGACAAAACGCAACTTATGCTTGCGTCCAATGACATTTAGTGCTTGAGTTGAGAGGAGGATCGCATGAGGTTTGTGTTCGCCAACGGAATCGCTATCATAGAGTGCCTTATTTACGTTTTATTCGCGCGCCATGACGACTGACGAACCGATACAGATTCCTGATACGCTCGATGTGCTCGAGCGCCTTGCACCACCTGTTGAGGCCACGGTTTTGCCGACGTTGCCTATTCTTTATAAAGACGATGCCATGGTTGTCGTGGCAAAGCCTGAAAAGATGTTGGTGCATCGTACCGAAATTGCTAATGGCGATACGGTCTTTGCGATGACTTGCGTACGTGAGCAGATCGGTCAGTATGTTTGGCCTGTGCATCGGCTCGATCGTGGGACGTCGGGAGTCTTGGTGTTTGCCTTAAGTGCAGAGATGGCTTCTAAGCTTGGTCGCATCATGATGGCAGGTGACGTTCAAAAGCGTTATGTCGCGATGACGCGTGGTTGGTTATCGGCACCGGTGGATGTGCTGCACGCGTTGTCGGTGCCAGAGGACCCTTATCTCAAAAAGCGTCGCAATGACGCGCCTCAAAGTGCCCGCACACTCTTTTGGCCACGCGCGAGTGCAGAAATTCCAGTAGCTTCTGGTGCGTTTGCGACCACGAGATTGGGCTTAGTTGAAGCGCAACTTTTGACGGGGCGGCGCCACCAAATCAGGCGACACTTGAAGTGGCTCGCACATCCTATCATTGGCGACGCGACGTACGGTAAGGGGCCTTTGAATCGTGCGGTAGCAGCGTATTTAGGCGTGGATCGTTTGATGCTTCATTGTGCGCGTATGGCTTTGCCTCATCCTGTGACGGGTGAATGGATTGATTGTCAGGCGCCCCTTATGGGTGATATGGCGAGCGCTTTTGATAAGCTCGGTTGGGCTTCGACCTTTGAGGCGATCCAAGCAGCGCCTTGGCTAGAGATTTTTGAAGATCCTGAAAGACAGTGCCTTGCTTGAGCCTAGGCTCAAAAAACAAAAAAGCCAAATCAGACCGCATTCGAGCAGGGTGATTTGGCTTTTTTATTTGTGTGTTAAGGGCCGCTTAACCATTACGACGCTTATCAAGCCCTAAGTCCGCCATGATCGTCGCGGAGATTTCTTCAATGGACTTCGTTGTGGAATTGAGCCAACGAATGCCTTCGCGTGCCATTAAGCTTTCAGCATCAAAGATTTCTTGACGGCAGTTTTCGATACTAGCGTAGCGACTGTTCGGTCGACGTTCGTTACGGATTTCAGATAAACGCTCTGGCTTAATCGAGAGGCCAAAAAGTTTGTGACGTAAGGGTAACAGTGCATCGGGCAAGCTACCACGATCAAAGTCTTCAGGAATGAGCGGATAGTTGGCGACTTTGATGCCAAACTGCATGGCAAGGTACAAAGAGGTCGGCGTCTTGCCCGAGCGAGAAACCCCGACCAAAATCACATCAGCTTCGTCGAGACCGCGATTCGTTTGACCGTCGTCATGCTGCAAGGTGTAGTCAATGGCAGCAATACGGCGGTTATATTTGGCGTCGTCACGAATGCGATGACTCTGACCGATCGAGTGCGCACTCTTCATACCGAGTTCAGTCTCCAAGGGACCCACGAACTTACGGAAGAGGTCGATGATATGGCCGCTCACGTGTTCGTTAAACGTACGCATGATGTCGGGTTCAACGAACGTGGTAAAGATGATCGGGCGAAGGCCTTCTTCTTTTTCCACCTGATTAATACGCTGAGCGGTTTCCATTGCCTTGTCAACCGTATTGACAAACGGAATGCGCGTTTGATGGTAGTCAAGGTCCGGGAACTGCGTCATGATCGAATGAGCGAGCGTTTCAGCCGTGATGGCCGTCCCGTCACTCACAATGAATATTTGACGACATACGTCGCACTTCTGAGAGTCAGTCATGGCGAAGTCTTTAATAAAGATAAGAATAGTGTTGATTCTACCTGAAGCAACACGCGCCTGTTTTGAGGATTAACCTTTGGTTGTGCCTAGGTGCTTTAGCGTAAGGCTTTTTCGATTTCGCACAATCCCTCTAAAACGTCCGCGATCTGTCGATAAAAACGAGCATCCTCGCGTTGACGAATAGCAGTAGCAAAAGCAGGCAACCAGTTGGCCAAATGCTGATCAAAAAAGTGGGCGGCACCCTTTAGATCTTCTTTGAGGATTAAGACCGTCGTGAAGGCAAATTGAAGCGCAATATGGTCTGTTGTGATGCCTACAAGCCCAGCGGTTTCAAGGCCAGTGGACTGATAGAGGTGGCTGCATTGAAGTTCTGTGACGGGTAATCCAGACGGATCTGCTGGTATCCAAGCGCTTTCGGCGAGCGACAAAGCATTTGTGTCACCAAAAAGTGAAACATATTCTTCGGTGAGGTTGCGTGTCGTGGGTAGCGTGCCTTCAGTCAAACGTTCAAAAGGCGTTGGATCGATGCCTAGTTCTGTGGCAAGACCTGCGGCGGCTTGCATCGCCTCACCAAGGCGTGGCAAGGTGTCTGGTTCTTCGGGGCGCAAAAAGAGGGCTGCCAGGGCGTCAAAAATCGATTGACGTGCAAAATTTTGAAGCAACTGAGTGACCACGCGGACAACTCCAAGACGACTGTGAAATGAGGATTGGTTAGTTTGAGAGACGTCGATGACGTGCGATTTTGAGTTTCAATGGGAGCGAAACTCAAATGCTTATTCTAATGGTAGATAGATGCTGAACGAATCACCCTAATAGATGACGCCATAAGATAATGAATATCGGCATAAGTCGACATTAAGTTTTTGTCTATCGAGCTTCGCCTCTTTGCGATGAAAAACTTTGAAAATAGCATGAAATTTAAAAAAAATGCAGGTGAACTCGAAAAACAAGAACAAAATCTGTGCTAAACGGGTAAAATCTGCCCAATTGATACACCGCCCCGGTTCTTGGGGCTTATGAGGATAAGCATGGTACAGGGTCGTTACGTTTTCCCCTTTAGTCAGCTTCGCATGACCGACGTTGATCGCGTCGGCGGCAAGAACGCTTCGCTTGGCGAGCTCCTTAGTCAGCTCACGAGCGCTGGCATCCGCGTGCCGGATGGTTTCGCCACCACGGCTGAAGCTTTCCGTCTCTTCTTGAAGGAAGGCGGTCTTGAAGAACGCATCGCTAAGCGTTTGGAAACCCTTGACGTTGATGACGTTAAGGCGCTCGCCGAAGCCGGGGCTGAAATCCGCGGTTGGATTGAAGCCGCGCCTTTCCCCGCTGAGCTCGAAAAGGAAATTCGTGAATTCTACGAATGGTTGAAGGATGGTCAGGCTGAAATCTCCGTGGCCGTTCGTTCTTCCGCTACCGCTGAAGACTTGCCGGATGCTTCTTTCGCTGGTCAGCAGGAAACGGTGCTCAACGTGGTTGGCATCGATGCTGTCTTTAAGCACATGAAGGAAGTGTTTGCTTCTCTTTATAACGACCGCGCTATTTCTTATCGCGTTCACAAGGGCTTTACGCACGCCGAAGTGGCTTTGTCCGCTGGTGTTCAGCGTATGTGCCGTTCCGACCGTGGCGCCGCTGGTGTGATGTTCACGATCGATACCGAATCTGGCTTTGACCAGGTTGTTTTCATCACGGCTTCTTATGGCCTCGGTGAAACGGTGGTGCAGGGTGCTGTGAACCCTGACGAATTCTATGTTCATAAGCCCATCCTTGATGCTGGCAAGTACCCGATCATCCGTAAGACGCTCGGTTCTAAGCTCATCAAGATGGAATTTGAATCCGACAAGTCTGCTGGCCGCACGGTTCGCACCGTTGACGTTTCGGCCGAAGATCGTCGCAAGTTTGCCATTACCGATGAAGACGTCATCGAACTCGCCCGCTTTGCTCGCATCATTGAAAAGCATTACGGTCGTCCGATGGACATCGAATGGGGTAAGGACGGCAACGACGGCAAGATCTACATTCTCCAGGCTCGTCCGGAAACCGTTAAGTCCCAGCAGAGCAAGTCTGACGTTCAGCTTCGCTACAGCTTGAAGACCAAGGGTCGTCTCCTTTGCCAGGGTCGTGCTATTGGTCAGAAGGTGGGTCTTGGTCCGGTTCGCATCGTTGAAAGCGCTGCCGAAATGGATCGCGTTCAGGCTGGTGACGTGCTCGTCACGGACATGACCGACCCCAACTGGGAACCGGTGATGAAGAAGGCTTCCGCCATCGTGACGAACCGCGGTGGTCGTACCTGCCACGCTGCTATTATTGCTCGCGAACTCGGTATTCCGGCCGTTGTGGGTTGCGGTGATGCGACTGAACGTCTTGCTGAAGGCGACGAAGTGACGGTTTCCTGTGCTGAAGGCGATACGGGTAATATCTACGAAGGTCTCCAGGAAGTGGCTGTTGAAGAAGTTCAGCGTGGTGCTTTGCCGGAAATCCCGGTCAAGATCATGATGAACGTTGGCAACCCGCAGTTGGCCTTCGAATTCCAGTCCATCCCGAACAAGGGTGTGGGTCTTGCTCGTCTCGAATTCATCATCAATAACAACATCGGTATCCATCCGAAGGTTGTGCTTGAATACCCGAACGTGCCGAGCGAACTTCGTGACGCTGCTGAACGCTTGTCCGCTGGCTATGCTAGCCCGAAGGAATTCTTCGAAAAGCGTATCGCTGAAGGTGTGGCCACAATTGCTGCTGCCTTCTATCCGAAGAAGGTCATCGTTCGTATGTCCGACTTCAAGAGCAACGAATACCGTAAGTTGATCGGTGGTTCCCTCTACGAACCGGATGAAGAAAATCCGATGCTCGGCTTCCGTGGTGCCTCTCGCTACATCTCGAACCAGTTCGCTGAATGCTTCGCGATGGAATGCCGCGCCATGAAGTTCGTTCGTGACGAAATGGGTCTCACCAACGTTGAACTCATGATCCCGTTCGTTCGTACCTTGAACGAAGCCAAGCGCGTGACCGAAATCATGGAAACGCATGGTCTTAAGCGTGGTGTGAATGGTCTTCGCCTCAACATGATGTGCGAAATCCCGTCCAACGCTGTGCTCGCTGATCAGTTCCTCGACTATTTCGACGGCTTCTCCATCGGTTCTAACGACATGACCCAGCTCGCTCTCGGTCTTGACCGTGACTCCGGCTTGGTGGCTGCTAGCTTCGACGAACGTGACCCGGCTGTGAAGGCCTTGCTTGCCATGGCCATCAAGGCTTGCGTGGCTCGCGGTAAGTACGTCGGCATCTGCGGTCAGGGTCCTTCCGACCACGCTGACTTCGCTGCTTGGTTGATGGAACAGGGTATTGAATCCATCTCTCTCAACCCCGACACCGTGGTTGATACGTGGCGCCGTTTGGCGAAGTAATCGCCTGACGCGTTAAGCGACAATAAGCCTCGTCCAGTGCACATTGGGCGGGGCTTTTTTGCGTCTATAGCGTATATGGTTCGGAGGGGGACAGCTTGGGGTTGGTGAATTGTGAAGAATTCTTTCTCGACTTCGATCAAGTCATGAGGTTTTTATCCGCCTATGCTACATTTAAAAAACAACATGGTGCTTTTCGAAGTGCTTGGATGGGAGGTGACAACATGATATCTACGACAGTTCTTTGGTTTATTTTGGCGCTCATTGTGATTGGCGCAGAAATGTTTACGGGAACGGTCTATCTGATCGCTGTTGCTGTCGCTTGTGCGGCGGGTGGCGCTGCAAGTTGGTTGGGATTACCTGAGTCTTGGCAGTTGGCTATTTGTGCGCTTGTGACGATCATTGGTGCCGTGCTAGCGCGTAGCGTTCGTCATCGTCGTCAACCTGAAGCCGAAAAGCTTATGCATCTTGACGATGGTCAACGACTGTTAGTTGAAACGGTCGCGGCCGACGGTACGGCAACCGTTCAGTATCGTGGTGCACCTTGGGTTGCCTCAGCTGAAACGGGTGTCTTGACACCCGGCTTTTGGGTCATTGCGCGCGTCGATGGCACGCGCCTCATTCTTCGTCCAGCTTCTTAATTTTGTTTTCGCGGATTCTTTAGAGGTTAGTTATGGAAATCAGCGGTTTTCTTTTGTTTGCACTCGTTCTTGTTGTGATTGCGGTGCTCTTTGCGTTTCAGTCGGTCAAAGTGGTGCCTCAGCAGACCGCTTGGGTCGTTGAACGTTTGGGTAAATTTCATACCGTACTCACGCCGGGCTTAAATTTCATCATTCCGTTCATTGATCGTGTGGCCTATCGTCATTCGCTCAAAGAAATCCCGTTGGATACCCCTAGCCAGGTGTGTATTACGCGTGACAACACGCAGTTGACGGTTGATGGCGTCCTCTTTTTTCAGGTGACCGATCCACAGCGTGCTTCTTACGGGACGTCTAACTACGTGGTCGCTATCACGCAGTTGGCACAGACCACCTTGCGTTCTGTCGTCGGTAAGATGGAACTTGACAAGACCTTTGAAGAACGTGACCTCATCAATAAGTCCGTGGTCTCTGCCATTGACGAAGCTGCGCTCAACTGGGGCGTGAAGGTGCTTCGCTATGAAATCAAAGACTTGACGCCGCCTGCTGTGATTTTGCAGGCTATGCAGCAGCAAATTACGGCTGAACGCGAAAAGCGTGCTGTTGTGGCTGCGTCTGAAGGTCGTAAGCTCGAACAAATCAACTTGGCCACGGGTGCCCGTGAAGCTGCGATTGCCCAGTCTGAAGGTGAAAAGCAGGCCGAAATTAATAAGGCTGAAGGTCAGGCTGCTGCGACGCTTGCCATCGCTACCGCCACGGCTGAAGCTTTGCGTCGCGTGGCCGCTGCAACGCGTGAAGAAGGCGGTATGAATGCCGTGAACTTGCAAGTGGCTGAAAAGTATGTGGAAGCCTTCTCGCAGATGGCCCGTACGAATAACACTTTGATTGTGCCGGGCAATATGGGCGATATTTCGACCATGATCGCTTCTGCGATGAAGATTGTCGATGGCGCTAAGGCCGCTCAAACGGGTCTGCCGCCTAAGGCATAATTCAAGTCGCTCAAAAAACAACGCTTACGTTGGTCCAAAAGGCGACGTAAGCGTTTTTTTTGGCACGTTGTATGGCCACACGCTTTTCGTCGTTTCTGTTGAGAAGTCTTTGAGCCAAGGCTAGCTAACGATTGACGTTGACGTGATTGATTAAAACACCGTGTGTATGAGCCTTGCTCGGTATAATGATTCAATCCTTTTTGTATGGTTGATGGCTTTGTTGCCATCTGCAATGAGATTCAAAAGACTATGACTGATAAGCCTTCGAGCGGCGCCGTGGTTGCGCTTCCTTCTATTGGCGATCCTGCCGTTTTAGCCGACATTTTGATGTACAGCGGTCGTGATGCGTTGAGCGTCATGATGACTGAAGATGGTGACCCAAATGACTACGCCAAGATCGTCTTTGGTGTGGCGTCGATCTTTATGGGAAACACTGATTCTTTAGAGTTGCCTGCGGGTTGGGATCCACAGAAGGCTGGTGCTGCCTTACGTCCCGTGTTGGCTGAAGTACTCGACGAAATGCCTGAAGAAGATCGTGAGACCTTTGCTGACGATGAAAGCTTGTTGGCCTTGGCTGTGATGACGTGCTTCCAAGAAGCGGCTTCAATCGCTGAAGCTTGGGCCGAAACGAATGGCGTTGATGATGTCGAGACCTTGTTAAAGGGCGTGTTGCAGGATGATCTTTTTGCTGCGCACTTCCGCACCTGGGCTGAAATGATTTTGGGCATTGCACCTGAAGACACGTTTGAAGAGGAGGCCAAATAATGACGGAGCCTAAAGACCTCAATAATGACGATGTGGCCAAGGAAGAAGCTACACCAACGCCAGAACCTGTGAAGCTGGATGAAGCCACGCTCGAGCAACTTTTAATTGGTTGCATTTGGGACGTGCTTCGTCGTATGCGTCGTGTGTCTGTGCATGAACTGACACCCGATCAGGCGACTGAAGAAGACGATGCCGTGGCGCGTCATTTGGCTCGTACGCTGATGGGCGAAAATCCTGGCTTTACGATGGCGCTCCCGCTTTGTGGTCCCGCATTGATTGATCATTTACGTGCGACGGTACCAGCTTACGCAGACGATCAGTTGCCCGAAGACATTGATCACGCGAACCCACGTGCAGTGGCCGTCTTTATTTGCCGCGACTTCTTGCATGCCATCTATAACATGGTGCGTGATTTAGGTAAGCAGCCCGACATGACGCGTGCGATGTTGGATCAAGCAGTGAATGCCACTGCTGCGTTCTGGGTGGCGCGTTTGTCAGGTCGCTCGACGACCCTTAACTAACGGAGATCGTTATGGCGGGTTGTGGCTCCAATTGCGGAAGTGGTTGCTGTAAAGACTTCAGTTCGAAGGCTGAGCGGCTACCTAACCTATTAAGCGTTGAAGTGACGAATGACATCTTCACGAAGGCTGTACGCAATATGACCTTGCGTGCAGCTCAACGTGACGCGGGCATGATGAGTGAAGACGAATATGAAGCCGCCAAGAGTAAGCTCGTTCGTTGGTTGGTGAACGCCTTTTCGGGCGAAAATCCTCACTATGAAGCGGACCTTGAGTGGCATACCCATGGCGGGTTGACCGACTACTTGGCCGAAACCTTCAATTTTCATGGGCACGCGCCGCGTCAGGTGCTCACCCACGCAGCATCCCTTTTTGCGGATGATGCGGACAACCTCGCCGTTGAAATCATTCATCGTGGTGGGCCCGATACGCCACAAGCGCGTCAAGCGGTCAATCAATTGGGCGGTATGTGGGCACAAGTCTTTACTGGTGTGCCGCCTGAATTCGCTTAAGTGAGGTTGCTATGCCACGTCATCCGTTAGAGGAGCATGCACCTGATGTGACGCGCGAGATCATGGGGCGCTTGTCGCCAGAAGCGATGCGTACCTTGCAAGCTGTGTCTGAAATGCGGAATCGTCCCGCTGAAGACGTGTTACGTGAAGCGCTTGCTGGCTATATCGCTGACAAGTTGCCGATCCCTGACGTCGAAGCTATCATCCACGAGATGAGTCAGCGCTTTTATACCTTGGGATATGCGGTGGGTACAGCGAAACGCTTTTTGCGTGAGTGGTCTGATAAGTCGTAATGGCTAAGATCCATGAAACAACAAGCGTTGCTTGAGACTGATCAGGCATTAGCGCTTCTTCAAACGTTTCCTCCGTTCGATTTGATGACGGTACTGCGTTTGCGAGAAGAGCTGATGCTAGCTTCGACGTATGATGCCAATGCGATTGAAGGCTCTTGTCTTACTTTGCGTGAAACGGTCATTGTTGTCAAAGATCGGGTCACCATCGGCCGTAGCGTGCCGATTCGGGACATCTCGGCAGCATGCGGTTATGCGGCAGGTTTCGAGGCAGTCTTTGACTTTGTGCGAGACCAGAAAACGCTAACGGTTGAGCTTGTGAAAGCATTGCATCAGTACGTGATGTTGGGTGAATTGCCTCAAGGTGGCGGTCATTTTCGAGCCCATAACGTTCGCGTCTTAGGAGCGTCTTTTAAGCCAGCAGCACCTTCGGAAATCGAAGCAAGGTTATCGTCCTTGGTCAATTGGTTCAATCAGAGTCACGCCATGCATCCGATTGAACGCGCAAGTCTTTTTCATGCGACTTTCGAGACGATCCTGCCGTTTGAGGATGGCAACGGAAGAGTGGGTAGGTTACTCATCAATTTCATGTTGCTTCAAGCAGGCTACAGGCCAATCAACATTCGTTATGCCGAAGATAGAGAGCGTTACTATGAGGCGCTTTCTGATTTCAACAAGACGGGAAAAGTGGATGCTCTGACGGCATTGGTGGCCAATAGAGCGAAAGCCGAGTTGGACTACTGCATTCATATAGCCAGACAGAAAGCCTTGGTTAAACAGATGGGCATTGCGCGCTGATGGTCAAAGACTGGCCGGTTTCTAGATGGGTCTTTTGTCATGATCAAAAAAACGCCTCACGGATTGACTTTCGTGAGGCGTTTTAGTGTCTGGCTCAAAGGTTTATTTTATTGTCCCATCATGCCAGACTTCAACGTGTTGTCAATGGTTTTGTTGCCAAGCCAAATGGCAAGGACGGCGTTATAGAGTGCACGACCACCACCGATCGTCTGACCAACAGGCTTGCCATTCAGGCTTACCATCGTGCCTTTGTTAGGGACATAGTCAAAGTCAACCAGGTCGTTCACCTTCACGTCACCGATTTGCTTCATGAGGGTGCGAAGGTCATCCAGTTCCTTGGCGACGGCCTGTTCTTTTTCAGGCGTCAAGTTGGCCTTGAGACCGTCATCAAGCGCTTCAATAAAGCTTTCGCCAGAGACATCTCGCAATAAGCCTAAACGCACACGAGCGGCACCCGTTTCGTTCATGACGGCATTGACGTCTTGCGTGGGCGTCTTGACATAAAGTCCGGCCGCATAAACCTTAAAGAAGAGCTTCTTACGTAAGGCAGCGCCATTTAAGGTGAGCGAATCACCAGCGACCTCAGTGGTCGGCGCATAGTGAATCGATTCGATCTGCATGGCTTCAGCAGCCTGAAGTTGCGTTGCAGACAAAAGAAAGGCCGATAAAGATGCAGCCAAGGCTACACGACGAAGGATTGGCATTGAGAACCTCAGTAATGAATTGCAAAGTGCGCACATCGTAGCATCTTGACAACGCGTTAAACGGTCGCTGAATTCGGTTGTACGGATGACGGCGATCCCGTGTTGATGGGATCGCATTTAGGTGTCATGTTCTTTGGCGGCCTTGTCTTTTTGCCTTGCCAACATCTTCTTTTGGCGTTGTCGACCGCGAACGACAGTACTCGTTTGCAAAGCGACTGAAAGCGCAATCAACGCAATTCCGGCATAAAAGGACGGTCCTAAATCTCTGGCTTCACCGAAGATGATCATGGCAAGGATGATCGAATAGATGGGTTCAAGGTTGTACGAGAGATTGACCGTAAAGGCTGAGATATGCTCCAACGACTGGATCTGCAAGATGTACATAAAGAGCGTACAAAAGATCGCGAAGATCGGAAGGTAGAGTGTGTCTGGCCAACTTGGAAAAAAGGGCTCAGCGGGCATCAGGGCCATATAAATCGGTAACGCGACAATCGAAAACAGGAAGCCTCCAAAAAGCTGCCAGCTCATCACGGTGACACTCGAATATTTCGCGCGATAGCGTTTAAAGTAGACCGCCAGGAGGGCAGCGGCCGCCGCGCCAATCAACCCTAAGATGATGCCAAGACGATACTGTGCGTCAAAATGAAAGATGAGTGAGATGCCGCCAATTGTGACTAACGAAAAGAGGACTTCACGCACGGAGATGCGTGCGCGGTTCATCATGGGTTCTATGAGTGCTGTGAAAAAGCCAATGGACGAAAAAGCGACTACGCCAATACTGACGTTAGACGCTTTGATCGATGCATAGAACAACGTCCATTGGCAAGCCAATAAAGCACCCACACCCATGATCGCGAATTGGTCTTTGCGGGTGACTTTTTCAAGGCGGTTTGTGAGCCAGGCCCAGAGCCATAAGCAGCCGCCAGCGATCACGATACGCCAAAAGACGATCAGCCCAGGCGACAAGGTCATGAGTTTGCCAAAGACACCCGTCCAACCTGCGAGCAAAATCGAGAGATGAAGTTGAAGAAAAGCCTTTTTCACAGTGTGTTCTATGTCAAAGAAGGTCATTGGATATTTCGAACGACATCCTACCGCAGTCGCCTGTGGTTTTGTGAAATAGCAGGTGCTTAGTGATGCCGTAAAACCGAAGCGTGATAATCAAAAAAGGAGCGTGGTTTAATTATTGGTATCGCCACATCGCTTCTCCTTTAGACGTTATGAGGGCGATTTGAATTGCAGTTATGGGTATCAATACTTAGTTACGATGCTAAGTAGAAAGTAGTAGGATATGTATAAAGGAGAGAGGCTCATCACTCAAGGGAGGAATTATGAAAGAAGAGAAAAAGTCGGCGTGGGCTCGTTTGATCCTTTTTATTTTGTTTTTGATGTTCTTAGCGCTCGTCTTAAAGGGCATGGGTTGGTGCATTGGCGGCGTGTGTGATGTTGGAGCCGATTATCTCTTAAAGCAATGAGGCCGATACGACGACGGTTGCGCGTGTCGTCGTATGATGCAAAAAGCAAGGCACGGATCTGGTTGTTGTCCGTGCCTTTGCTGTTTTTTGGCCAATTGACGGGATCCAAGCAAGCTGATTCTTGGCTGTTTTAGGCGGTCTTTTGGCGTCATGATTAGGGCTTAAAATGGCCCACTTTTGAGGCTAGATTTGCACAAAAATCAAAACATAGCCTTTGGCTTTCTCTCAGGCGATTATGTGTTTCTAGTTTAGAGTTTATCCATGAGAAAGTTTAGAGTTTATCCATCAGATAGTTTAGAATTTATCCATTGTTAACTTTAGACTTTCTTCTGGGTAGGTTTTTATGATCATCCCGCGTTGGGCTAATACTGAGCTCCTTACCCAATTGGAAACACATCGCGTTGTTTCGGTGATTGGATGTCGTCAATCTGGTAAGACAACAATTCTTCTCAATTCATCATTGGACAACATCAAATTTATGTCTCTTGATGTACAGACAAATTTTTTCGCTGCCGTAGCTGATCCTACTAGTTTTGTGCGACGCAAAGCATCTGAAATATTGGTTATTGACGAAATTCAGAAAGTTCCACAATTGATTGGAGAAATCAAGTTCCAAGTTGACAGAAATCCAGCCAAAGGGCAATACATTATTTCAGGCTCATCAGATTACCGAAAACTGCCGCAGGCTAATGAATCTTTGGCCGGACGAGCAGGCTTTGTGCGCGTTCGAACTTTGACAGAAGCTGAACAACGCGGCATGAAGCCAGGATTTTTACAAGCACTATTTGACGGCCTCCTGCCGCTTTCTCTAAAGCTAGAGTGCAGTAAGCGCATGATTTTTGATGCCGCTATCCGCGGTGGATATCCTGAAACGTTAGGCCTTAAAACAAACGCCGCTAGACGCCGATGGTACAAGTCCTATTTGCAAAACCAAGTGCTTTTGGACATGAAAGCGCAATGGGATATCCGCAAAATGGACATCTGCGGGAAAGTCATGGAATGTGCCGCCATCAGCTCAAGTCGTCTATTTAAAAAAGCTTCCTTGGCGAATCAATTCGCTATTGCCTGGCAGACGCTTGACAAATACTGGTCCGCGATCGAAGCAATGTACCTCGTTGATATGATTCAAGGTTGGACAAAGAAGGATTATGATCGTCCAGGATCAAGCCCAAAAGGCTTTATGACTGATAGCGGCTTAATGGCTCACTATCTCCATATCCATAACCCGGAAATCATTCTGGAGAACAACGAAAAATCTCAGAATGAAGTTGGAAAGCTTGTTGAAACCTGGGTTTACAACCAGTTGATTCCTGAGGTTGATCTTAATCCTCTGTGGGAATTGAATCACTTTCGCTCACGCAGCCATGAGATTGATTTCCTTATCACCAACGAAATGGGTCACATGGTCGGCATAGAAGTCAAAGCCAGTGAGAGCGTCAGTTCTGATGACTTCAAACACTTGCAGTGGTTTCAGGCGCTTGTTGGCAAAGACAATTTCAAAGGCTTCGTTCTCTATACAGGAAATGAGGTTCGATCTGTAGGTAACGGATTTTTTGCCATACCGATGTCCGCGCTGTGGTCAGATTTCTCAAAGTGGGAACGGTTATGATCACACGGGCATTAAAGACGCGCTTGAAATAACGTCAAACCGCTCGCGCTTAACCTCTTAATTAATTGTCCTCGTGCAAATCCGCCATCAGCTCGCTGACGCTGTGAAAGGTCTTCCCGCTGCCAGCTTCAATCTCTTCAATGGCAGCTTTTGTTTCTGGTACCTCGTACCAAGGCATAGATCCGACAGGCAACGCATGCTTTGCTACAGCTTCACGAACAATCTCGCGAAGGGCTTCCGCTGGTGTGATGCGATTGGCTACACAAAGTTTGATGAAAGCCTCTTTGTCGAGTCGATGAAGACGAAAGGATAAAGTCGCTTGATGCATATCGGGCTGTGCCTTTGTGAACGTTTTTTGCCTCAAATGATCGATATGGTATTTGACGTCCTGCTGTCTGAGATCTTATTCCAAGGTGTACCCGGCTTCGAGTGCCAACGCACGTTCACGCTCCACAGCGCTTCCGGAGGTTGTGAGAAGGTCACCGACAATCGCACCATTGATCCCGGCATAAAGCGCTTTTTTGACGACCTCATCTGAGAGTAACATGCGCCCACCTGCAAAGCGGAGAACAGCTCGAGGATTAATCAAGCGGAAGATGCAGACGGTACGAATGATCGCTCGATCGGTGAGCGATGGCTGATGAGCAAGTGGGGTGCCTGGAATCGGATTCAAGAAATTCATCGGAATAGATGGAATTTCTAAAAGACGCAGTTGGTAAGCAAGGTCAATACGATCATTCATCGTTTCACCCATGCCAAAGAGACCGCCCGAACAGAGTTCTAAACCCGCACGACGGGCTGAGCGGATGGTTTGGATTTTGTCTTCAAAAGTGTGAGACGTGCAGACGGCAGGAAAAAAGCTTTCGCTTGTTTCAAGGTTGCAGTGATAGCGAGTTAGTCCCGCTCGACGTAAAGCACGTAATTCAGTTTCAGTTTGAAGACCAAAGGATGCGCAGATTTCGACGCCCTGATTGGCTGTTGCTTCAATGGCTTTTGTAATAGTCTTGAGAGGTCGAGGTGTGAGTTTACGACCCGCGGTGACATAGGAAAGCCTGCGAATACCATTGGCTTTGGTGCGTTCAAGTGCAGCTTGGGCATCCTCGACTGACACAACAGGTGTCACTGCAATGCCTGTGTTGTAGTGTACGGATTGCGCACACCATTGGCAGTTTTCAGAACATCTCCCTGACTTGGCATTAATGATCGTGCAGATATTAAAGACACGCGAAGCGCAAGTCTTTGTCACCGTATGTGCCGCTTCAATGAGGGCATCGGTGTCGGGATAGCTCGATAAAAACTGGAGTTCTTCTCGCTTAGGCGGAATATTCGAAATGGCGCGTCGTGTGAGTGTGTCGAGCATTGTGAATGGTCTGTTGTGTGTTGAGAGGCTCACACTACTGTAACAACAAAATAGCGATAGTGTGAAATATTGATGCCGCGAAATTGTTTTTTCTGAGGATGGCGATCAGATATTTCGGTTTTGATGCCCTTTGGCGTGCCTCTCAAAGCAAAAACGCGAAAGCCAAGAAGACTTTCGCGTTCCAAATGCGACGATGGAATTTATTGTCCAAGACGTGCACGACCTAGACGATCAACCTTGAGAATCGCTTTTTTAAAGGCGGCTTTGGTGGCGGGTTCAGGCCCAGTTGCCCATTCTTTGATATGCTCTGCAGCGTCGATCAAGGTGTCTAGCGCAGCATCCGTGGTAATGCCAACCGCTTCCAAGGTGACTGGGAGACCAATACTCACATTGAAGTCAAGGAACCGATCAAGCAAGGCGTCTTGGTGGTCATACGCTAAGAGCACCAAATTGCCAAAGGAGACGACTTCGCCATGGAGATGTTCGTGACCAGTGGGCAGCGCCATTGAGGCGTTATAGAAGCAGTGGGCAAGGCTCGAATTGTAGTAGTACTCGGTGTGTGTCACTAAGTTGGAGACCACACCTGTCGACACAATGATGTCTAACACACATTCTGTGAACGCTTCACTCATGACGTTGGCTTTAAAGTCGTCAAGGGCTTGACGGCCATAGGTGAGTAAGGGTTCTTGGCAAGCGCACGCTAATTGAGCGCCCAAAAGCGGTGTATGAAAGAGTGACTTACCGCGCACGCAATAAAGCACTTCAATTTGCTTAGAGAGTGCGTCACCAATCCCCGCCCAGAATAAATCTTCAGGACTATCAAGAATGACGGTCGTGTTGATGAAGCAATGCGCTGGGCACTGCGGGGCAAAGTGATAGCGGTCTAATGCGCCATCTTCACGATATAACACGGCAACCGCGGAGACGGGCGCACAGTTAGAGGCCACGGTCGGGCAGGTCATGACGGTTTTGCTCATCAGGTCAGCGGCCGTTTTAACGGTATCGCAACAACGACCGCCACCTACGGCCAAAAGGACGTCGGCAGCTTTAACGCCATCACGCGCCATGATAGCGTCAACGTTTGCCATGGTTGAGTCGTGGCCATACACGTGCACATCGGTCACGGTAAGACCTGCGGCTTCTAAAGCGGGCAACAAGGTCGGGTTGGCTTTGGCCATGGCCTTTTCACCGCCAATCACCGCAATCTTTTGTCCGTACGGGCGAATAATGTCACCAGCCAGACGGTAGACATCGGGACCAACGGAATAGTGAGGAAGACTGACGGTATAGTTTTGCATAATAGATCCTTAAAAAATGCGCACTGCTAACGCTTTGAGTAGGCGCGTTCAACAATTGTCGCTTGAAATGACTAAGACGATCTTGGCGAAACGCCTTAGTTGGCGTGCGATCTGTCAGCAAAATCCCGCCTGGAACCCTCGCCTCTAAGAGGCGGGGAGGAAAGGCGAGGAAGCGTTAATTTGCTCCAAGAAGTATAATTGACTGCAATGCAATGATTCTTTGAGTGAGCGCTAATGAAGAAAGCCGCCGTTTTCCGTCTT
>Glacier_p2__coassemble_1564_pt1 | contig 17994 bp, 17 predicted proteins | sample Glacier_p2__metabat2_high_PE_005 | metagenome-assembled genome bin Glacier_p2
ATTTATCTCTCCATATGTGTTGTTTAACCTTGGAAAGATATTTTGACAAATAGAGGGTGTTTGCAAAAGCGATCAACTCTTTTTTTATAGAGTCAGACCAGTCAGACTTAAACTCGACTATGGTTGATTCAACAGGAGGAATTGCATCCATTTTTGCCACTCGTTCTACTAATACTACCAATACTCTACCAAGTTATTAGTAGAACAGAAGGTTTTTTTGGTAGAACTTCAAATAGCCGGCTCATCGTAAAAGCTCATAGCCTTCGTCAGATCAAAATAGCTAGATGCCATAAATTCAGCTTCTCATACTCAAACAATAACTTTACTTACATCACTTTGATCTGACCTCCCTTCAGAGAAGCGTGAGTCTTAATACCAACAGCACCGAAAAACGCAATCAATAGATCACAAACCCGGTGGAGAAGGGCGCGTTTGAGGCCATTATCATCGCTATGGTTTTCCCGATATCTCTAGTCAATAACCCTTATTCGACACAAAACATGAAAACCTGAACGCAAATTCAGTTTTCGAGTCATTTGACTCTCTCAGAAGCTTATCCACTTAAAGCAGCAGTCATTAATTAAGTACTCAAAGATCACACACATCTGAGTGTATACCCGAGGGTCATAGGGATAAATGCCCGTTCGACATCTTTTTACAACTCCCGTAGAGTACTTGCGCGAGCGTAGCAAAGACCATGCTAGCGCTTTGCAAACAACCAAAGGAGATAAGAAAATGTTTAAGAAGTCTCTCATTGCTGTTGGCGTTTTTGCCTTAACAGCTAGCCTTGCTCAGGCCGCTAACGTTGAACTTTATGGCCGTGTGGACACGGGCTTAATGTATAGCGACGTTCAGGTTGAAGACGGTCAGGCAGTCGACACCGAAACGAAGACCTTTGCGCTCAAGTCGGGCGCCAACTCTGGCCCTCGTCTTGGTTTACGTGGCACAGAAGAACTCGGTAACGGTTTGAAGGTTAGCTTCAAACTCGAAAACGGTTTCTACGTCGACGACGGTTCCTTTAAGACGGGCGGCCGTCTCTTTGACCGCGAAGCGTCGTTGAGCGTCCATGGTAACTTCGGCACATTGTCGATGGGTCGCATGGGCGGCGTTGGTTCAAGCGCAGGGACCTATGACCTCGTTTACGGTATTGCTGATGTCTATGACGGTGGTGATAACGGGATCTGTGGTCTCATGATGTCGAGTCGTTATGACAATACCTTGACCTACGTTACGCCGAAGTTTGCTGGTCTCACGGGTTATGCTCAGTACTCCTTCAAGGGCGACAGCAAGCAGGTCTATAAGGAGACCGACAAGACTGAACATGCCACCCGCGAAGGGTCTGCTGCGACGGACCGCTACGCCTCGTTGGCTTTGGCCGGTGAATTCGGTGCCCTCAATACCATCTTGACCTATGAATGGTTGAACTACGCCTCGAATAGCGGCGTTGACGTTGCGACCGACTTCCAGAAGCATGAAGACGGCAAGTTGATCAATCTTGGCATGAACTATGACCTCGGCTTTGCCAAGGTTTACGGTATCGCTCAGCACTTCAAGAACATGAAGGTCTCTGCCTGGGGCGGTGTCGGTAGCGACTACACCAAGGCTTTAACGAAGCTCACCGATGACGGTATGAATGGTTTAGGCCTTCATGTCGGAACGTACTTTGATGCGCTCGCAGGCAACATCAAGGTTGGTGCTTATTTCGTTGACGGTGAAATCGAAAACGTCGTTCATGCTGGCACTAAGCAAGACCTCGACGCCAAGTATATCGGCCTTGCTGCTCGCTACGTCTATCCGCTCTCGAAGCGCACCGAACTCTATCTCGGTGGTGGCGTCGCCAAGGGCGAAATCGAAGGCAAGAAGCACACGCTCGAACAGAAGACCTTCCAGGCTTACACGGGTTTGACGCACAAGTTCTAAGCTTTTGTTGATCACTCAAAAGTAAGTAACACTCATCGTCAAAGGCCATCCTAGCGGGTGGCCTTTGGCTTTTTTGACGCAAAAAGAGGGCAGGGAAGGGCGCATCATAGATCAAACGCCCTATTTAAAGTCGATGCCTCGTTCTTTATTATCGAAAGACTGATTTAAAACACCCCGAAAAGGATCAAACCCATATGAATCCTCGCTTTATGATGATCTTGTCCATGGCGATATTTGGCACGCTAGGTCTCTTCGTCCGTAATATCGACGTGGCCTCTGGAGAATTAGCGCTTTATCGTGCCGTCTTGGCAGCGTTATTTCTGACCACGGTTTTTCTCATCACAAAGCACCGCATTGAATGGAGCAAGATTCGAAAAGAAGTGCCTTTCTTGGTGGCTTCGGGCGTAGCCGTCGGGATCAATTGGATTCTGCTTTTTGAAGCTTATAAGTACACAACGATATCGCTCGCAACCCTAAGCTACTACTTTGCGCCAGTCATTGTGACCGCGGTCTGTCCGTTTCTCTTTAAAGAAAAGCTCACACCAAAGCAAATCATCTGCTTTGTGATGTCAACCCTTGGCATCGTTTTGATCACGGGAATAGGGTGTACAGACGGGCAAAACAACCTAGTTGGGATTCTCTTTGGCCTTAGCGCAGCAGTATTTTATGCAACCGCAGTGCTCCTCAATAAGTTCATCAAGAACGTCGGCGGCATGGATCGTACGCTCTTGCAATTTATGGCAGCGATTGTTGTGTTACTACCGTATGTTGCGAGCACCAGCGGTTTCTCTTTAGGTGCCTTAGATGGGCTAGGGTGGGTTTGCCTTTTAATCGTTGGCCTAGTACATACCGGCATCACATACACGATGTATTTCTCGTCGTTGAAGGATCTGCCAGGTCAAAAGGTGGCCATTTTGAGTTACATCGATCCGTTGGTTGCCATTGCGATTTCGGTCTTGGTGCTAGGCGAAGCTATGACAGTCACGCAGATGATTGGCGGCGCAATGATCTTGGGCTTCACGCTTTGGAATGAACTCACGCCAACGCAAAAAAGTTAGAAAGACTCTCAAGGAAAAATGGGATGGTCTTAGCCGGACGAAAGCGAGAGCCTTTCAACAATTAACATAATCCAAATTATCAAAATGGAGATTATGTTATTGAAAACCACCAAGGCCATCACGTCAGCCTGGCTTTTCGAGCAACCATGGTCGTCACAAATACCTAAAAACCGAAGCGTGATGACCAATGTTGACGAATCAAAGCTAAAAAGGCTTTTTTGCTGAATTTTCGGATAATTCAACATAACTACTATTATGTTGAGTAATTTAAAGGCCGTTTTGGGACGATTTTGATGGTTTCATGATTGGCTTGATTGATCGCCAAATGGACTTTTATGGCGTCAATTTTCAACATTGATGTCGAATTTTTTGCGCGATCCGTTCGTTCCTCGTGGCTTGTCGTTGTGACTTGCAGCCAACGTCCTCGGTACTTTGCAGCAATTAGTTTCGACATCCAGTGCGCCTCCTTTGGTTCTGAAGCCTCTGACTTCGTTCCTTCATCAATGGCTTCAAATCCAAATTCGAGTTTCCGCCAAGACTCAACCAAACGACATGTCTTTCGGCTTGACACCATTTATCTCAATGTCCGTCCAATTCGTGCCAGGATTTATTTTCGGTGCAACCGGATCAGATCGCCTTTTGATGGCGTTGATCGTCATTGGTCGCTGCGGGCTCTTTGTTTGCACAGCTCCTATCAGTTTGCGATCATCACTTGCTAGCACGACATGAGGCACTCAAGCTCGTGGCGTTTAGCGATCTTAACCGCCCTTCTCCTTGCCTCACATCAATCTCCTAACCCATCCTCAATCTGACTTCTGTTCTCGAATGTCATACCTTATGAGGTATATAGACAGTAATATACTTTTTACGGTATACAATTGTTTGTATACCTTGTAAGGTATACACTACCCTCAACAAATCCTTCAAAAGGCATTTTCATGGGCTCGCTAGAAATCAGTTATCGAACCACAATGACAATGAACACGCCCGAGCAAGTCGGGATGTGGCTCAAAAGTTGCCGCCTCGAGCGCAGGATGACCCAGGCCGAACTGGCAAAAAAAGCCGGTGTGACGCAGCGCCTCATTTCAGACTTTGAGCGCAACAAAGTCGTGATTCGAATTGATACGCTCTACCGAATCCTCAAGGCGCTTGGACTGATTCTTGCCACCATTGATCCAACGATAGAACCCGAACAAACAGACGAGGAGTATCCATGGTAGATGACGTTTTGCATATCGTTATCAATGGGATACACGTGGCTGACCTCATCAAGCATGCCAATCAGCCATTAACCCTCGTCTATGCGCCTACCTGGCTCAATCATCCACGACGCCGATCTCTTTCATTGAGTTTGCCGCTACAGAGCCGTCAATTAGAAGGCTCTACAGTTAAGGCATTCTTTGAAAATTTGTTACCTGACAATCCGGTGACTGTCTCGCGAATTGTTCGACAATTTCATCTCGGCAGTAGCGACACGTTTACCGTCTTAAAAGCGATTGGTCGTGATTGCATCGGCGCGATCCAGCTCTTCCCTCACGGTGTGACGCCGCCCAATCCTAAAACGATGAGCAAAAAAGCGCTCAGTGATCACGACATTGAGGAGATTCTCAAAAATAATGACTGTCGCCCCTTAGGCATGACTGAGAATGACGACTTTCGCCTCTCATTGGCTGGTGCTCAAACTAAAACGGGACTCTTATATCATAACAATCAATGGTTTTTACCTCTAGCCGCGACTCCAACCAGTCATATCCTCAAATTAGCATTGGGTTCTCTGATTAATAACAGCGTCAACTTTGCTGATAGCTGCGAAAACGAATGGCTATGCTTGCAAATCGCTAAAGGTTTGGGCTTTGATGTGGCGAATGCCAAACTCATCGCCTTTGGAACGACCAAGACGATCGCTATAGAACGTTTTGATCGTGCCTTTGTGAACAACAAAATCTTTCGGTTACCTACCGAAGATTTTTGTCAAGCACTTGGCGTCACGCCTACGATGAAATATGAATCCGATGGCGGTCCTGGGATTGCAGCCATCATGAACTGTCTCAACGGAAGTCAAAAGGCCGACCATGATCGCCGAACCTTCATGGCGGCACAAGTACTGCTTTGGTTACTCGATTCGCCAGACGGACATGCAAAGAACTATTCGATTTTCATCGACGTTAATGACGGTTACTACCTTACGCCACTCTATGACATCCTCTCAGTCGCTCCATTGATTGCCTCAGGCCAACTAAACAAACGAAAAGTCAAATTGGCCATGTCTCTTATTGGTAAGAATCCCCACTATCGCATGGAAGATATTCAGCCTCGACACTTCCTAAGTACTGCCGAAGCCGTCAATTTTCCTATTGATGTCATGCGCAACATCCTCGAAAGAATGGCCAACGAAGCGGATGACGTCATTGGTCGTGTGCAATCCACTTTGCCTCCCTCCTTTCCACGCTCAACCTCAGAGCCAATCTTTAATACGGTTCGTCAGCGCGCTGCCAAGATTCGAGCTTTTCTACAAGCTTAGTTCTGCAAGCTGAATGATCACGCCGTTTAGTGAGTCAATCCAAACGGCGTTTCTTCATGGCAGCACGTCGTGCGACTTCCTCTACATTTATCTCTACATAATCGGCAAATTTGCGGTTTTTTATTCGGACATCGAGTGCGCCTACTATGGACTTAAGGCATCAAGATAAGTTGCCTTACCAACCTCTGGAGTATTTATGTCCTACATTGACACCTACAAATCCGAATTTCGATTTTCCGCTCAAGGCCGAACTACCCGTCGTGACTTTTGGATTTACACGATTGGCACGTGGCTCATCACACTGGCTGTATCACTTGTTGCAGGTTTAATCTACGGCGCGACTGGCTCTGAAACCCTTTTTATGGGACTAATCATCATCGGCTGCATCGGCCTCTTCGTTTTAAACATCGCCTATATCTTTGTGACCATCCGACGCCTACATGACATGGGTTATTCGGGCTGGTGGTACCTAGCAGTGTTAGGCGCCCTCCTCGTTGCCTCGTTTTTCGATAAGGTCGCTCCTCTCATCTCTTTAATCGTTTTGGTCATCATCTATGTGTGCTTGAGCAAAGGCTCAGACGTCGTGCCAAACCGCTATGATTGAGATATCTACAGGAGGAATTCATCATGGCACGTTGGGGTATCCCAGGCATTTCGTTTTCACTTAAGCGCGCACTTGGCTTGACGGCCTTACGCCAAAAGGTCTCAAAAGCTCTTGGCGTGCCAACAACAAGATCAGGCATCGAACGCAAAATCGGGCGTTCCATCTTGAATGCGCTCTTCAAGAAAAAATAACTGACCAGATCAGGACAAAAAATAGGCTAGGAACGGAGGCGACTCCCCTAGTCTATTGTTCGCTTTCTTATATACCAGAAATATCGAGTCACTAAACTTCATGTTTGTCTTATCGCAGGGTAAAATTTCCATTACCTGTAAGGCTCGCTGAATGTTTTCTATTTCAGTTTAAATCTTTAAAAGCTAGGAACAAATATCGGTCATTCGTTTAACTTACCGAGACCGTATCAAAATTGTCAGCTACTTTTGAATAAGATCACCGACCATTGGAACTTAAATGATTAAATACGAACCGTCTCGACTAGAACCGCTTCCTTTTTTTACAGCTAAAGAGTTAGAAACTCTGCATCATCTCGCTTCTGAATATCCGCTCTCTGAATTGTTGGAACGTCCCAGAATCCTTGAAGAGCGTTCCATTGACTACGCTTACGTATCAAGCAAAATTGAAGGTAGTACATATTCAAAGGCTGGAGTATCAACACTATTAAAATACGGCTGGACAGAAGGAGGAAAACCCCTTTCAGATGCACTGATGGTACTTGACCTCAATGCGACTTTCTTGTTTATCATGGATAATGCACAAGAGAAAGACGTTTGCACAAAAGAATTCGTTAAAGATATTCATGCCATGACTACCTCGCATCAATTAAAGGATGATGAGAAGGGTCTCGTTAGGAAGAATGCTGTAGCGATTGTTGGTAGTAAATACAAGCCTCTTGAATCGCCCGTACAACTAAATGCCGAGTTCGATTACTTGATTAGCGTTGTGAATACTATCAAAGATCCCTTTGAACAAGCGGCGTATATTCATTGCAATCTCGCGTATTTGCAATATTTTGCCGATGGCAATAAGCGTACCTCACGCCTCATGCAAACAGCTGTTCTTGTTCACAATAACCTAATTCCTATCTTTATTACTGAAGACGAAATCCAAAACTACTTAACTGCTGTGATTTGCTATTACGAAACTGGTGACCGCAAACCGTATGCAGAATTGTTTGTTAGAAGTTATCAGTACACCATCGATCATTTGCTAGGGAGAACGCCGGAACAGCTCCAGTCGATCGCAGAAGATGAAAAACGACTACAAGCGGCTTGGGCTATGCGTCGAAGTGCATCTCGGACTTAACAGACCCTATCAGTCAAACATTAACAAAGTAATCGGAAGAATAATGTGAGCGTCAGCCGCATCGTCCTCCCTTTGAAATATCGACCAGAAGACCCTACGCTTCTGAATGGAGTACGCCTTCCTTGAGGAGCGGAAAGTTGACGGGCATCCGTATTGTTCTTAGCGGTTAGAAACGTAGAGAAAAGCGCGTCAGACCAAATGGGACGCTGATCTGACGCGGTTCAGGTCGCAGTGATTGGAGAATGGTTCACTGCGACCTTTGAACAACTTACTTCATAGGTTTGAACAGAAAACCATGGCAGTCATTGCACATCACTCGGCTTTCCTTATGTTCAGCATGGCAAGCCGTGCAAGCCATGTTTTCACCATAGTGATGAGAGGCGTGCGGATTGGGCTCATGTGGATCGGCTGGCTTTGTCTTTTCAGCGAGATCCTTCCAAGAGCCATGACATGCCTGACAAGCCTTGTTATCTGGCACAACAAACGGGTTGCCAGCTACGGCATTTTCTTGTGTATGACAAACGGCACAGTCTCCCAAAGCCTTGTGATGGGGCTTCATGTCAGCGGGACCAGCATAAGCACTGAAAGAAAAAAGAAGCGCGGCGGCCGTCAGCGCACCGGTTAAAAACTTATTCGTCATTTTTAAAATCCTTGGTTCGATACTTAAAGAGCAGCTGGCTTGGCATTCACAGCGGAGTCGGCAGCAATACGACCGAACACCAAACCGTCTGCAATAGCACAACCGCCGAGACGGCTTGCGCCATGCGCACCGCCTGTTACTTCGCCAGCAGCGTAGAGACCAGCGATAGGCTTACCGAGCACATCGAGCACCTGAGCATGATGGTCGATACCGACACCACCCATGCAGTAGTGCACCTTCGGCCAAACGCGGCAGGCGTAGAACGGTGCCTTGTCAAGCTTGATGGCCAGTTGAAGCGCACGACCAAATTCTTCATCCTTGCCTGCAGCAACCATGTCATTCCAACGAGCCACCTGTGCCTTGAGGGCGTCGGCAGGCATGCCGAAGTGAGCGGCCAATTCGTCTAACGTATCGAACTTCCAAATGACCTTGTATTTGAGACCGTTGCGAAGCGTCTGGGCTTTTTCAACGCCCTTGCTGTCGGTAAAACAGATCGGATAAACAGGACGACCGTTTTCCATCAAATTGAGAATGGCATCGGTACGAGCCTTGCGGTCAGCAAGTTCATTACAGAAGCGCTTGCCATTGCGCACGTCAACCATAATGCCCATCGGGAAACCTGCAATCGTGTTGAACTGAGAGACGAGACCGAACCCCTTTTCGTCAGGCGAAGACCAGGGACCGAGCTGAATCTGGTCAACCTGAACGGGCGCGCCGCCAATGCTGAACATCTTGAGCATGCCTTCACCCGTTGCACCGAGATGATTGGTGGAGTCAAGACGCTCGTCGAGCGACGGATCCTGCTGCATACGGAACCATAAGTTGCGGGAGAATCCACCGGTGGCCATGATCACGCCCTTGCGAGCACCATAGACCTGCATCACACCAGAGTCTTCCTTCGGGAACTGATAGCGTTCACGAACTTTAAGACCAATCACGCGACCATTTTCGTCACGAATGAATTCTTCCATCTTGGCATGCAGATGCATGTCGACACCATGCTTGCGACAACTTTCGGCAAGCGGACGGGTGATGCCGCCACCCGTGGATTCAATCGTCTGCATGATTCGCGGAACGCTGTGACCACCAAAGTGCTGAACAAACGGCTTGTACTGAACACCGTGCTCCAACGTGAAATCAAAGGCGGGACGCGTGCCTTCAACGATCATTTTGAGCAGATCAACATGCGAAAGACCACGACCAGAACGAATCATGTCCTGAAGCATGAGCTCTGGACTATCCTTAATACCGGTCTTGGCCTGAAGCGGCGAACCAGCCACGGCAAAGGCACCCCCCATTAATGGCAGAGTTGCCGCCAAAGACGGGCATCTTTTCGATCAAAAGAACATCGGCGCCCTTTAGACGAGCCTGAAGCGCAGCTGCAAGTCCGGCAAAGGCAGAACCCACGACGATCACGTCATAGATTTTGTCGAAGGTCTTACTCGAAGTCTTGGCTGATGCCACACCTGCGACGGCTGTGAGCGCTGCCAAAGTGCCGCCCTTGAGCAAGCTGCGGCGTTGGGTATTGAGGGTTTGAGACATAGTTTTCTCCTTGAACAACAAACGAGAGTCACACATTTAAATAGCAAACCCCGTGCCAAACTCGACCAAAAACCCAAAGCGCCTGACGCTCTAGCTAAACCAAATTCCGCATTGAAAACCCTAATCGAGGGTTTCCCTTTAAAAACACATTTAACACCTCCTTTACAATGACGACATATCGTCAATACACCTACAGGATATCGTCGTCTCACGATATTTCGTCGCCATGCTCACCGACCTTTTCCCAGATTTGTTACGCCTTCAGACGTATGCTGATCTCTGCGAAACCTTGCAGCTCGACATTGCCCTTCAAAAAACACTAAAGACCCTCTCACCAATACTGCCAGCCGACGGCGTCTTTGCAAACATCTTTATGAAGGACACCCTGTCGGTGCAATTCCTCGCGCACGCCACACATGAGGCTGCGTCCAAATTTGATCATCGTGTCCCGGTTTCTTACGACTGGTTAAAGAAGATGAGTTACGACAAACGTAGCCAATGTATGGTGGTTCATGATCGTCACGAAGATCCATTGACAGACGCCGTTCTCTCTCAAATTCTTCCAGACGTGCGTTCCTATGTCATGCTTCGGCTCCTCATGGACGACACACACTATGGCGTAGTCTGCTTTTATGCCAATAGACGCAATGTCTTTAACGACCAACACGCTGCCATCGTACGGTCTCTTCACAATCCAATCGCTTCAATCGTCGGGTGCTCATTAGCCGTCTACTATCGCGAAACTGGCGATGAGATCAATGCCGAGTATCAGCGATTGCAAAAGGAAGTGCAGCGCGCCAATAATGAACCCATTAAGGAACTGATTAGACACGCCCCTTCGTTAGTTTCGATCACCGATGCCATTAGGCGAGTTGCACCCTACGACGCAACCGTGATCATTACGGGGGAATCTGGTTCTGGTAAGGAAGTGGTTGCTACAACCATTCAGAAACTCTCTCGGCGCAATCATGCACCGTTTGTGCGAATCAATTGTGCCGCGCTCCCACCTTCCCTTATCGAAAGTGAATTATTTGGCTTTGAGCGCGGTGCGTTTACGGGTGCTAGAGAACGTCATGCTGGGCTATTTGAACAAGCAGATGGCGGAACGTTGTTTCTCGACGAGGTGGGCGAACTGCCACTTGAAGTCCAAGCCAAGCTACTGCGCGTGCTCCAAGGCCAGTCTTTCAGGCGCGTCGGTGGCGATAAGGAAGTTACTGTAGACGTTCGAATTATTTGTGCAACACACAGAGATTTGAAGGGCATGATCGACAAAGGTCGCTTTCGTGAAGACCTCTACTATCGCCTCAGTGTATTTCCGATCGCAGTGCCGTCGCTACGAGATCGCCCTGAGGACATCGAGCCGCTTGCTACGTATTTCATTCGACGAATATCAAAGCGCTACGGCATCAGCATGATTCCTCGATTATCCGAAGAGGCTTTGGCTTTCGCGAAATCCTGGCCTTGGCCAGGCAATGTGCGTGAATTGCGCAATGTGATGGAGCGTGCTGTGTTAAGCGGAGAGCCTATCATCCGTCGACTTGACGTTTCTTTGGAACCAGTCCACAAGTCAACTATTGAACCCAATCAAGGATCCATAGCGCCTCTTATTTCTGCTGAAGATTCACTCCCCTCCTTTGAGGAGATGCAACGCCGTTATTTCAAAGCACTACTAACACAGACGCTGGGTCGCATAAGTGGCAAAAGCGGCGCAGCCGACATTGCCGGAATGCACCCAAACACGCTCCGAAGTCGACTTGAAAAGCTTGGCATCACTATTGAAAGGCAATGCATCGTTAAATAGTCGATCGGGTCAGCTTAACAATGAATTCGACCTCAACTATGAAAATACGAAACTCATTGGTAAATACAGTACGCAAGCGATCGCTGTCTCCGTTGAATCGGGACAGCGCTTCCCTCTCACCCAACACACCTATATCGAACCACAGGTAGCATTCACGACGTCTCATATCTTTGGTACTGACTATGATACAACGCATGGTGCCAGAATCGAACAGAATGCGATTAATTCCTACGTGGGTCGGTTAGGAGTTCAAGCAGGTTGGAACTATCCTGAAAGTAAGACTTCAGCTTACGTTCGCGCCTCATATCTTTATGACTTTGGTGGCGAAGTATCAACAACCGCGCATATGGCAACGACAGATACGAATCGCTTCGATCAGGACTTAGGTGGCGGTTGGGTTGAATTGAACCTTGGGATGAATGTTAACTTCACCAAAACACTCACTGGCTACGCTGACTTAGAGTACAGCAGTGGTTGTGATATTAAGAGCCCATACACTTGGAGTGCCGGGGTGCGATACACCTTCTAATTCTGTGTAGAACTTCAAGCTTCATCAAATAGGAGGGGTCGATTGAGTTCGACGCCTCCTATATAACACCCAGAATCGAAGATTATCTATATACGCTTTAAGCTTCTTCTCATAAACTTTGCGCGAGAATGGGTAACTCATGATCCTGTTCAAAACCCAATCGACCGACGGTGCGCGTCCTTACCGCGCTTTAGTTCACAATCTGAGGCAAGTCGTGTCACAAAGTCATTTGCATCCTTTACGGGAACGCAGCGTGACCGACGTAGAACCGAAGCAAAATCACCCGGCGTCAATTGATCGATCTGACCAAGTTTTTCGAGGACATGATCATCGGCTTGCGTCAAACCCAAGGCATCTAGATGCGCCGCAAGAAGCGCCTTTGCCTGGTCAAACGACATCACATCAAAACGCACTTTCACATCAAACCGTCGCAAGCTCGCAGCATCGAGTGTTTCAATCAGATTGGTCGTGGCGATGAAAATTCCTTCAAAGGCTTCAATCTGGGTGAGCATTTCGTTCACCTGCGTCGTTTCCCAACTATGCTGGCTATGGCCACGATCTTGCAAAAACGAATCCGCTTCATCAATCAGCAAAATCGCCTTTTCACGTTCGGCTTCCTTGAAGGCGCTCGCAATATTCTTTTCCGTCATGCCGACCCAGCAACTCAATAAGTCAGACGCACGCTTAACAATGATTGGCATCTCCAATGTTTTGGCCAAGTGCTTCGCCCAAGCCGATTTACCTGTGCCTGGCACACCATAAAGACATAATCGGCCAGATTTCGTACGCGAAAGCCCTTTGGCTAATTCATCCAAATCAATGTCCGCATTGACCGCTGCGAGCGAATATAGCGAGGTCGACTCAAGTGCCTTGACGATCTGACCAGCACCAATGGCACTTAACTGTGCGTTGATCAACGCCTCGACTTTTTCATCGCGATCAGAACTCTTGGCTTCAGACATCGTATTCGCAACAGCAAGCGCTCGGGATAGGACGGCCGGTGAGAGCGCTTCTGTCCTTGAAAGTCGATCGCATAACGCCTCCGATAAAGTTCCGTCTGAAGCCTTATCAATCATGCGTCGACGTTCTCTCACCGATGGCATTGGCACTTCGAGCACGACGTCAAAGCGGCGCATCATCGCTGGGTCGATAAAACCAATGTTATTCAGCACCCAAAAAGTCGGATGAATATTCGTTTCGAGGCTTTGATTGAGTTCACCCTTATCCGAACGAACCATATTGCCGTTCGTAAAGCGCAAATGATTGTGGAACACATCCTCCGCCTCATCGATCACGAGACAAGCCCCTTCCGCTTTGCCGAGCATTTGATCAGCCACACGCCAGTGACGTAACCGATCATACTCACGGTTATTATCGCGACGCTCCTCACGATGGGTCGCCACTTCCCAGAGCGGTACATTCAAAGCCTGTGCTACCGTACGCGTTAATTCGGTTTTACCTGTCCCTGGTGGCCCATATAAAAGGATATTGACGCCAGGTCGACCACTCGATAAGGCTTTTTCCAAATACGGTAGAAGTAGCGTTGCCACTTCCGGCAATCGCTCAAAATCGGTCAGCGCTAACGTGGCGTCGTTGGCCCGATTGAGATGTGAAAAAAGCAATTCTTCGGCAGAGATCACTTGAGTCATCAATCTTCCGCCAAGCTCTTCATCGAAGAATAAAAACCAGTCTTCGATATCTTCCTTATTATCGCGGCCAGAGTAAGCGATAAGCCCGGACTTCATAAGCGCTCCGTCGGATGACAAAGCACGTCGAATATCCTCAAACGCCATCCCTGTTGCGTAGCTAATTACATTGCTGTAGAGATCAAGACCGCCTTCCGCAAAATCGAGCATATTGAACACAGTTCTCACGTCAGTCGAACGTGAAAACCAAATAATCCAATATAGGATTTGCGCCTCACAGTCAGTGAGAGAAAATCGCTCACAGAGCATACGAAAGTTGCTCTCAGCAGCTGCCGTCTCGTAAAAACAATCGCCCTCCTTTTCGAGGATCGCTTGACGTGCTTCGCTTAAAACGGGTGGTAACACCAAGTCTTGATCTCTGTTTTCACGTCCCTCACGCAATTCATCAAGGGTCATCTCATCCGTATCTTGATTACTGTTCGGATGCGCCATTTCCCAGGCCTCAGCTTCTTGACGCATAAATCGCCAATAGTTGCGCAAGAATGGAGACGCATTACCGTAACGAAGATTGTCCAAGGTCACATCTTTCCAAAGCTCTCCGTCCACCAAGAGACGCACCAACCAGCGTTCACCAGCGCCGCCACCGCTATTTTTCGTCAATAACTGTCCACGAACCTTCTGTATTTTTTCGTGTAATTTGAATTTCATGATTTCAGCCCCATTTGCTCATACTAATCGGCTTTTCTTAATGCTCATCATGAGGCAACGTGCGTCAGTTTGTATCGCGAGCGAAAATTCCTCAAATTTTCGATTTTCGGCTTGGTCGTGTAGTGGGACTACTATGAACTTAAACCCATCACTGATCGTAAGATCGCTCATTGGGTTTCATTTCACTGCAGCATGAAGCTGTTTTCTTTCACTTAACAAATTGCTAAATCCATGAACACACCCTATTTCATTGAAAGCACGTCACGCCCGATGGATGCCGTTTACGAATTTACGGTTTGCCGCTTAGTTGACGCTGCCCATCCTGACACCCGTCGTTGGTTGTTGAATATATACAAAGACGGCAATAACGATTCCTGCCTTTGCTTTGGCATGAAAATGCCGCTCTACGAAGAAGATCTTGGTCGAGAAAAAGTCATTAACCAAATGCTTGCTTGGCTCATGACGACCGTCTTTCCAACTCAAAGTCCAACGTGGAAGGACACGTTTACCCAAATGCTCACGTACTTGAATGACGCGTTTGAGGAACTAGATCGAATGGAGGCTCAAGCGCTTGGCGAGCCGGTCACCAACGTTGATGACGATTGGGATCCGTCAATGGTGGGTGGAGAACCAGACATCAATGGCGATGCATATGTGGCCGATGGTCTCTATGTGAATGCCAAAGGTCAACTCATTGAAAAATAATAGAGAGACGAGATAAACAAATGCCGCCTTCGCTGTGAGGCGGCATTCAATGCATCAAACATAAAACTGACCTTTTCAGCAAGCTTTACTTACCCCTTCTTACTCCACCCATAAAACTCCCTATGCGCCGCCGTCACGGTGTCATGGTCGTCAGGCGAAATAAGCACCATGTTTTCGACCGAATCTGCGCCACCGGCAGCAACCGGCTGCACGTGATGCACTTCCCAACCTTCGGTCTCTTTAATGCTATGCGCATTTAAAAACTCTGCTCGCGTCATAGGAGAACGCTCAACATCATCAGCCGTAACGTGTGGCGCACTCTCAACCTCACCCGCTTCAATCAAGGCTTGTAGATCGCTGGCATCACCATTAAAAACGCCATTCTCAACACCAGGCAACTGACAAGCGTCACCAGAGAGCATGCATTGCGTCCCTTCAGGTGTGCTATCACTAGCCAAAGCCGCACCAGCAGCCGTATAGACACCTAACTGACAAAGACGAGTTAAATGCACTTCATTGTCGTGCGTAATAAAAGGCTCGTCAGTGACAACAGACTTCACGGTGGCTTCGGTGATGGCTACACCGCTTTGCATAGTCCTTAACGTTCCAATACCGATATTGGTCACTCGATCTACAGCGATCTTTGCGGCTTCACCGACATTACCTTTACAAAGCTCAACGGTACTTTTGAAGGCATCTTCTGCCGTCCCAGCCACGCCTTGAACAACACCTTTGACCGTGCCTTCGAGAATATTGCCACCAAAGCGAAGCACATCTTTGAATTCTGCTTTGCTACCAATCGGCAACACATCAATGACATCGTCTTTAGACATAGGAGTTTCCTTGTCGAAATTTCCACGTTACTTCTTAAGTGTAAAACCGAACAAAGCGGCGTGCCATTTTCGTAAGTTTGCGGATTTGGACTCACTCTCGAGGCCAACGATTCACATTTTCAACCACTTAAACCCTTTAAACGCCTCGTTGTCACGCTGATAGACAACCGATAAAATGATTTTGATGCGAACCACAGGAGGCAACCATGCAAGCACTGAAATTCACGTTGATCGCCATGACAAGTCTCTTAGTCCTTGCCGGCTGCAAGTCCGAGATTAAAACCGAAACGACGCTAAGTCAGCTGCAAGCCAATGAAGCGAAACCAACTGCTGCTTACTTCTCTGCAGAGGTGCTGAGTTGCCGAGATCCTCAAACGGGCTTAACAGACTCCCAAGTTTTACAGCTTCGCGAACAAGTGGAGTTCATCTTGCCGGGTGCTCGCTATTTAGGATGCCGAGATGTCGACTTTCAGGGATTGGTTTCCTTTGAAACGAAGGTCCAAATTGGAGGCGATCCGCTCAATTGCAGTCGTGACGATATTTGTTTAGGCGCCAAAGGTCAGCGCCGATCTATCGTGGTTGGCAAACATATTAGAGAGCGCTTCTTACGAATTGCCGATTCACTAAGCGGCTGGACGCTCTCAGACCTCAACGTTAAGGTCGCTGTGACGAACGACCTTGGCCAAAAGGTCGATCTCTATATACCGAGTTGCTTCCTCGAAAATGAGAGAGGCCGTTGGAGCTACCACGATTACGCGATCGACTGGAACGCTGACGCAACCTATACCTTTGCACTTTCGGACGTCGGTGTCGATCAGGCTTTTTCGGATGATATTTCGACCATTTTTCACGTGTCACAATAATCCATCACACTTCTCTTTAGTTCCCGATCACACATTGAACTAAAAGCATAGAACAAACAGACAAGAATGGAACTCATTGAGTCAATTTATGACTTTCAGCATATAGCCAAATCGCTTTAAATATAAAGCATAAGCATTCCGTTGTGAGTGCCTATAATGTTATGCCATCGAGATATTGATCACAAATCTTGAAATTGTGACATTAGCAAACGAGATGCTTATCTTTCCAAATCGATATTCAAATCCAGATTTAACGGTAATACATGTTTCGAGCGTGATGTTGAAACATTTAAGAAAACACAAAATTGTGCCGTACGCCGAACTCTATCACCTTATCAAAGAAAAAAACTTGAGCCCAGAATCTTTGTTCAGACCTTCGCTTAGCTTACTTTTCTTATTAGGTCTTATCGAGTATCGAATCAAAATTGACTCCTTTGAATACGTCGGTCCTTAAATGAAACTATCGAAAATTTACTGCAATAAGCCAGAAATCATGAGTCCGATTCACTTCAAAGACGGACTCAACGTTGTACTGGCCCAAGTGCATCGACCAACAGAGCTTGAAAAAGACACGCACAATCTCGGCAAAACGACCCTGTGCAAGCTCATCGATTTTTGTTTCTTGAGTAAGAAGCAAAAAGAGTTCTTTCTGTTCAAGCAACCTGCCTTTTCAGACTTTATCTTCTATTTAGAGATTGAGCTCCCTGATGGCTCCTACGTCACTGTCCGGCGCGGTGTAGCTGATCCGAATAAAATCGCCTTTAAAAAACACCCTGCTCGAAATCAGGACTTCACGGAGTTAGAAACTTGGGATCACGACGTTTCCTTTGAAAAGGCTAAAACAATCTTGGAAGGCTTGTTGGATTGGGAGGGTTTGAATTTTTGGTCCTACCGCAATGAGCTGAATTATCTTCTTAGAACGCAAGATGACTACAAGGACGTCTTCCACCTGAAGAAGTTTGGGCCTAAGCACGTTCAGTGGAAACCATTCTTAGCCTATCTGTTAGGTCTAGACGGCCAACTTCTTTGCGACTTGTATGCAAAGAAGGAAGCGCTTAACAATAAACGAGAGCTTGAACAAACAGTTAAAGCTGAAGTCCCGCGCGAAATCGCCGATCTTGGTAGCAACCTCGAAGGGTTGATTTTGCTTAAATCATCTGAGGCCGAACGCAAGCAAGCGATTTTGGATGATTTTGAGGGAGTGTCGGGAATTTCGTGTCCAGGACGATTATTACAGGTGGGCAATCTACCTGAACTCCCGGTTAGCTGATCCTTATCAGCTACCGGAGTACTCTCGGGGGCAT
>Glacier_p2__coassemble_1645_pt1 | contig 16724 bp, 10 predicted proteins | sample Glacier_p2__metabat2_high_PE_005 | metagenome-assembled genome bin Glacier_p2
TCAAAGTGGGACTCGTCAATCGGCATGCTGGTCATGACGAGCTCTTCGTTTGTCAATGGGAGCTTCATGCCACGGGCTTGCTCGATGGTCTTCGCTTCTTCGGAGCGACGTTTTTCAAGACCATAGCAGGGCTTAAACGCCAAGTAGTCAATGACGAAACCGTTCTCACGGTGTTGCGCTAAGCGGCGCTTGATGTTGACGGTTTGACCGACATAGAGCTGCCCATCGCTATAGGCCAACATATAGACGCCGGATAAGTCTCTTTTACTTTGAGTGGGCTTATCTTTGAATAGATCGTTAGGTGTCGTAATCCCACGAACGTCGGTGAGATATTTAAAACCTAGGGTTTGGGCAATAGGAGTAAGTTCTTCAAAAGTCATTGGGAAAAAGAGTGTAACAAACTGTTAAATAAAACCATGTGTTCAAATTTGATTAGTGCTAAGCTTCTAGTCCGATTAGGAGGAACCTATGATTTTTCGAATTGAGCGTAGTGAAACTGCAACGGTTGTGTATAGCATCAGAATTTTTCCGTGGTCATTCGCGTGTGTTTTCTATTACATAACAGAACTTTTTGAACTGACAGCTATCCCATATTTTTATAGAAAATACGTTTCTCATAAGACCAAACCTTCCTTAATGGAATGGTTAGTTAATATTCAATGGTTTTGGTGTCGGCAAGATGTTTATAAGGCAGGTACAAGAATTACATTAATAAAACGCAGATTGACCCCGGGCTATATACGTTATGTCCGGGGCTTCTGACATAGTTATTTATTTTTTGCTTGAGAAATCAGGACTTTGACTTTTGCCAATCTGGATAACCTGATTGGCAAAATCTTTATCTGTGCTTGCTTTTTCTCGTAATTGATTAAAAATCTTGTCGGGAGATTCATACATCAAATCAGAGAGATAAGCTCTCATCACAGTACTAGAGGCGCTAGTTTGATCTCTGAAATATTGATCACTCGCCAACATGTTTAACCCACGTGTCAAGTACTGAGCATTCAACTCATCTCGCGTGACCGGGTTAAGGTTGCCAACCCCGTCAAAGTCGACCCACCGCTCTTCATCTCTCAGTGACGCAGAGTATCGATAGGTTTCATCAACTGGGCGTTTTTCTGCTTCATACTGTTTCTCCAGTTCTTGCTCATTACCCTTAGGCAGTTTCGTTGCTGGTTTCGGAATATTGTTTTCAATATTTCCTGTCATTTGGTCTAACGCTTTATTGAGCTGATCAATTTCTTGACCAAATTCAAAGCGAGCCGAATAGCTCTGATTCAAACTTTCGAGGGCATCACTGGCCGAACCAAATTTTGTCATCGCTCGATCTCGAACCATATTCGAAAACTGAACTTGGGTTTGAATCCCGTTTTGCTCGGTGGCTTGATAGGATTTACCGTCGGTAATATTGTTACCAACACTATCAGTCGTTCGATTTTCGGCTGTTTTACCCTTAGTCAAACTAGCTGAATGTTTATCTGACAATTGACTATTCTTTCCATCAGTGGTCGTTGTTCCTTTAGAGAGAGTATTGCCGTCAGTCTTAGCTCTGTTTTCGGTAATGCCTTTCGTAAAGCCCGTTATGAACTCATTGCTAGTGCCTTCTGTTTTCGAACTATTGGTTGAGCCATTAATTGATCCATCAAAATAACCGCCAAGATTAATAAGACTTTTGTTAATTGGATTGAGATTATCTGCTTCTATCACCTTGTTTCCTTTCGAACCTGGTATTGCAGATTTGGTTATGGACTTAATAAAATCATCGGTAGATTGTAGATTTTTCAGATCATTGTTTCTAAATCCTGTTTGAGTGTCATCGTTAGGTTTAAGGTCCTCGGAATTCCCAGTATTCAAATTCGCGGAATAACGAGCGTTATTCCCAACCCCAAAATCTTCCTTAGCCTGGCCACCATGACTCAAACTTTCATTACCGCCATGGTGCACAGTATCCGCGGCACTAAGCCCATTCGTAACATTACGGTTATCGACATTTGACTTCGTATCCTGCCAACCTGTTTGTTCAACAGTGGTACTTTCAATGCCTTTGGCGGCCTGAACTTGCGTTTGCTGCGCTTTACCACCTTGTTGTTGATGCTGTTGAACATCTTGAACGGCACTTTGTTCTGACGTACCAGCGTTCTTCTGATAAGTGCCACTCGCTGTGACCCCAAGATCCGTCGAAGCCACACGCATCGATGTCACATGGCCCGTCGATCTGTCAGCCGACCAATCCCCATAAGGCGTGTGCGTCGTATGCTGATTGGGTGACGTATAAGACGACCCAAGATCCGTCTTATTGGCACTCACGTTGTTGGTGGAGACATTCGACAAGGACGCATTACCTGCAGACACATTGCCAGCAGCCAAGGCAGAACCTTGCGCTTGGGCTGCAGAAGATGCTGGACTTAAAACTGACGAAGCCATAGAGGTCAAAGCCATGTCGCTACCTTTAGCAACGGCATAAGCCAGAACGGGGACAAGCCACATAAGGGAGCCTGCCATCGCTTGCGAAGTCGCACCGCCATCACGAATCATGGTGGCAGCAGCAAGGGTCACACCACCGGCGGCATCGACTAAACGATTGAGAGGCTCAGCATCGACATGAATCATGAGGTAATTCATGATGGACGTAATGGGCGCCCAAAGACTCACAGAAATGAGTAGGGTAAAGTAGGCTCGAATAACGACGATGCCACTTGTACCTAAACCAATCGCAAGCAAGAACGTAATCGGAAAAAGTCCAATCACAATAAATTCAAGCAAATTGCGTAGTTTTGGTAATGCCGACTTCGCCATTTCAGAAAGCGTTCGGTAGTTAATTTCAGAGGCTAAATTGCCTTGCGCCCGCGCCATGGCAACGGCAGCCGATAGTGGCGCTTGTCCGGCTTTAGCCGCAGTATTCATAGTGGCTTGAGGAATGGCCGCCATCATGACGGACTGCCGTAATGATTCAGTGAGACTACGAGAGACACCAAGCATCACTCTTTCAGCGTTCGGAATGGCAGCGCGAACTGAACCCGATACCACATCATCGGCATTGAGACTGAGTTGATTCACCAACATACTTTCAAGCGCCGGTAACTCATGGTTATGTAGCGCATCGTAGAGTGTCTTAAGCGCTTCTGGGCACGAGAGCACTTTGTCAGCAATCATCACACGACGAGCAGGATTGACCCAACCATCTGACGATATGAGCGCATAAATGTCTGGCGCCGTCATTAAGGCCTGACGCTTGGTCGGGTTATCAAGAATTTCGGGCACAACACAGCGCTCAGAAAAATTGACTAGCGACACTCGCCCATATTCAGTAATGGGTTTGACAGACAAAACAGACGTCACAACACGTTGCGGAAACGCCATCCCAAAGCGCGTGTAACTTGTCGCATCAACGTCATTAAAAGCGGTCTCAAAGGTTTGTGTGAGCCAATAGGAGACGCGCGAAATGGTTGAAGCTGGCCAACCAATACCGATTGGCACATCATTAATCACTTGGGTATAGCCTCCACGCACATCAAGCACATTGATGTTGACGCGAGGGACAAAGGCCACACTAAAAAGCACAATGGTGGCCGCAAACCAGGTAATGGCATCTTGGCCGCGATAGCGTACGGCCGCCCCAATCATGACAGATAAAAAACCAAAGACTGCCACACAAATAAGCAGTGTTCGGTAGTCTTGGGTTGATGTCAGCGCCGCAATGGTCGTCCACAAGTCAGAGACTTGCTCACCATTCCAATACGCATAAAAAGGATAAGCAGAAGTTGTCATCAAATCATTTAGGCTTGGCGCTCTAGCGACTCAAACATCAAAACCGTCAAGTCGGTCACCCAAAGCGCACTGCCACAAAAACAAAATAAAAAGGCATGGCATTCCCCCACACGTCAACGCATGAGGGAATGACGGATCAAAAGCACAAGCGATTAGTTAGAGAGCCCACCGCCCGGGAGCGTATTCAAGGCATCGACTGCCGCATCGCCATAGATGGTGCGGTTAAAGTGCTCAAACTGACTCATGAGGTCAGTGACGCGCTGCATACGGGTCGCAATCACTTTTTCACGGTCATGCAGATCGATACGCAGTTTTGCAAGACGGTCACTGATGGTTTTGGCGTGCTCAAGGGCATGCTGATTGACGTTCTTGCCAGCTGACGAATTAACGGCAATGTCAATGTCGTTTGCTAACTGAGTCACGGCCGTGATGATGGCTTCATAGGCAGCGACTTGCGAGAGGGTATTGAGCATCGAATCTGAAAAACTCATGACCCGAGGCGACGCCGAAAGCTCAACGACACGCAATAAGGGCAAAGATGAAATGGTGGCAAGCATGGTGAGCTGCTCGTCTTTGACTAAAGAGGCTTTACGTTGAATGAGACTTTCGCGATAGTCACGCATGGCTTTATTGATGACGTGCGCAAGGTTGATATCGTCGGTCTGCTTCTTGGTGATATTCAAACAGCGCTTACTTTCGTCACACGAATAAACTTGGGCATCCTTATTTGGCTTACTATCAGTTTCACTACCAAGCATGGTGTCAAGTAAATCAAGTGCTGCGTAGTTTTCACTCTTACTCGTCATGTTGGGACCCGTGCCCACATTGCGATACACGGTGGTTCCGACAAGCGTCATCATGGTTTCACGCATTTCTTTAGGCATCTTGCTATTCATCTTGCCGCTAGAAAGCAGTGCCCAGGTGAGGTTGATTTCAGCCGCTTCTAAGACGTTCCCTTTTTCGTCGAGTTTTTCAGGTACGCTCGAGAGCACTTTGCTCCCATCGGTCTTTGTCATCTGAAGGGCGTCCGACTGGTCTTCGGCTGTGCCACCAGAACGCAAAGCATTTCGCGCACGATGTCCCATGCCGTTAATCCAACTATCGGCGCCAGAGGCCGACATGATGTTTTCAGCCATTTGACACGAGTCACTCAACTGATTAGAAATTCGCATCAACATATCTCTAAATTGGGACACCTGTTCATTGAGGTCAGGCGCTAAAGACTGGAGCGCTAAATGAAAGGCGAGACCAGGCAACGCCGTCCCGATCGAGCGAGCAAAATTCATGAATTCTTCTGTCGACGGAATTGAAAAGCCACCTAAGAAAAAGTCAATCCCGCCGCAACCAGCCTTTAGTTGTGGCGCTGACATATAAAAAGGCTGAAAGTCCTGACGTGGAACTTTGAGGACATAACGTCCACCCATCATGGTGTTCATAGACGCTGTGGCATAAACGCCCGCCGGTGTATAAGAGGTTTGCGCACCGGCATCCTGATAGAAGTCCTCTAGAAACCCAGCATGCGCATTCGAGGCAACGAGTAAAGCCGTCAAAAGGCCGGAAAACTTCTTTGTCGTCATTAACGAATAGGGAAAAGTGTTGGTTTTTTTAATCATGAATGTCTGTTGATTTGTTTAGGGTTGAGGGACGGTCAAGGGCTATTGGCACCGATAGCACCCAAAAGAGCCGATGACGATTCACCTAGCCGTCGAACTTTCTTCGGTGTAGTAGCCATTAGTTCAATGGCGTTGACTTCATGGACGACGCTTGAGGCAAGGTCATGTCGGTCACTTGACCAGGCAACCCAGCGTTGACGGCACTCAAGAGGTCACTGTTTTTAAGTAGGAACGTAATTCGGCGCGAGAGCTCTTCACCACTTACCGCACCCGCTGCGACGAGCATCCCGTTTCGACCGGCCAACGCCCCTTTCAAAAGCGCAAAGTCAGGACGCGTCGCAACCGCTTCTGGTGTGGGCACAAGCACAACCGCCGGGAAGGTTTTGATGCCCCACAAGGCTGCACGACCGCCATCGGGCAACACTTCGTCAAAGCCTTCAAAGCCCTTGAGTGATTGACCAGATGTCTTACCTTTAAGGGACACATCAATGGCCGTGGCCATCAGCGGCAAATGCCACGTACGGGCAAAAGCGCGAACGGGACCCGAGGCAATCTCGGTTAAGGGGTCGCCTGGCTTACCAATAAAGATGAGACCAGCTTGACCATTCAAACTCTTCAGGCGCGCTGCCGTTTCTTCACGCTTTACGTCCGTAAGGGCGGCGGTCGCGAAGTTGGCACTTGGGTGCGTCGTCGTAAAGTCAAACGTGGGATTCATCAAGCGACCCAACTGCCAAGCTTGCGCAAAGCGAGCTGACAACGCTAAGACATGCGCATTGATCGCTTGATATGCCGCCATGTTTTCAATCGTTGGATTCATAATCGCGACGTTCAAACGCTTTTGTCGCTCTTCTTTGAGGGCTTCAACGGTCGTAAAGCGACTGAAGTCAAAGGGATCTTCTTTTGGCTTTTGATGATCTAGGGACTTCTGAGCGAGCTTGGCTTCAATGGGCGTTTCTTCGTCTAACTTCGCTTTGGCGCGGGCTTCACGTCGAATGCGTTCACGTGCTTGGCGTTCTTCTTCAGCCTTTTTGGCTGCTTCTTCACGGCCGTAATAGAGAAACGGACGATGGGGATCAGCCCACACGTCTTCTTCCCACCATGAGGTAGAAGGCTCGATGGGCTTAGATTGATGTGATTGAACGGGAACATTCATTGCATCAGGCGCAGTGCTCGCTAACGCACCTTGCATTAGCGTGAGGCTAAGCGTCAGAACGAAGGGCCTTAATACGGGCTCAGTACGCACAAAAAAGAGTTTCATTAAAGATGTCATGGTGATTGATGAATAAAAATGGCTTAAAAAGAAAAGAAGGGTCAACGTAAGCGAAGAACCAAAGCGCACGACTAACCGCTAGCGCGATCAACAAAAAGCTCAACCAACTGCAAAACGGTTAATCTGTCGCGATCAGGCCCTACAAAGGTTTGGCACTTTCGGTAATGGGACCACTATTACCCTCAGCCTTGGTCGGTTGATCGGGTGAGGCCACGGACTGCTGTGCGCCTGGCACTGACGAGGTAATCCCGATTTCGCCCTTGATCATGGCTTCGACACGTTCTTTAGCGCGCTCCATCGCTTGTGTGGCTGTGATGCCGCCTTTACCAGCGACTTCTTTGACGACGTCAGCGATGAATTCCGATAGGTCCATCTTTGTGAAGTCAAGCTTTTGCATTTCTTCGATCGTGAAGCCTCGGCTATCAGGCCTTAAGGCCGTCCCGAAGTCACGCCCTAATTGGGGTCGACCTTGCTCATTGATGATTCGAGCGAGACGCGAATTGAAGCAAACATGGTGTTCGGTGGTTTTGACGCACCCTAAACCCGCAACCTCTTTGTCACAGGTCGTGCCTACGAAATGGCAGAGTCGTTGCCCCTTGGCCATCGCGGTCTTTTGGTCACCCGCATCACAACTTTGGTAGCGGTCATAAAACTGCGCAGCGGTCGCGACTAAGAAGCCTCCTGGCGAAAATGAGAACGCCCATTGCCCACCTGAGTAGGTCGCGGTCGCACCCCAAAACGAAAAGGAGGGGGAGTAAGAGGCTGTGCCTGTTGACCCATAGAGATGCGTCAGTAATCCAGACGTCTCTTCACTCCACGAGAGGAGGTCATAGACGTAAGGGGATCCCGCCCACTTGATAAGCTCAACGCCAACACCAACCCCAAAGACCAAGAGCTGCCCAAAGCCCGCATTGGAGGTCGTTGGAATGGCGTCTGCGCGGCAACAGGTCTCTGCGCCTTTACGGTCTTTGCAACTGGCGTTTTGACCCGAAAAGAAGCGGTTATTCTGTACGTCCGCATAAGCGCCTAACTGTCGGCCTATTTCCATCTGAATGATCGCGTCAATAAAGTCCTTATCGGGGTCACCGTCAGCCGGTCGACAAACGCCTTCAATACAGATTTGGCCGTCGCAGACTTCACCAATAACACCAGATGCCCCAGGCTTTGTGCACTGATAAACGCGCGTGGGGCGTAAACACGTGGGCGCACCATCAGGACACGTTTCGCTAACGAGCTTGCAATCTTTGTTGCTGGCTAAGTCCGCACATTCGTCTTTGCCGGGCGCCTGACACACATAGGTTTCAGACCACGACCAACAATCGCGGTATTCGGGCTTACCGTTCACAAAGCGAATGCCTGCACCTTGGGTACATGTGCGACCGGTCTGCACGCAACCATTGGGGACTGCTGATTCGCGCAAGAGGTCTTTTGCCGTCACAGACTCAAACGCCAACGTAGTTGTCGAACCCAAGCCAAGGACATCACTCACTCGAAAAGCTTGATCGTCGAAAGCCGTTCTTCGATTGCCGTCATGCCCTTCAAGTCGTCCCAATGATTGGCTTTTTGCAACCGCTTGACGAACAAGGTCAGCCTGACGTTTTAGGGTCGATTGAAGCGACAAAGCTGTCGATGTCGAGCCATTCACGGGTACACACGTAGTCGAATCCTGGTAGTTCGAGACCGTCTCTGTACCAATCAAAGTGGCGGGTTTAGCGACATCGGCCGACACAGAACTCTCACACACATAGGTCTGATGGCTCTTGAGGCACGTCCCGTTAGGCCCCGGCACATCGCAAATGCGATCAGAAGTCGCTTTGCAGCGGCCTGCGCCAGCGAGTTCAGTCAACGCTCCACACGTGTCACCCCCTGGGGCTCGACACTGATAGGTGGATTGATAGGTCAAACAGGGCAACTTGCCCGTCGGATCTTTTTCGATACAAGTCGACGTCTGAAGCTTGCAATCAAACCCTTCTTTTTGGGCATCCGCGGTCATGTCGCTACAGGCCTTGTCGTCCACAATCGGGTCACCGGGGACTTGGGTTTCGTCGTCGACGGAAATGTCTGGCCCTGTGACGGGTGTCTTTTTGCATAGATACGTCGCAGACCAACGGATACAGACACCGTTTTCAGTGACTTCGCATTTGACGGGTTGCGTTTGTGTGCACCCCGCATCAATCAAGGTTTGGCACGACGTGGCGTTGTTGACCGACGGACACGAGACCGTCTTTTCGGTGACCCAACAAGGAGGACTCGCCGTCACCGTATGATCGGGCCAATTGGAGATCGGCACTTCACGCGGTGTCCTATCAACGCAACGCTCAGCTGTAATTCGGCAGCCTGGTCCCAACAGGTCTTCGGTTTTGTCGCTATAACTTATCGACACCTTGGGCTCATGCACCGTCACACCTGCGCCAGTTGGGTAGATATCACAAAGCAACTGCGTTTCGGTCTCTGCGCAATGCTTTCCGTCCATTTGCTTACACTCAGATGTCACAAGGGTGCACCCACGAATATCTGTGGCTTCTTTAAGGCTGCTCGCCTTCAATCCGACCGACACATTCGTAGCGCCAGTCGGATGACAACGATTTGCCTCTGGATGCGGCATCCAACAGTTAAATTTGTTTTCGTAACGTACGCAGCGACTGTCTTTATATTCAACACACTTACGGCCTTTACGCTTACATTCGTACTTAGGATTCCCTTTAGGGGCACTTTCTGTGGTTTTAGCATCAACCGCTGCTTCAACTGTCGTACTCGCTACCGTGTCGCTATTCCACATCACGAGTCCAATTGACAACCCCAAAGTTAGCCGCAAAGTAAACGTCAGACGCTTATACACATATATCGTCATGGTGTGCTCCTACGGTCTAAAGTCACCGCAATGGTCTTCCCAATGGCCTTGGTCTTCGACGTTTTCATTCACGTAATTAACCTTGCCGCTGAGTGTCCCTTGTAAGTGCGTCAAAAGATGGATACGAGCGTCCACGGTCGCAACGCAACCGTCCCCAGAACACTCCTCACGCAAAAAGCGAATCGAGGCGTGGCATTGTGGGTTGACCTTGTTCGTGATCGACCCCGAGACCGACCCCATGGGCAATTGGATTGCCGGATAGCCATTTAATGCAAAGGTCAACTGATGCGTATCACCACACTTATAGGTCACGGTCATTTGGTCACCGTACTCGCAAAGGTCGTACTCAAGTCCAAGCCCACCCTTAATCACGACCGTTTGGGTGGTGCCAGGCTTACAACTAGATTGGGAGGTCTGCACGAAAATCTCATTACAAACCACGGTCTGCATGCTCCCTTGAGGCGCAAGACAGGTAGCCGGAAAAGTGGCTTTGGCCGTTGCTTCTTTGATCGTTTTAATCACACCAGAGCCCGACATGGTTTCAGTCCCAAAGAAACAGCGCTCTGTATAGTCGGTAGTAGAAGTTGACCCCGTCACGGGACTCAAACACGTGCGCGATTCATTGCGTTCACTGCCAGTCCCACACGAAAAGTGGTTGGCGGTTACGCGATTGATTTCTGCAACACCAACTTGACAGGCAATGTCTTCAAACCAACCGTTGGCGCGACAGGTCTCGGTCGTGACGATGGGTTTTGAGCCAACGATGACGGGCTTACAGCCAGTTGTTCCGTTATCAGGCCATTCAACGGGTTGATTCACGATTTCATCGCGTCCCGCTAAAATGTCGTCCCCAATCGGGGGACGCTTATCAAAGGGTTCACCCATGATTTGAATGGCACGACACGTGGGATCGGTCTTTTCTTTACATGCAATGACATTTGATTGAGCAGGCCCAAAGACCTCACCAAAGCCCCCGTTATAAGCGTCTTTTTCATGATCAAGCCCTTCGGTTGATGCATTACCGACGCTACCTAAAACGGGACTCGGGTCACGCACGGCGTCATTGACGATCTCGTTAATATCAGGTAACGGCGTTTTCATCGCGTCTTTGACCGCTTCTTGAGGTGTGACGGCGTAACTAAGGCTAGCCATTGGACTGAATGTCACAGCCACTAAAGCGCTGATTACTACCCCTAACGGGCGTCTAATGCTGTCCAAGGCCAAGACGTGCGAATGATTAAAAAGATTGGGCACCATCATTCGATCCCTGCAGCTTTGGCACACATCATTAAGTCCGCAAAGCGCGGGTCGTTTTCTAACGCTTCAATCAGCGGCGCTAATTTCGTCGTGATCTCACGATTCGTGTCACGTTGATTGACAAAGACGCTCATCGCTTCGACTAACGAAGCTGACCCTTGCACGACCAAGGCGCTCTCGCCAAAGCCAGTGAGTTTGACGATGGGTAAACGTGGCGCACGGTCTACAGCCAAATCCCCCGTATGATTGGCGGTCAACTCTGCCCACATCAGTCGAAAGGCTGTGGGGTCAATGGCGACGGGGATTTTTTCATTCAAAAAGGGCGACAAGAAGGTATTAAAAACCTGCGGGTTAATCACTTCTAAGCCGTCTTTATTTTTGGTGACGGGCATACCGGCTAAAAGGACAGCGGGTTCAATCACGGCCTTAAAGCGCTTCAATTCACTGATGAGTCGCTCAGTGGTTTGGGGATCCATATGGGTGGACGTATAAACCATCACTTGGAGTTTTTTAGGCCCTTCGGTTTGCGTGTTAAACCCTTCACGACGTTGTCGACGTGAACTGCTGTGACGTTGGCTAGCGTTTTCGGAGGATGACCCTTCAACACTTAAGGGCGACACCACTTGTGCGACCGGGCTGCTCACCCGGGGCAATTCATGCGTAGGGGTAGTGGGGTTAGACGTCGAGGTTGTCGCAAGAGCGTCCTGCATGGCCGCAAAACCCAATGCCACCAAGAAGAAAGATCGCAACCCCAAAAGATGCGAATGAGAAGATTCAAAAGGAGACTTCAAAACCGTAAACATGACTGATAAAAGGAAAAAACAAACAGTTGTGGGCATGTGACGTAAGTCAGTCCCGTTATTTCGACAAACCTAGTTCAGTGGGCATCGCGTCTAGAGGCACCCCTTCAACGTCTAAGGCAGGCACCCAAGTCACGATGTCTGAGGGCGTGAGTTTCACGACAGCCGGCCAATGGGTTACACCCAAACGTCGCGTTAAGACAGACCCTTGATCCGCCCAGACGCGGGTATCCAATAGCGTCATGGCACGCTTTACGCTACCGCCCGTGACAACGGGTCTAATAGCACCAGGCATCGCCATAACCGAGTCACTTCTGAGCAATGCTTTAACGAACCGCCTTTGTGCGTCATTACGTTCGTCAAAAAGCACATACCACCGCGCGAGGTTCTCAAATATCCCTTTCGGGAACGCTTTATTGAACCTATCTTGCGTAATGCCGGTTGGTTTCACGGTCATGTAGCTCGTGGTTGCCATCGGACGCACTAACGGAAAAGCGGGTTCTTCGGCCCACTTGATTAAGCTTTGTTGTTGTGCTTTTAATTGCGCTTCCCAAAGGCCCGAATCAATCGCGTGCTTTGCGTTACGGCGCATGACGTCGTCTAATGGCTCATCGGGTTCAATCCAATGTGGGTGTTTGGGTGTCAAAATGAGGATGGATGCCTCACGCTCTTTTGTTGCGTTTTGAACTTCAGCCCAAGGGCATTGCGCATGGGCAACCGTAGACGAAAATGTCAAGAAGAACGTCATGCCCACGAACCCAATCGCACCGAAAGCGATGAACACGCAAGCGGTTTTGAATAGGCCTTTGCGTGGGCTTGCCAACCATTGTTGATTCATGAGTTTTTGTTTTATGTTGTCTTCCATCAGATGTCCTTATTTACCTTGCCAGGGGGCTTTCGTTGAACAGCAATCACGGCGACGCCAAAGCAATACGCCACCGTCTTCGCCACCCGGTGAATAGGCGCGACCTGATCCCGTTAAGGCGGTCGTGCGGCCTAAGGGATGGCAACACGTTCCGTCTTTAGACTGGTCACCACGGGTCGGATAAACGATTTGAGTTCGCCAAACGTCTTTACGCATCAAGGGTTCATAAAAGCCTCCGCAAAGGCCTTCTTTACCATGAGCACCTAGAAGCAAGCCTTCACGTGCCATCTTCATTGCAAAGCGGTGCGCCATTAGTTCCCAAACGGCGACGTGGTTCGTCAATGAGGCCGTCCAACCAGTCAATGGATAGACGTTCCCTTGACACCCGGAACACCAATACAACTCGTTATTGGGTAAGCCCGTGGAGGCCGATAAGCAGTCAGCGGCACACGCGCCTTGGGCAATTGGATTTGCAAAAAGGGCAGCATCGGGCGCAAGCAAAAAGCTTGCAAGGTTGTCGTCCCACAAGGGGTCGAGTTCTGAGAGGTAGGCTAAATCCCACGCAGCTTGATCAAGGCATGACGAATCCAAAAGGACTTCAAGCAAGAACATCCAAGGGGTCTGGTACCAATGCACTTGACGAAAGTCCGTGTGGCGTCTCATTGAGCCGTCGCCCGTTTTGCTCGACACTTTGATGTGGTCAGAGATTCGAAGACCCATGTCCCCTAAGGTGGCGCCACCCATCGTGGGTAAGCACCCGGCGTGGCGCACGACTTCTGCCGTTCGCAAGGGTTCCCAAAAACTCATCGTGACACCTGCGCGCATCGTGACGCCTTTGCCACAAAAGCAAACGGGATTGATCCCTGTATCAGGGTTGGGTAAAGCCCCTTTGCTACCTAACGGGATCTTGCCGCCAATCTCGATCGGGAAAACACACGACCAACAGACGTCCGTGACCGGATTCATCACCTTGCCGCGGCAAGTCCCTGATTCGGAGGCGTCAACGGTCGAGGTCTCCGTCAGAATCAATCCAATCAACACCATGCCAACGAGCGTGCGAGTGAAGGGCTTGGTGGTTTTGTTCGCCAATCCCTTAATGCCTTTCGTCAAACCATTCATGCCGCGGCCTCCGTTGATGCGGTGGCTGTCGTCGTGGTTTCATCGACTTTGTTAGACTGAGTTTCGATCGCTTTGTTTTGATTAAACGCGTCTTCGTCAAAAGCGGGCCCTGTGCGTTCAGTGCGACGTAGGCCAGCTAACTCACGCGCGCGTCGTTCTCGTCTTACGGTCTGTCGTGTGGCTTCGCGAGCGGCATGGGCTTCGCTCCCACTTTGCGCCAAGCGCTCTAAAAGCATCGTCACGTCTTGGCGTAAACGAATGAAGTTCTGACGCTGTTTAGCGGCTTCTTCAATGCCACTTGCTAACATATGGGCGCAGTGCGTTTGATCGTTTTCAATTGCTAAAGTGACACCTAATAAGGCTTGAAAGCGTTCATGCCATGTGACTGCATCAGCACCTCGAATCGCGGGCGCATTTTGGCGCTTGGCTTCGTCTTCATAGGCCGCAATCAAACCAATTTCGGCCAAAGTTTTCATCCAAGCCGGTAGCTTTGAATCTTCTTTAAAGCCATGAGGGTCTACGCGACCGCATGCCGCAGTCATCGTAAAGCCGCCCAATCTTGGCTCAATGACCGCAGGCACCATTTCAATCGCGAGCAAAGCACGCAACCACCCGTGCGTATCGCAAACAAGCGGAATGCGCCACGCTTCAAAGGGATTGCTTTCGAGCTGACCACCCGTATAAAGCACGGCTACTTGCGGGTCATAGATCCAAGCGTCGGTGACAAGCTTCACGGTATAGGCATTTAATTTATCGATCACGACCAAGGGTCTGCGATGTCGCCAAACTTCACGCGCGCCGTTACCTAGCAACACGCAATGACCGATCGCGTCATGGACGCGCCCGGATCGTTCAGCGGTCTGGGCATGCGCCCAACGAACGAGCCCAGCAGCTCGAGCAACGTCACGTAAGACCAAATGACCATCTTGGCAAGCGTCCCAGGGAAGGGCATGAAACCGCCCCAAGAGCTTAGCGACAATTTCTGGGCACTTTTGACGTTCACGGAGTTCTCTTGTCGACATGACTTTCGGTTGCTTGGCAACTGCACGACTGAGTTTTTTAACCGAATGTTCAGAGGCCTTTTCAACGCGCTCCAAAACGGCTTTGGCATCCAATAAGGTCATGCGTTCAATCGTTGAGACGATCTGTTCGTTCGAGAGGTTAGGTGTACGTTTAAGACCTATCGACGCTAAGGCCAAAAGGCCAGCTAACACGTTTTCAACAGTGGCGTGTCCCGTGAGTTTGAGGTGCTGTAAGCCAAAGTCCGTGAGCGTGCCAGCAGCCGAGACGTCTGGGTAGCTGCGTGCCCGGCGCTTCACGGCTGCGTCATAGTGCTGTTGACGGGCTTCGACCAAATGATTGCCCTTGGGTTGCAAAGAATGTGGAATATCTGTCATGGTTACTTTTCAGGCGTCGTGAGTTGACCTAATGGGATACGACCAGACAAGCGGTCTGATTGGAGTTTTTCGGTGACGGGTTTGCCGTTTGGGCTCATGAGGCCATTCAAGGCTTCTTTGGCGGCAGCGGCGCTCACGCCAGTTAGACCCAATAAATCGATCACGTCGTCAGTCACATCCAACGTGCGACCCACGGCGTGATAGGTACTCTCTGGCGTCGCTAACACCATCTTTTTGCTAATCACGGGTGCCCCAACACGGTTACTCACTTCAGTAATCGCTGCTCGCAGGAGTGCGTCGTCTAGTGGCAGTGTTTTACGAACGTCCGGCGTATCGTTTGCTAAACGGTCTAAATGGGCGGTGGGCAAATAGGCGCGATTGACCGTCGGACTCGTGCGACCAATGTCCACTTTTTGCGTTTCTAATAACGACACCAACATCATCAAGTCACGGATTTCGTCATCTGCCACCAATGCTGTGACCGTCACTGGGGTATGACGCCACGTGAGCTCTGGCACCAACCAGTAACTCGTACTCACACTCGTTGCGGCAGCCACAATGGCGCAACCTAAAGCCACAAGGCTTGTGCGCAAAAGGGCGTCGAGCGCTCGCCAACGGTTTAACCAAAGATTCGCCTTATAGCGATATAAGTCGACTTTTTCACCCAAGGTCAAAGGCATCGTTTGAGCGGGCTTACCCGACACAGACACCCAAGGGCGCATGTCTTTTGCGCCCGGAAAGCCACCGAGTGTTTCGTTGGCGGGCGTGACGACCGGGATCCGTTTACCAGGTTCTTTATCACGATCTGGACTCAGCAAACGATCGGTTTTAGATTCACCAATCACTTGGTTTTCCCAAGCAACCATGGCTTCGGCATACTGTTGAGCTGCCGCTACGCGAGGATCAATCGTGGGTTGCGCCTCATCGCCCGCCGCAAAGTTGTAGACAGGCGGACGAATGGCCGTGGTGCGTTCTAAATGTTCATTGCAGGCGCGTACCGCATCATTACGCCACAAGGGATTGACGCCTTCGGTGAGGTTACGTTGCTCGTTGGCTTTTTGAGGCGCATGGTCAGTTTTAGCGTCACGCTTTTGAATAAGCTGATGGGTCTCTAACTGATCAATAGCGGCCTCAGGGATGCCGCTCTCACGACACATAGCTTTGAGGCCACGCTTTGAGAGGCGTGCTTCGAGTTCGTCGCGCTTCACTAACCTTTCTGCGTGACGACGATCTAAGGTCGCTTTGGCCACCGCTTGGGCGGCAATACGTTCCTCTTCGAGGTCTACGGTTTTAGGTAACACCGGTTCTGGGTCTTTGATCTGCCCCTTAACAGGCGCACGGCGACCCGTCAGTGTGACGGTGTCGTGGTAACGTCGTTCGTCATTGGTGTCAATCGTGTCATCGGCATCGGCGACAAATGGCTCATCGTCTTCGTCGTCGCTATCGTCATCTAGAGTGTTGAGGACAATCGTCTTTGACGTTGTTGAAGCTTGAGGACGCGCCGAGGCTTCGGCCACGGTTGGGGCCGTAGTCGTTTGTTTTGATACCTTTGTGTCTTTTTGCGCTGCCGCTTCTTCGTCATCAATCGGAAGCAGCCCGTCGTCTGCTAAGAAGGCAAGTGTTTGACCTTCTTGAGGGACGTCTTCAGGCTTGATCGGTTGATCGACCTTCTTGAGACTCTTAGTGATTGGGGCGTCGGTCGTGACTTCAGCTGTTTCGTTAGACGTCGTTTTGGCTTTTGCCACAGCATCGTCAATGCCAGAGGGGGCCACGTTGATCAAGGT
>Glacier_p2__coassemble_1667_pt1 | contig 16462 bp, 13 predicted proteins | sample Glacier_p2__metabat2_high_PE_005 | metagenome-assembled genome bin Glacier_p2
TCACTGCTGTCCAAGAACCGCGAAAATTGAAAAATGACGCGTATGCGAGAGGTCTTCCTAAGCGTTAGAGCCGTTTTTGCAATTTGACCCCTTAAAATTGCAGGGCTTGTTGAGGAGGTCCGGAAGTGCTTTTTTCGTCTGAATAGGAACACACATCTGGTCGACTAAGCCATTCCGTCAAATCTTTCATTGTCATGAGGTTCAATCGAATGCACTTGACGAGGTTTGAGAAGTTCCATGAGTGCTTTGAACATTTTTGTAGATACATCTGCAGTAAGACGGTTATAGCAGCTGTCCAAATTTGAACGAGTACGGCATTTTCCGTGGTTCCCACGAAGCTCAAAATTTTCAGATTCTGCTTCATGCGTTTGAAGAAGAGTTCTATCTGCCATCGGTCTTTGTATAGCTTGGCAACCTGCTCCGCCGTAATATCGTCACTGGCGTTTGTGAGAAAGACGAACCAACGTTCATCCTCCTTTGAATACCATTTCACAGCTCTGAATTCATTATCCTTACCGATCTTATTTACGGCTGTGACAGAGGTAAATTGAATCTTGAAGTCGCCATAGTTTCTGTCAATGACACCTTGTCCTGTGCGCTTAAATTGCCAGTTAGTTTTCAAGCGTGTAACGAACACAACGCCTTTTGCATCGAGTGCTTTGAACAGTCCAAAATCGCAATAGCCTCGATCCATGACCAAGATGCAATGAGGTGGCACTCGCTGAAGCACCTTATCTTTTGCTGCTTTAACATCATGGACTTTGGCGTTAGTCATGACCATGAACTCGGGTAGTAATGTGTCATTGTTCAGCAGTGTATGAACCTTGACACCACCCTTGGCGCGACGGTAATGAGCCCATGGAAATTGGCTTAAACACAGAGAAATAGTGGTGGAGTCTAACGAAAGAACTGTCTTATCGAATTCCGCGCCAATGCCTTGCAAAGGACTGTTAAACAGTTGTTTTTTAAGACAGTAGTACAGGTCTTCAAAGACCTTATAAGTGCGTTTTTCGTTAGCATAGGCTAACGTGGAACGAGCCATTGGCCGGGCGTTAATGTGCTGCAAGCGACCAACACCAGACTGTAACCCAATCTCTATTTCACGAAGCGATTCAGCACCACTAAATTGACACCAAAGCATAGCGATGAGCTGATCCCAAGCCGTAAACCGTTTACTAAAACGATCTGCCTGATGTTTTTGAACAATATTGTTAAATTCGAGTCGTGGAATTTGCTTTATAATTTGTGCAAAGAAGGAGATTGTCTGAATCTTCATCTTGGATGGCCTCAGGATTGATAGTTTGTTTTGCAATTTAACTATAAACCTGAGGCCATTTTTTTATCATCAGTTTTGTACCTACTACGTACTGCCTAGCTATCCAAAAACCGAGTTGAGAATGGTTCTTGGACAGCAGTGACTTTTCTTATCACTTGATCAAAGTACACATTCAAAGCTACTGATCGAATTGGGGTAGTGCCTCATCGGCATTGAGAAGCGCGTTGAGTTGAAGGACTTTGATCGAGAGTTCAGCTAGATAACGTAGGAATCGGATGTTATGAAACACGCCTCATACTCACTCATTCATATTGCCGTGATTGCTGCTGTCGCCGCGACAGTTGCGCCAGCTCATGCGAAGTTCGTTCTTGAAGGTCAGAACATTGATTTGACGGAGACTACCTATAACAAAGACATCATTGGTGGTCAGTACATTAAAGCTGATAAGCCGTATGATGATGAAACCTATTATTATGGTCCGAATCGTAAACCGCTATATGACAAGCTAAAGAATTTTGAGACCACGACGATATATCTTAGGAAAGGCCAGACTGTCAAGGAAGAAGTGATTGGTGGGACGTACTTACATGGCGGTGCTAGTGGGCTCGAAGGAGAAAGACAGTTCCATATTGGCCAAACGAATATCGTCGTGGATGGTGGTTCAGTCGGTCAGAATATTTTCGGCGGTAACAAGTTCAATACCAATAACCAGGCAATATTTAATGCCTCGATCAATGAAGTCACCATTGATTTGCGTAACGGTGCCAAAGTGACTGGTTCAGTTTATGCCGGTTCCAGCATGAAAAGTCAGTTGAATAATGGTGTTTCGAAGATCAATGATCATATCAAGGCTGTCACCCTTAATGTGACCGATAGTGAGGTCGGCGGCGTAGTGGCTGGGACATTCATGCAGAGCGTCGCTGTTGGAAAGGGTGCTAATGTCCATGGTCTGATTGACGTATCGAAAGTGACCATCAGTGGTTCCACGGTTGATAAGTTAACTTATGAAGGGATGAACGGTACAGATGTCGTGCCAGAATACTCAATGAATGTGAGTGGTTCAGTTTATGGCGGCGGGTTGGTATTAAATGGCAATAACGGTGAATCCTTTATCAACAAAGTAGGTCAATCAGACATTCGAATTCTAGATGGCTCGACCATTAAGGGTCACGTAGTGGCGGGCGGTCTGATTTTCTTAGGGAAAGACGCCCAAAAAGAAGGATCGTCCTCAGCGACAGAAGTGGGTGACGTTAAATTAACGGTAGCTGACTCGCACCTTGAAGGCGATGTGATTCTCGGGTCTCAAGTCGTGCATCAGTTTGCGGGTGATCCTAAGCAATACAGCACGACGCTTGGTTCCACCGAATTGGCACTTCATAATGCAAAGATTGACGGCGTGATCCGTGGTCAAGATTTGATTGTCGACGGTTCGTCGACTGCCGGTAATGACGTCTTGACCTATTAGGCGAATACTGCCAAGAAGTCGCTTGTTGCGTCTGGCGCTAACGTGGTGGGTGGTATTAGCGAAGTGTCAACCATCACGCTCAATGCAAGCAAAGACAATGTCGGTGACAAGGGACAAGCTGTTTTGACGGTGAAGGGCGGTACCGCTGACCTTCAGGATGCTGTGATTACAGTGAATGGTGGCCTTGATGTTGGGGCGCAGAATGTGCGCTTGATGGCTTTGGCAGATAACGCGAAGGTTGTTGGTGACAATACCAAGATTGTGGGTAAAGGAGTTTTTGTTGACCAGGTTTGGCAAGCGCAAAATCAAGCTGAATTAGAAGCTCTCTTCAATAAAGAAGGCACACTCGGTTCTCAGGGACTGGATTTTAAGCCGACCCTCAATACTAACGCCCAAACGTTGAGTGATGTTCGTTTAGGTACCTTGGCATTTATTAATCAAGGCGCTGAATTTATTGCTGATGAAGGCTTGACCTCAATGCGCCGTGCAGCAACAGCAGGTAGTGCGACGGGCTTTGCTGCCATGCATGGCGGTTGGTCTAAATATTCGACGGGCTCTGATGTTGAATTGAAGGGCATGGCCTTGGTGGTGGGTACCGCCACGCAACTCAATGACTTTACTGTTGGTGCATTTGCTGAAGTCGGAACCGGCAGTTCAGACGTTGGCGAAGGTGCGTCGACGGCAGATGGCGACCATCGCTATTATGGTCTCGGCTTAGGCGCGGTTTGGGCACCAGACGATCATTGGCATGTTGACGGTGCGGTTCGCCTTGGTCAAGGTAAGACCGAATATAAGGGCTTCTTAGAAGGTAACCGTGCTAATTACGATTCGGATAGCTTCTACGCTTCGATGCATGTGGGTGCCGGCTACCAGTGGATGTTGACAGAACGTCTCTCGGCTGATGTCTATGGTCGCTATGCTTTGGGTTATATCGACGGGGACGATCTGACGATCGATGATCCTGATCGTAGTCGTTTACATATGGAAGAAGCTTGGACGCATACCGTGCGCTTGGGTGCGCGTGTAGGTGGTTTACTTGATCAGTCGGCCTTACGTTGGACGGTAGGTGTTGCCTATGAACATGTATTCGATGGCGATTCTGAGAGTGCTGTCCAAGACATTGCTTTGCGTACGCCATCGCTTGAAGGCGATGCGGGTATCGTTGAAGTGATGTTTGGTCGGACGCCAGCGGCGGCCAGTCAATGGGGTTGGGGTGTTGGCCTCAAAGGCTATGTCGGTGACCGTAAAGGTGTGCTCGGTGAAGCCAATCTTCAATATGCCTTCTAACGCGTAGTGTATTGGTAGCTTCGTCACCCTTGATGACAACAAAGAGGGTGACAAACTCAGCTAAAACAAAGCCCTGGTGCAATCAAAGCATCAGGGCTTTTGGGTTTAACGACACGCTTGATTAAGGTCGATCAAGCCGAGTGCCGGTTGGTTGGGCGCAATAAAACTTCGCGCTTAAAACTCTTCACGCTGTAATTGTTTGAAAGCGGCGTACAAAGCGTCAGCCTCGAAGAAAAGGCCAAAAGTCCCATCAGCTGGATTACGATACATCTTTAGCGTTCGGTTTTTGGCGAGGTATTGCGCAAAGCCCTGGAGCGGGTTTTCGCTTCGTTTGGCGAGCGCTTGCGCAGCCACAAAGTCTTTCTTCGGGAAGAGCTCCAACATGAAGAGCTCATCGGTTTGGAAGAGTTTTAAGCGTTTTTCTGCATAGATTGTTAAGACTTCTTCAATGGGCTTATCGAGCATGATAGTTGTTTCGCTACCGATGGTGAGGCTTAGTGGCACATAGTCTGAAAGCTTATTCGAGAGGTCGGTAAAGAGCTCTGTGGAGTAGTCTTCCGTCGAAATGAGGCGAACTGCCATGAGGCCAATTGGCTCTTCAAAGACGTATACGCATAACCAGTCGTGATCGAGGAACTTTTGTGGATACTTGCAATATGCATTTGATGGGAACCCGTCAGCAGGAAAGAGTTCAGAACAAGGCTTAATACTGCTATCTACCTGAGTCACGGCATCAAGTGGCATGCCAAACTTAAATTGCTTAAAGAGTTTAGGACCCATGACTGGCTCTGCTGCACTCGCTACGGAAGCAAAAGCACCTAGTAAGGTCGTACAGACCAAGGTGGTGAAAAGCTTTTTGATGGTCGTCATGATGGATCTCCTTAAGGCATAAACCTGTCTGAGGCAGATAGCCAACGAACAAACGTTGGTGCTTCTGCTTTTTTCAATTGTATTGTAGGAGAAGCGATGTTTCTTTGATTTGCTTCAAATGCATTTCAATAACCCATATGAAACGTAAATCTCCTATCAACGTCCTGTCTCACATCAAGTTTTTATTGAATTCCGTTTGAGAATGAGAACGACTCCCATTAGCATTTATGTGTAATTGAAAGTTCTTTCTCTCTTAAAGCGATTTCTTAGTCTGATTGCTAAGAAGCGAAGTAGGGCACGAAGGGCTTTCAAGATCAATCCAATATAAACAGGTGCTCTCAGGAGAAAATCATGAACGAAACAACGAAATACGGTCTCTTCTTTTTAGGTGGCGTGATGTTAGGTGCCTTGGCTTAAATGTTGCCGTCTTGGACGCCGCTGCACTTCTAGTATCACTTTTACGGCGAGACTTTAAAACCGCGGGGTTATTGGTCTTACTCCTTGGCATGGGCGAGATGCTCGAAAACTACGCCCGCAAAAAGTCGATGGCGAGTTTGGCAGAACAATTGTCGGTCAAAGTGGATCGTGTTTGGGTACAGTTGCCTGACGGCACGCAATGCCAAAAGCCCTTTGCAGAATTGACGACCGACGATCAGATCTTGGTACGTACCGGTAATGTCATTCCTGTCGATGGGGTTGTCATTGCGGGTGACGCAGCTGTCAATCAATCCACGATGACTGGGGAGCCCTTAGCCGTGCCACGAACGGCAGGTGGCGCGGTTTTTGATGGCACGGTTGTTGAGTGCGGTGAACTCTTGATTCGTCCCACCAATATTGGTGACGGGACGCGTCTAGCAAAAATCATCGCGTTCGTCGAAGAAAGCGAAAAGCGTAAGGCTGGCATTGAAAGCCGTGCCTTGAAGTTTGCCGATGCAATCGTTCCTTTTAACTTTGCATTGGCGGCCCTTGTCTGGTGCTTTACTCGTGACTGGACACGTACAGCGTCTGTTTTATTGGTGGACTATAGCTGTGCTTTGAGGTTGGCTACGCCCTTAGCGATCTTGTCTGCCATGAAAGAGGGCACAGTCCGAGGTGTGGTTGTGAAGGGTGGGCGCTTTCTAGAAGCGTTGGCTGAGGTCGATACGGTGGTTTTTGATAAAACCGGCACGTTGACGAATGCCACACCAGCACTTTCTGACGTCGTGTCTTTAGACGATGCCCGTGACGACGATGAACTGCTTCGTTTGTCGGCTTGCTTAGAAGAACATTTCCCGCATCCTGTGTCCCGTGCCATTGTTGATGCGGCCCAAAAGAAGGGCCTTGCACACTTTATTGAAGCGCATGACGCACAAGTCCAATATATCGTGGCGCACGGGATTTGCTCGTCTGTGGACGGCTCACGCGTCTTGCTAGGGTCACGTCACTTTATTGAAGACGATGAAGGCATTGATTGCGCAGGCGCAAAGACGCATGTGGATCGCTTAACGTCTGAAGGTAAGACCGTGCTCTATGTGGCCTTAGACGGACGCTTGATTGGTTTATTGGGGATTGAAGATCCCATTCGACCTGAAACATTGACCGTGATTCGAGCACTGAAGGCCCGAGGTAAGCGCGTCATTATGCTCACGGGTGACGATGAACGCACTGCCGCAGCCGTTGCTAAGAAGCTTGAACTCGATGCCTATCGCGCACAAGTCTTGCCTACTGACAAGGCTGATGTTGTGATGCGACTCAAAGCCCAGGGGGCCAAAGTCTTAATGATCGGTGACGGTATCAACGATAGTCCGGCGCTAAGTGCAGCTGACGTCGGTGTCACCTTGCGTGACGGGACCGATATTGCGCAAGAAGTGGCTGATGTGGTGCTTGCGCCCTCGTTAGACCATTTGCTCACGGCATTAGACCTGGGTGAAGCAACGATGAAACGTATCCGCTCGAACATGTATTGGAGCGTCGGTTTAAATACGGGCTTTTTGGCCGGTGGCTTGACGGGGCTGATTACGCCAGCTGTCTCCGCCTTGATGCATAACTCCACCACGATTGGGGTGTGCTTAAACGCCATGCGTCCTCTGTTAGGTCACTACGAAGGCGAAACGAAGTTTTTTTCGTGATGTCGAAGGCGACATCGTCGATATCGTCAATCGAATCAAAGCACTCATTGATGACACACCAGTTGGACGTGTGAAGACTGACGCTCGCCAAGCGTACGTGAGTGTTGCGCAGGGCGCGGGTCACGCTTTTGGGCGAAGCTAAAGGAGAAAAATCATGGCTGAATTTAAAGACGCGATTCGTAGTCTTTTACCCGGACGACTACGATTACGCCATCCAATGTTGCGTGAGATGACTGCTGACGATGTGGCTTCTTTGCGAGACTTACTCATGGGGATTGACGGGATGGTTGATGTGACCATCAATCCGAACGTCGGGTCACTATTGTTGCTCTGGGACACAAATGTGCTATCAGAAGAGACATTGCTCGAAACATTGAGCTTTTATGCAGAGATGTTTTTAGTTAGTGACGAAGCACCTAAGTCTTCTGTCGGTGGAGACGTTGATAAAACCAAATCAACCTTATGTCGACAGGTGACTGGTGCATTTGACCAAGGTCTGACATCGATCGAGTCAACGGTCGTGAGTGGATTTGCGAGTGCGGCAAAGACCTTTACGCCGAAGATGGCTCAAAAGAACGGTCGTCGTGCTGCGCGTGTTTTGCAAAACCGTACGATGTTGGGGCTTTTCGGTGGCAGTATTGCCGCATTAGCGATTAAGCAAACGGGTTGGCATGTGGGTTTGGGAGCTGCTTTTATGGCGCTCTTACTTATTCATTTGCTGCAACATAAGCGTGTGCTTTAAGGGTGATTCATGACGAAATTCATGAAAGTCGTCGTGATGGTGTTCTTGGCGGCAATGGCGATTGGGCTTTTGATCGCCGTTGCCTCGCTTTTGATGTACGCCATCGCGTTTATGTTGGTTGCTTTGGTGGCAGCTGTGGTGCTTGCACCCAATGACCTCAAAGCAATGGTGAGTCAGTTGACGGGTGTGCTTGATAAAGGGTTAGGGCGGATAGAAGCGCTTTGGCAGGATATGAAGGCGACGTTGGATCAATGGGGTGCCAGAGAAATGGCGAAGACCCAAACGAACACCCAGACCCAAGCGAATTCAGAGAGTAAGGAGGAAGATGCTCGTGCTGTTGTGAAGCAACAAGGTGACTAATGAATGTGAGCTTCTCAAGGTCTAAAAAAGGCTTTGGAGCACCTTTAGAAGAAAAAAATTGAGGTGCGCAAAAATCTTTCAACATTTTTTCTCACACCTATGGTAAGATTCGAAGCTCACCGAATGACAGGGGTATAGCCAAGCTGGCCTAAGGCACCGGATTTTGATTCCGGCATTCGAAGGTTCGAATCCTTCTACCCCTGCCATCAACGCTCCCTTCCAAATCTTCTCTTCTTTCTCCCTTCTTTTTCTTCTTATTGCGCTAAATCGCTTTCAGGCGAAGTTGCATCTTCTTTACGCGCCTTGCGTGGTTCCATTGAGTTTGTCTTGCTTTTGTCTTCCGCTCTTCGGCGCTTTGGATTGTTGGTGCCTTTGAGGGCGTTCTATGACGTTTGTGGCCGATTGGGTTTTTAATCACGTAAAAGAAAACCCGCTCGCGGTGAACGAGCGGGTGATTGTGTCGTCACGGGACGGTGTGAGCATCCCGTGGGGGTTTAAACCTTAGGCCTTGACGGTCTTAGGCTGACGGAAGACATAGACCTCAGGGAGTTCATCTTCGTCATACTTCTTGATGCGAACCTGCGTGGAGTTAGCCACATTACCGCAAGAGAGTTTGGAGGACGGAATGTCGATGGTGAGCACGTTGTCGCACCCATGAACGTCTAACGAGCCTTCGTCATCGGGGTCTTCAGGACAATACCAGGCACCATGATGCACGACAACCGTATCAGGACGGACGCGATCCGTGACGATGACACCCGCAAGAATCTTACCGCGACGGCTTTCAACGACAACGATGTCGCCTGTTGTGACGTCGAGCTTCTTCGCAGCATCAGGATGCACCCAAACCGGTTCACGATCATCGATATTCGTAAAGAGGTTCGAGGCCGTGCTGTCGAGCTGCGAATGCAAGCGGTAACGGCTCTTGGCGGTCAGAAGGGCGAACGGATACTCGTCAGCAATCTTGCCGCCTAACCATTCAGTCGGTTCAAACCAGGCCGGGTGACCTAAGCAGTCATCGTATTGGTAGGATGCAACCTTTTCGCAGAAGACTTCAATCTTGCCTGATTCAGTACCGAGCGGGTTCGTAATCGGATTCTTACGGAAAGCGCCAAAGTAGTTGTAGTGCTTGGATTCTTCAGAAACCGGGAAGAGGACATAGCCACGCTGCCAGAATTCTTCAAAGGTCGGCATGTCAAGGCCTTTAGCCTTGGCTTCGGCGGCGGCTTCTTCGTAGAAGCGCTTGATCCAGCCCATTTCGTCCAAACCTTCGGTGAAACCTTCTTCAAAGCCAAGCTTCTTGGAGAGTTCACGATAAATCCAGAAATCTGAGCGCGATTCGTATTGCGGTGCGATTGCTTGATGCATCGCAACGTAACCTAAGTTCGAATACGAACCAATGGCCGTAATGTCAACGCGCTCTAAGCTCGTGCAGGCGGGCAATACGATGTCTGCGTGTCGCGCGGATGCTGTCCAAACCGTGTCGCAGATCACCGTGGTTTCGGGCTTACGCCAAGCTTCAACGAGTCGATTCGTGTCTTCTTGCTGACCGAAAGGATTGCCACCCGACCAGAGCACCATGCGAATGTCAGGATACGTGATCTTCTGACCGTTGTAATCAATCGTCTTACCTGGATTCAAGAAGCAGTCAGAATAGCGTGCCAACGGAATGTTGACGCACTTTTCAGGCTTAGCGGACTTCGGCATGGCAGAGATACCAGGCAACGCCGGCGCTTCGCTCGTGGCTGCACCACCATTGGAGTAGTGGTACGTAAAGCCAAAGCCACCGCCCGGCTGACCGATGTGACCGCACATTGCAGCCAACACGACCATCATCCAATGAACTTGTTCGCCATATTGCGCGCGCTGAATGCCCCAGCCACCCATCAACATTGAGCGACGTTCACGCATGAGTTTGGCTAAGCCACGGATGGTCTTCGCGGGCACGCCCGAAATCTTTTCTGCCCATTCAGGTGTCTTTGCGACACCATCTTCTTTGCCGAGCAAATACGGTACAAACTTGTCATAGCCAACCGTATAGCGCTTCATGAACTTGCGATCAACCTGATCCGTCGTTTCAAGTTCATGGGCCATGGCGAGCATCACAGCAACGTCGGTACCGGGTTTCGGTGCAATCCACGTGCAATTCTCACCAAAGAATTCAGCCGTATCAGGTTTCAACGGATTGATCGCGACGACAGGAATACCCTTGGCTTTGACAGCTTTAAGACCTTCTGCGTTTTCGTGCACAGTCGTCGACCAATCGATGTCATTCGTGACGATTGGGTCAGCCCCCCAAAGGATGATGACTTCGGTCTTTTCTGTGATCAGATCCCAACCCGTCACTTGTTCGTAAACGCCATTAGAACCAATGACGTAGGGAAGCATCACCTGAGCGCAACCTGTCGAGTAGTCACCATAGTAGCTCGTATAGCCGCCATTTAAATTCAAGACGCGCTGCAACAAATTACGAGCGTTACCTAAGTTAGAGGCCGACATCCAACCGTAGGAGCCGCCCCAAATGGCACCAACGCCATAGGTTTCTTTGACGCGCTTCAATTCACTTGCGACCAAGTCAAGGGCTTTATCCCACGACACACGAACGTACGGGTCAACGCCACGCTTTTTGCCACCGGCTTTGTAGCCCTTTTCAAGATAGGACTTACGAACCATCGGATAGCGAATGCGTGCGCCATTGTAGGGTTGCTGGGCTACTGCTTGGAGTTGATATGAAGGGGCATGGTCGCCTTCAATCGGCTCAACACGAACGATACGGCCACCGGCGACATGCACTTGGTACACACCCCAGTGAGAGGCGTTCATCACAACGCCGTCATTCAAAATGGATTTACCAGGATTAAAGGTCGTTGAGAGCGAGAGGTCGGGCGCAGGAAAGATCTTGGGACCGGCAACAACACCGCCCTTAAAGGTCTTGGCAACGTTTTCGGCAACAGTAGAAGCAACAGGCGTTTTGTCAGCAGCTTTGGCAGCAGGGATGGTTGCAGCAACGGTCGCAGCACCCGCGGCCTGGAAGAAGGAACGACGATTTAACATAAATTTTTCCTTTATCAACGGGTCTTTGTTTGGTCTATTTGGTCTTGGTTGGTTGTCCTAAGGTGCCTTAGGGTTTTGCGTGTTCTTGCAAGTACTTGAACATCAATGCATTGGTGCCGGCTCTGGAGTGTCCTGTACGACCACCGCGTTCAGGCAATTGGCTAGCCCATTGGTTGGCCGTAAAGTGATTTGCTGCTGGTGCCCCGTGGCAAGAGGCACATGCTTGCCCTAAGCGGTCTTCACCAGCTTTCCATAGGCCTTTGATATCTGCAGTAAGGGCTTTTGTTGGTACCCAGCCAGTGACACTAGCCTTAACCCATGGATTGCCAGCGACTTCTTTGACGGTTTTGTCGTCAGTTTTGACGGCATCTTCTTCGTCTAAGCTTGCGTATTCGATACGAACATTGGCAGCCTTAAAGAGTTGAGACGGGAATTCTTGCAGCGTCCAACCATCAATACGGACTTGCGTGAAGTCACCTGACTTTTTGAGGACGGTAACAGGTGTAGCGACAGTCAACGTGCCTAAATAGTCGCTACCGGCTTTGGCTTCGATCTCGCAAGGTTGAGCCGTGTAGAGGACGTTGGCAGCCATGACTGGCACTGTGAAAAGTGCGCCGATCATGAGCGCACAGGTTTTGAATGACATGAATAAATCTCCTTACGGGAGGGCGTTTTTTAAAACGGTCTTTCAATTGTTCTTTTGAGTGTAAGGAGAGGGGTGAGGTTTAACCTCAGGAAAAACGTGCGAAATTCCTAAAAGGAATAGCGGTTTGAGGTAATGCTTTGATGTAGGTCTAGGTTTGTGGGAGGGTTGACGGAGGGGAGGAGCAGTGATGTTAGGGTGACAGCTTAAAACGGTTGATTCTAGGTCACCTCTAACGATAAGCTTAGAGCTGTGTCGTGTTCGTTGATGTTGTAATCGATCAAGCATGGGTTTGTCTCAATAGCAATCAAGCTTTGGCAAACGAAGTGACACTGGTGCAAGTTGTGTGGATACCTTACTCAGAAGGAAGAGAAGCGATGTTATTTGACTCGCATAATTCAGCAAAAGCGGTTAATCCTCAGACAGGCCATATACGTGCCTCGGTGCGTGACTTGATGACGATGCTTAAAGATCCAGAGATCACTTTATCGTCTGATTACTACGATTGGTGCGTGGATGACAAGGAAGAATTGCTTTCAAAGTATGTTCGCGTTATCCAGACGCGTGACGAGCTCATGCTTCAGCGTCTCTTTAGTAGTTACGAAGAGGGGCCTTACGCCACCGTAAGCGTCATTAAGCCAAGTCGCAGTCGTACCTATGGCGAAGTGACGGTTTCGCGTCAGAGTCTAATGGCGAGATTAGGAAACTTTTCACCTGACGACGTAGTGAGACTCACACAATATAAAAACAACACAATGATCGAAAATTTGAACACAGGCAAGATCACCTATTCGAGTGGTATCGCTTACAAGGACTTGCCGTTTTTGCCAAGCGCGGTTGAGCAGTGCGTAGCTGAGGCAAAAGTGTCTGCCAAAGACCTTCTTGTCTGTTTTGACTGTTGTGATTCCAGTGTTGCTGACGTGATGCTGAAGCCAGACGCTTTCGCTTATTTGCATTTAACGGTATCAGGTAATAAGCGAGTAGGGAATTTGTCTGCTATTGGCATGTCAGTGTACGGTTTAATGCACTTTGCCTCCCAGGTTCGCGGTCAATTTGCTGACGACAGAGAAGTCTTCATTACGCTTCCTAAGCATTGCTTAGATAAGCTCCGTGTGATGTTGCGAGGCCAAGACGGCATGGTTGAAATTGGTGCCACGCCCTCGGGTGGCTATTTAGCCTATGAGCAGTATCGCATACACTTTTCGCGACCAGAAACGCCGTTACCCGATTTGAATAAGCTCGATAAAGAGGTTGATAAAGCAACAAGTCGTACCGTGTTCAATGTATCCGGATTGCAACGAGCACTCATGCAAAATCGATCAATTTGTCTATCTGGTGAAGGTGAAGTGTGCTTAAAGCGAGAAGGCGATTATCTGAGCGTCTCTTTGGTAGTGGATGGTGAGCTTCAAGGTGAAAAGTCTCTTCTAAGAGTGGAAAGTTTTTCTGGCAAAGATCCAAACTTTTACATCAATGCTTGGATGCTCAATCGCGCTATAGAAAACGTAAATTCAGATAGGGTTGAGTTGCGCGGTTATCCAAATGCTGACAAACCGATTTGCTTTAAAGGTTTAGGAGATCCTTATTGGGTGTTGATTGTGCGTGGGGTAAAGATGAGGTGAAAGGGATAGTTGATTGTAAATTACTGATTTGAGCTATATACGTTACCGAAAGGGATTCTTGTGACCTGTGGATCGTGCTAGTAAGTGTGCCCGATGATTTGGTGAGGGGGTGAGTGGAGCGTTTAATGAGGTAACACTGTGAGATGCAGGTTGATGTCAGGGTGTGTAGCCATGGTCAGGTGATCTCAAAGAAGAGGGCTTACTCGAAAAAGTGCTTAAGCCAGCTCCGTACTGACTGTTGAATTGTCTTTGGTTGGTCGGTATTTTTGCCCTTTGGCTTCGACGTCTCCATTTGAGCAAGATGGTTCTTTTGTTGTTCAATCAAGCGCGATTGTAGTTCGAGAATCTGATTGTTTAAGGTCTTAATGATTTCTTTATCGGAACGTGATGTCTTGTTCATTTCAGACAGTTCGGCCATCAATTTCGCACTTTGAGCGAGCGTCAGTCGCTCATCTCGTTCTTTTTCGAGAAGGGCAATTCGGTGCGCGAATTCAGCGTGCATGGCTTTCGGAACTTCACGAAGTTTTGCAATTGTGGCTTCAAGCTGGCAGATTTTGCCTTGATTAACTTCAACAGCAGTTTTTTTACCGTCAAGTGTAGATTTCATCAAGCTAGCAGCTTCAAACAACTCATTGTATTTAATGACCAATTCGTTGTACTTGTTTTCAGTGTTTTCGTAATCGAGGGCCGTTTGATCCTTTTGATTCTCTTTTGTGTGCCGAAGTTTGCTTTCCAATTGTTCGATCTGACCGTACGCGTTGGCTAAGTCCTCAAGACTCTGATTAAGAGTGAGTTCGAGTTTTAGTGGCGTAATGATCGGCTTATACGAGCTCTTTAGCGCTTTCGGAACAATATGAGATTCAAAGTCGTCGCCGTAGGTACTTCTTAGGTTTGAAATCGCTTGGTCTTTCTGCTTCTTTTGGTCTCGAGATAAATGATCTTTCTTACCAAACAGGTAAGCATTGAAGCCACGATTGAGGGTGGGAGACTTTATTTGGCGCATGGTAACTCGGTACTCGAGTGTGTAAGGGGATTTAATAATGATATCAAATAGGAACTACTCCTAGCCAAACTCAATACTGCTTTGAGTCAAGTTGGATAAGAGCGTGTAAAGAAAGGCCGCCTGTGTTTGCGTAAAGCTCTGAGTTGAACCAGACTTGCGAAATACGGTAGTGAAGCGCAGAAGTGCGGTGCTTGGTGTTGCAAAACGAGGTTAATAATTGAGGGTTATCTGTTTACGTGGACTTGACCGCGAAGTATAGATCTATGCACGTGCATCTGTGCTTCATGACTTCAAGGGTGAAATGGAATCGACCGCACGCTTTGGCTCTGGTGTCAACACGGTCAAGGATGATATCGGTGGTATGTGGTATGAAATTGGTCTCGGTGCTAATTTCAACATGTCGCCAACGTCTTATATCTACGTCGACCTTGAACGTACGAATGGCGGGGCTGTGGTTGAAAACTGGCGCTACAACCTTGGGTTCCGCAAGGTGTTCTAATCAAACACTTTGAGTGAGCATAGGAGGGGCATCGGAAGGTGCCCCTGCTTTTCAAAACAAAGGCTACCGTTAAGGAATTAAATCCTTTGTCGGTAGCCTTTGCGTAGACTTATTCAGTCTGATGGTTAGTTGACGACGTTAGAACATAACTCTCACGCCTAATGACGCTCTGTAATCCATATCGAGAGCACCGCCGCTAGTACGTTCTAAGTCAGCCCAGAAGTAAGTCGAATCATTGAGATTGAAGTTAGCGCCCAGACCATATTCAAACCAGGTGTCTTTGCCGTCGATGGCATAGGTAGCGCCCTTGCCACCCGTGACCGTGGCGTCACCTAAGAATTCATGCACGGCCGAAAGCTTGGCGTAGACGTTGCCTTTGTTGTTCGGGCACTGCAAGCCAAACGCGACACCCGCTCGACCAATGAGGCTATCAGCTGCATCGAATCGATAGGTCGAACCGTCGCTTAACGTTAAGTCCTCAGCATCAACATAGGCATAAGTCGCTTCAAGTTGCGGCTCAATGTAGACGTTCTTTATGACGTCAAAGCGCCAACCGAATTCGCCAGAGAGACTCAATGCCAGGTTGTCCATTGAACCTTTCTTGTCGCCATCAACCGTCATGTCGGTCTTAACTGAAGCGAGGCGTGTAACGACGTCAACATATTGACCACGGTCGCCAAGCCATAAACCGTAGCCCGCTAAGCTATAGGCATCCATGTCCGCAGAACCGCGAGCATAGTCTGCATCGCCCTTGGTGTAGCTCAAGGCTACGCCAAAGCGTAGTGGGTCAGCCGTTGGCTGCGTATCGACACCAACTTGAATCGTGTTGAAGTCATTTTCAAGACCATTTATCCCTGAGAGTCGACCACCGTCATAGCGCGCCCATGCGCCCGATTTGTTTTGAGACGAACGAATATCACCCATGCGTTTACGAACGTCCATCGTAAGGATGCGGTTGATAGCCAAGGGTGTTGCACTCGCTAATTCAAGCGTAGACTGCATCAAGGTGTTGGGACCGTGCGATATGGTGTTACCTGCCTGATTCACGTCAAAGCCGCTTTCAAACATACCTTCGTTGACGACCAAGGTTGTGGTGGCATCCTTAGCGTCAACCTTGCCAAGAAGTGGTTTGGCTTGTTCAGGAGTGACATCGTCGGCCGTCAAGACCTTCGACATGTCTTTGTTGGTGAGGTTAACGGTAAGCGCACTATCAACATGCCGAAGCGCACGAGGTGAGAAGTGGCAACGATCGGTTATGCGAGTTTGATGCAGGACGTTGCGAGGCCCCAAAAGGATGCCTCCTTGGTCAGCGACATCCTTCTGGTTTGGATGGGTATTACCACTCGCTATCGTCACCACCGACGCGTGTTGATGTTGAACCGTCAGAATTAAAGTAGGTGTTTCCGACCTGAGTGGTCGATGAACCATCAGAATGGAAATACGTGTTGCCTACACGTGTGCTTGATGATCCATCAGAATTGAACGTGAATTTCTCTCAAACGGGTACACTCGGCGCTCAGAACTAGCGTGAATATT
>Glacier_p2__coassemble_1703_pt1 | contig 15929 bp, 10 predicted proteins | sample Glacier_p2__metabat2_high_PE_005 | metagenome-assembled genome bin Glacier_p2
GGCTGAAAGATCACTTTAAGGGTAAAATCTAGCGTCCCTAATTTTATCGTTACAGCTTAAACACTAAACGAAGAACCACAACCACACGTCGTCACCGCATTCGGATTATCAATCACGAACTGTGCACCTGTCAGGTCGTCCTTGAAGTCGATCTTCGCGCCCACTAAATACTGATAGCTCATCGAGTCGATCAATAGCGTCACGCCGCCCTTTTCCATCACAGCGTCATCGGGATTCTGAACTTCGTCAAACGTAAAGCCGTACTGAAAACCAGCGCAACCACCGCCTTGAATAAAGACACGTAGCTTGAGTTCTGGGTTACCTTCTTCGTCCACCAATTCTTTAACCTTAGCCACAGCAGCATCGGTAAAGTTAATTGGATCAGGCATCAACGCCGGCATGTCTTCCTGAACTGTGTCAATCTTTTCTTCGGTCATTGAAATATTCGCTGCAACCAAACGTGCAACGCTCCGTAAATAAAGTTTCCGTCGCTCTCACCGATCCCAACATGACGTTGCGACCTCAGCCAACGGATAGAAAATGATCACCTATCCTACACGAAAACTCAAGAAAACGACACTAGCGACGAACAGAATTTCTTATTTGAAAACACTTCATACACAAAAAAGGCCGCACTGCAAACAGCAGGCGACCTTTTCTTGGCAACTGCAGGAGAAAACTCCTGCAGTCTTTGCAAAGCAATTAACGCTTGGAGAACTGCTTGGCGCGGCGGGCCTTACGGAGACCAACCTTCTTACGTTCGACTTCGCGAGCGTCACGGGTCACGAGACCAGCGTTGGAGAGAACGCTCTTGAGGCCAGCGTCGTAATCGACGAGGGCACGGGTGATACCGTGACGGATGGCGCCGGCCTGGCCGGATTCGCCACCACCAGAAACGTTAACCATGATGTCAAACGTTTCGGTGTTTTCCGTGAGCTGAAGCGGCTGCATGACGATCATGCGACCGGTTTCACGGTGGAAGTACTGTTCCAGCGGGCGGCCATTGATCACAATCTTGCCTTCGCCGCGCTTGATGAAAACACGAGCGACCGAGCTCTTGCGGCGGCCGGTGCCGTAGTTGTAGTTACCGATCATCTTTCAAGCCTTTCGGAAATTAGAGGTCAAGAACCTGGGGTTGCTGGGCGGAGTGCGGGTGTTCGGCGCCGGCATAGATCTTGAGCTTCTTGATCATGGCGTAGCCGAGCGGGCCCTTCGGAAGCATACCCTTAACAGCGATTTCCAAAGCGCGGCCCGGGTGCTTGTTCTGCATTTCACGGAACGTCGTTTCGTAGATGCCACCAGGATAGCCCGTGTGACGGTAGTACATCTTCTTACCGTCCTTTTCAGCGGACAACTTCAACTTGTCAGCATTGATAACGACGATATAGTCACCCGTGTCGACATGGGGCGTGAATTCGGGCTTGTGCTTGCCACGAAGGCGCAGAGCGATTTCGCTGGCAAGACGGCCGAGCACCTTATCACTGGCATCGACCACGAACCAGTCGCGCTTAACCTCAAGCGGCTTGGCCGAGAAGGTCTTCATTGCGTTTCACCTAATAAGTAAGGCATCTGTTGAGGTACTTAACGGATGGCGCCGCGGCATCGTATCTTTAACATGCCCACACCAACAACAGAATGCTAAATAAAAACAAAAGCGAACCGAGACCCAATTCAAAATGAGATGGTCAGTGGGTTCGCCCTATTAAAAATGGCGTTTCCAACTCTGCGTAAATTCACGGCGCCAGTGGAAAAAAGATGGGGTAAGCAATCCGTGAAGCAAAGTCAGGACGGCGATTTTACCCTACGAATAGGGTTTTGTCTACCCCAAGACACCACTTTTTTTCTTCGCTCTTAAGTAAGAGCATTCAACACAGCATAGGGGTGTATGAACACACCCCTACGCTGTTTGATCGTCAGAAGACGAAACTTTTTTCAACGTCGTGACGTTTACTTTTGATCGTCCGCCTTCTTTTCTTCGACCAGCACCTCAACTGGCTCAGCGTCGACTTTATCGAGCGTTGCCGTTTCGCACTTAGGCTCGTCGCAAACTTCGACGTTGCAGGTCTCCACAGGAGTAGCGACTTCCTTAACTTCAGGCATAGGTAAACCAAAAGCTTCAGCAATCTTCGGAATCAAGGCTTCGGTACGAGCCGAATTCATTTGACCTAAACGCAAACGACGGAAGAGCACATCTTCAGGAGTGCGAGCGAATTCATTATCGCGAGCATAAAGCGCAAACTGCACAACCTTATCATCTGCAGCCTCAGAACCTTCGGCTTCCACTTCGAGCGAAGCATGATCCCAATTAGGATCACGGAAGATAGGAAGATCCTTCGTCACACAGAGACGCGGCGGAATCAAGTGACGCAACGTAGCCACTAACATGGCGTGTTCGGCCATCTTACGATAAGCCGTCCACTTGCCACCCGTCACGGTGATCATGTTACCGAACTCAGGAATCACGGCATGCTCACGAGAAACCTTGGCCGTCGAACCAGCGGAACCCGTGGCCTGCGGATTGAAGAGCGGACGCAGACCAGCAAAAGAAGCCTTCACATCGGCGCGCGTAATCGGCTTTTCGAGGTACCCAGAAGCCGTTTCAATCATGAAGTTGATTTCTTCTTCGCTTACCTGCGGATCAAAATCAGCATCCTTTTGTTCAACATCTGTTGTACCAACGAGCAACATACCATGCCAAGGAATAGCAAAGAGCACGCGACCGTCGCGCGTCTTCGGGATCAACATCCCCGTGTCGCCTGGCATAAAGGACTTGTCGAGAAGAATGTGAGAGCCACGAGACACACGCACAAGGGTCGAGGCTTCAGGATCAACCATGCGGCGAATCGGATCGACCCAGGCACCTGCAGCATTAAAGACCATCTTCGTGCGAATGACAAATTCTTCGCCCGTTTCCTTATCCTGAGCCGTAACAGAACGGATCATACCGCCTTCACGACAGATAGCCGTCACTGGCATGTAGTTCAACGGAACAGCACCATGTTCAAAGGCCGTACGCACCAAAGCCACGTCCAAACGAGCGTCGTCAAACTGGCCATCAAAGAACTGTACACCACCCATCAACCCTTCTGGTTTCACCCCAGGCAAACGCATCAGAGTGTCTTCACGAGAAAGACTCGACGTGCGACCAATGTTATAGCCGCCATACGTCATGGCCGAGTAGATACCGAGACCGATCGTATAGAATTCGCGTTCACCTTTTTTGTAGCAAGGCAAGATGAAAGGCTTCGAATGCACGAGATGCGGCGCATTCTTAATCAAAATACGACGTTCTTTCAGCGCTTCGCGAACAAGACCCCAGTCACGCGGATTCTTCATATAGCGAACGCCGCCGTGGATCAACTTCGTCGAACGAGAAGACGTGCCCGAAGAAAAGTCCTGTGCTTCCAAAAGAACAGTCTTCAAACCGCGAGAAGCAGCATCGAGAGCGATACCAGCCCCCGTTGCACCGCCACCGATAACGACGACGTCCCAAACGGTATCTTCACGAAGTTGCGCAAGCAACGCTTCACGATTGGTTGATTTCACTTCAGCCATGGTTATTTATTCCAGTTACGGGCTCGGCCTACGGCACGAACCCATTGGTTCATCAAATAGTCTCTCCTGTCTGCGCTCATCGTGGGTTCAAATACCCGATCAACACGCCACAGAGATGAAATTTCTTCACAAGAAGCCCACACACCCGAAGAAAGTCCCGCTAAAAAAGCAGCCCCAAGAGCAGTAGTTTCTGTAATTGCAGGTCGAATCACAGGCACGCCAGAAAGGTCGGCCTGGAATTGCATCAACAAATTGTTGCGAGAAGCCCCACCATCCACGCGAAGCTCTTTAAGCTGAGTCCCTGCATCTAACTGCATAGCCTCCAACACTTCAGCACATTGAAAAGCAATCCCTTCAAGTGCAGCACGCGCAATGTGAGCTCGTGTCGTACCACGAGTCAACCCGATCATTAAACCTCGTGCCTCGCTATCCCAATGAGGCGCCCCTAGCCCCACAAATGCCGGCACTAAATAGACACCTCCATTATCAGGCACTGTCTGAGCAAGGGTTTCAATTTCTTCAGCAGACTTGAAAAACTGCAAGCCATCACGTAGCCACTGCACAACAGCTCCAGCTACAAAAACAGAACCTTCTAACGCATATTGAATACGATCATCACCGAGTTGCCAAGCTGTCGTACCAATTAAACGATGCTGACTCATACGCGGTTCATCACCCACGTTCATGAGCAAAAAACCACCCGTGCCGTAGGTATTTTTAGCACAGCCTGGTTCAAAGCAAGCTTGACCAAATGTCGCGGCTTGTTGGTCGCCGGCCACGCCACCAATAGGGATCTCGCCCCCCAATAGCTCTGAACTTGTTTTACCAATCAGAGCAGAGCTCGGAACGATTTCTGGCAAGAGAGAAGCGGGAACACCAAAAATATCTAGTAGCTCATCATCCCACTGCCCCGTAGCCAAGTTACAAAGCATCGTACGAGATGCATTGGTAATATCCGTTGCATGCACACGACCGCCAGTTAACTTCCAAATTAACCACGTATCGATAGTGCCAAAAGCCAGTTCTCCCTTTTCCGCACGTTGCATCAAACCTGGATGATGATCAAGGATCCAACGAATTTTGGTGGCTGAAAAATATGGGTCGATGCGTAAACCTGTTTTTTCACGCACCAAGACTTCTACACCACGGCGTTGCAACTCTGTACAAAATGGTGCAGTTCGTCGATCCTGCCAAACAATCGCTGGCGCCACTGGTTCGCCCGTACGACGATCCCAAATCACCGTTGTTTCACGCTGATTGGTCACGCCAATCGCAGCCACTTCTTTGGCCGTCACCCCCGCCTTACGCAAACAATTTTGCGCACAAGTTATCTGTGTGTTCCAAATATCAGTCGCATCATGCTCAACCCACCCCGATTGCGGATAATGTTGTGCAAACTCCATCTGCTCCATTGAGACAATTTGAGCTCGATGGTTCAGCAATACTGCACGAGAACTCGTTGTGCCCTGATCTAAAGAGAGAATGTATTTCATTGGTAGATAGATGCCGCGTTATCTGACACTTGACAGGATCTTATTAGGACTGATGGAGTGTATCTAAAAACTGGCTTACTGCCTAGAGGATATTCCCTGCCACACATTTATCATTGTACGAAGTGAACTTGCATCGTAACTTAAGACTGAAAATAAAAAAGCCCCAAATCTATGGTAGATTCGAGGCTTGTCTTATCTCATTCAAACGAGAGGCTTGATCAAAAGAGACTTATTCAGCCTTCTTTTCACAGCCATCATCGTCGGACTGAGGCATCTCATCTTCAAAGTCATCTTCGGAGAACATGGCTTCGCTAGTGGTATCGACCACTTCGACTTCTTCTGTGACTTCTTCATCTTGAGTAGCCACATCAGTCGCCTTTTCTTCAGTCTTCGTCGAAACCGGCTTCTTGGCAATCTGAGCCAACTGAACAACCATGCGAAGCGCCTTATTCACAGCTTCAGCGCTATCAAAGTAATCAGCCAAATCTGCATCAAGCTTCACGATCGCGTTCTTAGCAAAATCAGAACGTTCAGAGAAACGACGAGTTTCAAGGGCGCGAGCGCGCGGACCAGAACGCACACCAAACTCTTCGCGACGACGAGGACCACCAAAAGCGGGACGACGATCGCGATCCGCGAAATTACGACGTTCACCACCGAATTCACGACGCTCGCCACCAAACGAGCGACGCTCACCTTCGCGGCGACCAGCAAATTCACGACGTTCGCCAAAAGCGCGACGGTCACCAAACTCACGACGATCACCGAATTCACGGCGTTCACCACGACCAAAGCCGCGGTCGCCAGCGCCTTCACGACGGTCACTACGACCGCCTTCACGGCGATCTGCACCAAAAGGAGCCCGATGCGGGCCATTATTCTGCCAAGGTTTGCGATCCATGTTCTTTTCTCAAAAAAATGCTCGCTCTTGTTCATCATGAACAAGCTAGCGAACCATATAAGGGGTCTGCGTACAGCCACTGACACACGCATTCACTCTGAATAACGTTATTACGTGTTGCGCACATTCTAAGTGATAACCAGTGCAATTTGTGCAAAGTGAACGGTTTGGATATAGACTTGAAGTACAGACTGAGTCAGTCTGCAGAAAAAGCCACAACAAAAAGAGAGGTGTTATATGCCCCAATCTCTGCAAATCGTTTTCCACGGCATCAATCGCTCGCCAGCTGTCGAAGCTGCCATCGGCGAAAAGGTTGAAGCACTCCGCCGCTTTGACAACCAACTCGGTGCCTGCAAGGTTACAGTCAGCCAGGAAGGTCACCAAACGATGGGAGCTTTTACGATTCGCGTCGACTTAAAGGCTTCTGGCCAGGACGTCATCGTCAACCGTACGAACATGGACGTCATGCTCGCGCTCAATGAAGCTTTTGATACCGTTCGCCGTTCAGTCAAGGAAGAGGCTGAAAAACGTCGTCATCATTAAGACTTCATCGTTCCATCTCTGATGGATAAATCATGAATCAGCGCTGAACACTTCGGAGTTCAGCGCTTTTCTTTTATCCAACGACCTTTTTCCAAATAGCCAAAAGCCCGGCAGGCGCTAACCTGTCGGGCTTTGTATCTTGGCGTCCCCACGGGGATTCGAACCCCGGTACCGACCGTGAAAGGGTCGTGTCCTAGGCCTCTAGACGATAGGGACCTTATTTTGGTGGAGGATAGCGGGATCGAACCGCTGACCTCTTGCATGCCATGCAAGCGCTCTCCCAGCTGAGCTAATCCCCCAATCACTGAGACTTGAATTCTAGCATAATTTCTTGCGCTAGTGTTCAAGTTTTTGCAATTTTTTTGGCAGTTTTGCTTCTGCCCGCTATTTTTCTTTCAACCTGCGCCAACAGACTGAAAAAAAGATGGCGTCCCCACGGGGATTCGAACCCCGGTACCGACCGTGAAAGGGTCGTGTCCTAGGCCTCTAGACGATAGGGACCTTATTTTGGTGGAGGATAGCGGGATCGAACCGCTGACCTCTTGCATGCCATGCAAGCGCTCTCCCAGCTGAGCTAATCCCCCCTGAGTGAAAGAGTTGAAAAATCATACCCTCTCATAAATAGCCAAAAGCCCGACAGGCGCTAACCTGTCGGGCTTTGTATCTTGGCGTCCCCACGGGGATTCGAACCCCGGTACCGACCGTGAAAGGGTCGTGTCCTAGGCCTCTAGACGATAGGGACCTTATTTTGGTGGAGGATAGCGGGATCGAACCGCTGACCTCTTGCATGCCATGCAAGCGCTCTCCCAGCTGAGCTAATCCCCCCTAGAAGCGGAGAAGCAAAACTATACCATAAATTTCCAACTTGCGTTGAGTTATATGTAACAGTTTGTAATTGTACTTTTTTTCTAATTCTTTGGGTAAGGAATCCTAACTTGATGTAGGCTTTCAACTCGCCTATCAAACCACCTACTTCTACTAATTAAAATGCCAGACTCTATCACCCCAAACATGAGCGAAGATTCTGTTATTCGTATTTTTGGCGCAAGACAAAACAACTTAAAGAACCTTGACCTTACCTTGCGTCACGGTGAATTCACCGTGGTTACTGGGCCATCAGGCTCGGGTAAAAGCTCTCTTGTTTTCGGCACGCTCTACGCCGAAGGGCAACGTCGTTATGTTGAAACGTTTAGCCCCTATGCCCGCCAGTTTCTTGATCGTATGGATCGACCTCAGGTGGATCGCATCGAAGGTGTTCCTCCGGCCATTGCAATTGACCAAAACTGCACGATTCGCTCTCCACGGTCAACCGTCGGTACCATGACGGAATTAAATGACCATATCAAACTTTTATTTGCCCACCATGCTGAACTCTATTGCCCTCAGTGTGGTCAATTGGTCACTGAGCACACACCTCAAACCATTTGGGCGAGCATCTGCGACAAACTTCAACAAACACTTGAGGGAATGGAGAGTCGTGTATACATCACCTTTACACTATCGATTCCTAACAACCTCCCCATAGAAACCGCTGAAGCAGGATTATCTGCACAAGGGTTTACGCACATTATCGATCGCCAGTCCACCCCCTCTAACACCCTATTGACTGTGGCAAGTGATCGTTTTAAACCCTCGTCAGTTGAACGCATTCGCGCCATTGAGGCTATCGAACAAGCCCTAGAAAAAGGCGCTGGCGCAATGGAAGTCTATGTTAAAACTCAGGAAGGTTTTCAACGCTTAGCGAAATACCAAAAAGGTTTCGTTTGCGCTGATTGTAATCTCAGTTTTCAGCACCCCTCAGCCTCGCTTTTTAGCTTCAACTCAGCCGTGGGAGCTTGTGATCATTGTAAAGGGTTTGGGCGCATTATCAGCGTGGATCCAGATCTAGTCATACCTGATCCAAGTAAGACTCTTGAAGAAGGTGCTATCAAACCATGGACGACCGAAGCTTTCCAAAATTGGAAGACTGATTTACTGCACTTCGCCAAGCTACATGGCATCTCTACAACAACCCCATACGAAGACCTTTCCGAAGAAGCTAAGACATGGCTTTGGGAGGGAGATCCTGATTGGAAGGGTTATTGGAAAACACAGTGGTTTGGCATTTCTCGCTTTTTTGAGTGGCTTGACACCAAAGCCTACAAAATGCATGTTCGTGTGCTTTTGTCTCGTTACCGCTCTTATACGCTCTGCCCAACATGTCAAGGTGCTCGCCTTAAGCAAGATTCATTACTTTGGCGTTATGGAACCATCAACGACCGCAAACAAATCTTTGATAAGCAAACGCAAACACCGCTCTTCAAGCCACTCACCTCTAGCCTGAGTAATGCTCGTTATTTGTCCTTGCCTGGCTTCCATTTCCATGAATTAGCCTCACTATCTCTTGAACGACTACTAGCGTTCTTTACATTACGCCAGAAACAAGCAAATGCCGCAGAACGACTTATCCTGGATGAAATTTATAGCCGACTTCAATACCTTTGTGATGTCGGACTTAGCTACCTAACTCTAGACCGTCAAAGCCGCACGCTTTCGGGTGGTGAAGTTCAACGTGTCAGTCTGACAACCGCATTAGGTACGGCATTAGTTAACACGCTTTTTGTGCTCGACGAACCCAGTATTGGACTTCATCCACGTGACATGCACCGCGTTAATCAGATCATGCGTCGCCTGACAGAGGCTGGCAACACTTTGGTTGTTGTAGAACACGATCCTCAAGTCATGCTCGCAGCGGATCGATTGATCGACATGGGACCAGGTGCAGGTACACAGGGTGGTCTAGTCGTCTTTGACGGCGCTACACGCAACGTACTCCAATCTCATACGCTTACAGCCAGCTATCTCTCAGGGCAACGTATCATCACGCGTCGTTCGCCACAACTAGTCACGCCTCAAACCCCTCGGCTGACCATCAAAGATGCGTCTGAGCATAATCTCAAACATATTGATGTGGCATTTCCTCTTGGAACCCTGACGGTCATCGTTGGCGTATCTGGCTCTGGTAAATCAACATTAATTGCTGACATTCTTGTGCCAGCGCTTGAGCGTCGTTTGGGTAAATCAACCCAAACCCCAGGTAAGTTTCAATCACTTGAAGGATCGTTACCCCAAGATATTCTCTTCGTCGATCAAAGTCCGATTGGGCACACCACACGTTCTAATCCTGTCAGCTACGTGGGTAGTTTTGAAGGCATTCGTCGATTATTTGCAAAGAGCCCTGCTGCCCAATATTCAGGACTGGGCTACAGTGATTTTTCCTTTAATCAAGGCAAAGGGCGATGCCAGACTTGCGGTGGGTCAGGTCATGAACACGTCGAGATGCAATTCTTGTCCGATGTTTATTTACCCTGCCCGACGTGTCACGGCAAGCGCTATAACGATCATGTGCTCAGCATCACTATCCGTCTTTCAGATGGTCGTGACTACAACATTGCCGACATTCTCGATTTAACAGCAACGGAAGCCGTGACCCTCTTCGCGTCTCATCCTCAGATCACCTTAGGACTTAAAGACCTTTGTCTCGTCGGCTTAGGGTACCTGAAATTAGGTCAACCATTGACCACACTTTCAGGTGGGGAACGACAACGTTTGAAACTCGCAAGTGCGCTATCGAGCGGTTCTGGGCATATGCGCCACGGCGACGGCAAACTATTTGTTTTTGACGAACCTACGACCGGGCTTCATTTTTCTGATACCGAAGACTTTGTCAAAATCCTGGATGCACTAGTGGCTAATGGTCATAGTGTCATCGTCATTGAACACAATCTTGACGTGATCAGTACAGCAGACTGGATCATCGAATTGGGACCAGAAGGGGGTGACAATGGCGGAACCGTTGTTTTTGAGGGAAGTCCCAGCGATCTTATCGCTAGTCCGAAATCTCTCACCGGTCAAGCTTTAGCTTCATGGAAAAAAGCACAAGCTGGTCATCATTCACGTACAACATTCTTTGATTTACCCAAAAAAATCAAAACGGCAACACAGAACACCCAACCTCAAATTGAAGTGATAGGTGCCCGTGAGCATAACCTAAAGAATCTCTCGGTCAATGTGCCAAGAAATCAATTTTCTGTGGTCACGGGTCCTTCAGGATCTGGAAAATCAACGCTCGCCTTTGACCTTATTTTTGCAGAAGGACAGCGACGATACTTAGAGTCGCTCAATGCCTATGCGCGTAGTATGGTTCAACCTGCGCCGATTCCAGACGTTGATTCGATACGTGGTATTCCCCCAACGGTCGCCATTGAACAACGTACCTCTCGTGGTGGTTTACGTTCAACGGTCGCAACCATGACGGAATTACTCCATTTCTTGCGTCTTCTTTTTGTTAAGCTCGGAACGCAATATTGCCCAGACTGTCATATTCCAGCTAAACCGTTAGATAAGGAACAAATTCTAAAAGCCATTCGGCGCGATTATGAAAATCAAACAATTGCCGTTTTAGCCCCTATCGTTCGACGTCAGAAAGGAATCTTCCGTGCCGAACTACAAACTGCTAGAAACAAAGGTTTTTGGATCGTTCGCATAGATGGACAATATGTCTCTATTACAGGAACAATTCCGTCCTTGTCGCGTTATAGCGAACACGACATTGAACTTCCATTAGGCACTTGTAAAGCCAGCGACGAAGCCTTACGGAATTTGGTCGAAAACGCTTTAATTCATGGTCATGGACGTATATTGGTCACCACTGACTTACCTAGCAATGAGACGTTTACACTTCAAGATGGCACCATGCGGTTTTACTCAACGCTAGTTGCTTGTCCGTCGTGCTTGAAGAGCTTCCAAAACTTAGATCCAAAACTATTCTCGTACAACTCCAAAGCAGGGGCTTGTCCAACATGTTCTGGGTACGGCATCATCACGGCTGCACTCAAAAAAGCACAAAAGGATGACGAGGCATTCAATACCGATTTCAAAGGCGATGAAACCTCTGAACTTTGTCCAACATGCAAAGGGGCTCGACTTAACCCCGTTGCACGTGCTGTCTATTGGCAAAACAAAACTATTGCCGACTTTGGTGCAATGACCATCGATGAAGTAACACAGTTTTTCAATGAACTGACGCTCGTTGGACGTGAAGCCATCATTGCTAAAGACCCCATCGCTGAAATTCGATCACGCTTAGAATTCTTACGTTCTGTAGGTCTTGGATACTTAACACTCGATCGTAGCGCACCGACACTTTCAGGGGGCGAAGCACAACGCATTCGATTGGCAGCTCAGTTAGGTAGTAATTTACGAGGTGTTTGTTACGTCCTGGATGAGCCTACAATCGGCTTGCATCCTAGAGACAACTCAATTCTCCTTAACGCCATCGAACAGCTTACCCACCAAGGCAACACCTTGGTGGTCGTAGAGCATGACGAAGATACCATTCGTCGAGCAGATCACATCATTGACATAGGTCCAGGTTCCGGAATACGAGGCGGCGAGTTGGTCGCTCAGGGCACACTAAAGGATATTCTCAATAACGAGCGCTCACTTACAGGTAAGTATCTTCAATGCTCTATCGTTGACAATATCGTTGAAAAAATACCCTTTGATGCGACACGAGACCCCAAGATTAGAATTATCAATCCAACTTTACACAATCTGAAAGGTCAAACGATTGATATTCCTCTCAACCGTCTAACGGTCGTTACAGGTGTATCGGGATCAGGTAAATCAACATTGACACGTGACATTTTGTTTGAGAACTTGTCGCGTAATCTCAAAGCAAAAGCTGTTAGTAACCATTGGATAGGCTGTGATGAAATCAAATATGACAGTTGTCTTGCCCGTATCCTTGAAGTTGATCAAACACCCATTGGCTCAACGCCAAGATCGTGTCCTGCAACTTATGTTGGCTTCTTTGACAAAATTCGAAAACTCTTTGCCGAAACGACAGAAGGTAAAGCACGTGGTTATACCATCAGCCGCTTTTCCTTTAACAACACAGGTGGACGATGTGAAGCATGCTCTGGTCAAGGCATGAGAACCATAGAAATGTCTTTCTTACCAGACGTCAAAGTGCCATGCGAAGTTTGTCACGGTGCTCGATTTAATCCAGAAACCTTGGCAGTTACATGGAAAGACCACAACATTGGCGATATCCTGCAGCTTCAGGTAGATGATGCACTAGCATTCTTCGAAAGCATGCCAAGCATTCGTCACCCGCTGCAACTCCTGCAAGATATTGGTTTAGGTTACTTAACCCTTGGACAACCATCGCCAACACTTTCTGGAGGTGAAGCACAACGCATCAAACTGATCGCCGAACTAAGTAAGGTAAAAGAAAACGTTGGGCCTCGGGGTAAAGCAAGTCCGCATACGCTTTACGTATTAGATGAACCAACAGTTGGTCTACATATGGCCGACGTAGCCAAATTGATTAAAGTACTACAACGTCTCGTTAAAGCGGGCAATACAGTTATCGTCGTCGAACACAATTTGGATCTTATCGCTTGCGCTGATTGGATCATCGATATGGGGCCAGAAGCTGGCGCACAAGGTGGTCAGGTGGTCGCTGAAGGCACGCCTCAAAGCATCATTAAGTCCTGTACCTATACCGGACAGGCTCTCAAAGCACACCTAGACAATCACTAATCCATAAACACAAAAAACCCTCGTTAGCAAAATTTGCTGACGAGGGCTTTTTTATTACTTATCGTCTTTCAACCCAATACATAGCAACTGCTGCAATGACTAGCATGAATATCGTTGGCACTAGACAAACAATAATCGGTGACCACGTATTCAAGACGCCTAGGTAAGAGAACAGATTATTCATGGCATAGAACACAATACCGATCATAACGCCGATAAACATCTTGATAGCAAGGCCACCCGAGCGTGCATTCATATACGCAAAAGGCATCGACAAGGCCAACATCACTAACGTCGCTAATGGATAGAAAGCTTTCTTCCAAAATGCCACTTCATAGTGTTCGGTCTGCTGATTGTTTTTCTTCAAATGCGAAATATAACGATCCAAATCTTGCATAGACATCGTATCGGGCTTCGCTGTCATCACTCCTAAAATATCAGGCCCTAAAGAAGACGGCAAAAGAAATTCCTTCATTGGTTGCATCTCAATACGAGCGCTCAAGGGACGATTGTCTTTACCATCGAACTGAGGATATTGATAGCGAACAACATCTTGCAAAAGCCAACCTCGCCCTGCTTCATAGCGGGCTGATTTAGATTCAATAAAAATCTGTAATTTGCCGGCCTTATCGAATTCGAACAAGCGCCAACCACCCGTTTCACCTTGATTGGTAGCCTTGATGTACTTCACATTGATGTAGCGGTCAACTTCAAGTCCAGCGTCAGAGTGCGTGCTATCGCGTACCCAAACCCCAGAAGAATAGCCACGAGCCGTTAAGTTTGTTTGCTTTTTCGCTAGCGTCTTTACTTCAACGCCGTAACGTTCGGCAGGCGGCGCGACAACCTCACCAAAGAAGTAAGTGATCGCCACCAAAATAAGACCAGGTAAAAGTAAAGACAAGGCCAAACTCACAGGTGACATCCCTGCGACACGCAATACCGTAAATTCAGATGTAGCAGCCCAGCGTGACATCGTATAAACCGATGCTAATAACGTAGCTAGAGGCATCACCTCGTAAATACGGGAGGGCAATGTCATTGCCGTCAACGTGAAGGCTTCACTCATCGTGCGATTATTCGTACCAACATCGTCGAGTTGGCCAATCAGATCGAAAAAGGCGAAAAGAGCAACTAATGCAACCAATACGAAACTCGTCGAAATCAGAATTTCTTTGGTGAACTGTCGAGTAATGACACGCATATTATTTCTCCTCATTCGAGATAAAACGACGACGCCAATACCAAAGATCACACCAGACAGGTAACCAACGCATCATATACACACGACGAATGTAAAAAATGGCGCATAACAAGAAGACAAGACCATGAAGCACAATTAATCCTGTCAAGTAATTGAATTTCTCCTGTTCAATCCAGGTCTGCATCACTGAAATACCATTCAAGTACAAAATAAATACGAGAGCGGCAATTACGACATTCAAACTACGTCCAGCCCGAGGACTAGTCGCAGACAATGGAATAGCGAAAAGGGAAAGTAATAAAGCTGCAATCGGCCAGGAAAAACGCCAAAAAATTTCCCCTTGTTGTTCAGGAGTCATACCAGCAAACAAAACTGTCATTGGCAAGGCTGATGTTTTTCCTGATTCAAGATGGGAATCGATCTTGATGTCGAGTCGAACACCATAGTCATCAAACTCCACAACACGGGTAGCAGGAGAGCTATAGGCAGTTTCATAACGCCGACCATTGTGGAGCACAATATATCGATCCCCTTCGGCATTAATTTCGACGGTACCACTATCAGCTGTGACGGTCGATTCACCACGAGAAGTTCTTTCGGACATAAAGATTCGACCAACTTCATTCGGATTATCACCAGCCGACTCAATAAAGAAAACGCGCTTACCACCTAAAGATTCAATGAAACGTCCAGGGGCAAGCTTATTGACTTCGTCTCTTTGAGCAAATTGATTTCGAGTAATTTCTGTTTGTGAGCGCGCCCAAGGCGAAATCACAACCGACAATACGCCCACCGCAATAACTAGAGGTAAAGCAAAACGTAAAACTGGTCCTACCCAGGAAAAAAGAGAACGACCACCCGACGAAAACCACACAACCATTTCATTGTCTTGCCACCAACGCATCATCGTCATCAACACAGCAACAAACAATGAAAGAGCTAAGAGAGGCGGCAAATTGGTTAAGGCGTTATACAACACCATCTGCAGCACCATGCCACTATCTATACGTCCCCCAGCAGCTAAACTGAGGATGCGTACCATACCGACCGCTAAAACGATCGTAAAAAGAACAGTAAAGACTCCGCCAGCACTATTAGCTAGCTCTGAAACCATGGAACGTTTAAAGATCATGGATAAAGGATCCAGATGAGAAAATTAGAACTACAGGAACACAACGACAAGCTTTAGCCAGTACAAAAACATCTGTAGTAAAAAAGGCAGTGCCTTGATTTTAGACGAAAACCTTAGGTATCGAAAAAGAAATCAAGGAATCCAGAACAAAACTCAATCAAGAGTTTTTCCACAAAGACGGAATTTACTGTGGATAACGTAAGATTAAACGACTCCAATTACACTAATATCACCTGTAATGCAGAGATTCGAGATTCAATGAAGTGAAACTAAAAACCTTTAACTTTTGTGGAAAACTTTTAGAAACCTTACCAAACCTGTGGATAACTCAGAAGAATTCTAACGAAGCAGTTGACGACGAAACCGCCAGAAAAAAAACGAGCGCCAATCTAGGCTAATAGGGCTATGTGCATAACTTTATCCACAGAAGAAGATCTGTGGATAAAAAGCAAAAACCCCTGGCTTCTTTCGAAACCAGGGGTTTTCAATTTGTGAGCCTGACGATGTCCTACTTTC
>Glacier_p2__coassemble_1806_pt1 | contig 14542 bp, 13 predicted proteins | sample Glacier_p2__metabat2_high_PE_005 | metagenome-assembled genome bin Glacier_p2
CCCCCTCAAATGTGAAAGGATTAAATCTAGTTTGGCAGATTTGGTAGATTTTTTGTCAACTAGCTTAGCCCTTTTTCTAAAGGACTGTCATAGGTTTGCTGCGCAAAGGTCTCCACGACTTCAGGTTGAATCAAAGCGCCGCCTTTATTCGTGACGACTTCAACAGGTTTCGTAGCAGTCACACTATCACCAATCATGACCACCGACGGGTCATTCATCACCATCAAATGAATGACCTTGCCTTTGCCATCAAAGTTCGCTGGCAACATCAAACGATCGGCTGTGTTGTGCTTCAAGTCTGACGTGATTTTGAGCGTCATGTCATCCTTTAAAACCACTGATTTAGCCTGACGCAAATCGACTTCAACAGAGGTACCAATTGCTCTATGGGTGTTGGCTAGATCCACAACCGGGTTCCCTGCCCAATACATCAAGGTGAGGGGTTGATTTTCGGATTTCGACGATTGTGCTTCTGAGTTTGCCTGATTAGACATCTCTTTCATCTTCATGGCCGGTGTCCAAGTCGCGCCATCCAATAGGCCAACGGTTAAGGTGTCGTCGTCCCTCGGTCGCAACATGATCGGCATTCCAACCCACGTACTCTCTTTACCTGACAAGACCATCGAACCATGACCAGCCAACTGGTCGTATTCACTTTCAACCACAAGATCACCATGAATCTGTCCTTGGATGGGCTGTTCTAGTGTCCCTAATTTCACTGTGCCACCAAACGCAAAGAAGGCGCTCGCATGCTCTGGTGTCGGTTGATTCATCACATTGATATCCGCTGAGCGAGTGACAGCGAGGATCGACCCTTCAGAGGCCACTAGCCCTTGCGGTTTGATCGGCAATTCATGCGCAGTGTCAAAATTGAGGTGCAAGTCTTTGATTGTCACATGAGAAGCTTCTTCGGCATAAACACCAAAGGGAATATCAACCTTGAGTTGAGAAGGCGCGAGGGCTTGACCAGACGCCGTTTGATCATCTTCATGCACGCGCGGCAATGACACATCGACCTCTAACAGATTGTCAAAAGTCAAAGTGGAACCTGAGGTGGCCAAAACACCACCAGCGTAGCCCGCCTGCAAGACATTGGCGCGTACATTCACTGTCACAGGTTCTGAGAGCGTCACTTGAGCGCGTTCAATGCCCAACCCTACCAACGATTCAAACTCCTTAAACACACGATCGGTCTCATGCACCGAGATGTTTAGTGGCACCTCGTTGATCCAAGGATGCGCGGCATAGATACCAAAGAAATTATTGGCATCTCCCTGATCAATCAGATCCACATTAAAGCTGTGTGTCCCGACGGTTTTCATTGAGTGATTCGGGCGCCAACCGTATGAGAACGTCGATGTCTTAGCGCCGTCGTCAGACTGTGAAGACACCGTATGTGGCTTTGTCACACGACCTTCACGATCGAGGTTGACTTCTTGGTAAAGATCATCAGCACTTACCGGCGTCACCGCAAGCGCTGCCATCAACGCAGCAAAGAGTTCTTTCTTCTTCATGAGCGTCTCCAAAAAAATAAAGAAAAACGCCCTTGGTCGCTCGCGACGCAACAATACGATGTAAAGACAAATGTGATTCGTTTACTGGTTTTCGATTAGGTGGTTACCCGAGCTTTCAAGGTTGAGCGATTCTAGGCCTAATCGGTCTAAAAAGAAATCTTTTTCTATGCCAGAGACAACTTTCGTGCCGATTGTTGCAATTCGACTCAGTTCAAAAACATCTCTTATTGCGCCTTAACGTTTTGCGCAGGTTTTCAATCCTTTTCACACAAAGCCACCGTTTGACTAATTGACTTTCTCGCCTAGGTCTTAAGGTCGTCTTTAAGTTCTCTTCGCTATGATTCGCTTACACGCGAAAGGCGCGAGTTTCATTACCAACGACGGTCGCGCCTTCATCGCAACATCAAACATGCCCTTTAGACAACAAGGACTTGACCCCCATGTTTAAGAAAACCACCCTGATTATGCTCACCTTTGCTGCGAGCGCCCTTTCTGCTGCCGTACCCCAGGCCTTACCTGAAGTGACGTCAAGTGGCACCATGACCATGACTGCTCGTACGACCCCTTCTGAAGCTTGCGCCCAAGGCGACAACCAAGCCTGTCTCGTTGCGGGTCTTCAAGCGCTCTCTGAAGCCAAACAGCGTGAAAGCGCCAAAGCGGACGCCAAGCGCCTTCTCGCCCTGGCTTGTGACGGCAAGGTCGCTGAAGCCTGCCGCCATTTGGGTACGCTTCTGAAAACGGGGGACGTTTTTAAGGCCGATCCCGTTGAGAGCCTCAACCGCCTCAAGATGGCTTGTGACTTGCAAGATCAGCGTAGCTGTAATCTGATCGTTGACCACTATGACGAGAAACATGACGAAAAAGGCATGGTTACCTATTTAGGTAAGGCTTGCGAAGCCGGTGACGACAATGCCTGCATGCGTGCCGTGGCTCTTGATCCTAACGGCAACATTGAATGGGTGGTGCGTGCTTGCGAACTCGGTCGCATGGATGCCTGTTTAGATGCAGCGACTCGCTTTGATAAGGGCGAACAAGCCAAAGAAGATCCGACGGCTGCGCTTAAATATTATGAAAAGGCTTGCCAACTTGAAAACGCTCCTTCTTGCATGATCGCTGCCCAAATGCACGAATCAGGTCGTGGCACCCAAGCAAACATGACCAAAGCCATTGAATGGTATGACAAAGCTTGTCAGCGTCGTATGGTGCGTGCCTGTGCACGTATCGGTGACATCTACCTCGCGGGCGAAGGTATCGAGAAGGACATCAAGAAGAGTCACTTCTATCACAACATTGCTTGCGCGACGGGTTATCGCGCTAGCTGCAGCAAAGCCGGTCGTGAATAACACCCACTGGTAACCGCCCATCAAGGCACTGTCTCGCGACCACGTTCTCCTACGAGGTGGTGCCTTTTTGTTTGTGGTTTGATTAGTGAAATCCAAAGCATGGCCCGTGAAGGTGATCATGAGAGCGAGCAAACCACCTATCGGGAACAAACAAACATAAGGAATTCGTAACATTTTCTTTCTCGAAACGATTCTCCGACAACGAAACCATTCAATTATTGGATTCAATTTTTTAAAGAATAGCAGCCTGCTCATTCCTCTTAGAGTAGCGTTTTTATGATGCATGGCCGTTTGCCGTTTGAAGTGCACACCAACTAATATCATCCAAAAACGCTTATTGCAAGGGACATTCCCAACATATAACAAACGATCTACGTATTATCCCTAAGAACCGATTGTTCATTTTCTAGTATCTTATAGAGGTTTTGAGTATCAGCCATACAGCGTTTGCCATTGGATTGATTCCAAAACCTCGATCCCGATATAAATACAAAGCGCAAAAAGAGGACTATTTTGAATCCCATCTCTGCCGACACTCTCGGTGGCCGTATTGCCACCGAACTAAAACGTTCTGGCTTGTCGATGCGCGAACTCGCTCGCCGTATTGACATTGCTCAGCCTTCCATCTCCAAGTGGTGTGCCAACCAGGCCATTCCGCGCGTGATTTATCTCGAGCGCATGGCTGAAGTTTTTGGTGTGTCTGCCCACTGGTTGACCTATGGTGAACATGCCTCAGGTCGTGACGAAGTTGTGATTCGTCCGAGACCTGAGACTGACGACACCTTTGGGTTGTCGTTGACCGTGAATTCTGCCAAGGCCATGTTCAACGCAGACCCTGAAAACCTCATTCTCTATACGCAGCCTTCCGACGACATGTCCCCGACGATTAAGGGCGGCAATGTGGTGGTGATTGACCGTTCAATCACGTCCATTAAGGGTAGCGGCGTATACCTCATTCAAGTCGGTGAAGAGCGCGAATTACGCCGTGTGCAGCCGCTCGTGGATGGCACGTACGATATCCGCGTTGACAACGTGAAGCGCTATGCCAGCGAACCCGCTGAAGGCGAAAAACTCGTCGTCTACGGCAAGGTTCTTGCGTCACTCACGATGAAGATCATTCGTTAATCAAACGAAATACAAAAACGGGGTGGTTCTCAAGCGGAACTACCCCGTTTTTGTTTGTATTTGTTTTGGCCTTCGGTTGGACTTTAGGCGTAACCTTGACTCATCGAGGAGCCCAAAAAAACGAACCTGCTCATGGTGTTTGGTACCACGAGCAGGCTCTCCCCTTCTTCCATTTAGGAATGAATTCTGTAGTGACTTAACCCAGACGGCGGCCAATGGCCTTCGGACCACGCTTAAGCCCCGTCACGGAGACCTCTTCACCATAGGTCTCACGATGGCGCTTCCACTTACGGATCGTCTGCGGATGAGCGCTCAATTCTCGCGCAATCTGGACACAGTTCATGCCGTCATCAAGCATCTTGAGCGCACGACGACGCACTTCCTGCAAAGAGGTTGGATGCATGGCCTGCAACTGACTATCGCGACGGCGAACCAACGTATTGACCACGGGCGAGGCCGGCGGCGTTTCCCAACGAGCATAGTGGGAAGCGCACGGCAAAGGATAACGGACTCGGAAAATCGATCCACTGTTGTAAGTCGTCATTCAATAGTCCTCCTGTTTTATTTGAATGTTTGGTGATCCTATCAAAAGTTTTATGAAATTTTGTTAAACCCTAATACTCTCTCTTAGAAAGGAAATCATGTAATTTAGGCAATAATACGGAATTTTTAAGTTTCGTTATTCTGTTTAGGGAAAACGGTTTAATGATAGCTATTCTCTTTTATGAACACAGGTTCAAATTTCAGTATTATTCCTGAGTTATATCTGATTGAATTTTCTTATTATCCCTTTAGACAAAAGCTATCTGCTACGTTTTTTGTTGCTTTAACATGATGACTACGATATTTTCCTTACACCGTATCATTGCAATCCAATGTGACGAAAGCGAATCAGGGTTTCGACGCACATAGCGTAGCCTCAACCACACTCTAAAGATTCTTAGAACATTCGCTAATCATGGTACACCACACCACCAGAACTGACCAGACGGCTACTGCCTAGCACCTACGCTCAATCCCAAGGACGCAAACTGACGTTAATCCCTGTAGACTTTGGTCACCGTACTTTTGAAATTGTGACATGAAACTCTTTATCGCAGAAAAACCGTCGGTTGCCAAAGCCATTGCCACTGAACTCGGCGTGGTCTCTCGAGGTAATGGCTTTATTACGTGCAAACAAGACACAGTCGTGACCTGGTGCTTTGGTCACCTGTTAGAACAAGCCGAACCCGACGCGTATTTGCCTGACGATATTCCTAAGACCAAAAAAGGCAAAAAGGTTTGGCGTCTGCAAGACCTTCCGATTTTCCCTAAGACCTGGCAAATGCTCACCAAAGGCGATGCCGGGGCTAAAAAGCAGCTTTCTGCCATTGGCAAGTTACTTAAAACCGCGACCAGTGTCGTTAATGCTGGTGACCCCGACCGTGAAGGGCAGCTCTTAGTTGATGAAGTGTTAGAGCACTTTCATAACCGTAAGCCCGTCGAACGCTTTTGGGTGTCGGCCGTTGACCCCGCTTCGATTCGTAAGGGGCTTAATAAACTCTTTGATAACCGCAACTACGCAGGGATGCGTGATGCTGCGCGCGGTCGCTCGCGGGCAGACTGGCTTTTAGGCATGAATTTATCTCGCGCCTATACGCTCACGAATAACGATGGCCTTTTAGCCGTAGGACGCGTGCAGACCCCTACCCTATTTATGGTGGCGCGTCGCGACTATGTGGTACGTAACTTCGTACCCGTCCCCTACCTCTCGATTTCGGCTGACTTATTACACGATGCCACGCCCTTTACGGCGCGCTGGAAACCCAAAGCTGACCAGAAGGGCCTTGATGAAGAAGGAAAACTTTTGATCGACCTCGAGATCGGTCGTGCGCTCGTTGAAAAACTCAGTCAAGAAACTCACGGTACTGTGACTACTGCCACCACCAAACGTCGCAAAGCCTATCCACCCAAAGCTTACTCATTGGCTGACATTCAGATTGAAGCGAGCAAACGCTTTGGCATGACGGCTGAAGAAACCTTGCGTGTTTGTCAATCACTCTACGAAACGCATAAGATCACGAGTTATCCGCGTACGGACTGTGGTTATTTGCCAGAATCTCAACATGGCGATGCGCCTGCGGTACTTGCTGCCGTCGCGCAAAACTATCCAGCCTCTGCCGCTGCGTGCGCCAAGGCCGACCCCAAACTCAAAAGTCCGACCTTTAATGACAAAAAGATCACGGCTCACCATGGGATTGTGCCCGTTGCCAATACCGTGAAACCTGGTGCGCTCTCGGCCAATGAAGAAAAACTCTATCGTCTGATTGTTCGTCGCTATATTGCGCAGTTCTTTCCGGTGCACGAATTTGATGCGACCGAAGTCATGATTGAGATTGGTGGCGAAACCTTTGTTGCCAAGGGTAAGGTCGTGCGCGTTGAAGGTTGGAAAGTCCTTTTTGCCAAAGACAAAGCCGCCGTTGAAGCCAAAAAGAAAAAGGCCAAAAAAGAAGGTGACGAAAGCGATGGCACCGATCAGGATGAGGATGATGCGCAAACCTTGCCGCCCCTCAAAAAGGGTGACACCCCTGAAGTAAAAGCCATCAAGGGTCGAGAAGACAAAACCAAACCTCCATCCTTCTTTACAGAAGGGACGCTCATTGCGGCCATGGAAAATATTTGGCGTGGGTATGACGACCCCAAGGGGCAAGCCATGCTCAAAGAAGCGGGCGGCATTGGCACCCCTGCCACGCGTGCCGCCATCATTGCTGAACTCAAGCGTAAAACCTACCTTGAAACCGAAGGCAAGTTCTTACACTGCACCGAAGTGGGTCGAAATCTTTTAAAGAAAGTCTCGCCTCGCATTCGTAGTGCTGCGATGACCGCACACTTTGAAGAGCGTTTAAAGCTCGTTGAAGCTGGCCAAGCGCCATTAGACGCTTTTGTGAGTGAATACGAAGCCTTTATTGCTGACGAATGTGCCAAAGCAAAGGCAAGACCTCGCGCGGCCTCCCGTGGTTATGCCTCAAGTGCACCGCGTCGTGAGGGCGTAGCTCAAGCCGATCGCACGGCCTCACCCGCCGCACCCAAGGCCTAACCCATTAGGCTTTAAGCCTTGGCGTAATGCAAGAGTCGACCGCTACCGATCTTACGTAAGAGACCCAACTCCAACATACGACGGATCACGTTACTTGCGGTCGACTGACTAACCCCAAGTGCTTCGTCGACTTCACGACGCGTAATCGTTTCACGGGTGTCAAGGAGCGCCAAAATTTCGCGCATCTTGATGTCTTCCATCGTCATCGATTCAGGGTGGTGAACTAGCGGCTCCTGCGTCGAAGGCATCGGTAACGACGTCTGCGGTTCAGGTTGACTTACCGGCACATTCACAACGAGAGGCTTCACAAGGGGCTTTTCGACCTGGTTATTTGCCACGGGCTTGGCGTCTGTCTTCGGGGCAGCGTGGTCGTTAGGCAAAATCACCTGAAAAGCGTGGCTCGTAGCTTTAAATTCAGGGCGAACCTGACGGCCCTGATACGCCAAACGAATGCGGTTTAAGCCGACACCAGCGCCAGTAGCCAAACCTAAACGCTCAAACATCTGGGCCACACGCGGATAACGTGGGCTTGAGAGCCCCAAAAGCATATCGTCTAACTGTGCACCACGCTTAGGACCACCCGGGCTTGTGACCACAATACGGTCTTGGAGCACCCAAATATCGATCGGCGCATCCACCGAATAATCGCGATGCATGAGGGCATTCAAAAAGGCTTCACGTAAGGCTGCGGCCGGCACTGTATCGGCCGCACTCAAAAAGAGGCTCTCGTTAGCTGAAGGTGTGGGCGCAAACTTTTCTAAAAAGTCTGTGACTTGCTGCCACTGACGAATCAAAGACCCGGTGGACACCAAACGCGCTTTCACGTCTTCGGGCGTCACCCCATCAAAGACAGTCAATCGGACAACCGACGTGTTTTGGTCTGAAAAGAGTTGGGCTACACGTGTCGAGCAACCTAACTGATCCACAAAACCCCAATCTCGACGACGGCGTTCGTCATCAGCTAAATGACGACGACGCACGGCCTTCGTCAACTCATCAAAGGTCAACTCATAATTTTCGGCGCACTGCGCTTCAAAAGAGGGATTACTCTCAGCAATCAAGGCCTTTAAACCGACTTCGCCCAAAGGCACTGTCGCAGCATGGTCACGCACAAAGACCATATCAGGCCACATGCCCACTTCAGCGATATAGTAAGGGCGTGATGTCCCACGCATCACGTCGATCACCAACACCATGCGGTGATCAATCTCTTCAAGACGGCAAGACACAAAAGGAATGAGTGTGGGCTTGACCTCCCCCATTAACACCGCATGGAGTTTGGCTAACCACTCATCCGTCGTCTTTTGATCAAGTGTTGTGCGCCCCACCCCTAATCGAATCTGGCCGCCATCCGTATTCGCAAACGCCGTGATGGTTCGAACCACATCCAAAGTCCAGGTATCAAAAGAAGCGATCTCGCTAGCCATTTCTTCGGCTCCCTCTACTTAGTAATCGTTGGTAATCATTAATAGCAATAACCTTACCGTTAAAAGGGACAAACTGCAAGTTTTTGCTCGAACGCACGTCGCTTTTTGTTTTTGGTATCCGAATCAATACTGATTTAAGGTATCGTTAGCAATACCGTTTTTAAGTATCTACTATGATGCCTATTTTAGGTATTGCAATCGATACCTTAATTAGGTATAAAATTGAATACCTAACAAACATTCTCGGCTTTTTTACCTATTACCAAGGACCACTGTCATGGCATTCATCGGTCGACACACGGAGCTGACATCCCTGCAACGTTTTTTTAACCACCCGACGAGTAATCTCTCAGTCGTCTACGGTCGTCGTCGTGTCGGTAAAAGTGCACTCTTAAAGGAAGCCGTGACGCTTTCAGGTGTGCGTTGGCTTTATATGGAATGTAAAAAGACCTCAGAGACCAATAACCTTGAGCAGCTGATGGCGCTCGCCTGTGCCAAATTAGACATCCCGCCGATCGCGGTTGACACCATTGAAGGCCTTTTAGATTTCCTCTTTAAATTTTGCCAACACGAACCGATGGTGCTCGTCCTTGATGAATATCCTTTTTTGCGTGACCTTATCCAAGGTGCAGACAGCATTTTGCAAGCGCTTGTTGATCGCTACAAAGGGACATCAAAACTCAAAATCATTCTTTGCGGTTCTTACATTGATGTTATGAAAGGGATCCTTGAATACAAGAGCCCTCTCTACGGTCGTGCCGATGTCATTCTGCATATGATGCCGATGAGTTATTTCGATATCGCCCAGTTTCACCCTCGATTCTCATTCGAAGACAAAGTGCGCCTTTACGCTATTTTTGGTGGTATGCCCTACTACAACGCGCTCGTTGACGACCAATTAACGCTCAAAGAGAACGTTATTGAATTACTTATTAAGGTCGGTGCTAAACTGACCGATGAAATCGAGTTATTTCTGACAGCAGAACTCTCTAAAATCAACGACGCAAATCTAGTTCTTGAAGCTTTGGGGCTTGGCAAAAAAAAGTTCTCTGACATTGCGAGTCATACAAAATTAACCAACGCCGCACTCAGTAAGACCTTAAGCCAGCTCATGGCCATGGACATTGTGGTTCGCGACACGCCTATCAATGATTCAGGCAACGCTCGAAAATCCAATTATGTGATCTGCGACAATATGGTGCTCTTTTATTATCGTTACATCTATCGGAATATTTCGAAAGCGCGTGTGATGGACGAGCGCACCTTCTATGATGCATTCATCCATCATGACCTTGAGTCCCAATACGTCCCTCACGTCTTCGAAGAGATAGCCAAACAATTTCTCATCCGAATGAACAAAGCTGGCCGCATCGAGCCACCCTTTTTTAACATTGGTCGCTATGTCTACGATCTACCTAAAGAAAAGCGAAACGGCGAATTTGATGTGGTCACCGAAGATAGCCAAGGCTTTTGCTTTTATGAGTGCAAATACAAAAATCATCCGATCAACAAGGCTGACGTAGAAGAAGAAATTGCTCAAGTCAAAGCCTCGCCCCTCTCTTCTCACAGATTCGGCTTTATTTCGAAGTCTGGCTTTAAAGACGTCACGCCAACCGAGCACTTACGGCTCTGGACGCTTCAAGATCTCTACCACGATTAACGACGCGTCGGGCACAAAAAAACGCGGAGTACCCATCACAGGTCTCCGCGTCTAATTCGTCATCAACGAATTCGATTAGAGCTTCTTCACAAATTCGCTCTTTAACTTCATCGCACCGAAGCCATCGATCTTGCAGTCGATGTTGTGATCACCTTCGCAAAGGCGAATGTTCTTCACCTTGGTACCGATCTTAAGCATCGAAGAGGCACCCTTCACCTTGAGGCTCTTGATGATCGTGACGCTGTCGCCGTCGGCCAAAAGCGTACCGTTCGCGTCCTTCACGATGAGCTGATCGTCTTCCTGAGCCACGGGTTCGGCATTGCTAAATTCGTGGCCGCATTCCGGGCAAACAATCATACCGTTATCTTCGTAGGTGTATTCGGACTGGCACTTCGGGCAGGGAGGCAAAGAGGTCATGTCGTTGAGATCCTGTCTGAGGGAAAAAATAAATATAGAAAAGCCGTCCGCAGTTGGGAGGACGGCTTAAAAACTCACGGCATTGTATCAGAGCCTCAGTGTCGCTAAGGCACTAATCGTCGTTTTTTCTTTGGTTAAGGCGTTAAAGGCGCTCTTTTTAAGTGAGGCGCGTTACCAGCTACCCCCAAAGAAACTCTTAAAGAGTGACGCTGCGCGATCAAGGTCTAATCGGTCAGGGTGCGTTTCACTTGCCTTACGACGAGCTTCACGCTCAGGCGTCACCGTGCCACCTAGCATCACAGTCATGCGATGGAAAACGTCTGGGTCAATACGGCCTCGGCAAAGAAAAGTTTCAACCAATTGGTTGTTTTCGCCCATACTGACCAGCTTTTCACTTGTTTTACGCATCCAGGCTTTAGCGCGCTCCCCTTCGGCGTCACCACCCATGGTGGCAAAGCAGCCAATCGTCTTACCCTTGATGCGTGGCGCAATGGCGAGCATATCTTCAGGGGCATCGCCACGGTCACACCAAAACCCTAAGAGCACAGGGTTATAAGGGGTCAAATCGTCAGGAATGTCCTCGGGCTTGACCATCACGGCACCGGGCAATGCATCACACACCGCATGCCCCACGGCCATAGTGTTACCTGTACGAGAACTAATAATGATTAAAGGCTTTGTAGACATGATGTTGACGTCTTTAGGCTTCTTCCGATTTTTCTTCAACGAGACCTTTACGCCAAGCGCAGGTACTCTTACTTTGCTTATCGGCCTTATCGAGGATCTTTTCGTGTTCAATCAACTCTTCGGGTGACGCAGGGATCACATAGAGTTTCTCATTAGGAATCCTAGGCAAAAGACTCGGGTCAATCAAGTCATCTAAGCCAATTTGTTCCTGACCACGAGTCATCGTCACGAAGACTTCGGCCAAAATCTGCGCGTCAAGCAAAGCCCCGTGAAAGACACGAGCCGAATTGTCGATATGCAAAATAGTACAGAGCGCGTCCAAACTAGCGCGACGCCCCGGGAACAATTCATGAGCAATTTCGAGCGTGTCGGTAATCCCGCGCACATAATCTTCGACGCGACCTTTGCCTAAGCGCGCAAGCTCCATATTCAAGAACCCAATGTCGAACTTGGCATTATGAATAAGGAGTTCTGCCCCACGAATAAATTCAATGAATTCGTCCGCAATGTCAGCAAACTTCGGACAATTCGCCACCTTTTCGTTGGTAATCCCGTGAATGGCGATCGACTCTTCGGGAATTTCACGTTCTGGGTTGATATAGAGCTGTAAATAGTCTTCCGAGCGGTTCGTGATGTTACGGCCATCTAAGCGCACGCAACCAATTTCAATAATGCGGTCACCAGACTCAGGATCAAGCCCCGTGGTTTCCGTGTCAAGCGCAATCTGCGCAAAACGACGGCGAACGTCATCAGTCATCGTGTATTCCTTTCATAAATTACGTGTGACCTAACTATAGCCGAATGCGCGTCAAATGATGTCCTTCTTCGACATCACTTGCCATAAAACCATAAAAGTCGCTGTCATTTTGCCTTCGAAACCCTAACGCTTCACGCGAAATCCCGCTCAACAGCGCACCTCTACTCGACCTATACTTTGAATCAACCGTCACCCTTCTTACGAGGTCGCCATGCTCACACAAGACGCTTTACTTACGCTACTCCAAGCAAAAGGCATTTCGTACGAAATCACGCATCATCCTGCGGTCTTTAATATGGCCGAAGTTGCGCAAATCAAATTGCCATACCCCGAAGTCAACGCCAAAAATCTTTTTGTGCGTGACCATAAGCGTCGAGACTACTACATGATCACCGTGTTGGATCATAAGCGCGTTGACCTTAAAGCCTTTCGTCATGCGCACGGACTTCGTGCACTCACCTTTGCAACGCCTGAAGAGCTTCTTGAGATGCTCGGTCTGATTCCAGGCGCCGTCACACCCTTTGGTCTACTCAACGACCAAAGTGCCAAGGTTCATCTCTATATCGATAGTGAGCTTGTCAAACCAAACGGTCTCATTGGCGCGCATCCTAATGACAACCGAGCAACCCTTTGGCTTAAGACCGACGACTTGCTAGCTCTCATTCGCGCGCACGGCAACACTATTTCAGTCGTTGACATACCTTAAGCGAAACGGCTCACACACTAATATAACACGGGTTTTCGTCACTCGAAAACGCAATCAACTATCGGTAAAATTAAAAAATTATTCTTTGCTTTCTACTTAAGGTAAGACATGGCACTTCTTAACGACTATCTCAAAGACCTCGCAGAACTTGTCAACCGCGACTGTGGTACCACCAACGTCGCTGGCGTCACTAGCGCCGCCCAAATCATGAAACGTCATTTCGAATCCATTGGTTGGGAAGCGGAACTCGTTGACTTGGGGCCAACGGCGGGCAATGGTCTTCTTTGCAAAAATAAGCCTGGTTCCACCGAATGTGATGTGCTTTTTAATGCCCACTTAGATACTGTCTTCCCGGACGGCACGGCCGCAGCACGCCCCTTCAGTATTGATGGCGACATGGCACATGGCCCAGGATGCTCAGACTGTAAAAGTGGTGTCTTAGCGATTTACTACGCCTGCCGTGAAGCGCGCAAGGAGGACCTCGATCGTCTTTCGATTTGGTGTGTCTTTAATCCTGACGAAGAATTAGGCTCTCGCGCCTCCCAGGGTTGGCTCAAAGAAATGGCCTCTCACGCTAAGGCTGCACTGGTTTTTGAAGCCGCTCGTGCGGGCGGTGAACTCGTGCGTTCTCGTAAGGGTGTCGCAGCCTATCACGTAGTCTTCAAGGGTTTGACTGCACACGCAGGCAACAATCCGCAGGACGGTCGTAACGCCAACGTCGCAGCCATGCGTTTTGCTTTAGCGGCTTGCGAACTCGCTGATGCCCAACGCGGCACAACCGTGAACCCTGGCATCATCAAGGGCGGCATGGGCACCAACATCATTTCGGACCACTGCGAAGTGAACTTTGACCTTCGCTTCTGGAATGACGAAGATGGTCGTGACTTAGCTGAAAAGCTCCTCGCTTTGACGGAACGCACCTGGGTCGATGGCGTCACGCAAACGGCTGAACGCCTCAACTATTCTCCCGCCATGCCGCTTTCTGAAGCCACCAAAGCACTCGTTGAAAAGATCAACGACGCCGCCAAAGAAGCGGGATTTGAAGCCCGCTGGGTGGACGCTGGTGGTGGTTCTGACGGCAACCACATGGCTGAAATGGGTCTGCCGGTCGTTGACGGCTGTGGTCCTGCGGGTGGCGGATTCCACTCTGAACGCGAATTCCTGCGTCTTGACACGGTTGAAGAGCGCATTCATATGATTGCGAACTTGTTGAAGCGTCTCTAAAGCTCAACGCGATATAAACACAAAAGGCGTGTTGAAGAAGTCATCGTTTGACTTTGACCAACACGCCTTTTCTTATATCGAACCGATGTATCAACCAAATTCGATTTTCACGCCGCGTTCGTTCGAGGAGCTCGACATTAAGCAACGGCAAAACCCTTAGCTGTAAAAGAGGCGATTTTGCGCTTTTGAAACCACATCGTATTACAATCTACCGACCCATTTTTTACCCTTCATAAAGCAAGACCAACAAAATGATGAAGCAGTCTTTATGGGCATTGGTAGCGGCCGCACTTTTTTCTGTGATGGCGGCATTTGTCAAGCTCTGTAGCGATAACCACGGCCCTCTCGAAATGGTTTTCTATCGTTCCCTTTTCGGAGTTCTCATTATTGCCTTTTTCGTGTGGAAAAATCGCAAAACCCTCACGTTACGTACCGAACATCTTCGAGGCCATATCACACGCTCTGTGCTTGGCACCCTCTCGATTATGCTTTGGTTTTTCACGCTCGGTCAGATGCATTTCGGCACATGCATGACCCTCATCTACACCACCCCGTTCCTCAAAATCTGCTAAATCTACCATCCGGAACTAAAACGCCCGAATAGCA
>Glacier_p2__coassemble_2267_pt1 | contig 10044 bp, 7 predicted proteins | sample Glacier_p2__metabat2_high_PE_005 | metagenome-assembled genome bin Glacier_p2
AGTTTGCTCATGATGATCTCCTTATTAAGATCTTTGTGACGCAAGGACTTGTAGGTAAAAACTTGATTCCATTAAGATTAACTATAGCTATTGAGCGTTTTGGCTGACATCAGTGTTTACATCTCCTCACTTTTGCCATGTGCCTTATGCGTTTTATTGACGATAGGTTGAATTCTTGCAGTTCAGCAGCTTCTTTAAAATTAATCGTTCTATACGCTCTCCTTCTCACACTTTTATACTAGTTTAAGTGCCTTCCAATCACACTTTTATTAGAAATTGAAGGATAAATACATGGAAACCTGAATCATCCTCACGCTCTAAATGAATGTCTTCGTATCGAAATTCTGTCACTTGCCAAACCACCTCTACCTCAATTTACCTCTCACACTGCCTCGCTACTTCACAACAAAAAACGCCACTCAGCCTCAATAAGCCAAGCGGCGTCTCCTCAATGAAGATTAACTATGTTTAATCCTTCATCGCGATCACTTTCTTGATCTTTTCAACCCCGAGAAGTAACTCATCATCTGTGATCACAAGAGGCGGCAACAAGCGCACACGGTCTTTAGCCGTCAAAATCACCAAGCCTTCCTTAAGTGTCTTCGCTTTGATATCTAGGAACTTCGAACTTTCAGAGCGATCCCAATTAACCGATCTATCTGATCTGTCATAAACAGCGGAATGTTTAACACATCATCATCGAGTTTCAGATTATCCATTGAGATCCGGACACGGAGTTTGACTCGATCTGTAAACAACTCTTTGAACTTTTTGAGACTCCTGCTAGTCGTGTTGGATTCGGACTTGACCTCAACAGGAAAAATATCGTTTTCTCGCTGAATCAGGAAATCTACCTCGAAAGGAGGATTTGTCTGCGTCCAATATCGAGGCGTTACCTCGAACTGTGTCATTAACGTCTGAAGTACGAAGTTTTCGGTCAATGCACCCTTGAACTCAGTAAATAACCGATTACCCTCGCCAAAGGCAGTCGGTGCGAGTTGTGCTAATCGGCGGAGTAGTCCAACATCGACAAGATATAGCTTAAATGCTGAAAGATCATCATAAGCAGCTATAGGCAGCCCAGGCGCTGTGCTGCGATAGATCTTATGCACTAGACGGGCATCCACCAACCACTGCAAGGCATCCTCATATTCACGTGCCCGTGCTCCTTCTTTAACTACCTTGTAGATAAACTTTTTGTTTTCTCTAGCCAGTTGGGATGGTATGGACTTCCAAATCATTGAAATCTTTGGAAACTCGCTGACATTTGGATGTTTAGAAAAGTCACGCTCATAAGCACTTATTATCCCGGACAGCGCTTCCTGCATAGCATCCACATCTCTTGCTTCCGTCCACATCTTGACGGATTCAGGCATTCCACCAGTCACGTAGTACATTTTTAACTTTTCGTACAACGGATTAAAGAAGGCATCAGGAATCGGCTCAATGGTATCCACACTCTCCAAATATTCTGCTAAGTTCTCATCTCCATTGGCCAATAGAAATTCAGTAAAGGTCATCGGATCAATTTGCATGAAGTTGACTTTACCGACAGGAAATGAAGATGGCCTTGCTAAGGCAATGCCTAGAAGAGAGCCAGCGCAGGCAATATGGAACTGCGGAGCATTCTCACAGAAATACTTCATCGAATTAATGACCTTGGGACAGTCCTGTACCTCATCAAAAATAATGAGAGTTTTTTCTGGAAGAATCTTTTGACCGCTTGCCAGCATCAGATTCTGCAAAATTCGGTTGACGTCTTTAGTAGTTTCAAAAAACTGCTTATATTCTTCGTTTTCATCAAAGTTGAAATAAGCGGTATTTTCGTAGTAGCGTTTGCCGAATTCTTTCAGAATCCAGGTTTTGCCAACCTGGCGCACACCTTTCAAGATCAAAGGTTTGCGATAGGGTGAATTCTTCCATTTCAGCAACTTCTTTAAAATTAATCGTTCCATACGCACCCCTTCTCACACTTTTATACTAGTTTAAGTGCCTTCTAATCACACTTTTATTGTATATGGAAGGATCTATCAATACAAACCCTATTACCTTCACTCTTGAGCAAAATTTCTCCGTATCGATATTCTGTCACTTGCCAAACCACCTCTACCTCAATTTACCTCTCACACTGCCTCGCTACTTCACAACAAAAAACGCCACTCAGCCTCAATAAGCCAAGCGGCGTCTCCTCAATGAAGATTAACTATGTTTAATCCTTCATCGCGATCACTTTCTTGATCTTTTCAACCCCGAGAAGTAACTCATCATCTGTAATCACAAGTGGCGGCAACAAGCGCACACGGTCTTTAGCCGTCAAAATCACCAAGCCTTCCTCTAAAGCCTTGGCCTTGATATCGGCTGCCTTTTGACCTTCTACGCTAAACCCAATCATGAGACCAAGACCAGACACATCTGTGACACCTGGAAGCGCTTCAAGCGCCGTCTTCAAGACTTCTCCCTTACGTGCAACCTCCAGCAAGAACTCATCATCCACCGTTTCAAGCACCGCCAAAGCGCCAGCACATGCCACGGGATTGCCTCCAAACGTTGAGCCATGCGTACCTGGCGTCAACACATTCGCAGTTTTTTCGTTCATCAAGGTGGCACCTATCGGTAAGCCATTGCCTAAACCTTTAGCTGTTGAAACCAAATCAGGCTTCAAACCAAAGTGCTCAAACGCAAACCAGTGTCCGGTTCGACCATTACCTGTTTGAACCTCATCGACGCAAAAAAGCACATTTTTTTCGTGACATAACGATTCAAGCGCTTTTAAGTAGTCCGCATCCAAAGCGCGTACACCACCTTCACCCTGAACGATTTCTACCAAAACGGCAGCACAATCTTCTTTGTCGAGCTGCGCCTTCATGGCGTCAATGTCACCCGCTTTGACGTAGCGAAAACCTGGCGTAAATGGCCCAAAGTGCGTATGAAAAGTCTCTTGACCCGTGGCGGTCACTGTGGTCACGGTACGGCCATGAAAGCTATTCACCAAGGTCACAATGGGATGCTCACCCTCTCCCTTGACGTCATTTGCCCACTTACGAGCGGTCTTAATCAAACATTCATTGGCCTCAGCACCAGAATTAGACAAAAAGACCTTATCAAAACCAGTTCTTTGCGCCAAACCCGCCGTCAGTAATGCGGTCTTTTCGTTATAAAAGAGGTTCGATGTATGAACAAGCGTCTTGACTTGTTCAGTCACATACTGGGTCCAGGTCGGATGTTGGTAGCCAAGGCTCATGACGCCAATGCCACTCCCAAAGTCCAAATATTGTTTACCCGCTTCATCTTCGAGATAAACACCCTTAGATGACTTAAAAACGACCGGTGCACGACCATAGGTATTGGCCGCATAAACACGATCCAAAACTTCAACATTAGACATGGTTTCTTCCATGATAAAGACCTCCTCATTGAAGCGAATACACTCTGAAAGTCGATTCACTTCAGTATTTGTTACTTAAATGGCCATCCAACAGCTTTAACACGTGACCATCGTGCCGATGCCACCTTTCGTGAGCATCTCGACCAAGATACTGTGGGGCAACGTTCCGTTAATAAGAACGACCCGTTCCACTCCTTGAGCAATCGCGTCGCGTACGCAGGCCATTTTTGGAATCATCCCGCCAGATATGACACCATTTTGAGTGAGGGTGTCGATTTCGTCGACCTTCAAGCGTGAAATGAGACTTTCCGGATCATTGACATCACGCATCAAGCCATGAATGTCAGTCATCAAGATTAAGCGCCGGGCATGAAGGGCTGCCGCAATAGCAGCCGCTGCCGTATCGGCGTTGACGTTATAGCTATTACCCTCGTCGTCCCCCGCGACAGACGCTATGACCGGGATATAACCTTGATCAAGCAAGTCTTCGACGAGATCCGTATTGACGTCCGTCACCTCGCCTACCCAACCAAGGGCACTATCCTGAGGCTTCGCCTTTAATAAATTGGCATCGAGCCCACACAAACCCACGGCACGACCGCCCTCACTATTTAAGAGTTTGACGAGGTCTTTATTGGTCTCACCCGCGAGCACTTGTTGAACCACACGCATCGTCACATCGTCCGTCACACGTAACCCATTCACAAATTGCGTCGGAATCGCTTGCGCGGCCAGGGCTCGACCAATAGCCGGTCCTCCACCATGCACCAACACAATGCGTACACCAATCATTTGCAAAAGGACTAAGTCATGCATGACCTGGCGTTGGCACTCGGGGTTTTTCATGGCATTACCACCATACTTCACGACCACCGTTTGGTTGCGATAAAGTTTTACGTACTTCAAGCTGTCACTTAAAATACCGGCGACTTCAAAGTCGGTTAACGTCGTCATGCCCATCTCCTTTAGGAGCGATAGTCGCCATTAATCTTCACGTAGTCATAAGAGAGGTCGCACCCTAAGGCGGTGGCGCACCCTGCCCCCTCTTTCATCGAGACCAGGATCTTGACTTCGTTTTCAGTCAAAATCTTTTTAGCGAGCGTTTCGTCAAAGTCGAGCGCTTCACCCTGGTGGCAGACATCAATGACACCAACTGACGACGCAAAGCTCACATTCGTGCCACTCGGATCAAAGGCAACGCCACTGTAGCCTAAAGCACAAAGTACACGTCCCCAATTGGCATCTGCACCAAACATGGCGGTTTTGACTAAGCTTGACGAAATGACGCTCTTTGCCAAAGCACGCGCTTCGTCTTGAGTCTTTGCGCCCGTCACAATACACGAAAGGAGTTTCGTTGCGCCTTCGCCGTCACGCGCAATGGCGCGGCTCAAATGCGTGGTGACGAGGTTGAAGGCTTTCGAAAAAAGATCAAAATCCACGCCTTCAGCATCAATCACAGGGTTGCCAGCTAACCCATTAGCCATCACGCTCAACATATCGTTGGTCGAGGTATCACCATCGACTGAAATCATATTAAAAGTGTCTTTGACATCGTGACTCACGGCCTTTTGAAGCATTTGTGGCGTGATCGCACAGTCAGTCGTCACAAAAACCAACATTGTGGCCATATTGGGATGAATCATGCCAGAGCCCTTCGCAATGCCACCGATCGTAACGGTCTTGCCGCCGATCGTCACTTTGACGGCGCAGTGCTTAGGCACAAGATCAGTCGTCATGATGGCCGCAGATGCATCGGCACCTCCCGTGACTGAAAGCGACTCAACCAAAGCGGGCATGCCGTTAACAATCGGCGCTAAAGGTAACGGCTGACCAATCACACCCGTTGACGCGATAATGACATCGTTAGGATCCATACCGGCCGTCTTTGCGAGCGCTTCACACATCGCGTTGGCGATCGCTTCGCCATTAGGTGCACAGGTATTGGCATTACCCGAATTACAGAGCATTGCCTTAGCATAACCATCCGCCAAATGTGCTTTCGTCACGGCAATAGGCGCGCCTTTCACAACATTTAACGTATAGACCGCGGCCGCTGCTGCACGCACGTCAGACACAATCAAGGCCAGGTCTTTTTTAGATTTATTGCGACGTAAGCCACAATGAATCCCGCTTGCCTTAAAGCCTTGCGGTGTACAAACGTTACCTTCTGGGTCAAATTCAAACGCACCGGCTTGCGCCACATCGAACGTTGTCATGGTTTTATCCTTATTTTGAGTGATCGTCTTGATCAAAATTGATTGAATGCTGTCTGACGGGTGGTTAACGACTTGGCGTGACTCAGCACTAAGCCCGCTGTGGGTTCGAGTCCCAACATCACATTGAGACATTGAAGGGCGGTACCCGATGCCCCCTTACCCAAGTTGTCGTAGAGAGCCATGAGCGTGACGCGCTCGTTGTCTCCATAGACACTCAAACGAATATCGTCAAACCCTGCGAGCGAATTCATTGCCGGGAGTGCTTCATCGTCAGTCGCTACAGTGACGGTTGGGTGTTCTCGATAGGCTTCACTTAAACACGTCACCACACCTTCTTTGGTCACCCCAAGTACGCCAAGATCGAGCCCAATGGAGACCAACATGCCGCACGGCGTATCGCAAACCATGGGCACAAAAACGGGCGCACGGCTTAGCTCTGCATAGCGCATCACTTCAGGTAAATGTTTATGGTGCTGCCCTAAGGCATAAGGCTTGGGTAACGACATCGCGTCATGGGGCATACGGTCAGAAGACTCATAGGTCGCAATCATGCTTTTGCCGCCACCCGTATAGCCCGTCAAACTTGTGACGCACAACGTGATGTCCTTCGTTAATATCCCTTGACGACGTAAGGGCGCTGTGAGCATGATCATGCCGGTCGCATGGCATCCGGGCACTGAGACGCGGTTCGCTTGATGAATCAGCCCCACTTGAGAGGACTGTAACTCAGGCATCCCATACACCCAGCCTTCGGCCACACGATGTGCACTTGAAGCATCCAAAACGCGCGTCTTTGTTTGGTTGGCCAAAGCGACCGCTTCACGTGCAGCCTCATCAGGCAAACAAAGAACCGTCACTTCCGCTTTAGCCATCGCGCTCAGTCTCGCATCTCGATGGCGGCGTTCGTCGGCAGGGAGTGAGATGATTGTCACGTCACTACGCGTAGCCAAACGGTGCTTTAACCTTAAGCCCGTTGTACCGCTTTCTCCATCAATAAAAACCGTTGCCATCGTGGTGCCTCTTCATTCAAGAGTCGTGTTTAAACCCAAACGTCTATCCCTTTGATTACGTCTCAAAAGTGAGCGCGACGATGATCTCGACCGATCTTAGAGAGGTCGTTTTTCTCTCGCGTAGGGTCAATCGTAATCACGTTTAAAGGCGATTTTCACGACGGCCAAAAGAAAATTCACGCCTTTTTTGCGACGCATGAAACGCCCTCCGCACTATCGCCTAATTTCGAGATTTTCCTTGAACAAGTGGCGTTTATATGTACAACCATTGGTCGACTAAAGCGACAATTTCGCTGATGAATAAGAAAATTGTTGGCAACAAAAATCGAGCCTTGTTATGCGCTTGTCCTTGCGCGCCCTAGGCCGTTCGAAATGGCTTGCCTTGAGGGCTGATTTGTTCGTAGCACTCTCAAGGCCTTGCTTTCTGAAGCGTCAAACCTCGCAAACAATCGTAAAGACGAAAGAAACTAAACACGTGACTTACGACCTTAATACGTTAGATTTGACCGGTTAGTCTTTTTAATGGGTTATATTTAATGCTTTAGGTGGTAAACTATTAGGCGAACAAAGAGGAGCACAAAATGGATTCAACGGTTGAAGAACGACGAAAAGCGAGTCAAAGAATCTTTTTTAGGCCAACTGAACGTTTTTGTAAGACCCTCGGGCAACGTATTAGCCTAGCTCGGCGTAAACGCTCATTAACACAGCAAGACATGGCTGATCGGTGCTTAATGTCCCTCTCAACCTATCGAAGAATCGAGAAAGGCGATAGTAGCGTAACGGCAGCCGCCCTCCTTCGAGTACTTTTTTTGTTAGGCGGGATTCATAGTCTTGACGAACTCATTGAACCACTCAACGATTCTCTAGGCAATACGCTCGTTGAAGATCAGTTACCGAAACGTATACGCAACAAGAACGAAGGCTTGAACTATCTGTGAAGCAGTCTATTCATATCGGTCTTGGTCTCATCAACACCAGTGTCGGCATACTGACCTACGATGACACGCGCTCGAGAACGTCACACTTTGCGTATTGTGACCAATATCTTGGCTCACATTCGGCCTTTGGCATATCGTCAGACCTTCCTTTAAGATCCGGTTGGCAAACGATTCGGCATGACCATGGTCACAGTCCTTTTCCTTGGTCTTTCTCGGATACAGAGCCGGATCAGTGGGGCCGAAAAATCGTTGACCGATTGTTCTCAAAGGGCTGCACCAATCATAATCGTGAGCTGTCAGCCATTGATTATCTTATGGCTGTTGACGACTTTAGTCGCCTCGGTGCCCTTCGGTTATCCGTTGAGAATATGCCTTTAACCACGAATGCTGACGGTCGTCGACGTACACCAACTTTACTCGACCTTCGAGCCATATTTGATGCTTCTCGACGAATTGAACTCGATCGCGAGACCGAAGAAGACCTTCTCTACCTCGAAGGACGCGGCACATCCTTAGGCGGCGCAAGGCCTAAGTGTTCGGTGATTAATCGAGCCGGTCATTTATGTTTAGGCAAATTCGCAAGTGTCAATGATCAACGCGACATTGCCAAAGGCGAAGTCCTTGCCTTAACACTCGCTCAGCGTTGCGGTATTCATGCGGCCAAAGCCGAACGTTGTACGGTTGATGGTGTCTCTGCATCTATCATTGAGCGATTCGATCGTGATTTCCTGACCGATAGGCGTGTGCCATATCTTTCAGCATCTGCATTCCTTATGCGTACCGAAGACGACAATCCACCTGCCTCTTATCTCGACTTGCTTGAAGCGCTTGTTACTCAAGGTGCCGATTGGCGCACAACTGCCGAAGAACTATTTCGCAGGATTCTATTTAACGTCCTCATCAACAATACCGATGATCATTCTCGAAACACTGGACTTTTAATGTTGAGCGCACAAACTTGGACGCTGTCACCTGCTTTTGATATTAATCCAGTGCCGCTCAAACGCCCTTCAAGTCCTTACGCTTCGAAGCTCTACCTGTTTGGAGACGAACCGGCTGAAACCATCACACAAATCATTAATCGTGCGGATTATTTTGGTTTAACTTCGCATGATGCCTTGAAACTTCTGGCACCTATTGTCTCAGTCTTGACCGACTGGCGGCGCGTAGCCAAGTCCGCTCATATTGGCATGACGTCCTCAGATCTCAAAGCGTATACCTTGGCGTTTGAGCACGACCGTTTAAACGAAGCCAAAAATCTCCTCTCTCAAGCTGGCTTTTGATGCATGTTCAGTATTTGGTTTGAAGGAATAGCGATACTTCAGTTTAGTGCTACATACCATTCTGGGCATAGTCATTGCACCAAAGTCCGATCCACCATCCTCGGGCTTTGGCGCATCTCGAACGCACGCCTTTTGTGTTCGCCAAAGTCGCCCGAAATTACTCATTTGTCGCCAATAATCAAGCGTTACCGTCAATACCTTAATCGACACAAAGTCGCCTCAAACAACTGTTAGATAAATGTTGAGCGACCCTTCTACCAGGCTAAATTCGTCCTACACTACGATCAAACGGCACACATCCAAGTAGGAGGAATTAGCAATGCCTAATCACTTTTTAAAGCTCTCTGACTTTACGGGCGAAACCTTACGCTACATGCTCGAACGCGCCAAGGTCATTAAATCCATGCAAAAGTCTGGCGTCCCTTACGAGCCTTTCCGTGGCAAGGTGCTTATCATGGTCTTTGAAAAGGCCAGCACCCGTACGCGTGTGAGCTTTGAAACGGGCTTTTATCAGTTAGGCGGTAATGTTGTGCATTTGGCCACTGAAGGTTCACAGATCGGTCGCTCTGAATCTATCCCAGATACGGCACGTGTCATTAGCCGCATGGGTGACCTCATCATGATGCGCACCTTCGGTCAAGATCGTTTGCTTGATATGGCTAACAATAGCCAAGTCCCCGTGATTAATGGTCTCACCAACGAATATCACCCCGTCCAGATCATGGCCGACATCTTGACCTTTGAAGAGCACTGCGGTCCTATTACCGGTAAGACCGTTGCTTGGGTCGGTGACGCTAACAACATGTCTTACACCTGGATTGAAGCCGCTAAGCTCTTAGGCTTTAAACTTCATTTCTCAAGTCCCAAGGGTTATGAACTCGATCCCGCCTTGACGATCGAAGGCGACCACCTCAAGGTCTTTGATGATCCGATTGAATGCTGTAAGGGTGCTGACCTCGTTACGACCGATGTTTGGACGAGCATGGGTTACGAAGAAGAAAACGCAGTTCGTAAAGAAGCATTCGCTCGTTGGCAAGTGAATGCTGAATCGATGGCGGTCGCGAACCCTAACGCCGTCTTTATGCACTGCTTACCAGCACACCGTGGTGAAGAAGTGACGGCTGACGTGATTGACGGTCCGCAATCCGTTGTGTGGGATGAAGCTGAAAACCGCTTGCATGCCCAGAAAGCCATCATGGAATACTGTCTCTT
>Glacier_p2__coassemble_2318_pt1 | contig 9756 bp, 7 predicted proteins | sample Glacier_p2__metabat2_high_PE_005 | metagenome-assembled genome bin Glacier_p2
AGACCTCTCGCATACGCGTCATTTTTCAATTTTCGCGGTTCTTGGACAGCAGTGAGATTTCAGCGTACCATCGATACTACCTATCTAATTCTTGAAACCACCTTGACCGATCGGCTCAACTTGAGCTAGCCATGACAATCGTCTAATACTCGTACTAACAGACCAGCTATGAGATACACAGTTAAGAAGGGACTGTGATAGTTAGAAATTTGATTAAATCTCAGATAGGTAACACATCAACAGCTACGACTTCTACGCAGTCAAACTAATACAATATCCCCTCCTTCATTTGGTCGCCAATTCACTTTTAAACCGAATTGTCACCATCAAAATTTGCGCCATTATCTAATCGACATCAATCTTATTCAAAATTGAATCACCTACTCCCTACGTAAATTAAGGACTTAGTGGATTGAGATTGCTTTGAGTTGGCGCGTGTAACCGCGAAAAACTATCTCTCGACAACACGAACGAAATATACCGTTGTTTTTCGGCAACTACCCATTATCAGCTGTTTCTAGATCCACATTCTCAGAACTTTTACCATCGCACAGTCAATCCTTCGAAAGGAGTAAGAAAGGTTTAGTCCAAAGGTCGCATAAGAAAGACGGCAACAGCAGCACCTTAGGTTGTCAGCAATTCTTCGTAGTTGTACGGTAATTAAAGAAGTCAGTGAATGCGACTTTCTGTTCTATAAGAGACCTAGCTTACTAAACGATACGTAGTGCAATAAATATTTAAGGGGTATAGATGATGACATTCAATAAATTACTGGCCTGGCAATCTTCTTTAGATCATAGATTTCGCCGTCTACCCATAGTGGTTGCAACGGCTTTGGTGTGCACATCCCTTCAAGCAGCACCGGTGATTGACTTCAACGGGCAAAGTACTTGGAACACTCAAGTAGAGGACGGCGCAATCCTCGAACACATTTCTGTAGTAGAGCTTGACGAGAACAAAAATCACCCTCAAAATTTTGATATATCAGTGGGTGATGGAAATGGTACTTTATACTTCGGAAAAGATGAAGGAAAATTTATAACTGATAAAAGTTTGATTCAGAATTATAGTTACTCGCACCCCATAAAAATCAATGTGAAAGGAAATATCAGCATTAATAATGTAGACACTACTAAAAAGAATACAGGATTTATCGTTGGCTTGTACAGAGAGCTAGAAAATCACGACGAAGATGAATATTATTATAGAGGCACCGGTTCATTTTCTCTAACGGGTGATCTGACAATCAAAAATTCGACTTCCTTATGTGATGGGGTATACATTTCAAGTCAAGATGGAAATACTTATGAATTTTATGAATCCAATATAAGTTTCGGTAATATCAACATTTCTGACACTTCGGTTGTCAACAACCTTTTCGCAACGACATCGACTAACTTTAGCGCTAAGGATATCACAGTAACTGGTTCATCGGCTGATATCTACACTAATGAAAGCTTTACCACAATTGGAACAACTATCGTCTCTGTATTTTCAACTGAAAATACGACCGTTGGTAATATAAAAATAGAAAATGTTTTTGGTGTATGCCCTATAAGTTATCAGGGTGGTTCGATTCTTACAATAGCTAGCGAAAACGGGAACATTCTGACTGGTAATATTTCAATAAGTAATTCCGTTACTGGCTCGACAATTCTAGGATTAGGGGGTAGGAAAATACAAACACCTAACATCAACATTTCTGACATTCGAATTGTAGACTGGCGCGCCGATCATCCGATTGAAATTAATAGTTATGGAGCGAACATCGGCAACATTAACGTCAATGACGTCACTTTTGACGTATCTAGATGGGGAGCCTATCACGCTGACCAAAATCTACTATATCTTAGTAATATGACCCATTCGGTTCCCAACCCAATGGATTCCTTTATTATTTCAAACATTTCCATAAACAATATACAAAACAAATCAGAAAAAGGAGACGACCATACAAATTTAAGAGCATTAAAAATTGAATATTCGAAAGATCTGAACTTAAATAACATTAACATTAGCAATATCAAATCTTTTGATGACACAGAACACCTTAGAGAAAATCGAGATACCACAGGTATTCTTTCTCTTCACTCTAATTTTAGCGCAGATTCAATTAATATTTATAATATTAATGGACTTTCATCATCGTTAGGCATTGCTGAAATTGATGACCTTCCACAATACTACCATTCATCGATGAATATCCAAACAGCTAATATTAATCAAATAAAAGGTAAATATCTAGCAACTGCCGTTCTAGCACTAAAAAAGAAATACGATAATAACCGACAAAATACCGATACTTCCGAATTTAAAAATCTCACTATCAGCAACGTCGAATCAGAAACTGGACAAAGCTTCGGTCTTTATACGGTAAACAAAAATTTAAACTCCAATAACTTATCAATATCCAACGTAAAAGGTAGAGAATTCTCTTCCGCAATTGCAACCAACAATACAACATTAAATGTAGATAATTTGCAAATTTACAACCCATCAACATTGAACAAAAGTTCTGAGAAAAGACATCTAGCCATATACTCAAAAAATAGTTCAATTAACGTAAAAGAAGCGATCATCGATGGCGACATTATTGCAAACAATAGCAACTTAAAACTTGGTAAGCCATCAACAAACTCTAAAATTCATTCGGATTTATTCGCACTGAATAATTCCGTTATCAATATTGACTTGAATAGCAATTCAGAGATCATTGGATCTATTGACGACTTCTGGTGTCAAAAGAGCGCTAGGGACCAAATACTATTCTCACCTGGGGAATTACAGATCGGCTCAAGCAACTTGGAACCCTCTCCACTGGCTATTGAGTCTTCCGGCACAGCTAACCTCACACTCAACGGCGGCACTTGGCACGCCACAGGTGAAAGCTTCGTCACCAACCTAACCTTTGGCGATCAAGGCGGTACATTGGATTTGCGCTCCAAAGGTCACTATGACGTTTTGGTTAAAAACTTAAAGGGCAACGGTCAAGTCCACATGCTCTTTGGCACGAATGAGCAAGACGCTGGAGGTTTGACTCATACGGATATGCTCTATGTTCAGAACTTGGATGAAAATGCCAAGCTCACGATCTACGCCCACCCAGATGATTCTGTCACGTCTTTAGAAGACCTGAACGGGCTTCATTTTGCGACGACTAATAAGACTAACGGTGGACAATTTAATGTCGTTTTGCAGGATCAAGGTTTTCTCGATCTTAACCTCCCTGTCACCAGTGAGTCCTACGATCCTAATAGCGCACTTAATGAAGCCTATAATGGTCACGGCAATGGTGACAGTGAAAAGCCCGGTGATGCAGTCATTGACGACATTTTCCAAAACGGTGGTACGAATTGGGTCATTCAAACTGATGGGCTCACTCCAACACCCAAACCTGAAGAACCCAAACCAGATCCGAAACCTGAACCGCAGCCACAACCAGACCCACAGCCACAGCCTCAGCCTCAGCCCCAACCTGAACTTTCGACTGTCGGCAGCACCCTGTTAGCTACAGCTCGCAGCAATTACTGGACAGCGGTTGAAATGGATCGCCTCAACAAACGTTTAGGTGACGCTCGCTACGCTAATGGCGATGATGGTGTTTGGTTACGTATGCGCTATGAATCGAATGGCACGAACTCTGGCTACGGTGACTTTGAAAGTGATGCAGTTACCTATCAGTTAGGGTTTGATCATGCCTTCAAGCGCAACAACGGTCGTTGGATTGTTGGTGGTGCAGTCGACTATAAGGATGCTGATGTTGATTACAAGTCGATCACTGGTGAAGGTAGCACTGACCGTTTAGGCCTCAAGGTCTACGGCACTTGGCTTGGTGACAACGGTGCGTATGTCGACGTCAACGCAATCTGGGGCAATCTCTCGAACAAATTCGACATTGTGAATGGTCTTGGGGAAAAGATTAAAGCGGACTACGACAACCACATCATGGGCGTCTCTGCTGAAACCGGTCATCGATTCACATTAGCGAATGGCTTCTTTGCCGAACCACAAATGCAACTGCAGTATTTGCGTGTCACAGATGCCAACTACAGCACCTCTCAGGGCACACGTATGGTACACAAAGACTTTGACTCTGTGATCAGCCGTGTTGGCTTGAGAAGTGGCATGTCATTTGGTCAAGCTAAGGAACATACGGTTTACGCCAAGGCTGACTGGATGCACGAATGGGCTGGCGACCAAAAGATCAAGGTTTATGACGTCACCACTAGTCGCTCTGGGTTCGATGCCTCGATCGACAATAAGGGTAGTTGGTATGACGTAGGCTTTGGCGCTCAAGCGAAGTTGTCCGATGCGTCCTATGGCTTCGTTGACATGGAATATCGCTTCGGTAATAGTCTAGACAAGAGCTGGGTCGTTAATGCCGGTGTCCGCTACGCCTTCTAAACCAACTTAACTTCATTCTCCTCTAACCTAACGGGGCAGTCTCCATCAAGAGATTGCCCCGTTAGTTTCAGGCACGCAACCTCTAGCCACGCACCCACCCTTTCGTTATTCGGCCTTAATTAACAAATGTCGGCACTACCAAATTTTGCATCCATTCAGGCGATTCCCCTTTCTTATCCTTTTCTTCATGCCACTTCTTCCAACGGCTTTGCCCATCAACGCCACTACACACCATGAGTACTTCCACTTCTTCGGTTTGAGTCTCCACTGTGTTACAGCCAAAAAACACAATGGCGGACTTGTGATGCCACTTCGCAAAGCTTAGTAACGCTTCACGCATTTCCCCAAGTTCCAACGAGTTAGGGCCAAAACAGAACCAAAGGAGCCCCGTTGTCACACCAGGTTCAATGCACTTAAATAAGGGCGATGCCATCACTTGGTTAGTCGCTTCGAGCGCACGATGCTCGCCAGTTCCTTTGGCCATACCAATCACCACCGAAGGGCCTTCACTCAAAATAGTCAGAAGATCTTCTACTCCGATCCCGATCGTATTTGTCTGATCGAGCATGCGCGAAACGATATGGCAGCTATTCACCAAATAATCTTCAGCCCCCGACATCGGTGCACCTTCGCGCGTGGGTTCAAAGTCATCGGCATTTAAAGCCATCAAACCATAAACCAATTCACGTAACGCATTCGCAGTCGCTTCCGCACGGGTAAAAGGCTCAACATCCTTATTGGACGGCATACTCACCAAGGCCACGATGTTTGTATTCACGCGTTCAACCTTAGAAACCAAACGAAGGATCAACGCATCGGTTGTTTCGTCACCTAACTCAGCCATCACCCATACGAGCTTTTCGTTATTGAGCATCTGGGCCAACATCGCATCGACCTCTTGAGGTCTGACATCCGCCAAATTAAGATGCTTAACACCCTCAGCCTTATAGGTGGCCGCACCCATATCGACGGTCTCCAAGACGAGATAATTGAGCGGACGCAAGGCTAACTGCGCCACCATGCGTGCCCCGGCTTCCCCGACACCCACGACCTTGGTCGGTATTGGTTGATCCAAATCTACGTTAAACGAAGTCGTGTGAGTATTTGTGTTTTCAGTCACTTTTATGCTCCTAAAAAAGAACTTTGATCGATTGATCAAAATCACCTTATCAGAAGCCAAAGGACACATTGAATTCGGCAATATTGAGGGCAGATGGCGGTGAACGCCCTCTGAGAGTAGTGAGATTCGATCAAACCAAACCGTATCGCAACAATGGCGCACACACCACATAGCCACATCTCGACATACTCTACGCCCTTGCACGCCATCAGCTATGATGGTCTTTTCACACAAACATTCTGGAAAATAATGGAAACCTTCTCGCTCGCAGATGCCCAAAGGCACCTCACGTCTATCGTTGACAACTTAACCGAAAATCCCACTGAAGTCTTCCAAATCCAAGTAGACGGTAAACCAGCAGCGGTGATCCTCTCAGCCGATCACTACGCCAAACTAAAGGTACAATTGCTTGACCACGAAATCGATTCGATCTTAAGTGAATTTCGTGAGACCAATGTGGCGTTAAGCAAGAAGTAAAGCCAAGGCCGCCCACCACCTTTAAAACGGCACATCATCCTCAAACACGTCCCAGGCCGTGGTGCTCGTAGCATCTTCAGGCACTAACAGCAAATCATGCATATCATCACGTTCAGACTCACGCTCAAGGAGCCAAACCTCTAACCGTACAAGCGCGGCATAGAGTTTCTTCCAAGATTTGATACCCGGTCGGGAGTGATTCTGTTTATGTGCGTTCGTTAAAGTCGTTTTAAACCCAACCAAAAAAGACAACTGATCTTTGAAAGAAGCCTTCTTGATTGCCTGCTTAAGCACCATAGGCGCGTGCTCTTGAAGCCAATGCTTGACGTCATCGATGGCCTTTTTGAGTTCATCAAGCTCCGCATCAGTCCACTCACTCTTCTCTTCTTCTTGACCTTGAAGGAGTCGTTGCGCCGTCGTGAAAATCACCAGCATCGCCTTTTCTGGCGGCAAAGTCTCATCCCGTATTGCCGCCTCGGCCACCGCTTTCAGGTCTGCCATCACGGCTTGTGATGTTCGTCCGGCCATCTCGCAAAGCGCATCAATCAAATCAGGGAGCGTTGAACCAAGTCCCACCTGAGGCTCCACATGCTCACGCGCACGCTCATAAGCCAAAGCCATGCGAGAGGCAAAGACATCAAAATTCGTTGCTGCAGCTTTCTTATATTCAGGCACCATGGCTTTGAGGGCGTCATAGCACGTTTCAGCCTTGGTCGTGAGTTCAAACACTTCTTCAGTGACGACACGTTTTTGCCATTGACTGATGATCTCAGTCTCAACTTGACGCCTGATCGTCAACGCTTGGTCAAGCGGCAAATCGTCTTTAAAATTTGGCTGATGAAGAAGTAACCAATACTCAAAGCACGGATTTGTATTGGCCAAATGCATAAACGGAAAATGTTGCGCGAGCTCATAGGCCTCGTGATAACGTGCATGAGAATCGCGGTCAAAGACCATCCACACATCAGACCAAGGGCAGATCCCGATTTGCCGGTCCCAAAGCACCTTGCTCGCGATGCTCTTAAAGGCCGAACCTGGATCCTTAACGGTCGAACAGTGCAGATCCACACGATCTTCAAGGCTTAAATACGCTACAAAGGCCTTGAGGTACTCAAGTTCCGTTTCGCCCTCACAAAAGATGGCGATCTTTGGCATCGTTTTAGGCTCAGCTATTCGATCCTTGATCTCTGCCTTTGCTTCCATCGCATCATCAGCGTCATCACTCGTCACACGCACGAGCGCCTCCGCGGGTTCAACGCCCATGTTCTTTGCTAACGTCGCGTCTTGAGGTTTCGCCTTAGGTTTTTGTGCTTTCACTTTGGATGCGCCACGCCTCGAACCAACCGTCATGGCTGCGACAAACGCCTCAACTTGCACTTTTTCTTCGTCACGGACGTCATGCCATTGCAGATCATAACGACCAGTCGTTTGAGACACTGTGGCTACGGCTAAGCACCGCTTTTTACCCTCAGCCTCTTCAATAAAAACCTTTCTCGAAATGCCATCAGGCAACGTGCGATAGTGAAGCGCCATTTTAAAACTCATTATTAAACTCTTGAAGCCAGTCACCACTTCTGTGGTAGCACCGTTAACGGTGCTTGAGCTGATAGGTAGCCCAGGCTTTGAGGGTTAAGCCGAAAAACATCACCGCAATACCAGCCACCACGTTGAATGTCGACACCGGCTCTTGCACCACATGATAGCCAAACCAGGCTGCGCCGCCAAAGCCCACAGGATTTCCTATGTTTTGCAGGATGGTTAAGCCAAATTCGCGGCTTAGGACTGTCTTTAAGAATTTGTTCTCGTTTGACTTCATCACAAAAAATCCTCAATAGGTACATGTTGATTGAGGTGATTGACAACCAACATCGATGGTCTTTAAACCTCGTTAGATCAACCCTACCAAAAGACTGTCACATATACGAAATCGGCAATATTGGACGCGGTTGATTCACTATCCTCCTGCCTCCCAAGCCAGGGCGCGCCCCAACCATCAATCAAAACCCTGACGGCAAACCATCGAAATGCACGCCTCTAAAGCGCATGGCACGCATGACTTCAAGAAGCAGTTCACAATCCAACAAAGCGCCATGGTGCGTACGACGCGCACGATTCACACCGTAGTCGTCACACAAACGATCAAGACGATTATGTCCCCGACCGCGCACTTTAACAGCAGTTCTTAATGTACAGACAATGCCGTCACAAACCGACGTGAGTAACGGATAGCCTGCACGCGCCAATTCCGCGTTGAGCATCTTTGCGTCATAGTTAGCGTTATGAATATAGACACGCGCGCCCGCAACAAAATCTAAGAAATCAGGTGCAATGTCAGCAAAAAGCGGTTTATCCGCCAAAAAGTCGTCACTCAAGCCATGGACGCGATATGCGCCATAAGGCATACGGCGCTGCGGATTGAGGTACGTCTGATAGCGCCCAATGACCGACAACGTACGAGGATCAAACTCAACCGCTGCAATTTCACAGATGCGGTCATACTGGTCACTCAAGCCCGTGGTTTCGGTGTCAAGACAGATAAAGCGAAGATCGGTCGAAGTTCGCACAGTCATGTAAGGATTCCTACTTAGAGAGTTAATCGGGCGACCTCAGTCGGCTCAGCAAGATCGCTTTTTAATATCAGAATTATAAGGTACGGTCGTTTTTAATAGTCCCATTATAGGTCTACGCCATGATAAAACCATAGACAACAAGATTCTGAAATTAAATCGGAGAGAAGCGATGCCAGGCCAAACCCTTTGATGTACCGAATTGAATTTAAAGCGCCTTAACAGACTTGAAATCATCACAAACTTCAGTCTATTGAAGTTTGAAGTTATCTCATATTCTAGTTCCTGGTGCACGAGGCATCGGGGTCTTTTGTTGGCGGTTGGTGGCTGGTGGCCTAGCTATGACAAAAAAATGACTGAGGCTGAGTAGCCTTGAATACTAAACGATATAAGAGAAAGTAACCCAATTTCAACATGCATTGGCACATAACCACGATCCGTTTGGCATCTGATGCTAAATCAAACCAAACGTATTTCGACGCGCTTGCCAAGTGCTCGGGCGTAGCGCCGAAGCATGGACAACGTTGGCACAAGCCCATTTTCTAACCGACATACCGCGCTTCGTGGCAATCCCATTCTCGAAGCAATTTCAGTCTGAGTAAGATTTTGCTGTTTACGTAACTTGATAGCCTCATCAAGTAAAGCGATCTCATCAGCTAATTCATCATAAGCTTTGACAAACTCTGGGTTTGTTTGCCATTGATTTAACAAATCATTGTGCGTTTTCTTGGAAAGTTGGAGCATTGCTTTTTTCTCTCTCATTCTCTGACGAGCTAAATCCAGTTCTTATGGGAATCTTTCGTTTCCAGCTTAATTATTACAATTCGTAAGCTTACAACTGCAACCTTACAGCCTGTAAGATTACACTCGTAACCTTACAGCTTGTAAGGTTACGGTCTGTAAGGTTCGTGCTTCTAAAAGCCAAAATAGCCTAAAAGACAACTAAAACGACGAACAAGAGGCTAGGAGAGTTAACTGCAGGAATGTGTTCAGCATGATCCTGATAGCGCTAGATGGCCTGAACGTCCTAGGGCGGTTTTGAATAAAGAAGCACTGAAGATCAAAGATGACAGTCGTCAAACGCCCTGACCTCTTCCTACTCATCACTCTCCTGTTTCAACTCTGCAAAAAATTGAGCCCTCGTGCATATGTATGGGTAAAAAAATACAGCCTTTGCACGGGTACGCC
>Glacier_p2__coassemble_2424_pt1 | contig 9146 bp, 7 predicted proteins | sample Glacier_p2__metabat2_high_PE_005 | metagenome-assembled genome bin Glacier_p2
AGGCGTAAAGAAAAAAAGCTAGGGCGAAATCTTGCTATTCATGAGATCGCCCTATGTACCAGTTTTGTTGGAATATTGATGTAACGACATTCTCATGACGTCACTTAAAAGCATCTCAAACGTGGTGCATAAAAAAACGCTCGAAGGAATGTGGTATCCCTTCGAGCGTGGATCTATTAATCTATAGTATAGAGATTAAGCGAATAGATTAATAGGTGTAACGAACACCGAGATTCCACTTGTATGGGGTGTCGATCGGGGAACCGCTGACATATTCAAAGTCAGCATAGCCGTGGAGGTTCTTCGTGAAGTTCAAAGAGCCGCCAATGCCCAATTCGTACCAGCTGCCACCGAAGTCCTGTTCAAAGGTGTTAGAGGCACCCTTCACGGCGGTGGTCTGCGTTTCGCCGTCAAAGTCGTAGAGGTAGCTAGCACGTACCCAAGCGGAACCCTTGTTGTCCGGGCACTGGATACCAGCAGCGAGCCCTGCACGTGCGACGTAGGAATTGATGGAATCCTGTTCAACGCTTACGCCCTGACCAGCACCGTAGTTTTCACCAAAGATGTGAGAAGCAGTGAAGGCGACCTGAGGTTCAACGTAGAACACGTTAGCAAGCGGGAAACGCTGACCAGCTTCAACAGTCAAGGCGAGCGCCTGGGTCGAATATTCGCCAGCTAACTTGCCTAAGGTACCTGCGTTGATCTTGAAGTCATTCGTGAGCTTGCCAGCCTTGGCAATCACGTCAACATAAACGCCATTTTCCATCAACCAGGTGCTATAGCCGGCAAAACCGAGGGTTTCAGCGTCGCTAGAGCCCGTAGCAAACTTGCCGTCGCCCTTCGTATAGGAGATAGCGCCGCCGACAAACTGCATTGGGGAGACTTGGTGGTCATAACCAAACTGGAAGCCGTTGAATTCGAAGTCAGCCACATTGGCTTCAGACTTACCACCGAACGTACGAACCCAAACACCGTTAGCGTTAGCGCTTTGACGCAAATCGCCCATACGCTGCTGAAGGTCGTCAGCTTCAGCACGCCACTGCATCATGGTCACAGCAGTTGTTTCTCCGATCGTCTGGAGGTTCGTGTTCGTATTTTGGGTCGTCACGATGGCATTACCCTTTTCAGAGTAAATGCCGCTAGCACCATCGGTAATGAGACCCTGTTGCACTTCCCAGCTCAACTTCTCGTTAGAACCAGCTTGAGCGGTGACGTTATTGTGCATGGTGTCAGCTAAAGCCTGGGCGGACTGCTTACCGTCGTTCAAGGTGGCATCAGCAATTAAGGTGGTCTTCGCATCGAGCTGTTCAAACTTGGCCTTATTGTCAAAAGACATGAAGTGAAGATTTAGATCACCAGTGGCTTTGACAACATCAAGGTTGGAACCATTCTGAAGAACGATCTTAGAAGAGGCGTCTGACGTAAGAGTTTCGATACGATTACCATTGGTGGCGGCGCGCGTTGCAGGAGCATTCTCAGTGAGCGTCCAAACAGTACCGTTCTTTAAATTGATGGTCGTATCATCATTATTGTCAGCAACGTGTCCAGTCCAGTGGGAACCGTCAAGCGTCAAGGTATTCTTGTTCTTGATGCCTTCGATTTTAGATTGGGATGTGAAGTTACCCACCCAGGTGCTATTGATTAAGGTTACGTTATTGACGGTTTCCTTGAGGTAGTGGAGGTAGTAAGTGGTTGAGCCTAAGTTAAGCGAGTCCCCTTCAGGGTACATATTGCCATTAGAGTAGGCCAAACGGCGATCGTCCACGAGAGAAATATCGCCGTTGATCGTACTATTGGTCAAAGAAACAGTATTCGTGTTTTTAGTGGTAGGAGCCTTGTCTTTCTCTTTGTGAAGGATTGCTCCATGATGAATCTTCAAGCCCGTGAATGTCGAGTCGGTGAGTTTAACGTTGATCTGACGATTTTTTTCATCGCTCGAAAGGTTGTAAGCACCCGACTGCAGAACTAAATTCGCCTTGGTTTTACCGGCTGACCCAGTCACTGTGAGAGACTTGCCCTCTTTGAGGTCAATGTCTCCGTTTTGTGTTTCAGCAGAAGTACGACCATCCGTGTCGATCACGATGTTTTCGACTGGTTCAATAAGATCACTTAAATTGGGACTACTAACTCCTTGGTTATTCGTCTGAATGTCAACTTCGGTTGCATTCATAGCGTTACCTGCGGTGAGGATCCAGGAGTGATTCACGCCATATTGGAAACCAGGCACCTTTGGTGCATCAGCAGCAATAGCAGAACCCATGGTGAAAGCTGTTAAAACAGCAGCGCTAAGTAGGGTACGAGAAAACATCATATTGATATGCATCTAAAGAGGCACTCCAAAGTCTTAGAGGCCGTAGTTGAAGGTACTCCTTAGCATATAGAAGGGGTGAAAAATCACACCTTTTTCAGATGTTGCATAATTTTTCAAAAGTGATACGAAATAACAAAAGGGGTATCAAAAATATCAACGCTCTAAGAGGTATTTTTGTTATCAGTAGAGTGGCTATATTGCTCATTGTGCGTTGTTATTGAGGTATCAAACCATATGGACTGATAATGCAAAACTAACTGACTTGTCCTAAAGGATTAGTACGCATAAAGAAAAAAATTATATTAAATAGCTAATAAGGCTAGATAAAAGGGACTGTATGTATTGTAAAAGCGACGAAACATTGAATATGAGGAGTGGTAAGAGCTAAAAAAAATGAAATATAAGAATCGCCTGAAGCAAATCTCGGACTCTGATTGGTTAAGTTGATGAAAGGGTGAAACAAGTCAGTCATGTCTTGAAAAAAAATGGGTGACTTGTCTCACTAAGAAAAAGAGAGAAAAAGCCACTTTTAAAGATGCAAAGCTTTGCCTGCAATCGGTAAATGACTGATATAAATTTGTTCTTATAAAAAACTTTTTGAAGTTAAGCATTGAATAAAGGTTTATGAGTAAAAACCCTGTAGGGCATTAACAACAATTCTTTCTGTCGAACGGCTGATACTTTGCATAAGGAATTTTTTACTGATGCTAAAGAGGGATGCTTCCTTCCTCTAAAATAGTTCCCCTTTGTAGGCAAAGACTTTTCTTACTATGCAAATACGTCCACTTCATTCTTCTGACTTACCGCAATGCTTGACGCTACTTAAACGCGTTTGGGATTTTTCGGGGTTTGCGCACCCGCAAGCAGAAGATGCCACGGCAGCTTGGTACCTTCAGCACCATCTGCAACCCTCAACAGACACGTTTGTGGTGGAGTTTGATGGCAAAGTCGCTGGCTACTTGTTTGCGACGGTGCCAGGTATGCCACCTATGAGCATGAATCCGACATGGAAGACCATCGGTGACGACGTAGAAGCTGCATGGGAATCCGTCACTACGCCTGACGAGCGCCAGGGCTTTAAAGACGATTGGTTTTATGGCGGCAATTGGATTGAAAGGGCATTGTTGGATCAGGGGATTGCGTCGCAAGACGCCGCTTGGGTTCAACTCTTTGTCGTGAACCCAGACGTACAAGGGCAGGGACTAGGAAGCCGTCTGTGGAAGGCTTTTGAATCAATCAAAGCGGCGCGCGCTGCAAACGAATGGACATTACTTAAAACCGATACGTGGTGCAGCTGGCGCTTTTATGAGCGCCGTGGTTTAACGCGCATCGCGGATTGTGTGGTGAAAGAATTGCCGCCTGAAGATGATGGCACACAACCCGCGTATTTTTTGTATGGTTTAGCGCCTAAAGTCTGACCGATCAAGAAGGACTGAGGGCGCGAGAGCTTAATATTCACAACCGTTGAGAAGTCTCGCGCCATGCACTGATGGGTGATCCCTCGTGATCGGTCAAGCGCATTACCAATAACGGCGACCGAGTCCTGTGACCACGCCTTCAATCGAAAATTGTTCATCGATTGTGGGGGTGATGACGGCAAAAAGACCATTGGCGTTATCGGGGTGTAGTGAGGGTTGGTGGCCTTCTAAACGATAGCGACGCACAAGATATTCACCCTCATAAAAGACCAAAACGAGGTCTCCTGGTTTCGCGTCAAGTGAGCGGTCAACAATCAAAATATCGTTGGGTGTAATGCCCGCATCAATCAAGGCTTCACCTTCCATCTTGACGACAAAAGTGGACGAGCGATTACGTACGAAATAGCCATTCAAATCAAAGTCTTCTGCTTCATAGTCACTCGCGGGTGACGGAAAGCCACATGACACAAAGGCATCCACATAGGGGAGCGTCATCGGGGACGGAGTCTCTGGGCACGGCCCTAAATAAAGAATGTCAGAAGTGATGTGAGTCATAGCCTAGTGTCGTCGTTTGAGAATGCGTTAAATGATAAAAAGATTGTAGAGAAGGGTTGCATTTTACGCAAGCAAGATAGGATGGCTAAAGGCGCGATGTGGAGATGCATACCATTGAGACCTGAACTGTCGAACTCTTCGGCCCACTTTCGCTTCAATCCTCTGACGACACTGTGGCGCAACTCTAAAGAAGATCAAGTTCAAAGCAAAAAACGAAGCCCTACGTCATGATTGGCCTAGGGCTTTCGTTTCCGATCAATGGATCGATTGAACGCTATTTAGATACGTCCGAATACTTCTTGGCAATCTTTTGAAGACGATCGAGCCACGCATCGTAATCAATGTTGGTGGGTGCCGCGGGTATTAGCGTATTACGCGCGGAGAGCAAAAAATCAAAGTCGTCGTTCGGAGAGGTTGCGCTCGACATTGATTTCATCACAACGATACCCAAGGATCCAGTGAGATCCACTAGTTGGGCTTTTTGTTCTATCGTTGCCATCATGCCTCCACGGTCACGGTCATTTATAGCGCAATCTCTAGATTAGCAGATTTTGCGAAGGATAGGCTAGTGTGAGCTACCCGTCAATCCTTGCTCGTCACGTTAATGTGACAAGCTTAAAATCGAGGCTAAGAAGAATCAGCGTTTTGAGTCTTTATAAGTACGTGAACGGGGCTTGTTGATGAGGTCGGTGACGATGACGTTAGGTGAGTCTTAAAAAGCCCACGCTACACGACACGACGGTCTTGACGAAACAACCTTACTTGTCTAAAAGCGACATCGAGGTCGATAATGGTGTCATCAATGCCAAACATCAATCGAGTCTCGAATGGTTGCCAAAATCACAGTACGCGGTGCACGCGTACATAACCTCAAGAATATTGATCTGGATATTCCGCTTAACCAAATTGTGGGTGTTGCGGGTGTATCAGGCTCTGGTAAATCGTCATTGGCCTTAGGCGTACTCTATAGCGAAGGCTCTCGACGTTACTTAGCCTCTTTGTCGACATATACTCGTCGCCGTTTAACGCAAGCTTCGAGAGCAGATGTCGATGAAGTCTTGCATGTCCCTGCTGCCTTGGCACTACATCAAAGACCGGCAGTGCCTGGTATTCGTAGTACGTTTGGCACGGGCACCGAATTACTCAATACTTTGCGCCTTATGTTTTCGCGTTTAGGCGCGCACGTGTGCCCCAATGGCCATGTACATGCGCCCACGTTAGACGTGGCTGCTGAAAAGCCTTTGGTCTGTGACGTTTGTGGCGTGACCTTTGATGCGCCAGGCGCCGAAGATCTTTCGTTCAATAGTCGCGGCGCGTGTCCTACGTGTGACGGGACAGGAATTGTACGTACGGTAGACCGAACGACTTTGGTACCTGACGACACACTCACGATTGACGAAGGCGCGGTGTTGCCGTGGAAAACGTTGATGTGGTCACTCATGACCGACGTCTGTCGTGCGATGGGGGTGCGTACGAATGTGCCTTTCAATACTTTGACGGACGACGAAAAAGCGATTGTGTTTGATGGGCCGGCGGTCAAAAAGCATATCTTTTATCATCCAAAAGGCTCAAACGACGCCGCAGAATTAGACTTTACGTACTTTAGTGCGGTGCGTACAGTCGAAAATGCCCTGAGCAAAGTCAAAGACGAAAGTGGCATGAAGCGTGTGGCAAGGTTTCTAAAAACCGATGTCTGTCCTGATTGTGGTGGGACGCGCTATAGCCAAGCCGCTCGCGCTCCCACGATTGCGGGTGTGAGTTTGGACGTAGTGTCAACGTGGCCATTGGTGGATGTGGTTGAGTGGGTCCAAAAGGTGCCAGACACCTTGCCCGACGTCATGCGCCCGATGGCAAACCGACTTTGTGAAACGTTTATCGAAACCGCTGATCGGCTCCTAAGTTTGGGGCTCGGTTATTTGTCTTTAGACCGTGCGGGTAGCACCCTGTCAACGGGTGAACGTCAACGCATGCAGCTCGCGCGTGCTGTTCGCAATCGTACGACAGGTGTGCTTTATGTCTTAGACGAACCCTCGATTGGGCTACATCCTGCAAACCTTGAAGGGCTCAAGCGTGTGATGCATGACTTGGTGGCGGACGGTAATTCGGTTATTTTGGTCGACCATGATATCCAAGTCTTGGGTGAGGCCGATTGGCTGATCGAGATGGGTCCTCAAGCCGGTCGTGACGGCGGCTTTGTGGTGTCACAAGGCACGTTAGAAGGGGTGATTGCGAATCCCAATTCGTTGATTGGGCCTTATCTTAATGGCGAGCCCGCTGTGGTGCGTAAGCAGATTCTAGAAGACGCGATGTTTGCGCTAGGGACGATCACGCTCACGACCACCGGTTTACATACGGTCAAACCCATGACCGTCAAAATTCCCAAAGGTCGACTGACGGTTGTGACGGGGGTATCGGGCTCAGGCAAAACCACGCTGGTATTAGAGAGCCTGTTGCCTGGCCTCAAGGCGGCGTGTGATGGCGAACCACTACCCAACCATGTGCAAGCCATTGAGGCGCCAGGGATTGCCAAAGTCAAACTCATTGATGCGGCACCGATTGGCATTAATGTGCGCTCCACGGTCGCGACATACGCAGATATTCATGACGATTGTCGTAAAGCCTTTGCGAAAACCCCAGAATCCAAGGCGGCTGGCTTTAAGGCGGGTGACTTTAGCTATAACACCGGTAAACTTCGTTGCCCCGTCTGTGACGGCACAGGCGTGATTAGTTTGGACGTCCAGTTTTTGCCGGATGTCGACGTGCCGTGTCCCGCGTGCCATGGAACGCGATATAGCAAAACCGCGAGTCAAATTCATCGTGTCAATAAACATGGTGACTCAATCAGCTTGCCGCAGTTGATGGAGCTGAGCGTTAAAGAAGCACTGCGCGTAACTCGCGACATGCCGTCCGTGCAAAACAAACTCAAGGTGTTAGACGATTTGGGATTAGGCTACTTGACGCTAGGCGAAGCGACGCCCGGCTTATCGGGTGGCGAAGCGCAGCGCTTAAAGCTCGCCGGCGAAATGGGACGCGGTCAAGACGATACGGTCTTTATTTTTGATGAACCAACGATTGGTTTGCATCCAGAAAATGTCAAAACATTGATGGCGGTCTTTGACCATTTGATTGAAGCGGGTGCGACCGTCATTGTGATTGAGCATGATCTTGACGTCATACGAAGTGCCGACTGGATGCTTGATTTGGGGCCGGGTGGCGGCGAAGCGGGTGGCCAGTTAGTCTATGCGGGTGTGCCTTTAGGCGCTAAAGACGTGAAAGAGAGCGTGACGGGGCATTTTCTTTAAGTTCTTAAGCGCCTCGTCAGGCTTTTCTAGATAATGTTCAATAAGACCCGACACGTAAGGTGTTTTTGCGTGTCATTTTTGGAGAACAACAGAGTGAAAAAGATCGCCCTTACATTAGCCGCGAGTTTGGCGGCGTTGACGCTTGCAAGCGTTGCTCAGGCAAAGCCTAATGTGGCTGAAGTAAAGGCACGTGCAGAGCAGGGTGTGGTTGAAGCGCAGTATGCTTTGGGTACGATGTATTTGAAGGGCAATGGCGTCAAACAGAATGCCCAGAAGGCTTTACATTGGTATATGAAGGCTGCTGAACAAAATAGTGCCATGGCACAAATTAAATTAGGCTTCATGTATGAAGACGGTAATGGCGTTGCCAAGGACATGAAAAAAGCCAAAGCCTGGTACCAAAAGGCTTGTGAAAATAAGCATGAGTTGGGTTGTGCCTATGCCCAGCGTTTGACGGATGACGGCTACTAAGCCGATCGGTCAAACAGTTTGAACCACGAAGCCCGCGTTGAAGGTATGAAACTTTGATGCGGGTTTTTCGTGTGTGGGTTGCCTTTGAGAGCCGCTCTGATTTTTCAATGAGAAAGTGCGATGGCGCTCACGAGAACCAGTTACTATGATCTATCCGCTTTTTCGTTGATCCCCCGCTTTTATCTACCGCCACGCCATGACTTCGACCCTTCTGACACCAACGCTTGCCGACATGCCTCACGACTTATCAGAGATCCCGGATTGGATGCATGCCGAGTGTGACCGTCGCGCGCAACGCCAAGTCGATTTGATGGTGCCATTTATGGGCTTTAACTCGGTGACACGATCGTTTGATGCAGTGGACGCTGAAGAGAGTCGTTCGTTGGCATACAAAGCGGCGGTTGAAGAAGTGAAGGCGCTCTACCGTGAACCGATGACGTCACCTGACGGTCTCACGCACGCCATGACGAATGACCTCGTCGCTTGGATCGAAGAGTATGGCTTGCAATGGTCGTACTTTGGTGGCGCAGTTGCCCGCCAAGCCGCGATTGCCCAAACCGCTTCGTACTTTGATGACGGTAAGCGCTTTACGATGGAGCGTTTTATGACCATGAAGACCGACCTTCTTGGCAAAGCCAAAGCCGAAAAAGGTGTCGGTCTTAATTAAGGCTTCAAACGCTTTTCAAAGTGCTGGTAGTCTTTGAGACTGCGCCAGTCGCCACCCCAAGTCCAACCGCGCTCTTTAAAGAGTTGTAGCATCAGGTCACCTTCTTCAATACCATAGGGCACATGTGGGCCACGTTTGATCCAGGCTCGACCGCCTTCAGGCTGCACAATGGTGTGACCGTTTTTGGTTTTGACGTAAGGGTTATACAAGGGATTGAGGTCAATCGCGATGCCACGCGCGTGTGGCGACAGTTTGCGACTGCCTTTCACGACGCGGCAATTAAATGCTGACGAATTGTTAGCCATCATGCTTCGTTCATCGTCAGCGCCATAGTCGTCAATCAAGACCATGCGCTCAATCGGATAGCCTTGGATATAGAGCGCCTCAAAAATCTCAATAAGGTCAGCGGCGACACTTTTATG
>Glacier_p2__coassemble_2465_pt1 | contig 8895 bp, 9 predicted proteins | sample Glacier_p2__metabat2_high_PE_005 | metagenome-assembled genome bin Glacier_p2
TGACTTTATCTCTTAGTAATGGTGCGCGGCTTTGGGCCGCGCTGATTGGAAAAAAAAGGCGCTCTAAATGGAGCGCCTGGGGGCTTGCGCCTTGAAAAAATTGACCAACCCTTGCAAACAGGGAGCTGACCATGTATTATTTCCGAATAGTTAAAGCGACTACTCCCACCAAGGTCAGAACAGCGCTCAATTCAAGCGAAAAATCAACTGTAAGGTTGAAATTCAACTCGCAATTGAGGCATAATTGTCCCAACACTATGAGGAAGCAGGCAAGCGATGGTCTAAAGTCTTTCATCGCAAGTCTCCTCTGTTGTGCAACGGCTCCAAATGGCAACCTGGAGCCGTTTTTTTATATACACCTTTCAATCGGAGAAGACTGAAAGGACCTGAAGCTTCCAACGAAGCGACCCAACAGAGACGGCGTTCAATTGTACAGAAGTTGTCGAGTGTTGTAGGTGTTTTATTTATACGACGCTTAGACTTTTTAAGTCTCATCCCTATAGCACGGCGTCGCTCGCTAAGTTTGCGTTCTCGATTTTCTGGCGTGCCATGAAGTTCGCGAAAGAAAATCGCGTGCCAGTGGTCTTTGACTACTAAGCCGCAATGCAGCAGAAGCGAGAAGTCTTGCCAATATGCTCTTCAAGCCCGCGGGGTATTGTCGAATAGTCTTGTTAAGAAAAAAGCCGCCTTTCCGAAAAAAGACGGCTCAGGGCTTTAAACTATTGGTGTTTTACTTCCGAATAGTTAAAGCGACTACTCCCACCAAGGTCAGAACAGCGCTCAATTCAAGCGAAAAATCAACTGTAAGGTTGAAATTCAACTCGCAATTGAGGCATAATTGTCCTAACACTAGGAGGAAGCAGGCGAGCGATGGTGTAAAGTCTTTCATCGCAAGTCTCCTCTGTCGTGCAACGGCTCCAAATTCCCGTCTGGAGCCGTTTTTTTTATACACACCTTTCAGTCGGAGAAGACTGAAAGGACCTGAAGCTTCCAACGAAGCGACTCAACAGAGACGGCGTTCAATTGTACAGAAGTTGTCAAGTGTTGTAGGTGTTTGATTTAGATGACGTTCAGACTTTTTAAGTCTGAACCCTATGGCACGGCGTCGCTCGCTAAGTTTGCCTTCTCGATTTTCTGGCACGCCATGGAGTTCGCGAAAGAAAACTGCGTGCCAGTGGTCTGTGATTGTTAAGAGGTAACGTTGGTGAAGTGAGAATTCTTGTCCCGGGAGCAAGTAACAGAGCTAAATCAGGCAAGGCGTTGTCACCACAAAAAAAACGGTTTTCGTCATAAAAAAAGACGCAACTCGTATTGAGTTGCGTCTTTTTTGTAAGGTGTTATCGCTTATACGAACATTTTGTACACGACAAGCACACCCGTGATAATCACAACACCGAGAATGTTAAGCCAGAAGCCAGCCTTCACCATGTCACCGATGTGAAGTCGACCCGTACCGAACACGATAGCGTTGGGCGGCGTAGCAACAGGCATCATGAAGGCGCAAGAGGCGGCGAGCGCAGTGGCCATCAAGAGGGCGCTAGCTTCGAGATGAAGGGCGTCTGCTACAGCGGCAATCAGCGGCATCATCGTGGCAGCCAGAGCTGTGTTAGAGGTCACTTCCGTGGCGAAGGTGACGAGAGCGGCAATACCAGCAATCATCGAAACTTCACCGAACCCGGCAAGAGCTTTGGCTTGTGCACCAACCAAGGCGGCAGCCCCCGTGCTCTGAAGCGCAGCGGCCATCGTAAGACCACCACCGAACAAGAGAAGCACGTCCCAGGCAACGACATTCTTAGCGCTCGTCCAGTCAAGGGCGTGAATACCGCGCTTGGCATCAACAGGGATGATGAAGAGAAGGAGGCCAGCAAACATGGCGATCGCTTCATCAGTGAGAGGCTTGAAGGGCTTGGCGCCACCAATGTCAAGACCACGAATCAACGGACCGAAGACCCAGAGAAGGGCAGCAATAATGAAGACCGTTAAGACAATCTTTTCGCCGCGGCTCATGTTGCCAAGCTTGACTAGTTCCTTGGAGACCCACTCCTTGCCACCAGGGATGTCAGCAAGCTTACTCGGGAACAATACTTTCGTCAGAAGGAAGTAGGTCGCCGGGAGCATTAAGAGGGCAACGGGAAGACCGATAACAGCCCAATCGGTAAAGCTCACGGTCGTGTCATAAGTTTGTTCCATGAAACGAGCGTAGATGCCGTTAGGAGGAGAACCAATTAAGGTCACCATGCCACCGATCGAAGCGGCGTAAGCGATGGAGAGCAAAACGCTGATGCCAAAGTTACGTTCTTCTTTACCAATCACTTCACTCGTTTGCGTCGAGCGAACAACACCAAGAACGGCGATGGCGATAGGTACCATCATGGCTGCCGTAGCCGTGTTGGACACCCAAGCCGAAAGGAAAGCCGTTGCAAACATCAAACCAAGCACCATCTGGTTAGGCTTGGTGCCAAAGTATTTAAGGGTTAAGAGTGCGATACGGCGATCAAGATTCCAACGATGAATCCCAGCGGCAATCAGGAAGCCCCCTAAAAAGAGGAAGATCGTGCCAGAGGCATAATTAGCCATCGCCGCTTTAGCGGTCGTGATTTGAAGTAACGGATAGGCGACGATCGGAATCATGGCCGTCGCAGCGATAGGAAGCGCTTCCGTAAACCACCAAATGGCCATCCAAACCGTTACGCCAATGGCGGCACGGCCAGCATGAGCAAAAGCTACTTCTTTGCCAGCTGCATCAATGTAACTATCAGGTAAAAGGAAGTAGGTCACTAACCCAAGAATCGGCCCAAGAATAAGGGCAATAAGCTTGCCCTTATTGGACATGCCACCGATTTCAAAACTGGATTCACTCATGGAACCCTCCGTAAATATTTAATGTTGGCGTCAATGGGCGAAGGCCGCGTGTCTATATGAAGAAGACATCTAAGGAAAGTGAAACCTAAGCGCGGGACTTCGTAGTATGTCGTCAATGGGTCTCTCGTTTAAATGAGAGTCATTAGCGCCATCATATGGGATTTGAGCGAGTTTTTTTCTAAGTTGTATGTCGTAGAAAGTGCGTTTTTTTGAGTGTGAATGAATAAAAACGTGAAAAAAGTAATAAAAATCTGCCTATCTAACGCTTATTGTTGATTGGAAAAGTCTATTGCGATGGATTTGCTATGTTGGTTGTACAAGATGGCGTGAGATTGGTGTAGATAGGTGTGGTTTTGGCGAAGTTGAGGTAATGATGAGGGATGATGTATAAAAGGATGGTCAAAAAATTGCGTGTTTTTTCTTAACCATTTAGGGCTAGCAGGAGTCAATATTCGTCAAGAATTTAGAGAGTCAAAGGCGCCTCATCGGTTTGATTCGCGATGAGGCTTTAAAACCTAAGTAAAAACCACAGGGTTTTATGCTCGTTTGACTGACGCCGAGGATGTGAATGATTTGACTAAGGATGGCTTGGCGATCGATCTTCGTTTTTACGCGTAACGTAGCTCGGATGCTTCACTAGTGTCGCCAAAAAGATGATCGTCTAGATCCCACCATAATTCGAAGAAAACTTTCGACAAATAGTTTGCATCGCTATAGGCGTCATGGTGATTGGAGGTGCGCTCAAAGCCATACCAACGAATTAACGCATCCAACCCGTTTTTTCGTCGATCTGACGGTAAGGCTTGCGCTAAACGCAAACTATCGACGACCTTACAGGTCGATTCGATCGGTTCTGCTTTCGGATCAAGTAATTGAAACTCTTTGTTGAGCCACTGTAGGTCTAAAGTCTGGTCGTGAATGACGACGAGTTTACCTTTGAGGTAGCTACGGAGCGTCTCGGCATAATGACGAAATTCTTTACAGTGTTCGAGCTCGCAGTCGGCAATGCCATGGACGCGTTTGGCGCTTGCTGTTGATCGACGATGCGGATTGCAACGAAAATGAAGTCCGCTAATGAGTTTGCCTTCAGGTGTATATTCGACACAGGCGACTTCAATTAATCGTGCTCTAGCTCCGCCGCTTGTTGACTCTGTATCTAAAAACACCAAACTTTCGGCCTGGTCTAATTGGTCATAAAGAGCTTCAAGGTCTAAGGGCGGTTGTTTAGGTTTCGTTGGACGAAATGGCAACGCGAGCGGCAGAGTATTGAAATTAAAATAGTCGTCCACTAAAGGATAACGGTGCGTTGTAGCTAATGTGGTCGGCAATGTCATGATGGTCTCTCAGTCAAAAGAAGTCCATTCAAGCTTAAGTCTCCAAGCGACAGCCGAAGACGCACTTAAAACAATTCGTCTCTAAAGGTATAGAATTTGGCCTTAATTAAAGAAGTCAGGCTACGTTGACCTGACTATCGATCAAAAAAGGAAGCCATGATAAAACCACCACTTTGGCGTTCGGTTGTCGTAACGAGCGTTCTTTTGATGTCTACGTTTTGTGAGGCTGCGGCGATTAAGTTAGGCGTTTTGCCCTCGTCAGACGCCATGCTGATTCATGTCGCCAATGACGAAGGCCTTTTTAAAGCACACGGCCTCGATGTCGAAGTGATCCCGTTCCAATCGGCTTTAGAAGTTAATGCGGCGATGCGTGCTAATCGTTTGGATGCTCAGTACTGTGATGTTATGACGGTACTCATGCAAAACGATCGTGGCATTAAACAACAATTGATTTTGTCGCTCACATATCCGAAGGTCGCTCAACGCGCTTTTGGTTTAGCCGTCGCGCCGCAATTTGCTGATCGCTACCAATCATTGTCGGATTTGGATGGTGTTAAAACCGCGATGAGTGCCAATTCGATCATCGACTATTTGCTTGGACGCATGATCGAAACGCAGGCTTTGCCGAAGTCCGCCTTGACCCCGGTTGAAATTCGCCAAATCCAAGTTCGCCTTCAAACCGTGTTGTCGGGTCAGATGCCAACCGCCATGTTGCCAGAACCCTTTTTAACGATGGTCGAAGCCAAAGGCGGTCGCGTGATTTGGGATGATCGCCAGTTAGGTGAAGCCAAAAGCTATATTGCTCTACGTACGGAAGTCGTCACACCCGAAACGGTGCGTGGCTTTAAAAAGGCCATCAGTGAGGCAGCTCACCGTGTGGCGCAAAACCCAACCGTCTACCGTGCGGCCATGGTGAAGAAAAAGCTCTTACCTAAAGAAGCGGCGTCGACCTTCGAAATGCTCAATACCGATGCCATCGATACATTAGATGGCCTACCTGAGATGGCAACGCCAGCTGATGTGACGAGAATGGCGGATTGGCTCAAGGTACGAGGCTTGATTCGTCAGCCAGTGCATTATGAAGAAGCGGTCTATTTCGAAGAGTAAGGTCGTAGGCGCTTTTGCCTATATTTATATATAGGCAAGCGCACTCCCACGGTTTGCTTGCGTCACGGACTGACGGTAGGTCGCGGATACTGGTCTCAAGAGGAAAGGCACAGTGCCTAACTGATTAGGAGACCTTAACGATGCGTTATACCGAATACAAGTTTGACCCGAAGTTTGTTGCCAAGCGTCTTGCAACCTATAAAAGCAATCTGCTGAAGTTTACTGGCAAAACAGACCTTGTTGAAAATGGCGTTCGAGTGATGCTCGATCGTTTGCGTGATGATCCGAAGCGTTATGTCGATTATGGCCCCTACTGGTGGGCCATTAAAGACGTGATGGCGCGTCACGGCGGGTTGCCTGCGGAGCATTATGAACAGTCTGTCATGGACGAGTATCATGGTGCCACTGATGAGGAAACGATTGTGATGGCCGAAGAGTTTCGCTTGGATTACCTCAATCACTTCTATATCTATAGTGACGAGTTTGTCTTGGATGGCGATACGAACGAAGTTTGGCGGTTGCACGACCCAGATATGCTCAAACTAGCGATGCTTGCTGACATGATGGGCGAGCCAGCATTTTAAAAAAGAGCGGGCGCTGAACCGTCGGTTCGATGAAGCCGATTCACGGTGGCCTCAATAGGTGAATGATCGTTCAGAAGGCGTGACGCATAGGAAAGTTGCGCCTTTATTTTGTTAGCGCAACTGGGCTAAGCAGAACACCCCAGAAGAAAACGCTCCTATGCGCTTGAGAGCGCATTGCATTATGTAATAATCAATTCATAATGCAAAAAAGACTACCTTTCCCCGAGGGTGGTTGATTTGACGAATGTTCCCAATGACAACATAAGAGGGTTATATCGTGGATTTCATTACCAATCCGATCGTCGTGTCGGTGGTCGTCCTCTGCGCACTTTGTTTGCTTAGAGTGAACGTCCTCCTCGCGTTGATCGCAGCATCGTTGGTGGCCGGGTTGACCGGTGGCATCGGCTTGACTAAGTCGATGGAATTGCTTTCTGGTGGGTTTAGTGCCAATGCAACGACAGCGCTTTCCTACATCTTGCTGGGTACCTTTGCCATTGCTATCGCTCATACGGGCTTGATGCAGATGTTGGTTCGTTGGATCGGCGCTCGTGTAGGTGGCAAACCAATGATCTTCTGCTTTGTGATTGCATTCATTGCCTGTATGTCTCAGAACGTGGTGCCTGTTCACATCGCCTTTATCCCGCTCTTGATTCCGCCACTCTTGAAGCTCATGAACAAGATGCAGCTGGACCGCCGTGCCGTGTCGACTGCTTTGGGCTTTGGTTTGACGGCTCCGTACGTCTCTTTGCCGATCGGCTTTGGTTTGATCTTCCAGGGCATCGTCGCTCAGAGTATGACGAGTAACGGTATGGAAGTGACGGTCTCTGACGTTTCGAGCGTTGCCTGGATCGCCGGGGCTTCCATGTTTGTGGGTCTTGCCATTTCGATCTTTATTTATACCCGTCGTCCTCGCAAGTATGAGGATCTTCCGGTTGTGGGTGTTGAAGAAAACCAGGCCGAAGTGAAGTTTGGTTATAAGCACTGGATCACCTTGGGTGCCATCGTGGCTGCCGTAGCCGTTCAAATCATGCTCGAAAGCTTGCCGCTGGCTGCGTTGCTCGGTCTTGTAATCATGCTCGCAGGTGGTGCCTTCCAGTTTAAGAAGCTCGATGACCACATCGCTGGCGGTATCTCTATGATGGGTTTCATTGCCTTTGTGATGTTGATCGCTGGTGGCTATGCTGCCATTCTCAAGGAAACGAATGCCGTCTCCGCTTTGATCGAAGGGGTTGTACCTTTCATGGGTGAAAGCAAGTGGATTGCCGCAACGATCATCACGTTGATTGGTCTTTTGGTGACGATGGGGATTGGTACGAGTTTCGGTACCGTGCCTATTCTTGCTGTGATCTATGTGCCGCTTTGTTCTGCCGTGGGCTTCTCGGTGCCTGCCACGATTCTCTTGATGACGATCGCTGGCGCTTTGGGTGACGCGGGTTCGCCGGCCTCTGACTCGACCCTTGGGCCAACGAGTGGTTTAAATGCTGATGGTCAGCACAACCACATTTGGGATACGTGTGTGCCGACCTTCTTGGCGTACAACGTGCCGCTTTTGATCGCTGGTATTGTGATTTCTCAGTATATCTAATTAGTACCACGATCTAAACAAAACAACACCCGTAGAAAGTCTAGGCTCTCTACGGGTGTTGGCTTTTTGAGGCTCACTCAACGAAGCAATTAAAGCGGTCGAGCAGACAACACTTCAATGTCGACGCTATTCGTCCAGTCACGGTCAACTTCAGCCGTAATCTCAACGAGGGCGTCCTTCTTCACCATCGACCAGTCCTTATCGTCGTCGAGCTCGGCGCGAATCTTGGTGCCTTTTTCGTCAACGAACACATAGTCGTCACCACGAACATGTTCCGTGAAGCGACCACGCAACGTCACGATAGCATCGTCGGGCGCATTTTCTAAAACTTGAGCCACGGTAGTGACACCATTGGGGGTGGTGGCGACATTGTTCGCGGCAGGTGCGTTAAAGCCAACAGGACCCGCAGCCAAAGCGGGGAGGGCAACCAAAGACGCAGCTAAAAGAAAGAGAGGCTGTTTCATTCAAAACTCCTATAAAATGCGCCCATAGATCTCTAAGCATTCAGGCGCATATGTGATTTAGATGTTATATGAAGTGAGAATTAAAATCGTTAACAAGGTTAATGTAGGTGTAACAAAAGCCGTCAAGTTGGCGGCGAAATTCTGAAAACGCCTTGAGTTGTAGCTGAAGTTTGCTTACAGCGTGGTCGAGACCATCGGTATGATTGGTATTTGTCCATAGTATCGACGTTAGTCAAGAATGACGTCTGCTGGCGGTAAGCGCGATTAAAAAAATAAAAAAAGGATGAGTAGTTTGAACGAAGTTTTGAGAAGTCCTGTCCTTTGGTTACTCGCAGTCACGATGATCGGTCTTTTGGCGTGGCTCATTCGCTATCTTCGTCGGCGACATCCGTTTCCGCTCACGTTTGAAGCGAAGGTCGACTATGTTTGCGATGGTGACTCGATTTGGGTCCGCTGTAAATACGGTCGCATCAAACTACGTTTGGCTGGCATGGATGCGCCCGAGTCTCAACAAGTGGGCGGCGAGGCCTCGACTGAGACCTTGCGTCAATTGGTGAATGGTCAACGCGTACGCGTGGTGGCTGTGGCGCGCGATGCATATGGCCGATGGGTAAGCAAAGTCTATGTGGACGATCTTGATGTTGGTTTAGAGATGATTCGACGCGGTCAAGCCTGGGCGTACCGACGCTACTTTAAGCTCTTAACACGCAAAGAAGCGCAGCTCTATGCCAATGCCGAAAGCCGTGCGAAGGCCAATCAACGCGGGCTCTGGAAAGAAAAAGTGATCGAAACGCCATGGCACTGGCGTCAACGTCATTTGTCGTTAACGACGCGTTTTGTGCGGTGGATTTGGCGTTCTTTGAAGGGCCTTTTGATGCGACTTTTTGGGTTTCACCGTCGCTAAGTCGTCAACTTCCAGACGTTTCCTACTCTCAACGTCTGGAAGGCTCTAAAAAAAC
>Glacier_p2__coassemble_2614_pt1 | contig 8193 bp, 2 predicted proteins | sample Glacier_p2__metabat2_high_PE_005 | metagenome-assembled genome bin Glacier_p2
TATTTGATCAAAACCTTCTGGCTTTTCGAGTTTATGATGTACCAAATAATTCTTCAAAACAGCCGGCTGTCCGCCAGTCCTAAACCAGTAATTCTCAAAAATACACTGCTCATTGTCAAAAAAAGATAGAATTGACCAAGGACAAAAGACATGCGTCCGTCCTTCTAAATCAAATGAAAAACCATCATAATACTCACGTAATTTATTGATCACATCGCACTGAGAAATTTTTAAAACAGAAGCAGACCTTCTGATATAGTCAGAGAAATATGTTGTTAGCTCTTCTTCTGTATAACCAAGTAGCGTCGAATATGACGGCTGGTATGAAATATCTTTTAAATTATTAAAGCCTGAGAAAATACCCGTACTACTTAACTTCGTGATCCCTGTGATAAACATTAATCTAAACACGCCCTGATGGGATTTTAACTGGCTAAAGAAGCGATTAAGTTGATGGCGAACCTCTTCAAGTAATAGCGGGCGATCTAAGCAACTTGTTAATGGCGAATCATATTCATCGATCAACAAAACAATGGAATAACTTGCTTGGTCTTGAAGCCAGCTGAATAATTGCTCCAACGTGTCTACTTGGTGATTATCAATAAAGCCCACGGGGCCAAAAGCAATTCGAATTTGTGAATAAAAATATTGTATAAATTCACTAACATTATTGAAATGCGATGCTCCCGAGAGATCGAGGCGAACAACTTTATATGTGGGTTCTTGCCAATGCAGTGAAATTTTTAAACCGGCAAAATCTTTCACTCCGAATTTAAAAAGGGAAAGCAAGGTAGATACCAGCAGGGACTTCCCAAAGCGTCGCGGACGAGCAAGGAATAAGAAATTAGAATTCCCAGTTACGAGTTCATATATAGATTCCGTCTTATCAACATAAACCGCCCCCGTTTGTCTTAGTGAAGCAAAATCTGAATTTCCTAATGGAAGCTTGGGCAAGTGTTTATTAACAGTCATCAAACAGTTCTCCATGCATTGTCTGTAAATTGTACTTCACTTCAATCTTCGGAATATGTTAACGAAATTGGGCTCAGCCCCCAAAAAGAAGCTGAGCCCAAATCAACACTCGAATTGTCGAGTAGGGTGATTAACGATTAGAAGACATACTTGGCATTTAACTGACCGAAGAATTCTTCGTGACCACCGTCACCCTTAGCGCCGCCGAGCTTGAAGCCGAAGCCCATGTTGCCGTTGCGAGCTTCAGCGCCGACGGAGAAGCGACCAACGTTGTCGCTCCAGACGTCAAGCGTCGTGCCCATCGCAGCTTCACCAACGTGGCTCGTTGCATCGAGATCGGTATCGCCAAACGTATGGACGTAAGCGACGTCAACCACTGGACGGACCGTCCAACCATCAATGTTCGAGCAATCGCCAGAGATAGCCACACCGATCGGCATGTTGATCAGATCCTGATCGGTCGAATCAACACGGATACCCTTGTTGGTCGTGTAGGCATCGGTCGAAACACGGAGCCAGTTCAAACCAACATACGGCACAGCGTTCCACGTGTCGTTAATGGCGTAGTTCATTTCACCACGTACACCCATCGTGAAGACATCGGCATCAACCTTCGTGGACTGACCCACGTCGTGCGTAATGTCGTTCTTTGTCATCACATAGCCCAACTGGCCAACGACGTTGAACTGGTTAATACGCTTAGCGGCATAAGTCTGGAAGCCGTAGTAGTCGACGTCATTCTTGACACCACTATTGCGACCCTGACCCTTAACGTCACCAGAACCGAAGTGACCCAAAGCACCGAACGTCATGTCGCCCATGGTGTATTCGCCACCAACAGCCACACCGGCCAACTTCGTCTTGGTTTCGAGTGCATCGCTGCTATCACCAAACTTCAACTGGTTACCCGTCACAGAAGCAAAGCCCGTCCAACCGTCATTAAAGACGTTCGTCAAAGAGGCACGCTTCGTGGCTTCGTCGATACCCATCAAGGCGCTATCGATACCAACCGTCTGGACACCAGCTGCGGCACCGAGGTTGAAGGCAGACTTCAACTTGGCGTTACGGTCGGCGCCACTCAAAGCAACACCAGCCTGGCCGTTCATGAAGCCATTGATGAATTCAGAAGCTTCGTCCTTCTGGCCAGCGATCTGCTGGAGAGCACCAGTGTTGAAGTCGCCAACGCCGAGACTGTCAAGTTTGCCTTGGTCCTTCGTTACGCCGAAAGAGTAGTTGTTATTACTATCCTTCTTAGCTTCAAAGAGAATGTTGTCGACTGTGATATTGGTAATACCCGTCTGAACGTGTACGACACCCTGGTCAGCAACATTCACGAAGTGGAGCTTGGCGCCTTCTTCGTGGTTAACCTTACCCGTGACAGCCGTTACGAGCTTGTTGGGATCGTTTGCCGTTTCGCCCTTAGTAACCGTTGCATCAACGATAAGGGTGCCATCCTTGCCGATGACCACACCAGTCTTATCGGTTGTACCGACCTTAATGTTTTTACCGTCAAGTTCCACAGTACCAGATAAGTAAAGAGCGGCTTCTGTAGCTTGGGAAGCCTTAGCAACAGCTGCATCCTTCGCCTTGGCATCAGTGCCTAAACCCAAAACACCATTGGTCACGACGAACTTATTTGCTGCTGTACCAGTAATAGCTACAGCGGCATTTTTGTCGAGCGTCAAGATCTTGTTTGCGTCGCCATCAATCACATTGACGAAGTCGAATTGACCGCCAGTGATCGTGGTGGTGGCCTTATTGCCAAATTCAAAGTCGGCGTTCTTCAAAGAACCGTGTTCACCGTTGATGTTGTCAAAACCACCAATGACGACGTTTTTCTGATCTACGAAGAGGGCAGCCGTTTCAGTCTTCTTGGCGAGATCAACATCGCCAGTGATGACTAATGTCGCCTTGTCAGCACCAGAGCCGTCGATCTTTTCACCTTGGAAGTCAAAAGCACTATTCAATTCAACAGTACCTTTTTTAACTGTAGTCGTCCCTTTTTTAGTTAACTTCAAATCAGGTGAACCGAGAAGAACGTTACCCTTCAACGAACCAGAATTTAAAGCGATGGTAACTTCATTAACAGTCGATTCGCTGTCTTTATAGGTTGTATTTACATTACCTGCAAGACCACCACCATAAATATCGCCTTCAATAGAGGAACCGTTAACGGTCACTTGGGCATTCTTAACGAGTGAAGTGCCACCCATCGTTGCAACACCACCTGCAACGACATTACCCACTACTTTGCCACCAGTAAGGTTGATATTAACTGCGTCGGCGGTAGCATTCGCGCCTGCGCCAGTTGCCATACCCCCACCGAGAATTGCGACCTTGCCATGATTCTTACCGACAATTTCAGCGGTTTCCAGTACATATTCAGGAACGCCAATCTTGTCATTAATCGAACCAACAATCCCCTTAATTGGGTCGATATTGGCCACATTGACAGTGCCGCCCTGGACGTTAAGTACAACGTCGTTAACATACGTAGTGGCATTGGTCTTAGAGGCAGCTGTATCGTCTAAGGCAATACCACCACCAAAGAGACCATCAACAGAACCACCGTTCACGTTAACTGTTGCCTTACTATTTACCTTGGTTTCAGCCAAAGTTGCGCTGTTCAGACCGCTCGATGCGAAACCCGCAGCCATACCACCAGCAGTTACTAAGATATTTTCACCACCATTAATGTTGATAGTGGTGCTACCTACTTCAGCGGTTGCCTTGGAAATACCTTGATCTTTTTCAGCAAAGCCAAGAATGTCATGAGTTATCGCGAGACCACCAGCGGCCGTTGCAACGTTATAACCACCGTTGAAAGTCATTTCAACACTTTCTTCAACCCTAGAAATAGCTTCTGAAGAACCTTTCTTTACAGCATTTCCAACTTCAAATTGAGAACGAGCGAAGGCGAGACCACCACCGAGATTGCCGATATGTACCCCGTCAATATCAAGATCGCCAGCAATATCAGGAATCTTTCCCATTAAACTGACAAGGTCTTTATCTTTAACAAGCTCTGGTAATTTTTGGATAGCACCATGAAGTTGCTGCTTCTCAGCGACAGTCAAACCAGTCTTAGCACCATCAAAGCTCATTTTGACTGATGTTGCTGATGCCAAGCTTGAACCAATATGTGAACCAAATGCGTCGGAAACTGCGACACCTGCACCTATTGTTCCAATGGTAGTAGCCTTTCCGCCAACATCAAAGATAACCGACCCCGACACACTGTTCGTAGTCGCTGAGCCTTGACCGGTTACAAGTCCTAAGATGCCATTGCCAGTATCCCAAGAAACTGCGGCACCGCCGCCGATCAATCCCAGGACTTCACCGTTTAAAACATTAATATTTGTAGTCTTACCGTTATTTACAGAGGCATTTGATTCCCCAAAACCAACAGCAAGACCGCCGCCTAAAGCACCAACTACTAAGCCATCAAGGTGTTCTGCCTTTGCATCGTCCTTCATATTGATGGTTAATTTGGTACCATCAATAACGTTAGAACTTACAGTTGAACCATTCAATGCGGTCGCAAGCCCGCCTGCCAGAACACCACCAACGTTGCTATACCCGTGTAAATTGATATCTGTTTGTTTAACGCTAACCGTTGTTAATCCTGCGGGTTTTGAACCATCAGCTACTATTTTAGAAACCAACGCAGCAGAGCCGCCAATTACGCCTGCAATATTGCCGTTGGCAATATCGATCTTAGTTCCATATTCTTGTTGCAGAGACTTAGGTGTTTCTTGAGCGGTTATAGAACCGTAAAAATCACCACCGACGACCCCAATAACAATCGGGGTTGAGCCTTTTTTATCATCAGTACCAATGATGATATGTGTATCATTTTTCCAAGCCTTTTCGGGTCGATAGTCCGCGATAGGTTTAAAGGGTTTTGTAGGATCTTTTCTATAATCAAATGCACCTAACAATCTATCAGAGAAACGTTTCGGAACAATTGTGTTAGTTGAACCTATAACGTTAATTAATGAGGCCGACCCAGCATCCATGACATTGTTGCCGCCAGTCACACCGGTCAAAATAACATTTTTACCATCAGGTTGGAGTGCACCATAAATACCCGTAATCTTGTCCTTCAGTCCTGTTTTCTTTAAAGCTTCACTAACTTTATTAGCAAAATCACCAACGCTAGCAGAGGTCTGAATGTTGACCGTCTGACCATGACCCGCAACTAACTTCGTCGTTTCAGGATTCTTTACACCATCAATTGTTGGTAGTTTCTCATTTGTAATCACACCGCCTTCTGGCAAACCAGCAACCGCAGCGCTAGCCATCAACGTCGAAACCGCCGCTGCAATCACCGTCTTCGTACCCTTAGCCTGAACAGAAGAGGTGACTTCATTCACCACCATCAAGGCACCGCGCGCCTTGTTAAATACCACCTTAAATGATTTGTTCATTTGGTCTTCCTTTAAAGAATGAACGTTTGTTCAGAATTGTTTAAAGGAAGTATAAAAATTGAAATAGCGAAATACATAAGGGTTTCTTCGCATCGTATTTGATTGCGTTGTATTTCGAATCTCCATGAAGAAATATGGCCCGAATCTAATGACAGAAATCTAAATAACAGTGAATCCTTTACTTAGTTATAAATGTTCGCACCCCGTACGGGACATGTATAGAACCTGTTAAAATTTGTTGCTATCTTGCAACTCTCACCATACCGAATCGCCGAGTGAGCCTGTAATTGATTCTTCACAATCCATTTTTAATATCTTTGTGATATTTGCCACACATCATACGCTGTTCATATACTTCAACAAGAATTTAGCCTGTTTACTAGCAAAAATTAAAGAATAAGTTGTGTTGAGACGACAAACTCATTTGGTCAAAATCTCCTATTGAAATAGGTAACTTTTGAAATTACTCCATCAGAGTTATCACAATTGAGACGAACTTTAAACTCCGAGAGGACATCGATTACTTCTTGACTAGAAGAGAAAGAACCCGATACCGTCACCAGTACCGGGTTCTGATTTGATGATTCAATCCCTCAAAAAGGGGGTATAGAAGTTAGAAGAGATACTTCGCGTTCAACTGACCGAAGAAGGCTTTGTGATCATTGTCACCTTTGGCACCACCAAGGTTGAAGCCAAAGGCCATGTTACCCTTATGTGCTTCAAGCCCCATTGTCAAGCGACCAACGTTGTCACTCCACACATCAAGGGTCGTGCCCATAACGGCATCACCCACCTTGCTCGAGGTTTTAAGATCAGTGTCACCGAAGGTGTGGACATAAGCTACATCGACAACTGGCTTCAAAGTCCAACCGCTACAGTCGGCCACGTCACCTGTGAAGGCAACGCCAATCGGCATATTGATTAGATCCTGATCGCTTGAACCAACAGAGATACCCTTGTTGGTCGTATAGCCATCGGTCGAAACACGCAACCAGTTGAGGCCAACGTAAGGTACTGCTGCCCACTTATCATTCAAGTCAAGGCGCATTTCACTGCGACCCCCGATTGTGAAGACATCAGCATCGACAGAAACACTATGACCAAAGTCATGTGTAATGTCGTTTTGGGTCATCACGTAGCCCAACTGACCAACGAGATTGAATTGACCAATTCGTTTCGCACCGTAGGCCTGAATGCCATAGTAATCGACGTCATTCTTAACGCCACTATTGGCATCTTGACCCTTAACGTCACCAGTCCCGAAGTTACCCAAAACACCGAAAGTCATGTCACCCTGGGTATATTCACCACCAACAACAAGACCGGTTAACGTGGTCTTAGTAGCAGGCGCATTGCGGTCACCGCCCATCTTTAACTGGTCACCCGTGACTTCAGCAAAACCGGTCCAACCGTCATTAAAGCTGTTAGTGAGAGACGCACGTTTCGAGACTTGATCAAGACTAATCATGGCACTTTCAATACCAGCCGTCTGAACGCCAGCGGCAGCCGCTAAGTCAAAGGCGGCATTGAGTTGTGCATGACGATGCTCACCCGAAGTGATGGATCCATTCTTTTGGTCAAGCAAACCTTGGATAAGCTTAGAGCCTTCGTCGGTCTGTTTTTCTATCTTGTCTAATGCCACACGATCGAATCCATCTAAACCACGAGCAATTAAGCCGGCTTCATCCGTTACTTGTTTGAAAGTAAAGGTGTTGTCTTTATTAATAGCTTCATAACGAAGATTGTCGACCGTAATGTTGTGGGCAAGATCAAAGCCTTCTAGGCCATTAGCATCAAAGACAACCTTGGCATCCTTTTCAGCAACATTGGTGAAATAGACATCGGTCGTCTTGTCGCCGTGGATCACGCCGGTCACTGTTGTACTTGCATTGGCATCAGCCATCAAAGAGCCATTAGAACCGATGGTTACGCCAGTCGCATCTGCTGCTACTTTTCCAATATTGGCATTGGTCTCTGTAAGAACAACTTTGCCGGCTAAATACAAACCCGGAATAGCATTCTGGTTGGCTAAAGCATCATGCGCATTATGGGCGTCTACCTTGTCACCAAGGGCCAAAACGCCATTATCAACCTTAAAGGTCACATGCTCTGCCTTAGCATCTTTAAGAGCAAAGACACTACCATTGGCAACAGTCAAAGTAGAGGTCTGATTTGCGACCACAGCATTCGCATCGAAGATACCTGTAAAGGTCGTTGCGGTTTCGTTACCAAAGTCGTATGTAAAGTCTTTGAGCAACGTAGCATCAACCGTATCGAAACTCTTAACGGTTGCGCCCTTGAGGTCAAAATTGTCGTTCACAAAGAGTAGGGCCGCGGTTTCTGTGACACCTAAACCATCAACGACTCTACCTTGGAAAGCGCCATCCTTGGCAATGGTGATCGTGGCATTCTTAACCGTCGAAGAAGCAACTGGATTTTCGCCACCTTCAATAACTTGACCACCGGCATGGATATCGCCCTTGACCGCGCCACCTAAGACATTGATTTGAGTAGTATCGACAGTAGCCTTGGACTTATTGAAATCTGCCACACCGTAGTGGTTGTTAACGGCTAAGCCACCACCATAAATATCACCATTCACGACTGCGTTATCTGCAACCGTAATATTGGTGTTTCCAACAGTTGCTAAACCACCATCCATAGCCAAGCCGCCGCCAAAGACATGACCTTTACCGTACGCCTCAGTCATGTTAGTTCCAATAGCAGCATTACCATCTAGCCTGAATTTTGCACAAGGTTATCTTCAAAAGAAAAAATTAGTATTTACTGG
>Glacier_p2__coassemble_2621_pt1 | contig 8177 bp, 4 predicted proteins | sample Glacier_p2__metabat2_high_PE_005 | metagenome-assembled genome bin Glacier_p2
TACATCTTACAAATTAAAGATGTATATGAAATACTCACGCAAAATTCAGGCTAGGTGCAAACAAGGTCGCACATGCAACTGCAATAACCGTCATTGAAAAACCTGATTTCATTTTTTCTCCAGGTATAGTTTGGGGTTGGCACTTCTTATCAAGACCTCTTGCAGAACAATAACGTTGACCAATTTCCTGAATCGATCTTGATAAGATTTCTTGGACGTTACCCCCTCCCGACTATTTGGTCAATAATTTGATATCACCCTGTTGCCCATCAGCAACCATTTTTTATCTCGATGAATTGTGTTTCACTCAGCAATGATTACTTCATCTTCCGGCAGAAAATACGTCGTCAATTTTTACGATACCTACATTCAAAAAAAGCTGCCGGCTGTGCCTTACGCATCTACCGACAGCCCTATTTCAATTCCTTTTCAGTAATTAATTACAATTAAAATAATGGCTTCATAAGTTACTAAAAGGAAATTCTCACGCCTAAATTGGCACGCCAGTCCTCATCAAACGTCGCACCAGCCGTACGTTCAACATCGGCATAAACGTAAGTGTTGGCATTGACATTGACGTTCGTGCCGAGGGCGTATTCAAACCACGTATCCTGACCATCACGCGTGTAGGCTCGAGAAACCGTAGCCTTACTCGCCTTCACATCGACATCACCCAAGAATTCGTGAGCAAGTGCAACACGGGCATAAACTTCACCACGGTTTTCCGGGAACTTGAAGCCACTTGCAACGCCAAATCTGCTCGTCAGGCTATGGCTATTCTCTAAGTCATAACGCACGTCACCGACAGCGAAATCGTCAGAATTGAGATAGTTGTAGGCAACAACGACAGACGGTTCAACAAAGAGAGCGTGCAGCCAATCAAAGCGCCAGCCAAATTCGCCTGAGAGGCCAACGCCAAACTGATCAGCACTACCTTTGCCGGCCACATGAGTAAAGTCTGTGGACACCTTGGAGAGACGACCGATCAAGTCAATGAACTGACCGTTTTCGTTCATCCAGACACCATATGGTCATTCTCAAAGATCATACAATTTCTAGCTATCGTAGGGTTATGGGCAACTCATACCAATAGTGGCACTTACAGGACTGTAAAATAGTCTCTTATCTGAAGTATTTGAATGATTATTCATATCAATTCAGCACCCACCTCAAATATTTCGTAAAACACGCGCAAGAATGGGGTTCTTTGCTTTTTTGAATTTCTTGAGTAAAAATAATGTAATACCTTCCATCAAGGAGAAGTCCAAATGAACATTAACAATATCAGTGTCAATAAATATCCTATATCACAGATGTTTGATCCAGACTCAAAGATAGTTTTTGAAATACCAAAATATCAAAGAGAATACGTCTGGACCGTACGTGAATGGGAAGCTTTATATGATGATTTAATTGAAAATGATGAAGGATACTTTCTTGGGTCTGTCATTTCGATTAACATCGCTAGTGACTCCATCAATGAACCAAAGTTCGAAATCGTTGATGGCCAGCAGCGACTTACAACATTGAGCCTATTTTTTGCTGCGCTGTATCACACTCTAAATAAGAATAAGGAGCTATTAGATGAAGAACAGCAGGTAGATATCCTGCAACTCAAACGAAAAATCGTTCCCAAAAAAACGCAATCCATCACTCGCGTTGTCCCTCAAGTACAGAACTCGAATCGTGAAGATTATCTTGGGCTATTATCAGAACTCAAAATTATTCCCGACCATCAAAAACCAAAAAACGCTGGAAATCGTCGAATATATAAAGCCTATAACTTTTTCCTTGATCGCATAGAAAAAGCACTTGCAGAATCTGATGACAAAATAGCCTCCTTATTCAAGATTTTAGACAAAGTTAACACAGCTATTTTGGTCATGATTGAGGTTTCCAATCACTCTGACGCCTATACCTTGTTCGAATCCCTCAATGATCGTGGCGCACCACTGACGTCTGTTGATCTAATCAAAAATCTTTTGCTTGCTCGATTAGATGCAAAGAATGACGGCAACATTGACTATTACTTCAAGCGTTGGACCGACATTCTGGCTAATCTTGGTGAAAGTTCAACTGATCAGGATCGTTTCTTCCGTCAAAATTACAACGCCTTTAGACATGAGCTTAATGGTCCTTTTATGCCTAGCGACCGTCAATTTCCGCTAGGGTCCATCGCTACACGATCCACTGTGCTACCGATATACGAAAAAATAATCACCAAAGATCCAGTTACGGCATTAGACACATTAACTCAAAACTCGTTGATTTACGCCAACATTATTTTAAATAAGACCGAAGGACTCAATCCTATCCTTCGTAATGGCTATCAAGATCTTCAACGTGTGCAAGGGGCACCCTCTTATTTGCTACTCTTGTATCTGATCAAGAACAGCTCGTCGCTAAGTCTCGACGATACAGAAATCGGCAGGGTATGTAACCTACTCGTTAAGTTCTTTATTCGTCGTAATTTGACAGATACACCTCCAACAAGAGACCTTTCACGTCTATTTATGGATTTCATTGATAAAGTCCACAAAAACAACTATTCAGGTCTCGTTATCTATGATCAACTTCGTCAGACTTTGAAGCAAATATCAGCCCCTGACGATATTTTCGAACAAAGATTGAGAGGTCCTGTCTTTAACACTAACAGTGGTATGACTCGTTTTATTCTCTGTATGTTGGCAAAACGAGATATGACCGTAGAAAACGAAATCGATCTTTGGCGAAAAACAGAGAAAGATAAATATGTCTGGACAATTGAACACATTTTCCCGCAAGGTGAAAATATCCCAGATAAATGGGTTCAGATGATTGCTAATGGTGACAAAGAAAAAGCATCCGAATATCAGGCCTTATATGTTCATACGTTTGGCAACCTCACGATCACTGGTTACAACAGCACCCTGAGCAATAAACCTTTTGCCGATAAAAAAGAACGTAAAGATGAAAAAGGGAGATACATTGGTTACCGAAACGGGCTTAATCTAAATGCCGATGTTTGCGATAAGGATGAATGGACCATAGAAATCATCCAAGAGCGAACAAATCGGATGGTCAAGCAAATTTTGGAAATGTCTAATTTCTAACCCAGTGAACCATTAAATCGCTGCTTCATCACAATATGACGGAAGGGGTTGCTGTATCAGGCAATTCCTTCCGTTAACGTCATCTAAACACCGCCACTATTTTCAAAGTCAACAACGCTCAGTTTTGGTTTTTGTTAGCGGCCACGGTTGCTCATTGTCGTTGACTTCCACGGCAACGATCGTCTGGCGGATTGAATCAAGTGTTGAATCGAAATGGTTATGAGCGTTGTATGACATGACGAGGCTGCAACCTAAAAGACACAGTAACTGCGTATGCTATCATAGTGAAGTGTCATAGTACTATGTCATTACAACTTTTCCTGAAGCCTATCCTCTAAAAAATCGTCCATGAAAATCATCACCTGGAATGCCTGCTGTAAATTTCGTGAGAAGTTCAGCTTATTAGCGCCCTTTGACGCTGACATCATGGTAATTCAAGAGTGTGAAGATCCAAAACGTGCCAGTTCTGACAGCTATAGTCACTTTGCAAGTAACGCGCTTTGGATTGGTCACAACAAGAATAAAGGGTTAGGCGTTTTTGCGAAGCCAGGCATCAAAATCGAAAAGCTTGCTTGGGAGAGCAATTCGCTGCGATACTTTCTACCGGTACGCATCAATCACACTTTTGACTTGGTCGCTGTCTGGGCTTGTAAACCTTACATCGAAGCGTTTTATGAGTATGAAAGGCTTCACCATCGGAAGATTGATCGGAATACGGTGATCCTGGGCGACTTCAACAGTAATGTGGTTTGGGATAGGCTTCATGGTCAACGTAACCACACAACAGTGACTCGCTTATTGCAAGAACGTGGTCTTGTGTCAGCTTATCATTACGTGACTAGTGAAGCATCGGGACAAGAAAGCACACCGACTTTCTATATGTATCGCGACAAGACGAAGCCCCATCATATTGATTATTGCTTTTGTTCAGAAGCTCGACTTAAGCAAATGACCGTACTCAATCCGGATCAGTTTTTGGCGTATTCAGACCATGTCCCGATAGCGATTGAGATTAATTAGAGTCGGGAGAGCCGAAAGGAGAGGCAATTGGACTAGAAGCGAAGACAGGGCATATAAGAAAAAAGGAGAAGACTTTCGTCTTCTCCCCTTCCCGTCCGCAATCTTTGCAGATTTTGGACATATCTTTCACGTCGTACGAATACGACAAGTACGTGCTCTAGTATCAGCGTTTCCACTGAAACCATAACTCGTACAATGAAAGGCTTATTAAATTATATGGAAGCTGTAATTCTACCAGAGATCTAGCTCAATTGCAAGAGTGTTCAGTCGGTAAAAATGGATGCGCCTAACAACCTAACTATTGTTCAATCTTCTTGATCCTTTGGTTGTATTGTCCATGCGATATTCCACGATAGTTCCGTCCGCAATATGACAGGCAACTTCTAGGGCCGTATCGAGATTAACGTTGTACCACTCTCTTGACAAGCTGTGTTGTTCCTACACACTTCGCCATGCCGTAGCTAGCATAACGCCGCCCGAAGCCCCGACTGCTTTTAGGGTACATAACATGGCATTTCACGAGCTACACTGACAAGCTTCGTTTTTTCATTCTTGTGTCAATCAACACCAAAAGAGCGTCTATTGCTTATAGGCAATTTGGCTATCCCTACGATGTATAAATGAAAATAGCTCACCCAAGCAAAACTACAGATAACCACTCACCTGATCGTACTTTGAAATAAATAAGTACTAGCCAAAAGACCGCTCATACTAACAAGGTTGATACTCTTGTTTACGTCACGTTACCTTGCTGATTGTTTCACTTCTTGCTTTTTGTCTTTTATTAGATCAGAGAACAAATGCATGCGTGCTTCTCCATCAACTTGAGTCGTCGTGTAGCTACATGGGATGCCAGATTCACTATTCCAGTTTGAACAACCATAAAATAGGTGATGACGGCGTTTGTTAAGCCGCGAATACAAAGTTCCTAAACCGCATTGCGGACAATGAAGCAACATATAGTTGCATTGTTTGTTGAGACAATATTTTCCTCTTTCAGTATCTGCAACTGGAGAACCACACTCTGGACAAGCTGCGAAGAATTTTCCGCACAGACTCCAGTCACCGCATCGGTAGTACGTTTCACCTTTACCGTTCGTTTGCCTCCAAATCGTTCCCATTCCACAACGGGGGCACTTCAAGCGCGTATCATCACGGGCCGTGTTTTTAAGTAAATGACTTGGACTCTGCTGGAGTTCCGAAATAAAGATTGACTGTTGAGTGCCATCAAATAGCAAAATCAAAAAGCGTTTAGCTCGAGTCATAGCGACATAGAATAAACGACGCTCTTCCGCAAACGGATAACTCTCTGCCATCGGCAACGCAGCCTCAATAATTTGATCACTCTGTCTCTGCGATGGGAAAATAGCATTGTCATTACCAATGACCAGGACGTAATCAGCTTCAAGCCCTTTAGATGAATGTGCGGTCTTATACTCCAATTGAAGCTGCGGATAGTTCTTTTGAAGTTGCTCCAAGGATTCAATCGCTTTCAAGCAATGCATATTCTCCCACCGGTTGCGACCTAACAAAAGCACGTGATTATTTTTACCTTGTCGCTCAATGACCTTCTTCGAGAATTGATCCAAATAGCTTCTAATAGCGGCAGCATAACACTCCGCAACAGGTTGCTTGTTAACGTAGGAATCAACATCACCGGGTTTAACGTCCGGTGGCACTTTCACGCAAGACCTGACATCTCTCAGAAGAGCGCATGCCTGTCCCATTTTTTGCAACGCGTGCATTTGTTTTTTGAGTTGGCGCGGGTTTTGCGTGACGAAATTGGCAGTTAATTGGTTTAACTCTTCTGGAAATCGATAAGTCGTATCAAGTTCGAGCATGGTCGCAGTGCCAAATGTTTCAGCAAACTTCGAAACGTAATTCGTGTCTGAACCTGAAAAACGATAGATCGACTGCCAATCATCACCAACTGCGAATAGTTTCGCATTGTCACTACGACTCAATATTGCCTGTAAAAGAATCGAACGGGAACGACTGATATCTTGAAACTCGTCGACCAACACGTATTTATATGGAAGCTTATGACCTGCATTAATGATTTGTGACGTTTCCACAATCATATCGCTAAAATCTAATAAGCCCTCACGTTGGTTATAGTTCTCATACCCCTCTAGCACGGGCTTAAATACTTTTATAAAGGCTTGAAGTCGATCAACGTCTATGCCTCTTTGCTTCGATCGCTCGATCAGTTCGTCATAAGTGAGACCTGAATCTTTAAACAAAGGTAGGAAGGTTCTGATCATATCAATCAAACGCTTCCAACGAGGATTGATTTGACTAGTCTCATTAAAAAGCGCCTCTACAAACTGAGCATTCGACATTGGCTTTATGTCAAAACCTAATTGATTGAGTCTGCTCCTGAGGACCGTTTTCAATCGCCCTGCTTGAAGGTCAGCCGTCGTAATTACAATAAGATCGGTTTGGTTATTAGCATGTAATTCGATCTTACTTTGCATCTGCTTCTTATAAGCATCGGCATCAATCCAATGAGCGGTGTCACCATTTTTATCGATACCAAAATATTCAATCCAAGCTGACTTTGCATTTTCGGCTAGATTGTTTACAGTATGTTGCCACTTATTTTCGTTATCGAGAAATGGCTTATCACTGATAAAAAAGTCAGGTTTATAGCTAAACCTTGTATTGGGGTATCGTGCCTCATAGGCATAGGGAATTTGCCAATAATAAAGATAGTTAGCGATTTTTAGTTCGCCTACACTTTTAACACGTTCTTGTGCAAAGGTCGTTAAATCATGACTTCGACAGAAAATACTTAGGTCAAGGCTGTTTTCAAACTGAGATTCTGCTTTGACCGGTGCTCCATATTCAAGAAAATAACTTACGAAAGCCTCTTCATATACTGGATCGTTTTCGATATTTTTCTGAATGACAGAAGCGATGAAGCGATTGAATTGCTCTGGTTGTTCAGTCATTGTCGTTATGGCGCGCTTTGATCCAACCTGACTTTTTAATATGTTATTGCCAAATGCATGAAAAGTTTTGACATCGACAGGTGTGGTTGTACCAAGATCATTTTTAATGCGTTCGGCCATTTCTTCGGCAGCGTCACGATTGTAAGCTAGAAGCAGGATCTGCTGAGGAAGCGCCTTGCCTGTCTGAACGAGGTATCTCGTCTTCGTCATAATTGTCGCTGTCTTACCTGTCCCTGCACCAGCCAAGACAAGTGTTCTATCGTCATCATCAACGCAGGCCTCACACTGACTGTGATTCGGTGGAAATTTTCCACTGCCACGGAGAATCCCATTGTGTTCATTGATTAACCATTCACGAGCCTTCTTATTGTGTTCCTGTCTATCACTCTCGTCAGGAAATAATTTACCCGTGGTTATTGAATGAACTAATGGAAATCCGACATGCTCATGGGCGACAATGCTTTCATAGCTATGTAACTGCGTATATTGGTCAATTAGTGCTTGTACACTCCTATAAACCGTTAACAACTCAGCGAACTCACTCGCAGATACATACTTAGATTCGTCAAACCAACAATTAATAAGGTTCTTTATCTCATCCCTAAGAACAATGTCATCGAGTGCTTTCAAAAATGCCTCACACTGTTCCTTATATTGCTTTACTTTTTTTTGATGTCTGTAATAAAAATATGGGCCAGATCCGCAGACAAGCATTAATAAAAAGAGGGAGAAAGACACTGAAGGTACCTTTTCACAAGTTCGAATGGAGCGAGTAGTATCTTCTAGGAATAATTTTTATATTTATTGCAATAAGATGCCTAAAAGAAAATACGTTGCGCAAATATCACCTTGATGAGCACAAAGACAATACGTGCAACTATAAAAGTATACGAAGGCCTCTATTTAATTTCAAATATGAGTTCTAGACCTGTATCCATAAAAAGACAATGGCGTCAGGTTCATTAACCTTATGCGTGTACCTCTCTGAGAGGCTATCTCGCACATTCGAGGCCACCCCAAAACTCCCTCTTCGCCTTCACCCCCCAGTTTTCTGCTTAAAAAAAAGCCAACTAGAGTCTCCCCTAGTTGGCTCAAAGATCTGTGATCTATC
>Glacier_p2__coassemble_3587_pt1 | contig 5348 bp, 3 predicted proteins | sample Glacier_p2__metabat2_high_PE_005 | metagenome-assembled genome bin Glacier_p2
CGATTCCATGCGTCACATAACAAGGGGCAGTACGGTTCTACGGGTAACCGTTATCCGCAAGGTGCTCTGCCACAATTTGACGGTAAGTATCAGCAGGGGCAGAACTACGACGTCACGGGTGACTGGATTCTTAACGTCAATGACTCGCATGGTACGCACGTTACTGGCACTGTAGGCGCTAACCGTGATGGTAATGAATTCCATGGTGTAGCTTGGGGCTCTGATGTACACGTTGGCAATACTGGCGGCACTGACGATTCAAACTATGGCCCATTCTTGGACTATCAGTTCTTCAAGAATGGCTGGGGCCAGCTTGCACAAGATTTGATTGCAGCCAATGGTGAAAAGCGTGGTGGCGTCATTAACAATAGTTTTGGGACGAATACTCGTGTTGATGCAGATCGTAAAACGCAAACGGGTAATGACGGTGGCTACATTGGCAATATGATGGAAGTGAATACTGTCTCCGATACTGAATATGAATATTTCATGTTCAAGCAGAAGTATGGCGACGGTAACAAGAACTTCGTCGACGCAGCGTATGACGCAGTGAAGGGTACCAATGTCGTTCAGACGATTACGACAGGTAACCGTGACATGGTTCACCCTTACTATCGTGCGCTCTATCCGTACTTCAATCCTGAAGCCGAAAAGCATTGGATCGCTGTTGCTGGTCTAGAAAAGCTTACGGACGGTAAATATGGCTTGATCAAAACCTTTAACGAAGCTGGTAACGCGAAGTGGTGGACGGTGGTTGGTCCTGGTGATGATATTTATTCCTCCGCTGTCGTTGAAGGTAGTTACTTAATCCCTGGAAAAAAGGTCAACGGGAAAATAGAAGTTCCTGAAGGTACACCGTTAGGAACACCTTGGTACGCTTCTTGGGGCGGTACGTCTATGGCCGCGCCTCACGTCACGGGTGCTATGTCCGTTTTGATGTCTCGCTATCAGGACATGTCTGCGATTCAGGTGCGCGACGTGATGTTTACGACCGCGCGTCATACCAACCTAGATGGTTCACCATTTGAAGGGTGGACGAATACGGACGGCACGACACCCAAGGACGGTGAAGTATCTGATCGCATGGGCTGGGGTCTCCCTGACCTGAACAAGGGCATGTATGGTCCTGGGCAGTTACTTGGTAAGTTTGACTACGATATGTCAACAACCAAGTTGGATGTTTGGACAAACAACATTAGTCAGGTGGCGCTAGATCAACGTGAACGTGAAGATTTAGCCTGGAAGGCTGCCGCTGAAAAGTGGTTGAAGAATCCGACGCTTACGTTGGGTAAAGAATATACCGATGAAGAAAAGAAGCTCATTGGTGATGTGCTATTGGATACGCCTGACGACTTGGTCGGCATTACGGCCGAAGAAGAAAAGGTCGATGAAAAAGACGCGATCAAATGGCGTACCGAATACTTCCAGAAGCGTCTCGCTACGATTAACGGCAAGATCAAAGACAGTCTCTACGACGGCTCCCTCGTCAAGCGCGGCGAAGGCACACTCGTGATGACCGGTAACAACAGCTACCGTGGCGGTACGACTGTTGAAGGCGGTACGCTCCTTGGCTTTGCTGAATCCTTTGGCTTGACGGTTGACGACAAGAAGGTTACGCATAACGGTAAGGTCGTTGTCAATGGCGGTAAGTTTGGTCTTCTTGAAAAGTATGAAGACAACTTCACGATGACGGGCACCCATGAAGCGGGTAAGCATGACGGTCAAGGTAAGGACGAAGTCCAAGTCCCTGAACACTCTGTCGACGTAGTTGTCAATCAGGGCGGTAGCTTCCAGATTGCCGCTGGTCAGCACGTCAAAATGGGCGAACTTACCTTCAATAAGGGTGCGGGTTACACGGTTGGCTCGACCGATGTAGACGTTCTCAAGGAAGCTTATAACGGTAAGGCTCAGACGGGTACGGTTGAGGCCTCAAAGATTACTGGCGATAAGTTGGCAGTGGCTAATCCAGACTACGCTTTCTTTAAGACGGACTTGAAAGTTGAAGGCAACAAACTCACGGGTACACTCTCTCGTGACGAAACGAAGCACTTTGCAACGTACGCGCTCAATGACAATGGTCACGCGATTGCCGGTGCGCTCGAAGCTGCAGGCAAGGGCGGTCTTTATGACGCTTTGATTGGCGGCACAAAGGCTGACTTGACGAAGACCTATCAGAGCTTAGGTGACGACTTCTTACTCAATACCCGTAACGCTGCCATTAATAACGGCATGTTGATGGCTCGTGCCGTCAAGGATCAGGCGGCTGGTATTGGCGAAGGTCGTGTGGCTGAAATGGCTGATGGTACGGCTCGTCTTTGGGCAACTGGCATTGGTAGCTGGTCAACGCTTGACTACGGTCAGTCCGACATGGATAGTGACTTCTACGCTGGTCTTGTTGGTGCTGAAGTGGATGTGGCTGATTCGACCAAGATCGGTGTCTTCTTTGGTGCAGGTAAGACTGACAACAAGGCGGGTGCCGCCAAGGTTAAGAGTGACGACATTCACTTTGGTCTCTATGGCTTAACCAACATCAATGATGTGGCAGCCGTAAGTTACGGTGTCATCCATAGCCACCTCGACGCTGATGTGACGCGTAGCCTTCAGGTCGGTTCGCAGTTAGGCTTTAGTGCCTTTAGCGACAAGACTGATCTCACGCAGATCTTCGGTGAAGTGGCCTACAAGGGTCTTAACACAGCTGCTTACAGCGTTGAACCATACTTTGGTTTGAGCTGGATCCATGCGAAGTCTGACGACTATAACGAACAAGTCGGCACGATGACCTTTGCTACCAAGACGGACGCTCAAGACGTTCAGGTGACGAGCTTAGGTGTTCGTGGTGCTAGGCCGTTTGCCGTTGGCAACACGCAGATGGCTCTTAAGGGTGACGTCGCTTGGAACCACTTCTTTGGTGATACCGAAGCCGAAGCTGCTATGAATTTGAGTGGCTCTGGTGTGGCTCACTTGAAGGGTGGTGAATTGAGCGATATGGCTACAGTGGGCTTAGGCGTTGAAGCCAAGGTCGGCAAGATGACCACGATGGGCGTTTCTTATACCGGCGCCTATGATGGTGACATCACGTCGCACGGCATTACCGCTAACGTTCGCTTTAATTTCTAAGACGGAAATTTAACGCACGGTTGACCTAATCAACCGATCAATCAAGGGCCGACTCAAGTGATTGAGTTGGCTCTTCTTGTGTCTTTGGTGTCAGCGCAAAAGTGAACGTATCACAAAATAGCAATATAAGATAAATGCCGTCCTTGTCCTTTGAGGACAGAAAGTTCGATGCCACAATTCGAGTGTATGCGGAGAGACCTTTTTGGGCATAAATCGAGAGCTTTTTTGATGATAAAGCCCAGGATTGGTTTGTTGCATGTTGCTTGTCCAGTCTGGACATTGAGGCTAGTAATTGAACGAGCTCTGAAACCGCAATATATGTCCATTAAGGACACTCCTAAACGTGGAATTTTGTCCTTTGAGGACAAAAAGTTTGGTTCCACAAATCGAGTAGATGCGAGTTTGGCCCTCATTGATGCGTTTTGAGTGTCGAAGTTTGGCTCTCAGTTTGTTTGCTAGGAGATTTAACAGTAAACAAACTGAAAACAGCAATATTTGTAGCACGAAATTGCCTCTTCCAGAATTCTGTGTGTGGATCCTGTAAGTAAAACTATGGTTGTGAGAAGCTTTGTTGAATAATCTTTGAGGACAAAATAAGCGAAATCCTACTTGGCATCAGCGTTCAAAATGGATAATGAAGATGTACACCAGGTGCTATGATTCCATCGAACAGCTTGAATGCGAGTGATTCTATGCGCGCCAGATTCGCAGTCGGAAGCAGGGCTGTGGATTTGGTTGGCTAAAAGACGGCCTCTTTCGAAGTCCGAAGCCAGTCTTTTGTGGACATTGAGAACGGTACTGAACAGATCAAAAACCGCAATATACAAAAACAAAATGGCAATATTTACTTCTATGGATTTGAGGACAGATGTTCGGTGCCACAAATTGAGCACCGAACTTTGCCGCTCACCATTCGTTAGGGTGAATCTGGTTAATCGTTGCTCTTTGGTGAAAAGAGTTCACCGACCATTGTGTCGAGGCGCTCTTCGGTACGCCCCCATTTCGTTAATGTGAAGGGACCTGCCGTATATTCAGCGCGAGCCACTGGGCGCTTATCTTTGTTGAGCACAACATGCGCGGTGCGAAGATAGGTTGCCGCATCCCAACTACGACGCGCCGAATATTCGACCGTATAAGCGCAAGGACAATCGTCCGAGAATTCAACAAGGTGTGTACGAACCCCACGGCGCTCAAAGCCATTCTGGATGGCCGGCAAAGCATTAGCGATCGTAACGCGAGGATTCTTGACGATACAGACTTCGTTTGGCATGCCGTCAAATGTGGCGTAGTGAACGCCATTCGTGACGTTAGCGCAGCCAGCTAAAAGGAGCGTGCTTGTTGCAATGAGTGCGATGTGTTTGATGGTCATTATTGATTTTGGAAAGTCTAATTGTGATGGCAGCTGATTGAGAGTTTGCTGACGTGACAACACATCGTACAGGAAGTGTGCGCAAAACGTAGTTATTCTTTTTTCTAACTGTTGTAGGAAAGTTGAAAAATCTGTCGAACGATCGTTTTTTGGTAGTTGTGTCTAGAATGCGGTTAAGGCAATACAAAGAACTGAAGTTATTAGTGGATACGTGATATATCAATGATAAAGCAGGGAGTCTTAAGAGAACAAAAAGAAGATGCTAGGATGGTTCAAATTAGAATGTTAGCGAGGGAGATAATGATGAAAAAACAAAACCTCGGAGATTATCCGAGGTTCTGCTTTATATAGGGCTGATTATTGATCGATTAGATCAAGAAATCGTCACGGCTACCGCCATTTTCTTCATATTTGGCGAGCCAACGCGGCGTGCGACCACGACCCGTCCACTTGTTGCCGTTCTTGTCCATGTACTTGACAGGCACCGAACGACCTGCGCGCTTAGAGGTCTTGGTAGCGGCTTCTTCGGCAAAACCCAATTCAGAAGCAGCGATGTCGAATTCCGTAATAAGCTTTTGAACCTGTTCGAGCGCCTGGCCACGAAGCGCGGCACGACGTTCGTTTAATTCAAGTTCCATTTCAGCAAGCTTTTCTAATTCGACCTTGAAGTTTTCCTGCATTTCTTTGCTCCAAATAAAATTGAAAATGAAAACCTTTGTTTAGTTCTTATTCTAGCAAAACTTTTGGAGATTGTGATATTCGAAGAAGTGCAAATAAATGTTAAGCCTCAATATTGAATGATTGGTGTGCATTCATATGTTTGAGCGAGATGTCGCAAACGGTTAATGAGTGCAGTATTAAG
>Glacier_p2__coassemble_5058_pt1 | contig 3597 bp, 3 predicted proteins | sample Glacier_p2__metabat2_high_PE_005 | metagenome-assembled genome bin Glacier_p2
CAGTAAATACTAATTTTTTCTTTTGAAGATAACCTTGTGCAAAATTCAGGCTAGCTTGTCATCAAAAGATAGTGATTTCTGGATGGCTTCAGTGGCTGCATCGACATCTTTATTGATTTGACCATAAAACCCGTCTAACTCTGCCCCCATACCGCACCAGTCAACAGCCAGTACGGCTCCACGAACCGGCAATTCCGGTGGATCCTCTGGTTGAATGATCAAACCATATTTCGTTGATAAAACAACGAGGCGTTCAGCTTGCATCCATCCTTCTTTTATTCTTATATGGCCTCCTAATGAACAAGAATGCCCAGCACCGCCAGCGGTATAACAGAGTGTTTGTATTCTGAATTGTGCGAGTTCGTGGTCTACAAGTAAATGTAACGTCCCTTCACCAGCAATAGAGCGCCACTTGAATTCGCCTGAAGTTGGCCGCACATAGAGCCACTCACCTAACCGAATTAGATGAAGTCGCGCCGCCTCTAAAAATTCTGGTGTCGCCTCTAAGTCTCCAGCCATCCAATCGTTATAGCGATATTTGAGTTTCCATTCGCGATGTAATTTCGCAATACTTTGGTATTCAGGATCTGAAGGATGCCGTTTCAATAGTTCATCAATTTCGAGAAAGAGGGTTTTTGAGCTCCAGTCAAAGGTATTCGTAAAATACTGATCGATAACGTGTTGATTTTCATAGTCATGCACGACGATATCGCACGCGCTCGTTGGCGGACTCAACATCAATAAAGGAAGCGAGGTTATTACGATGAGTTTTTTGAGCATGGGTCACCTTGAGTGTTGAGTCTATGGATAATCACAAGTATGTCCAAGAACGACAAAGGCTGCCAAATCGACAGCCTTTTATCGTTGCGTTGAAGTGAATTACGGGAAGACTTCACGGAATCGTGAGCCGTCGCCAGGAAGTTCATCGACGGTGTTATCAACGTTAATCACGTCTTTGTGGAAGCGATTGATACTGCGTTCCACCTGGCAAGGAAGATTGCAACCTTCGAACTCTTCTTCGATGTCGACATCCTTCACACTGATACTCTTTTGTGCCGCAACCTCTTCTGCGTACAACTTGCAAATTTCAGCGTCCGAGTAAACGATCGGGGAATTGATTTCTTCTGGCGTTAAGCGACGCTCGCATTCGTTCCAGGTCGTGAAACGGAGTTTGAACAAATAAGCAACGCCGTCCTTTTGAAGATCAACCAACTTTCCTTCTTGGTTGAATTTGAAGATCGCGTTTTTCTGTGTCTCTTCAAGTTTTTTGGAACCAATGCCCATGGTCAGCATTCCCTTACCGAAGTTGCGAGCGAACGCTGCACCCGAATTGTGACCTGTTAAGGCATAACCGAGAATGGTTTCCCCCTCTTTCGTTTGAGCGAATACGGTTGGCGTGCCCATCAAGGCGCGAACATCGCTGATGGTTGTTTCATTCTTCGTGACAAAAGAATCGATGCGAGAAAGATCGTAGCCAGAGGCACGCATACTGACGCTGGTGCAACCAGTGAGCGTCAAAGCACTGGTGCAAGCAACCAAAAGTGAAAGTTTCTTGAAGTTCATTTTATGTTGAATGTATTGTGTTTCGACTCTTTAACAAGAATTCGAAAGCCAGATATTGGATGAACAAGTGAAAGCGATCTAGACCAGAAATTGTTAAGAACGCTAACCTAAGAATATTAAATTCTACCTGGAACTTATTGCTATAGTTGTATCTAACAAGAAAATGACATCATTATGGTCAAAAGAAAAGGCCGCCCCGAAGGACGGCCCAAGCACCGAGCGTTGAATAAAAGCTCGTCAATCTGAGTTAAAAGGTGTGCTTAATGCCTAACGCTGCGCCGACTTCCCAAGCATCAGGCAAGGTCGCAAAGTACTTGCCGTGAGGCGTGTAGGTGTACGTATACGAGTCGTGCATGTAGCTCACGCCACCATATACTTTGGTACGCTTACTAAACGGATATTCGTAGCCCGTAGCCAAAATATAGCGGTTCATCTTGCCCCACTTCATGCCAGAATGCTTGTTTGTTTCGGCACGAAGATAACCGACAGAACCACGGATCGTACCACCAGCGAGCGGTTTAGCTACACCTAACGTTAAGTTGTAGCCGTCACCGCCAGCACCATAGCAAATGACCTTGGTGCGTGTGCGGTCATCTTTTGGCATGGCAAGCTGATTACCCCCAATTTCTTGCGCGCTTTCGAAGTACTGTGCTGCAATAAACCAATTAGTGTCGTCTTGATGAATGGCACCTAACGCCGTCAAAGACCAGAAGTCTCGTGCTTCGTGATATTCGTCAGAGGTTGAACCTGGGCGAGCGCCATGGTCTGAACTACCTCGGTGGTTGGACCAGTTCATATAGTCGCCTACAACCGTGCCAGAGAACTTCGCGCCTTTATAAGAAACGCCAGCGGAGAAGTAGCGGTCAGCGTCAGATTTGTTTTCGGTCGGAGCGGCGCTATTTGGACCTGGTTCAGGATTGTAGTGCCCGGCCTTATTCGGATTGTAGCGATAGGTCGTATCGGCGTTACCAGTGTACATGGCATGGAGTTTAAAGCCATTTGCCATCGGCACTTCAAGGGCGATCACGTTATCGTAGATCTTAAATTCTCCGCCCATAATGCCATTTAGGCCCTGAACGGAACCCCAACCATCGATACCGAAAGCAGAAAGATTATCTTTCATGAGGCCGGTAGAACCTGCGCCACCACGTAACATGCCTAAGCGACCAAAGCGCAAGGTCATGATGTCGTTTTTAACGAAGACAGAGGCTTCACGGTTAAACAAACGGTTCTTATCTGTCATCGCACCGTCGTCAACGTTAAAGCCATTTTCGAGAACAAAGCCGGTTTGCCAACCGTTCCCTAAGTCTTCGGTCCCACGTAGACCAATCCAAGACGGGCTATTCATACCGGAGCGAAGACCTAGCTTCGAAAAGTGCTTGTTTTTTGATTCGAGCAGCTGAGTAGCATGAGGATTGTTAGAAGGCTTGACGCCAGGTGCAAGGTCTGCCGTTGCGACACGGGCGACACTTGTGTAGGCGTAATCAAGACCCACGTCGATTTGGCCATAGAGTTCGACGTTGGCTGCGTGAACAGACGTTGCCAAAAGCGACAACGCCAAAAGTCCACCAATATTTAAAGATTGGCGAATCATAAAGTTCTCCTCAAGGATGGATGTTTTTTTTCGGATGTCTTAGGTCTACGTGCGGCGTTTCGGATCATGTTTTATAAAGGTGCCGTCATCGTGCTTGGCCTAAGCGAAGTGAACCTTATCGACCAATTCTTTTGTGAAACTTACGTTCGAAAAAACTGAACAGTGTGTTCAGAAAAACAGAACGGTTGGTGTTTTAACTGTGTCAGCGCTAATTCCTTACTCTTTGTAGGGAATTAAATGTTCTCTCTAATTTACGCTCGTTCGAATGCTTCCTTTTTATCAGGGAATGTCTTAGGACATTTAACGCAAAACAAGCCGATGCTTGAATTGCACGATCAAGGATGAGACTGAGTCGTATTTTTAAAGCACTCGGCAACACTTCGTTAAAAACGTTTTGGCTTTGTCGACTTCGTCTTGGCTAAGATGGTGCGCGAGATGGT
>Glacier_p2__coassemble_6451_pt1 | contig 2820 bp, 5 predicted proteins | sample Glacier_p2__metabat2_high_PE_005 | metagenome-assembled genome bin Glacier_p2
AAATTCTGTATTAGTACGTAGTAACCCCGATAGGGAACAGTCCTTGACACAAATTCCCGACTTTGTCAGCCTAAAAACGACCATGGCCTGCGCCACAGGGGAGCGGGCCATTTTAAATTTCACTTCACGTAGCGCAAACAGGAGCAAGGTCTTTCATACGGAATTTTCTCCCCAAAGAGCGCTTTTCCTCGAACCTGCAAGGCGGCTCTAAATTGAAATGCTTGAGCATCTCATCGAACAAGCCATAAGGATCAAGACGATGGTAAACGGGAGCTGCCGGATTGCTGTCGTCATACCCTAGTTCGGCAGTTCTCATAGCTTCAATCATTTTGGTCGTGGTCACCTCGCTTCCCAGACTCTTCTTCAATACGTGCTCCATGTATTTTTCCAGCACCAAGGCGATATAACACATGGCAAAGTGTCCGTGGATTCGTTGATCCTTCCATACAAAGCAGGGTCTAGCCTCGAGATCCGATTTAGAAACTCGAAAACAGTCTTCAATTTTCCAAAGTTGGCGATAAATCCCCATGACCTCTTCAGGTGTTCTACCCTTGAGGTTGGTACAGACTGCATAGTACCCAGCCCACTTTCTGGCTTCTTGAATCTTGTCAGTTCTTAAAGAAGGAGCTTCTTTTCCTTTAGGAATTTGGATCAAGCTCTTAAAACCCTTGGATTGATTGAGCTTCGATGGCGTTTTGGAGGTCAGGCCAAGTCTGTAATGCGTTGTTGTCTTTGCGAACGAAAATGACGGATCCCTGACTGCGTTCAGGATTGGGATGGCGACGACTAACGGTGGTGAGCATCGGTCTGGCGCCATCACGGCGAAGTAGGGCTGTAGTGCCGGCCTCAGAAAGGACGATGTCAACTTGGCGGTTTTTGACAGCTTCTTCGAGTGCCTTCACAGTGTAGTACTTGAACGTGACGCCGTCTGTCCAGTGTTTGTCTAACCAATCTCGCGTCTCGGTAATAAAGGGTAGACAAGGGTCGGGTTTAGGCATCTCGGTTGCAGCGAACCGCAAGGGTGCACTACCTACAGAACTCGAGCTCAATGCCGTCATGGAAATCAACAACCTAACCCTTACCGAATCACGAAAACGCATTTAAACCACACCAACAAAAATCAAGGCCGACCATCAATTAAAGCTATGGTGACCAATGACAAGGGATCATGCCAAATGTAGCCATTCGGAGAAAGAAGGGAAAACACTACAGAGAAGGATTGTGGATGGATAATGACTCTGTTTCATGGCTACAAATCACTCATTTTAACGACAGTCCTCAGTCACACTCTTTTATGAAGGGTGCTTTACGACCAGTTCGCACAGGATGATTTATATAGTATAATATGCATTATTGATCATATTCTGGATATTGACCAATGACAGCCTTAAATACCTCTACATCCTCTCTTGTGTTTTATCGAAAAGATAGCGGTTTAACACAAAGCGACGTAGCTATTGCCATGTCCATTACCCAATCCGCAGTTGCACGCCTGGAACAGCGTTTATTGTCAGACGCAGATGTTACATTTAAAACGTTGGAACGCTACGCTGACGCCCTGGGTATTTCGATTCATTTAGGCTTTAAACCAAAAACGCCTAAAAAGGGCTTATTTGCTAGTGCAAAAGAAGCAATTGAATTCGCCGTGCATTCTTCTGCCTGTGAGGGAATGACAACACCACCAGAGGACATTGAAAATCTCTGGCGACTTGCTAGAGGAGAAATATCTGCTGAGGCGTTAATCAACAAATACATTGACGAAGCGATTGAAGAGGACAGCAAATTACATGAGAGATGAGTATGACTACAAGTACGACAGCATAACAGATCCGTATACGTATCCAGATAGCACTGTTTTACGGAATAAGTTAAATATTCGTGATTCGGACATTCTAAACAAAGTTGAAAGACGTATTACGGAAGCCAAGTTAGTTCTACTTGAGACAAATCAGATACCCAAAGGTCATTTTGACCTAAAGCATCTACAAGCCATGCATAAGTATCTTTTTGGAGATATTTACGAGTGGGCAGGTGAAATTAGGTCTGCAGGCTTCATTAGCAAAGGAAAATCTATCTTTTGCCACAGTGACTTTATAGTGCCTTATGCCCGATCCCTCTTCAATCGGATGCATCAGGAAAATTTTAAAAGTATGTCACACGAGGCATGTGCAAAACGAATGGCTTTCTATCTCTCTGAAGTGAATGCCATACATCCCTTCAGAGAAGGAAATGGTCGTACTACACGACTTTTCTTTGAGAGCTTTGCGAAAGCTAATGGTTGGAATCTCTGTATTTCTCAAATTCCACATCAAATATTTGTTGAAGGTATGATTGAAAGCATGAGCGGACCCTTGGATAAACTGGAAAATGCTCTCGCTCAAGTGCTAACACCCATTCCATCTCATACCAATCATCGACTTAAATAATTATCTTACAAACACAAGGGGGAAAGTCCAAAAACGTCCCCCTTTTTCGTGGTCAAAAAACCTTAACGCTTGCGGACAATCGTGCACAGTAAGATCATCACGACACTAAGGCCAATCCAATCTACTGAACCGCCTGGAACATTGACAATAATGTCGCCATTCCAAACAACCACAGTCTGTGCTACCCTATCAACCAAGGAAACAATATGCCTCCACATATGAATTTCCTTAGGTTGACACGGCCCAGTGTTGGTAGCACTGGGCTTTGTCGTTTGTAAACCACAGAGGTGGCCTCTTTGCTCGAACAACGAAAGAATTTCGTGAGCTCTGGTCAAAAAGGGGCTCTTCGTGCATAGTTGTGGGTGAAGAGCCATTTCGTCAAATTAAATCATTG
>Glacier_p2__coassemble_6566_pt1 | contig 2767 bp, 3 predicted proteins | sample Glacier_p2__metabat2_high_PE_005 | metagenome-assembled genome bin Glacier_p2
GCTATTTAAGCAACGGGTCGAAGGATAAAGCTACAAAATAAGACGATTTAGGTATTTGTCATCACTTCAGTGGTCAAAATTTGTGTCAAGGACTGTTCCCTATCGGGGTTACTACGTACTAATACAGAATTTTCGGGCGTATTCCCTTAGAGGTAATTCCTCTTTGTTTTCACGGCCAAAATATTGGAAAATGTGTGCGTTGTCTTAAGAGGACTCGCGTCGTCAACTCGGGGGAGAGCGGCGTTAGACCTCATGAAGTACATTTGAACCGGGTACTTCATATTTTCGGCAGTCTTTCTGGAGGCGAGTTTTGAATGATTCCTGTGTCCCGGTTCTTTAAGTTGGAATCATTCTTTCACCGCCGATAACTCGCGACGGACGGACTGCCTTTTTCTTTTAAGGCACAAGATTCCAGGTGATGTTGGATCCGATCAAAGCAACTTTGGCCGGATCCTTTTTTTATGCGAGTTGTCCGCAGGTAGGACACCGGCGACGGCGTCCTACTTTGATCGTATCAAAGCGCATCGAGAGCGCGTCAACAAAGAGAAGCTGACCGCAAAGCGTAGAGCCAATGCCCGCGGCAATCTTCAAGGCTTCACAGGCTTGCATCGTGCCAATGATGCCGGTGACGGCTGAAAATACACCAACGTCGGCAGCCTTAACGTCGTTACTTGCATCATCCTCTTCAAAAATACATTCAAAGCAAGGGGACGCAGGGTTCGTCGGATCAAAGACTGTTAATTGGCCTGTAAAACGGACCGCGGACGCAAAGACCAGTGGTTTGCCCGCTTCTCTTGCTGCTCTAGACACCGCAATACGGGTCGCGAGATTGTCAGTACAGTCCAAAATCACATCCGCCTTTTTGACGAGCGTCTTTAATCGAATCGAATCGGCATAGTCGGTAACAGGCGTAACCACACAGTGGGGCGTGAGACGTTCAACGGCCTCAAGCGCACTCACCGCTTTATTGATTCCAACTGCGTTAGTGCAATGAAGAATCTGGCGGCTTAAATTAGAGGTTGAGACGGTATCGGAGTCTACGACCGTAATGCGGCCAGCGCCCGCTGCTGCCAAGTACATGATGGCCGGAGACCCTAATCCCCCTGCGCCAATCACTAAGAAGTGCGCTTGACTAATGGCTTTTTGGCCTTCTTCGCCAAGTTCACGTAAAAGCATTTGGCGGCTCACGCGCTCGCGCAAATCACCGTTCATCGTGAAGTCTACAGGCTTCGTACTATTTTTGATCATTGTCTGTTGCTCCACAATTTAGGCGTAGAGCGCTGTCGAGAGATAGCGTTCGCCTGAGTCTGGGAGCATCACCACAATGGTTTTACCCTTCATTTCAGGACGTAATGCCACTTGGGTGGCTGCCCAAAGCGCTGCACCACTTGAAATACCGACCAAAAAGCCTTCCGTTTGCGGTAATGCGCGACCAGTTGCCAAAGCGTCTTCGTTACTTACCTGAATGACTTCGTCGACCACTGATCCGTCATAGTTTTTCGGAATGAAGTTAGCACCAATACCCTGAATGGCATGTGGACCCGCAACGCCTTCTGAAATCAAAGGACTGGCTTTCGGTTCAACTGCAACGATGCGAATATTGGGGTTCTTCGCTTTTAGAAAGCGCCCCGTGCCACTCACAGTGCCACCTGTACCGACACCCGCTATAAAGCAGTCGATCTTACCCTCCGTATCTGCCCAGATTTCGAGACCCGTGGTCAGCACATGGGCTTTAGGATTGTCGGGATTATCGAATTGGCTCGGGATAAAGCTTCCAGGGATTTCATTGGCTAAGGCTTCGGCTTTTTCAACGGCACCAGCCATGCCTTTAGAGCCTTCTGTTAAAACTACTTCACCGCCATAGGCCTGAAGAAGCTTACGGCGTTCAATACTCATGGTTTCAGGCATCGTAAAGATGGCGCGATAGCCTCGGGCGGCGGCGATGCTCGCTAGCCCAATACCTGTATTACCAGACGTTGGTTCAATAATGACGGCGCCTGGCTTTAATTTGCCCGCTTTCTCGGCTTCACGAATCATGGAGAGCGCAATACGGTCTTTGGCACTTCCGGCCGGGTTAAAGCTTTCAACCTTTGCTAAAAGCGTAGCTTCAAGGCTATGAGCTTTACCCCAGCGGTTGAGTTGCACTAAGGGGGTTGAGCCGACGAGCTCGGTGATCGAATCGTAGATCGGCATATCACACGTCCTTTTTACTTTGTCAGTATCGGATGGTCCTTTGAAGCGACAATAAAACTTCAAAATGCGCAGATCACATCCCATATGAACGAATAACAGATCGTTCAAGTATAGGCGGAAGGTATCACGCTTCGCAATGACGACAATGCCTTGTTACGCTTTACCAAAGTTCGTAGATTTGATTGTCGGACAAATCTTGATGGTTCAGCGTTGTCAATCATTCATTACCATTTGCCTCAAGCTCATGGAGCGCTTCATTTGCCATTACATAACCTTCATCAGCGGCACATTGGAACCAGTTCTTCGCAAGCTTCTCGTTGTACGTCGTCAGTAATTTGCCGATTCGGTACATGGCTGCTGGATTCTTGACTGTCGCTGCGCGATACATCCAATAGGCCTGAGGTTCGGTCGATAATTCCTGATTGCCAACATAAAAGCTCCAAAGTTGGTTTGCAGCGTCAGGATTCCCATCGAGACCTTCCTTCATCAAGGTTTTCCATTCTTTTGATTGTGTAGTGACTAGCCTGAATTTTGCGTGAGTATTTCATATACATCTTTAATTTGTAAGATGTAT
>Glacier_p2__coassemble_8019_pt1 | contig 2293 bp, 2 predicted proteins | sample Glacier_p2__metabat2_high_PE_005 | metagenome-assembled genome bin Glacier_p2
TATTGTGCCCTAACTGGGCCCTGCTATCAGATCCATTTTTCGTACCCTCATCCCATACCTTCCCAAGACTGGATGCACTGTTTTTGGTATCGCTGGATTCACTGATCATTTGATAATCATCTGTACAGATCCCCGCGTTTGTTACATCTAGCCTCACAAAAACGCCTAGAAACTCGTAAAATGATTAGGCAAACCTCAATAACGGTCTTACAGATCATGTGAGAGCGAAACAACCGTTGAGCGTGCTTAGACCAAACCTGCACGTCGAGATAGAGCCCCGATCAATGTATCCGCGCCCTATAAGGTTTGCTAGAAGGCTCGTCTATGATGGAATAGGCGGGCCTTTTGTTTACACCTTTCCTGTGCAACACCTACTTCACAGCCATTATTGAGAATTAACACTTAACCGTTCCAAAACATGACTTTTGGCGTCGAAAATCGGTACAATGCTTGTTCTTTAAAAATCGAGGTTTTCCCTCGCTTCGTCTTTAGTCACGGTTTGAGTCAGGCAATCCTTCGCCTCCTGTGACTTCCCCTTTTTTAGATTGATTATGACGCTTGAAAATCAGATCGCTGGCGCTTTGGCTGGTATGGTCATGGGCGACGCTATGGGCGTCCCTGGCGAACTTTGGCCGCGTGAAAAAGTACGCGAACGTTTTGGCTTTATTGATATGGGCCAGAAGACAACATTGTGGCTTGCTACTTTAAGGCTGGTCACTATACGGACGACTCCGCACAAGCTTTTGTGATTCTTGAAGCCCTTTTGAAAGCTGGCACAGTGCCCCCCGTCAAAACATTAGCGGACGACCTTCTCGCTTGGGCTAAGCTAGTTGCCAAAAAATCAACCAAATCTGCCAAACTAGATTTAATCCTTTCACATTTGAGGGGGAATCTATCATGGCACTCTATTCAATTGGATACGTTGCACAACATTACGGCGTCTCGGTTAGCACTATCCGTCGTTGGGAAGCCAAAGGAATCATTCCCAAGTCTATCCGTACCTTAGGTGGCCATCGTAGGTTCAATCTTTCTCCTACCGAGGCAACAAATGAAGGCCTCCATATTGGTTATGCACGCGTTTCTTCACACGACCAAAAGGCAGATCTTGGACGTCAGATAGAGCGCCTCAAAGCGCAAGGCTGCGATGAAGTTATCTCTGATATCGGTTCTGGTCTTAATTGCGCCAAACCCGGCCTTAGAAAGCTTCTTAAATATTTATTGTCCGGCAGCATTCGCCGATTGACTGTCATTCACGAAGATAGACTCCTTCGCTTTGGTGTTGGCCTCATCAAGTTTATTTGCAAATGGACTAAGACTGACTTCGTTGTGGTCGATCCAAAGGAAGTTGTCACGTTTGAAGCGGAACTTGCTAAAGACGGGGGTGTTGCAAAAGTCAGGTTCTCCTGATCGCTACAAAACCCTTTTTTCAGTCCAAAATCGCCCAAAAAACAGTCAGTATTAGCGGCAGGACGCAGTAACTCGATAAATTTAGCCCGGTTTTCTGTCAAAAGTTTCAGTTGCTTCACTATATATGTGGAGCAATTCTGCTAAAAAACAGAATTTTGATGTAGACGTAGTTATTCTTAAGGGGGCTTCCAAAAATTAATTCAGGGTCCGACCAATGTCGGTCCCTTCAAATTATCAACCGAACAATGAGTGTTTGAAGAAGCGCAACTAGCCTCGTCTGCAATCTTTGCAGCAAGGCATCGGGTTAAATCAGTTAATAGGAGGGTGAGTTAGACGATCTCGGACGGCTGGCCGATTCTTTTATGATTGGAGTTGTACTCGCCGGCAAAGGTTGTATGCAAAAACCGTAAGCCATTGATATGCGGCCGTTCGTTTCAGGCCAACACACCGTACAAATGAGCCTCCCATTGAGTTCTGAATAAACCCAAAGACATGCTCAATACGACAACGGCGAGATGCTTTTGCTTTGTTGTTCCGTTTTTGTTCCTCTGTAAGAGACGCTTTAACAGTGCCTTTTTCGCAAATCAAAGGTTTTAAACCAAAGCTTTCTACAATTTCTATTTGCTTTTTGCCGCTGTAGGCTGAGTCTGCCAAGAACTCCATGCCTTTATCCTCATCGCTAAGAATGTTTTCAAGAACTTGCGAGTCATGGACATTGGCTGCTGTCGTATACGTGTAAACGATGAATTTGCTTATTTCGTCAACGAGGGGATGGATTTTGTAGCCAAAATGAGTCTCGTTACCCTTCTTCGTCCATCGGGCATCAGTGTCTTTTTGACGTGCTTTAGCTGGTTGATCACCCCATAGATCCTGAGCAGTTTTGCCG